>Ga0315298_1002571_pt1 | contig 30572 bp, 32 predicted proteins | sample WHS_1_MG_FD_203077 | JGI IMG/M metagenome (GOLD analysis project Ga0315298, IMG submission 203077) | Extremophilic microbial mat communities from Washburn Hot Springs, YNP, Wyoming, USA - WHS_1_MG | ecosystem: Environmental > Aquatic > Thermal springs > Hot (42-90C) | place: USA: Wyoming... | reverse complement strand
CGTCATCCAGGACCTGCAGCAGGATGTTGAAGACCTCGGGGTGGGCCTTTTCCACCTCATCCAGGAGGATCACCGAATAAGGCTTACGCCGTACCGCCTCCGTGAGATATCCCCCTTCTTCATAACCTACATACCCGGGCGGGGCGCCAATGAGACGGGCCACGGAATGTTTCTCCATGAACTCGCTCATGTCGATGCGCACCATATGTTCCTCGCTGTCGAAAAGGAACTCCGCCAGGGCCTTGGTGAGCTCCGTCTTGCCCACCCCCGTAGGCCCCAGAAACAGGAAGGAGCCGTTGGGCCGCTTGGGATCCGAGAGACCGGCGCGGGAACGGCGGATGGCGTTGGCCACCGCGGTCACCGCTTCGCCCTGCCCCACCACCCGCGCCTGCAGACGCTCTTCCATCTTCAGCAGTTTTTCCTTTTCGCCTTCCAGCATTTTGGCGACGGGAATGCCCGTCCAGCGCGCCACCACCTCGGCAATCTCCTCTTCCCCCACCTCCATGCGCAGGAGCTTGGGCTTGCCGGTACTCGCCCCGGATTCCGTGGCCTCTGCCTGCTGCAGTTTCCGTTCCAGGTCGGGAATGGCGCCATACTGCAGTTGCGCCATGCGCTCCAGGTCGTTGGCGCGGCGGGCATTTTCCAGCTCCACCCGCAGGCGATCCAGTTCCTTCTGAACCTGAGAAGTCCCTTCAATGGCCAGTTTCTCCGCCTTCCAAACCTCTTCCAGTTCCTTATATTTCCGCTCCAACTCATCGATTTGACTGCGCAAGGTATCCAGGCGCTTGCGGCTTGCTTCGTCTTTTTCCTTTTCCAGGGCCACACGCTCGATATTGAGCTGGATGATCCGCCGCTCTAGCTCATCCAACTCCTGAGGTTTGGAGTCGATTTCCATCTTGATCCGCGACGCGGCCTCGTCGATGAGATCGATGGCCTTGTCCGGGAGATTGCGATCCGTGATATAGCGATGCGACAATTGCGCCGCCGCCACCAAGGCCGGATCGGTGATGCGCACGCCATGATGGGCCTCGTACCGCTCCTTGAGCCCGCGCAGGATGGCAATGCTGTCCTCCACGCTGGGTTCGTCCACCAGGACCCGCTGGAAGCGCCGTTCCAGGGCCGCGTCCTTTTCGATGTACTTGCGGTATTCATCCAGCGTCGTCGCGCCGATGCAATGCAGTTCGCCCCGGGCCAAGGCGGGCTTGAGCATGTTGCCGGCATCCATGGCCCCTTCGGCCTTGCCGGCCCCTACCAGGGTGTGGATCTCGTCAATGAACAGAATGATCTGTCCCTCGGCCTTGCCCAGGTCCGTGAGCAGTGCCTTGAGCCGCTCTTCAAACTCGCCGCGGAACTTGGCCCCTGCAATGAGCGCGCCCAAGTCCAGGCTCAAGAGCCGCTTGCCGCGCAGGGACTCCGGGACCTCGCCATTGACGATGCGCAGCGCCAGCCCCTCGACAATGGCGGTCTTGCCCACTCCCGGCTCGCCGATGAGCACGGGATTGTTCTTGGTGCGCCGCAACAAGACCTGAATGGTGCGCCGGATTTCGTCATCCCGGCCGATCACCGGATCCAGCTTGCCCTGGGCGGCCCGCTCGGTGTAGTCGGTCGTGTATTTCTCCAGCGCCTGGCGCTGCTCCTCGGCATTGGCATCCTTGATCTTTTCGCCGCCATGCAGGTCGTTGATGGCCTGCTCCAGATCCTTGGCCGTGGCCCCGGCTTCCTTCAGCAGCCGTCCCGCCTCGCCCTTGTCCTCCAGCAGTGCCAGCAGGAAATGCTCGGTGGCGATATAGGCGTCGCCGCGTTTCTGGGCGATCTTGTCGGCAAGATTGAGCATATTGCTCAAATCACGGCCAATGCTCACCTCGCCGGGGGTCCCGTGCACCTTCGGCAGGCCCTCCAGGGCCCGGCCGAGATTGCTGCGCAGGCTGTCTACCCGCACGCCCGCCTTGGACAGCAAAGGCCGCGCGATTCCGCCATCCTGATCCAGAAAGGCGATGAGGAGGTGCAGCGGCTCAATCTGCTGATGATCCTGGGCCAGGGCCAGACTCTGGGCCTCTTGCAAGCCTTGTTGGAATTTGGTGGTCAGTTTATCCATTCGCATTGGTTCGGCTCCGTGATTTTCGCGTCTGCAACATAAATGGGTCTACCGGCGTCCCTTTTCAAGAGACTCCATGGCCCGCTCCCGATTTCGCGTGCCCTGGCCGGAGCGCCGCGACCAGCAGGAAGGTTCCCAGCAGCGACAAGGCCGCAGCCGCATAAAAGGTCCCCGGTCCGCCCAGCTCCTGCCAGGCCCAGCCACCGCCCAGAGCCCCCAAGGCACCGCCCAGGCCATAGGCCGCGCTGGCGTAGAGGGCTTGGCCGCGGGCCCGCAACAAGGCGGGGAAGCGTTGGTAAACCCAGTGTACCGCCGCCAGATGAAAGGCCCCATAGCTTGCTGCATGGAGGGTTTGCACCGCGACGATCCAGGACAAATCGGGCCACAGGCCGATGACCGTCCAGCGTAGGGCCGTCAACAGAAAGCTCGCATACAGAACCCTATGCAGACCCACGCGCCGAATGATCCTCTCGCCCAGCGCAAAAAACAGCACCTCGCAGAGCACCGCAAAACCCCACAGCAAGCCCACTGCAGCACTGCCCAGGCCATGCTCCCCGACATAAATGGAATAAAATGCGTAATAAGGACCATGACTTGCCTGTTCCAGCGCGCAAGCGGCGAGGAAGAACAGCAGATCCCCGCGCCGCAGTTCCTGGCGCAGGGCCGGCCGCGGCACCGCTGGCGGTGCGCCGGCCGCGGCAAAAGGCAGATAACGGCTGGACCACCACGCCGCCAGCAGGAACACGGCAACGACGGGCAGAAATACCGCCATTCCCCAGCGCGCGATGAGCCAGCCCATCCCCAGGGCCAGCAGAATGAAACCGATGGAGCCCCAGAGACGGATCCGACCATAGGCCGCCCCCCTGCGCTCGGCCCATTCCAGGGTCGTGATGTCCACCAGGGGCAGGGTAGCCGCCCAGAAAAAGGAAAACCCGATGGTAATTAGGAAGATGCTGAAAAAATCATGAGCCCAGGACAAGGCCAGGAAACCCAGGGCCGTGGCCAGGGCCGCCGCCGGCACGATCCTGCCCAAGCCCCAGCGCTGCGCCATCAGGCCCCAGATATTGGGAGCGAGGACCTTGGTGGCCTGGATGGTGGCGGTGAGGATGCCGATCTCCAGCGCCGTCTGCCCCTGCTGCTGCAGATAGGGGCCCCAATAGGGCATGAAGGCCCCCAGGGCGGAGAAATAGAGGGCGTAATAGAGGGCCAGCCAGCGCCCTTGCCGCTGCCCGGTCATGGCGCCGCGTTAGCGGGAGGCAGGGATGGGCGGCAGGGATGGACGCACATCCCCATTCTGCGCCCGCTGGCGCAGCCAGTGGTCCATGAGCACGATGGCGAGCATCGCTTCGACGATGGGCACGGCGCGGATCCCCACGCAGGGATCGTGGCGGCCCGTGGTGACCACCTCCAGCGGCTCGCCGTGGAGATCGATGCTCTGCCGCGGGATACGAATGCTGGAGGTGGGCTTGATGGCCACGGAGAGGGTGAGGTCCTGGCCGCTGGAAATGCCGCCCAGGACACCGCCGGCATGATTACTGGCAAAGCCCTGGGGCGTCAGCGCATCGCCATGCTCGCTGCCGCGCTGCTCCACCACGCCGAAACCATCCCCCACGGCCACCGCCTTGACGGCATTGATGCTCATCATCGCCTTGGCAATATCCGCTTCCAGGCGGTCAAAGACCGGCTCGCCGAGACCGACCGGCATGCCCTCCACCCGCGCATCCACCCGCGCGCCGATGGAGTCTCCCTCCTTGCGCAGGGCGTCGAGGAATGCCGCCATTTCCTCTGCCGCCGCTGCGTCGGGGCAAAAGAAGGAATTTCGCCCGATCTCTTCGCGCGCGAAGCGGCGCGCCCGGATGGGACCCATCTGGGCCAGCCAGGCGGTGATCTCCACTCCCAGGCGTTCGCGCAGGAACTTGCGGGCCACCGCCCCCGCCGCGACCCGGGTCGCCGTCTCCCGGGCGGAGGAGCGCCCTCCGCCCCGATAGTCGCGCCGCCCATATTTTTGCAAGTACGTGTAGTCGGCATGGCCGGGCCGAAAGGTATCCTTGATCTTGCCGTAGTCCTGGGAGCGCTGGTCGGTATTGCGGATCAGCAACCCGATGGGGGTACCCGTGGTGTATCCCTCGAATACGCCGGAAAGGATCTCCACCTGATCCGTCTCCTGACGTTGGGTGGTGTGCCGCGACTGCCCCGGACGGCGGCGGTCCAGATCACCCTGAATATCCGCCTCCACCAGGGCCAGGCCCGGCGGACAGCCGTCAATGACGCAGCCGATGGCCGGTCCATGACTCTCGCCAAAGGTGCTGACGCGGAAGCACTCCCCGATGCTGCTTCCGGGCATGGGCTTATTTACCCATTTCGATCATGGCGTAAGCCGAATGATTGTGAATGGATTCGAAGTTTTCGGAGGAAACCGAGAACCAATCCACCCGGGCATCGCCCTTCAGCCGGATGGCCACATCCCGCACCATGTCCTCCACAAACTTGGGATGATCATAGGCATATTCGGTCACGAATTTTTCATCGGGTCGCTTGAGCAGGCCGTAAAGCTGGCAGGAGGCTTCCTCCTCGACGAGATCGATGATCTCTTCGATCCAGATCCAATCATTGGCCCGCACCCGCACCTGCACATGGGAACGCTGGTTGTGGGCGCCATAATCGGCGATGCTCTTGGAACAGGGGCAAAGGCTGGTCACCGGCACTTGGACGCCAATGGTCTGGCGATACTGGTCGTGGCTGGACTCTCCGACAAAGCTGACCTCGTAATCCATGAGGCTCTTCACCCCGGAAATGGGCGCCGCCTTGTTGATGAAATAGGGAAACTCCATCTCCAGGCGGGCGGCATCCGCATCCAGCCGCTCGCGCATGGTGCGCACGATTTCCTGAAAGGAATCCACGCTGATCTCCCGGTCGTGGGCATTGAGGATCTCCACGAAGCGCGACATGTGGGTGCCCTTGAAGTGCTGGGGGAGGCTCACGTACATGTTGCACAGGGCGATGGTATGCTGCTCCCCTTCGCTGCGGTCGCGAATCCGCACCGGATGGCGAATGGCCTTGATGCCCACCTGATTGATGGGTATGGCGCGCGGGTCGGGCCGTCCCTGAACGTCTTCCATGACTTCTGCGGCGCAATCTCTCACCATTCACCTCGCACGGAACTTGTTGAGTAGTTCAGTCGGATACTACGCCCGCCCCCGCTCCGGGGGCAAGACCGTCCAGCAGGGCGCGGGCGGCAGTTTCGATGCCCGCCGCGTCCAGCCCAAGCTCCGCCAGCCACTCCTTGGCTTCTCCCTGTTCAATGAATTGATCGGGCAGGCCCAGGATGCGCATTGCCATGCTTCGCCCCCCATTGAGCAGGCATTCGGCCACGGCGCTGCCGGCGCCCCCCATGATCGCCCCCTCCTCCACCGTGAGGAAGGCCCCATGATCCCGGGCCAGATCCAGCAACAGGGCTTGATCCAGGGGCTTGACAAAGCGCATGTTGACCACCGTCGCATCCACGGCCTCGCCCGCCGCCATGGCCGCAGCCACCCGGGAGCCAAAGGCCAGGATAGCCAGATTCCGCCCCCGGCGCAGGACCTCCGCCTTGCCGATGGGCACCGTGCGGCCGAGATCCTTGTCCAGGCCGACACCCAGGCCGCTGCCCCGGGGATAGCGCACCATGGCCGGTCCGGGATGGGCGAAGCCGGTATTGAGCATATCGCGCAATTCCTGCTCGTCCTTGGGCGCCATGATGAGCAGATTGGGAATGGTGCGGGCAAAAGCCAGGTCAAAACTGCCCTGGTGGGTGGCGCCGTCGGCACCCACCAGACCGGCGCGATCCACGGCCAGAAGCACCGGCAGATTCTGGATGGCGATGTCATGGATCAATTGATCATAGGCCCGCTGCAGGAAGGTGGAATAGATGGCCACCACCGGATGGATTCCCTCGCAGGCGAGCCCCGCCGCAAAGGTCAGGGCGTGTTGTTCGGCGATGCCCACGTCGAAATAGCGTTGGGGAAATAGCTGCTCGAAACGCACCAGTCCCGATCCCTCGCGCATGGCCGGGGTGATGGCCACCAGGCTTTTTTCCCTGGCCGCCTTGTCGCAGAGCCAATCACCGAAGACCTGGGTATAGCTGGGTGGACCGCTCGCCTTTTTGGCCATCTGGCCGCTGCCCTGATCAAAGGGCGTGACCCCATGATAGGTGCAGGGATCCGCCTCGGCGGGCCCGTAGCCCTTGCCCTTTTTGGTGACCACGTGCAGCAGGCGCGGCCCCTTGATATCCTTGAGGTTTTCCAGAGTGGGGATGAGCACGTCGAGATCGTGGCCGTCAATAGGCCCGAAGTAATGGAAGCCCATTTCCTCAAAGAGGGTGGCGGGAGACACCAGCCCCTTCACCCCCTCCTCGGCCTTTCTGGCCAACTCGCGCAGGGGCGGCAGGAGGCTCAGGGCCTGGCCCGCCCCTTCGCGCACGGTATTGTAGAGGCGCCCCGAAAGGATGCGCGTAAGATACTGCGACACCGCGCCGACATTGGGAGAAATGGACATTTCATTGTCATTGAGCACCACCAGCAGGTCGGCGTCCAGGGCGCCGCCGTTATTCAGGCCCTCGTAGGCGAGGCCCGCCGTCATGGCCCCGTCGCCGATGATGGCCACCACCTGGCGCGCCTGATGTTCCAGTTTGGCCGCCACGGCCATCCCCAGGGCGGCGCTGATGGAGGTGCTGGAATGGCCCGCCCCGAAGGCGTCGTAGACGCTCTCGTCGCGCTTCAAAAAGCCTGACAATCCATCCTTCATGCGCAAGGTGGGGAAGCGCGGGCCGCGGCCGGTGAGGATCTTGTGGGGATAGGCCTGATGCCCGACGTCCCAGACGAGGCGATCCTCCGGGGTGTTGAAGACCGCGTGGAGGGCTACCGTCAGCTCCACCGCCCCCAGGCTGGAGGAAAGGTGGCCGCCGGTACTGCTGACGCTGTCGAGAATGAATTGGCGAACGGCCGCCGCGACCCGCTTCTGCTCGGTCCGGGACATCCGCCGCAACTCGGCAGGTGAGGGAATTCCGCTGCGCCAGGGCCCGCTCATTTACTGCGCTCGACGATCAGGCGCGCCAGGGCCCGCAAATGATCCGCTTCCGCCCCCCAGGGGAGGATGGCCGCCAGCGCCTCTTCCAGGAGGCGCCGGGCGTAATCCTGGGCGCCGGCCAGACCGAGCAGGGTCACAAAGCTCGGCTTGTTGCGGCTGCGATCCGCCCCCTGCATGGCCTTGCCCGTCAGTTCCAGATCGCCGATTTCGTCGAGGATATCGTCCTGCACCTGGAAGGCGAGTCCCACCCGATCGGCATAACGCAACAGCGCCTCGTACTGCTCACCGCCATCCCGCCCGGCGGCAAACAGGGCCAACTGGACGGCGCAGCGGATGAGCATGCCGGTTTTGTGCAGATGCATGGTCTCCAGGGCCGGCAACGCCAGATCGTGGCCCACGGCCGCCAGATCAATGGCCTGCCCGCCGACCATGCCCCGTGAACCGGCACTCGCCGCCAGTGCCCGCAGCATGCGCAACTGCCATTCCGGCGCCACGCCCCAGCCGGTTTCGGACACTAGCTGAAAGGCCAGCGCCTGCAGGCCGTCACCCGCCAGGATGGCCGTCGCTTCATCAAAGGCCCGGTGGCAGGTGGGACGGCCACGACGCAGGTCGTCATTGTCCATGGCAGGCAGATCGTCGTGAACCAGGGAATAGGCATGGATCAATTCCAGAGCGGCGGCGGGGCGATCGAGCTGCTCCGCCGCTACCCCCAGGCAGTGCCCTGCGGCATAGACCAGCAGGGGGCGAATACGCTTGCCGCCACCCAACACGCTGTAGCGCATGGCGCGATGGAGACGGGCCGGCAAAATCTCTTCGCTCGGCAATAGCTGCCCCAAAACCCCTTCCATGCGCTCGACATGGGACCGGCAGAATGTTTGAAAGGCTGGTTGCTCCATGGCTGCGTCCACGATTATTGATCCTCTTCGCTCAGGAAAGGCACCGGCGCATCGGCCTCGGCCAGGAGTATTTCCACCGTCTGCCGCGCCTGCTGGAGCTGTTCCTCGCAACGGCGCGCCAGTTGCGCCCCCCGCTGAAAGAGGGCGATGGATTCCTCCAGCCGCAACTGGCCGCTTTCCAATTGCTTGACCGTGTCTTCCAGGGCTTCCAGAGTGGATTCGAAGTCAACGGGGCGAGGGTCATCCCCGGCGGGTGTTTTCATGGCAGATCTCATCGAAATAATTAAACACTACCCCAACGTCCCAAGGCAAGGCAAACTCCAGAGCGCTTCGCCAAAGCGGCGGCGGGAAATGGTGCGCCATTCCCCCCGCAAAAACAACTCGGGAGCCCGCCAATAGGGCCTCCGCCGCTGATTGTCCTCCCTGCCGGCCCGGCAAGAACCCGCTTCCGGGTGGGTAACAACGTGTTTTCCGCCCTGGGCGCCGTTAGACATCCGCCTGCGCCCCTCGTAAGATGCTCGCCTCATCAGAGTGACAAAAGACCATCTCCATGTCTCGTAACCACATCGATGCGACAGGCCTTTCCGCCGCAGGACCAGCCCCCTTTCCCCGCCTTTCCGCAACCCGTTTTGAAGTGCTGGGAGCGATCAGCGTTTCCCATTTTCTGAACGATATGATCCAGTCCCTGATGCTGGCGGTGTATCCGCTGTTCAAGGGCAATTTCCACCTGAGCTTCGCGCAGATCGGTCTCATTACCCTGGCCTACCAGCTCACTGCGGCGGTGATCCAGCCCTTGATCGGTGCCTACACGGATCGACGCCCCCACCCCTTTTCCCTGCCGATCGGGATGTTTTTCACCTTCTTCGGTCTCTTGTTACTCTCCATCGCACCGAACTACGGCCTCCTGCTCGCCGCTGCGGCCCTGGTCGGCATGGGTTCATCGGTCTTTCACCCGGAATCCTCCCGCGTGGCGCGCATGGCCTCGGGCGGGCGGCACGGCCTGGCGCAATCCATTTTTCAGGTGGGCGGCAACGTCGGTACGGCCACCGGCCCGCTGCTGGCCGCCTGGCTGGTGATGCCCAACGGGCAGGAAAGCCTGTCCTGGTTCTCCGCTGCGGCGCTCCTGGCCATCGTCATCCTCTTTTTCGTGGGCCGCTGGTACCGCCACCAGCATCGTCTGCCCAAAACCGCAAGCCCGGCCATTGCCGCCGCCCCGTTGCCCAAGGACGTCGTCCGGCGCAGCATGATCATCCTGGTGCTCCTGATGTTCTCCAAGTTTCTCTATCTGACCAGCATCAGCAGCTACCTGATTTTTTATCTCATGGATCGTTTCCATATCCCGGTGCAGCAGGCGCAGATCCACCTCTTCCTCTTTCTCGCCGCCGTGGCGGCCGGCACCCTCTTTGGCGGTCCCATTGGGGATCGCATCGGCCGCAAAGCCATCATCTGGGTCTCCATCCTGGGCATCGCCCCCTTTACCCTGGCGCTGCCCCATTGCGGATTGACGGCGACAGCCGTTCTCAGCGTGGTGATCGGCTTCCTGCTCGCCTCCGCCTTCCCGGCCATCGTCGTCTATGCCCAGGAACTCATCCCCGGCCGGGTTGGGGCGGTTTCCGGCTTGTTTTTCGGCCTGGCCTTTGGCCTGGGGGGAATCGGCGCCGCCGCCCTGGGCGAGTTGGCGGACCTTTGGGGCATTGCCTGGGTCTATCAATTTTGCGCCTTTCTCCCCTTGCTCGGGGTCCTGGCGGCCTTTCTTCCGCATTTCCGCACTGCACCGGCGGCCCAGGCCCATGGATCCTGAAAACGGCCCTTGGTGGTGGAATTCTGCCGCCGGAGCACCCACCCCCAACGGCCGAATCCAGCTTGATGGTGGCCAACGGCGGGACTCGCGACGGCAGCGCAAAGGGCTTCCAGGCTGTGCATTCCTTTTAGACCTCGTATAATGCTCAAGGCGCTTCTGGTCGAAGGCAGTCATCACCCGCAAGATACGGCAAGAGCCGCAAGGTTTGGAAAGTTTGGCAAGCGTCAGGGGTAAACTTTATTTCATCGTGCCGCAAGAGCGGCCCCATTGGGGCGATACGCTCTTGCCTTGGGTGCTGGCTTCGGCGCTGTTGATGGCGGCATTGGTCTATTTCTTTGTCCATATCGCCAAACCGCAGCACGTCCGCTTGCCCGCCAAGGAAGCCAATAAAACCTTCCAGATCATGCCGGAACCCATCCGCGGGCAGGCCCCGCGCACGGCGCAGAAGGTCGTACCGCCCAAAGCCGCGGAGCAGACGCCCGCCCATCCACGAACGCCACCCCAGCCGCGCGCCGCGCCATCTCCGCGGCCCTCCCGCCACCCCATCCCGGCCCATCCGCCGCGCATGGAGGAAAATCAGTTGCCGAGCAGCGGAAAAGTGAGCCCCGCTTCCGCCCCTGCGGCACCGTCCAGCCCGGCTTCGCTCCCCAGGATTGACCTGGGACGCCTGGAAACGCAGATGGATCAGGTAGCCCGGGAGGCCACGGCCAGCCCTCCCCTGCCCAAATTTGAAAACCCCAAGGGGCCGGTGGCCGACTTTTATATTGCCGGCTGGATTCAGAAGCTGGAGCGCATCGGCGACCTCAACTATCCGGGGGAAATGACCGGCAACCTCAAGGTGCGCGTCATTCTCAACCAGGATGGCGGGCTCAACCGCATCATCATCGAGCAATCCTCCGGCAAACCGGCCCTGGATGCCGCCGCCGAACGCATCATCCGCCTGTCTTTTCCCTATACGCCCTTTTCCAAGCAACTGGCGGCCCAGACCCGTAAAATCGAAATCCCTCTCAACATGCACTTCCTGGGGGTGCGCAATGTGTCGGCGTGGTGATGCGTTGCCCGAACAAGACGATGTCCGCCCCCGCTCACTCGGCCCAAGGGGCTAGGAGATAGTCATGAAACGTCCACAGATCGGCCCGCTCCTGGTAGCCGTGCTGCTGGTGCTTTGGGCCTGCGCCATGGTGGCCCTGGTGATCATCGGCTTTACCCGGATCCAGCCTCAGGGCACCGGGAGCGCACCCGCCCATGCCGTGCGGAGCAGCCCGCCGGCGCCTGCGGGCACAGCCCATGGGCAGTAACGGCAAAAAATTCCCTTGCTGAAGCGGGGCCTTGCCCTTTCTGCTGGCGGACTGGGGGAATATGGACAATGGCCCCCAGGGCCAAAGCCCCAGGGCATTTCGCCTTAGTGGGCGGCGCTCTGCTCTTGGGCGATTTCCTGGCGCACCTCGTCCATATCCAGCGCCAGGGCCTGGGTGATGACTTCTTCCAGGGCGTTGGCGGGTAAGGACCCGGCCTGGGAAAAAATGCCGATTTGCTGGCGAAAGATCATCAACGTGGGGATGGAGCGGATCTGAAAGAAACTGCCCAGTTCCTGCTCGGCATCGGTATTGACCTTGCCAAAGACGATATCCGGATATTTCGCGGCGGCCGCCTCGAAGATCGGGGCGAAGCCGCGGCATGGCGCGCACCAGGGTGCCCAGAAATCCACCAGCACCATGTCATTGCCTTGCACCACGGCATCGAAGTTGTGTTGACTCAGCTCTATTACGGCCATGGCGGCTCCTTTGGGCGGTTGACATGAAAACCATGCAGTAAGGACCTTAAAACCTTGACCACGGCAAGGTCAAGAGCCAAGCTTGAAAAGCGGCGGCCCCACCGCACCCGGTGCCGCCGTTTGTTTTCCGCCGGGAGACCACAAGGGAAGATCATGTCATTGGAAACACAGGCCTTGCCCATCATTTCGGTCAGCGACCTCAACCGCACGGCGCGCGAGATCATCGAGGGCGGCCTGCCGCTGCTCTGGGTGCAGGGCGAGATCTCCAATTTCAGCCGCCCCGCTTCGGGACATTGGTATTTCACCCTCAAGGACGAGCGCGCGCAGGTACGCTGCGCCATGTTCCGCAACCGCAGCGCCTATTGTCGAGCCCTCCCCAAAGAGGGAATGCAGGTGCTAGTGTTGGCGCAAGCGACTCTATATGAAGGGCGCGGAGAGTTTCAACTTGTCGTCGAGCAATTGACGGCAGCCGGGGCCGGCGATCTGCAGGCGCATTTTGAGGCCCTCAAGGCCCGTCTCCATGCCGAAGGCCTGTTCCGGCCCGAAGACAAACGTCCCATCCCGCGCTGGCCCCGTCGGGTGGCGGTGATCACCTCCCCGACGGGGGCGGCCATCCATGACATCCTGGTCACCCTCCGCCAGCGCTGGCCCATGCTGCAAGTCCTTCTCTATCCCGTAGCGGTGCAAGGCAACGAGGCCATACCGCAGGTCCTCGCGGCCCTGGCACGGGTGGCCCAGAGGCGCAGCGAGGATGTCCTGATCATCGCCCGGGGCGGCGGCAGCAGCGAGGACCTCTGGGCCTTCAATGACGAGGCCATCGCCCGCGCCATCCGCAGTTCTCCCATCCCAGTGATCACCGGCATCGGCCACGAGATCGACTTCACCATTGCCGACTTTGCCGCCGACCTGCGCGCCGCCACTCCCACCGCCGCCGCCCAGGCCGTCAGCCCCGACCGGGCCGAGTGGCTACCGCACCTGCGCGCCCAGGAGCATCGCCTGCGTCAAGCCATGGAACGGGCACTACGGGAGCGTACCCTGTATCTCGATCATCTGCGTTTGCGCCTGCGCCATCCCCAGGCGTTGTTGGACGCCGCCGCAGGACGCTGGCGACGGGCCCAACATGCCCTGCGCAAATCCCTGATACCACGCCTGGAGGCGGCCTCCCATCAACTCCAGATCTGGCAATACCGCCTGCAGCAAGGCAATCCGCAACACGATGTGGATGCCTTGAACCAACGCCTGCTGACGCTGCAAATGCGCCTGCGGACCGCCATGGAGCGCCAATGGCAAAAGGCCCAGCAGCATTGCCAACAACTCTCGACGCAGTTGGACATGCTTGATCCCCGGGCCGTTCTGCAACGCGGCTACGCCGTGCTGCGCGACGCCCATGGCCGCGTCTTGTACAGCGCCGCGGAGACTGCGGTAGGTGCAGAAATCACCGCCGACCTTCATCAGGGCAGCCTCTTGTGCCAAGTCCTGCGACGGAAGACTGGCGAGACATAGCCCTGGATCCGCCAACAGCCGTTTTTCGGATAAACGCCGGGTCGCCCGTCGCGGCACCTTGCATTTATAATGCGAATGGTTACTATTATAAAATAAAGAGCGTCCCAAGGATTCCATCCCATGTTGCAGCATATCACCCTGGAACAGATCATCCCCGGCCAATGCGCGGTCATTCAGGGGATCAGCGCCGGCCGAGAATTATCTCGCCGCATGATCGCAATGGGCCTGCGCCCGGGCAGCCAACTGCTGGTGTTACGCCGCGCGGCGCTACTCGGTCCCTTGCAGGTGCGCATCGGCCACACCGAGATCATGATCCGCCGGGGCGAGGCGGCCAAGATCTGGGTCCAGCCCTGCCCAGGGGACGCGGCATGAAAAAAATCGCCATCCTGGGCATGCCCAATACCGGCAAATCCACCTTCTTCAATCGCCTCACAGGCAGCATTGCCAAGGTGGGCAACTGGCCGGGCATCACCGTGGACCTCCTCAGCGCCAAGATCCTCCTGGGCGGCGACATGGTGGAAGTGGTGGACCTCCCCGGCATCTACAACCTCCACGGCTTTAGCGATGACGAGCAGGTGGTGCGGCAATTCCTCGAAGAGCAACCGGTCAATGCCCTGGTAGTCATTGCCAATCCCACCCAACTCGACCGCCAACTCGCCCTCGTCCTGCAATTGCGCAGCCTGGGGCTGCCCATGATCCTGCTGCTCAATATGAGCGACGAGGCGCGGCGCCTGGGTGTGCATATCGATGTACCTGGCCTGGCCCGGGCCCTGCGGATGCCGGTGGTGGAGTTGAGCGCCAAATACGGCCAGGGCTTCCCCCAGGCGCGCCAGCAGATGGAGCAGCTTCTGCGCCAGCAGGGCACACACCGGGCCGCGCAGACCGGATTACTGCAAGAGGATGACGCCCTCGGTCGGGAGCTCAACATGCTCTTGCGCCAGCATGTGACCATACCCGTGCAGCTCAAGGCCGGCTGGAGCGAACGCATCGACAAGCTCCTGCTCCATCCCTGGCTCGGCCTGCCGCTCTTCTTCCTGGCCATGCTGCTACTCTTCGAGGCCGTTTACGGCGTCGGCACCCCCCTCCAGGATGCCTTGGGCTGGACCCTCGATACCGTCAAGACCGCCTGGCTCATTCCCGCCCTGGCCGGCTTCCCGCCCCTCCTGCAGGATTTTCTCCTTTCCGGCATCTATGATGGCGTAGGCACGGTGCTCACCTTTTTGCCCATCATTCTGGTCTTTTTTGTGGGCATGTCCGTGGTGGAGGACAGCGGCTACCTTGCCCGCGCCGCCTTCCTCATGGATGCCCTCATGTCCAGACTGGGCCTGGACGGCCGCGCCTTCGTCATGCAGCTCATGGGCTTCGGCTGCAACGTCCCGGCCATTATGGGTACGCGCATCCTGCGCTCCCGGTCGGCGCGCTTGCTGAGCATGTTGATCATTCCCTTCTCCCTGTGTTCGGCACGGCTGCAGGTATTCCTGTTTTTCACCAGCATCCTTTTTTCGCCCCGGACCGCACCGCTGGTGCTCTTCAGTCTCTATGTCATGAGCCTGCTGGCAGCCCTCCTGACGGCCTTGGTCTGGAAGCGGCGCTTCAGCAACTATGAACCCATGCTCCTGGAGATGCCGCCCTATCGCCTCCCCACCCTGCGCCAGATGCTCTCCCAAGGCTGGCAACAGTCCCGGCATTTTCTTGCCGGCGCCAGCGGCTTCATCGTCCTCGGCGTCGTGGCCGTATGGGCACTCACCCATTTCCCGACGGGCGTTACTCCCGCCGGGCCCGATACCCTGGCGGGCATCCTGGCAAGCTGGCTGGAACCCGTTTTTCAGCCCCTGGGTATCGACAAGCTCCTCAGTATCGCTTTACTCTTTGGCTTCGTTGCCAAAGAAATCGTCATTGGCGCCCTGGCGGTTATTTTTGGCAGCAGCAATGAGGCCCTGGGTGGCATCATCAGCGCCCGGATGGATTGGGTCCAGGCCTACAGCTTCATGCTCTTTACCTTGATCTACACCCCCTGTCTGGCCACCGTCGCGGCGTTGCAGCGGGAAAGTCGGAGCTGGGGTTTTACCAGCTTTAGCCTGCTGTGGTCCCTGGGCCTCGCCTGGATCACCAGCTTTTTCTTCTATCAGGGCGCACGCGCCCTTGGCTTATGAGGAGTTTTCATGACAAATCCGCAGGTTGCACTGCACACCAATCACGGCGAAATCGTTATCGAACTGGATGCAGAAAAAGCCCCGAAAACGGCCGAAAACTTTCTCCACTATCTGGACGAGGGCTTTTTTGACGGGACCATTTTCCATCGCGTCATCCCCGGCTTCATGATCCAGGGCGGTGGTTTCGATGCGCAGATGAAACAGAAGGGAACCCACGCTCCCATCGCCAACGAGGCGGAAAACGGGCTGAAGAATCTGCGCGGCACCCTGGCCATGGCGCGCACCAATGACCCCCATTCCGCCACTGCGCAGTTTTTCATCAATTTAGTGGACAATGCCTTCCTCGACTTCAAATCGGCGTCCGGATCGGGCTGGGGTTATGCGGTTTTTGGCAAGGTCCTGGTGGGCATGGATGTGGTGGACAAGATCGCCAAGACCCCTACCGGCAACAGTGGCGGGCATCAGGATGTACCCAAGGAAACGGTCCTCATCGAGCGCGCGGAACGCCTTCCGGCGGCTTGAGGACTTGGTGGTGCTGGACATGGGGGATGGGGCGGACGGCCCCGTCCTTTTTATTTCCGATCTCCACCTGGGGCCGGACCGGCCGGATCTGCAGGCCCTCTTCCACGCCTTTTGCGCGGGGCCGGCCCGCCAGGCACGGGCGCTTTTCATTCTGGGCGACCTCTTCGACTACTGGATCCATCCGGCGCAGGCCGGGGAGTCGGCCTATGCCGCGCCCCTGGGCGATCTTGCTGCGCTGACCGAGGAGGGAGTACCTGTCTATCTGCTGGTGGGTAACCGGGATTTTCCTTTGTCCCCGGCATTCCTGAGACGCTATGGCATTACCCTCATTCCCGACCCCAGCGCCCTGCGCTTAGGCACCAAGCGTGTCCTCCTCACCCACGGCGACCTCCTCTGCAGCAATGATCATCGCTATCAGCGCTTCCGCCGCATCATCCGCCATCCCCTCACCCGCTTCCTGCTGCGGCCCTTACCCTATCCCTGGCTGCGCCGTCTCGCCCAAGGCCTGCGCCGGAGCAGTCAACGGGAGGCGGCGCGCAAGCCCATCACCATCACCGACGCCCATCCCGACGCCGTCGCCGCCGCCCTGCGGGGCGCAGACCCCTTTGCCAGCCCCCTTGCTCCCTATCAGATCCTCATCCATGGCCATACCCACCGCCCCCAATGGGAGGAGATCACCCCCGGCCAACAGCACCGCCTGGTCCTGGGGGCGTGGGATTCCGCAGGGGCGTTTTACGGAACCTGGGATGGCAAAGCCATGAATCTGGTCTTTTTCCATGGGATCAGGGAGCCATCGACGTGAAGGGAGCGAAGCAATGGAAAATAACACGCAGCACAATGACTTATCGGATGTTTTTGCGGATGTGGGGAGCAGTTCGCAGGGACTCAGCAGCGCCGAGGCCCAAGCGCGCCTGATCAAATTCGGGCCGAATCGGCTGCCCCCTTCTCCGCCCAAGCCTTGGTGGCGACGGTTTCTGGACCAGTTTCGCAACCCCCTCATCGCCATCCTGGTCCTTGCCGCCTTTTTGTCCTGGCTCTTGGGGCATCCCGTTGACAGCGCGGTGATCTGGGCGGTCATCCTCATCAATACGATCCTCGGCTTCGTGCAGGAATACCGTGCGGAAAATGCCGTGGCTGCCCTCCAGTCGCTCCTGGATCCTCACGTCCTGGCGCTGCGCGATGGCCGCTGGGAGGCCCTGCCCGCCGCCAGGATCGTCCCCGGTGATGTATTAGCCGTGCAAGCAGGGGAACGCATCAGCGCCGACCTCGCCCTCGTCGAGGCCCGCGAATTGGCAATGGATGAATCCATGCTCAGCGGCGAATCCTTCCCCGTGCCCAAGGCAGCGCTGCCCCGGCAACACAGTGCGGCAGCGGACGCCGCGGAGGTGGCAAAACGGCAGAGCATGATCTATGCCGGCACCCTGGTCACCGCCGGTAGCGGCCTGGGCATCGTGCTCTTCACCGGTGCCGCCACGGCGATTGGCCGCATTCAGGCCCTGATGACCAGCCTGCCGCCCGTGGAGACCCCGCTGCTGCGGCGGGTCAACCGGCTCGCCGGGAGCTTGAGCGCCGCCGTCCTGGTCCTGGCGGCGCTGGCCCTCGCCGTAGGGCTCAGCCATGGCCAAGGGCTGGAAAATACCTTGCTGGCCGCCGTCAGTCTGGCCGTAGCCATCATCCCCGAAGGCTTGCCCGCCGTCATCAGCATCACGCTGGCCCTGGGTGTCCAGCGCATGGCCCGCCGCGGTGCCATCCTGCGTCAGTTACCGGCCGTGGAAACCTTGGGATCGGTCACGGTGATCTGTACGGACAAGACCGGAACCCTCACCGAAAATCGCACGCAGGTGGCCACGGCACTCCTCGCGGAAAGCACCATCCACGCGCCCTTCACCGGATCCTCGCCCCAGGATCGAGAGGCCCTGGCCAAACTGGCGACGGCAGCGGTGTTGTGCAACGATGCACACTTGGGGGAGCAGGGGAAAGGCCTGGGGGACCCCATGGAACAGGCCCTTCTCCACTTCGCCCACCATCTCGGGCTCATCTCCACAGCGATTCGCGAAACCCATCCCCGACGGGATACCCTCCCCTTTCAGCACGAGCGCAAGTTCATGGCGACCGCCCATGACGAAGGCCGCGTCTTTCTCAAAGGCGCCCCAGAGGTTATCCTGAACCTCTGCGCGTGGGAATGGCATCCCCAGGGCCCCCGGGCCATTGACCGGAAAGCCTGGCGGGAGCGCATCGAGGCCCTGGCGGAGGACGGCATGCGCACCCTCGCCCTGGCCTCGGGCCGGCCGCCGGAGGGTTCCTGGAAGGACCCCGCCCAGGGGGGATGGACACTCCTGGGGGCGGTAGCACTCCTCGATCCGCCGCGGCCGGGCGTCCGGGAGGCCATCCAACACTGCCTGGCGGCAGGGATCCGCATGCAAATGATCACCGGAGATCATCCGCGCACCGCCGCAGCCATCGCCCGCCAACTGGGGTTCATGGCCCCCGGTGATGCCGTTGTCACCCATGGGCAATGGACAGCGGCGTCCCCGGCGGAGCGGCGGCATCTGGCCGCCACCACCAAAGTCTTTGCCCGGGTCCATCCCGAAGACAAGCTGCAACTGGTGGAAACCTTGCAGCAGCAAGGCGAAATCGTCGCCATGACCGGCGATGGGGTGAACGATGCCCCGGCCCTGCGCCGGGCGGACATCGGCGTCGCCATGGGCCGCTCCGGCAGTGATGTGGCCCGGGAAGCCGCGGCCATGGTCTTGAGTGACGATCATTTCGCCCATATCGTCGATGCCGTCGCCGAGGGACGGAGGGTCTATGCCAATATCCGCAAGACCCTGCAGTTCATGCTGCCAACCAGCTTTGCCCAGGGCCTGGTCGTGTTGCTGGCCGTCCTGCTCGACACCGAGATGCCCATCACACCCTTGCAGATTCTTTGGGTCAACACCCTCACCGCCAGCACCATGGCCCTGGTCTTCGCCTTTATGGGGAGTGACCCCCGGTTGATGCAACAAGCCCCCCGCCCGCCCCGGGAGGGGCTGATACCGCCCGCCCTCTGGCGCTGGATGGCCGTCTTTACCGTCCTCATGGTGGCCATCGTCTTCCTGATTTTCCATTATGACCGCCACAGCTTGGCCCAAGCGCGCACCCTGGCGGTGGATGCCCTCATGACCATGGAAGCCGCCCTCCTCATCGCCCTCTATGGGCGGCCGCGCCAAGACCGGGGAGATGCGGCGGCCGGCCTGGCCCTGCTCCTGTGCCTGGTCAGCCAGTACCTCTTTGGAGCCTTACCGGGTCTGCAACGATTATTCGCCACCAGCAACCCCGACGGGGCCGACCTGCCCATCCTCCTGGGTGCGGGGATTCTGTCCTACGGAGTGGCGCGTATCCTCTGGGGCGCAGACCCCAGGGCGGTTGCGGCGTCCGCGAAGGAGGCATCCCAAAAAGCCGGCGGGAAAGCGCCATAGGCCCGCGCGAGAAAGGCGGCTGCGGATTCTGCGGTCAGGGCCGTAGCCAGGAAACGCCGCCAGCGGCGGGCGCCCGGCAAGCCGTGGGCGAGCCCATGGAGATGGCGGGCAAGGCGCGGGGCAGGCAAGGCCCCGTCTGCCGCCTCGGCATAATGGCGCAGGTCCTGGAGGATGGATCCCGGGCTGGGATTCCAGTCTACCCGCCCCAGCGCGCGTTCCGCCGCCGCCAGCAAGGCCGGCTGCCCATAGGCCGCCCGCCCGATCATGACCCCATCCACCTGCCGAAGATGTCCGAGGATGGCGGGGACGCTCTCCACGCCGCCATTGATCTCCAGGCGCAGGCGGGGGAAATCCATCTTCAGGCGATAGACCCAGGCGTAACGCAAGGGCGGGATCTCCCGGTTGGCGGCGGGATCCAGACCCTGGAGCCAGGCATTGCGCGCATGGACGATGAAATGCCCGCAGCCCGCCTCTGCCACCGTTTCCACGAAACGGGCGAGAAGATCATAGTCTTCCTCACGATCCAGCCCCAGGCGATGCTTGACGCTCACGGGCAGGCCACTCTCCGCCATGGCGGCCACCAGTTCCGCCACGAGGCTGGGTGCGGCCATGAGGCAGGCACCGAAGCGACCCGCCTGCACCTTGGGGGAGGGACAGCCGACATTGAGATTAAGCCCGTCATAGCCGTAGGCAGCCCCCATGGCCGCCGCCCGGGCCATGGCCGAAGGGTCATCGCCAGCCAGTTGCAGGACCAGGGGATGCTCCTCCGGCGAGAACACCAGAAAACGCTCGGGATCCCGCCCATGAAGCAAGGCAGCCGCCGTCACCATCTCCGTATAAAGGACGCAGGACGGGCAGAACAGGCGCAGATAGTAACGGCAGTGGCGATCGGTCCAATCCAGCATGGGGGCCACGGAGATGCGCCCTTCCACCCGCTGGGCGGGGAGAGGGCTTGGCAGCTCCGGCGCTGCCTCCCTGGTCACGGCCGGAAATCTGCTCATGCACTCAGGACCAGGCCGTCATGGGCAGGGACGACCCCTGGCGGCAGGAGCGCAGCCAATTCGGCATAATCCACATCATGGGTCATGTGGGTAAGATAGGTACGGCGCGCGCCGATTCGGCGTGCCCACAGCAAGGCCTCTTCCACATTGAGATGGGTCGGATGCTCCTCGTAGCGCAAGCAGTCAATGATGAGGAGATCCAGATCCCGGAGCAAGGCCAGACTCTCGGCGGGGATCGCTTTCAAATCGGTGAGATAGGCCACGTTATTGAAGCGATAGCCAAAAATGGGCAGATTACCGTGCAGGAGCGTGATGGGCGTAACCCGCACCGGCCCAAAACCCAAACCCCCGGAAATCTCCGTAATGGAAAGGGATGGCTTCGCCCAGGCGGCGTCGGGAGGAAGGAAACAGTAACGAAAACGCTCGACCAGCTCTTGCCCCGTGCGGGCGTCGGCAAAGCAGGGAATGATCTCTTTTTGCGCGAAATTGAAGGCACGCAGGTCGTCAATGCCGTTGATATGATCCGCATGAAAATGCGTGAACAAAACGGCGCTGATGTTGAGAACGCCGGCGCGCAGGATTTGTTGGCGCAAATCCGGCCCCGTATCCACGAGCAGGCGCACATCCCCTTCTTCCACGAGGATGCTGGCCCGCAGGCGCTGATTGCGGGGGTCCTTGCTGCGACAGACCCGGCACTGGCAGGTCATGACCGGCGTACCGGCGCTGGAACCCGTTCCCAGAAAGGTGATCTTCATGCCCCATCCACTACCGGCACCCGAAAGAGCCGGTGAAAATTGGCCGTACTTTGGCCGGCCAGATCGGCATAGGGGACCCCGCGAAGATCGGCAATGAACCGCCCTACGTCAGCGACATAGCCCGGCTCATTCCGTTTTCCGCGGTGCGGCGCGGGGGCAAGATAGGGGGCATCGGTTTCCACCAACAGCCGATCCAAGGGAACTCTCCGGGCGATATCCTGCAAATCAAGAGATTTTTTGAACGTCACGATGCCCGAAAAGGAAATATAAAATCCCAAATCCATCGCCGCAACGGCAAAGGCCCAATCCTCGGTAAAACAATGAATAACTCCACCAGCCCGATCCGCCCCCTCGGTGCGCAGCATGGCCAGGGTATCCTGGGCCGCCTGGCGGGTGTGGACGATCAGGGGTTTTCCGGCCTTTTTGGCCACCTCGATGTGCCGGGAAAAACGCTCCTTTTGCCAGATCGGAGCCTCTCCACTGCGAAAATAGTCGAGGCCGGTCTCACCCACCGCCACCACTTTTTCCTGTTGTACGGCGGCCAGGAGATCCGCCTCACTGGGTGAATGCTCCGGCGACTCGTTGGGATGCACACCCATTCCCGCCCACAGACTCTGGTGCCGACGCACCAAATCCAGCAAACGCGGCCAATGCTCCTGGCTGACTGCGGCGATGAGGATCTGCGCCACACCGGCTTGGGCCGCCCGTTCCAGGACTTCCGGACGATCCGCGTCAAAGTCCGCAAAATCCAGATGGCAATGGGAATCCACGATCATCGGCGTCTTTCGCTCCTCCACCTTCATGCCTCTCCCTTGCCAGGCAGGTGCCCCCTTCCGACGCCGCACCCAACACCATGGCGCTGCCGGTAGGCCTCAAAGAGGCAGATACCCGTTGCCACCGAAACATTCAGGCTCCCTCCGCCCCCTTCCATGGGGATATGCGCCAAAAAATCGCAATGGGCCCGGGTCAGACGCCGCAAGCCCTTTTCCTCGCCGCCCATGATCATCACCATGGGGCCGCGCAGATCCAGTGCATAGAGGCTTTTATCCCCCTCCCCCGCCATCCCCACCACCCAAAAGCCATGCTCCTGCAAAAGGCCCAAGGTTCGCGCCAGATTGGTGACGGGAATCACCGGCAGGCGGGAAGCGGAGCCCGCCGCCACCTTGCGCACCGTGGCGTTGACCGGGCAGGCATTATCCTTGGGCAACAACACCGCCGTTACCCCGGCCCCTTCGGCGCTGCGCAGACAGGCCCCGAGATTATGGGGATCGAGCACCCCGTCGAGAATCAAAAACAGGGCCGGGGCCTTTCCTTCCAGCCCCGCCAGCAGGGTTGGCAGATCCAGCATGGGTAAGGGATGGAGCAGCCCGCCCACGCCCTGGTGCTTGTCGCTGCCCACCTTGCGCGCCAGATCCCCGCTACGGGTTTCGATGACGGGCAGATCTCCGGATTGGGCCTGCTCAACCAGGGCCTTTACCCGAGACTCCCTCTGCCGTTCCGGCACCACCCAGAGTTCCGCCAGTTCACCGGCCGCCAAGGCCGCAGCCACGGCATGGAGGCCGTAGATGCTGTCCAGGCCCTCGTTAACTTTCATGATGGCAGCGGCCCCGATCCCGCCGATCCAAAAAACGGCCCGGCGCGCCAAGACGCCCCAAGCCGCGTTGCTCGGGGGCCAGCCACGGCAAACCCACCTGGGCCAGGGCAGCCCGCTCATCCTCGGCCGGCGCCTGATCCCAACCCCGGCGCGAGCGAAGTCCTGCCACAAAATCCGTCGGGCCGGTGTGGGCAAGCTGGGCGAAGCCGAAGAGTGCCTCGGGAGACTGGAAAAACTTCACCCAAATGCCCTCGGCGCTCATGGCCTCCCGCTTTCCCGCAACGACCTCCACAAAAATTGCGCACGTCGGCAGAACTTCGCCCCAGGCCTCGGGGCTGAGGACCCCTTTTTTGATGAACTCCAGGCGACCTGCCCAGGGCTGCCCACGACGCAGCGGACCGGTCCTTTCCAGAAACCAGCCCTGCCCCCGGGCCCAGTCCAGAATGCGCGTCTCCAGCCCCGCCAGCAGGACCGGATCGGGTGATGCAGGCAGACCGACGTGCGCCCGATCCATCGGCACCTAGCCGTTTTGCTGAGGAATGACGGTAATCTCTACGCGCCGGTTCAACTGTCGTCCGGCAGAAGTGGCATTGCTGGCAATGGGATCGGCCTCGCCCATGCCGACCACCCGGATCCGCGCGGGATCGACGCCTTGGGTGATCAAATAGTTAGCCATGGTCTGGGCACGGTCCCGGGAGAGCTGCAGATTGTAACTGGGCGACCCGGTATTGTCCGTATAGCCGGTAACCAGCACGCGGGAATTGGGATATTGGTTGAGTACCTGGGCAATATTGTTGAGTGCCGCGCTGTTGCTGGTGGCCAGTTCCGTGGAGTTGGTCCTGAAAAAGGCCTGCCCGCTCAAGCGCAGATTGATGGCCTGTTGACGATTGGCCAACTGGACCCGCTGAATGGCCACCTGGTTCGCGGCCTCCTGAGCCGCCAGGCGCTGCTGGAACTCTTGTTGCTGCTGATCCATGGCATAACCCACGGCCCCGCCGGCCAGCGCACCCACACCCGCGCCGATGGCCGCCCCGGCCAAAGGATTGCCGGTCTGATTGCCGATGATGGCGCCCAGGGCAGCGCCCCCCAAGGCACCTACCGTAGCCCCTGTCTCGGTCTTTTGATAACCGGGCGTGGCGCAGCCGCCCAAGGCGAGAAGGCCCGCCAATACCCACACGCCATGCCCTACGTATATGCGCTGCTGATGCATTATTTATCCCTCCTATGGATGTTTGGAAAAGCGCATTCTCGAGTTGTTCGAGTTGCCCTCGGCTTTGCGCCCTTTTTCAAAAGGCGTCAAAAATGTCATCAATGATATTGTCCGCTACCGCAAAGCCAGCACCCAGCCCCAAGCCCGTCACGACGCTGCCCATCAGCCCGCTACCCATGCTTGGGCCAGCCGCGTTGCCCCAGGGCCGCTGCTGCATGCCCGGATTCATGCCGCCCTGCCCCATATTCTGCATCTGCATCTCCATTTGCTGAAGACGCTGGGCCATTTGCTGCATCATCAGGGCGATGGACTGGTTCTGCTGTTGCAAGCTCATCGCCAGCCCGCGCAAATCCATGGTCAACTCCCGCGCCGTCAGATCATCGGGCGCCAGGGCGCGAATCCGCCCGGCCAGTTGTTGCAGCGTCTGAATATTATTTTGACTCTGTTGTTGCAGTTGGTTGTATTGCTGTTCCAGCATTTGATAATCCATGCCTTGCTCCTTTCGTTATCATCCGTAATTGCCAAACCCCTTAGCGAAAACCAGCCGATACCGCAGCGACGAACCATGTCCGGAACGGCTGGAACGTATTCATCCGCCGGCCGGTTAGAGAAACCGGACGGCCTTTTGGTTCCCGCTCATTGCTCTTCCAGGCGCATCCGCCGCTCCCAGACTCGCCAGACCCCCCTGGCCAGCAGCACCAGGATAGGCCCGATAATGAGGCCGATCAATCCAAACGCCTCGGCGCCGCCCAAGATACTGAAAAACACCAGGAAAAATGGCGCCTGGGTTTGCGACCCCGTCAGCAGGGGGCGCACCACCAGGTCCGCAACGGTAATCACCAGCAAGCCCCAGCCCAGCACCAGGAAACCGGCGATCCAGTGTCCGGTCAAGACGAGCCACAAAGTGGCCGTAGCCACCACGACCGTCGCGCCGAAGGGCAGTGGCGAAATGATAGCCGTAGCCACCAGCCACAAAGGCCACATGCCCAGGCCGGCCACGGCATAGGCCACCCCGATAAACACCCCCTCGACGACCCCAACCCCGATCAAGCCGATCAGCACCGAGCGTGCGGCTTCCCGGCACGCCCGCAAAAAGCGGTCGCCGCGATCCCGTCCCCAGAGCTGGGTCACCAGCAGCCGCAGGGTCTCGCCGATACGCTCCCCGTGCAGGGACAGGGCGAAGACCGTCAAGGCCGCAAAAAAGGTATGCAGCACAAAAACCCACAGTTGGCCCAGGGAATTGGTGATCAAATCGGAATGGCTGCTGAGCAGGGTCGAAATATAGGCCCCGTTGAACTGCTGAAGATGACTGGCGAGCCAGTGCCCGATATAGGGAAGCTGTTCCAGTTGCGGAGGCATGGGAATGAGGGGAGCCCCCGATTGCCAGCGTGCGGCGAGCAGGACCAGGCGCGGCGCCGAGGCGTCGACGATCACCACGGCAGGGATGATGATGATGGCTACCCACGCCAGCGCATGGATGAGGGCGCTCAGCCAGCGCGGCAGGAAAAAATGCCGTTCCAGGCGCATCTGCCATGGCCATCCCACCGTTGCCAGGACGGCACCCATCAACAGAGGCCCGGCAAAAGGACTCAGGGTATAGGCAGCCCCGGCATAAATGAGCACCAGGACGACCGTCCCCCAAGCGGCATACCGTGTTTTCTCCTGCCCCGCCTTGCCCTGCATGCTGTTCTCCCCGGCCACCTGCCTGACTATATTGTCGTATCATACAGGACCGCAGGAAAAGCGTCCTTCCCCCGGATGGCAAGGGGGCAACGGCCAGCGCGGCTTTGCGGCGCCTTGACTGCCGAGCGGCCATATTCAATAATCGCAACATAGTTGCATCTACCGGGGATATCCATGCGCAAACCGCACCGTTTCTGGATCATCGTTTCCCAAGTCGTTTTCTGGGCCTGGGCCACCACGGCCGCCCAGGGCGCCCCGCTTTCCGTAGTGGCCGCCGAGAGCACCTACGGAGTGATCGCCGAAGCCATTGGCGGCCCCTATGTCCGGGTCGAAAGCATCATCAAAAACCCCAATGTCGACCCCCATCTTTTTGAAGCCGATCCGGCCATGGCGCGGGAAGTGGCACAGGCCAGGGTGGTGGTGCTCAACGGGATTGGCTATGACCGATGGATGGAAAAACTCCTGGCCGCCAACCCGGTACCCGGCAGGCAGGTCCTCATCGCTGCCGATCTGGATCCGCATCTCATCATGGCCGACAAGAATCCGCATATTTTTTATGATCCCCGCGTCGCCCTGCTCACGGCCGCCCGCCTGACCCAGCTCTTTTCCCAGGACGATCCGGCCCATGCGCCGCAATTTGCGCAGAACTTCACAAACTTTTCCCAATCCCTGCTGCAGATCTATAGCGCCGCCCAGGCGGTCATGGCCCGACACCCGGCCCTGACCGTGACCGCCACCGAGCCGGTTTTCGGCTACATGCTCAGATACTTGGGGTATGACAGCATCAATGAGAAATTCCAGTTCAACGTGATGAACGATACCGAAGCGGCGCCCAAGGAGGTCGCCCGTTTCGATAACAGTCTGCGCAGCCATCAGGTCGCCGTGCTTTTTTATAATGAACAGGTCACCGACCCCCTCACCCAGCGCATCAAGGGCATCGCCAGAGACGCCGGCGTGCCCATCGTCGGGGTCGATGAGTTTGTGCCCCCCCATACCGGCTATGTACAATGGCAGGTGCAAACCCTACGGGCCTTGGACAAGGCATTGACGAACACAGCAGGAAACAGGACCCATTGACTCCCATGCCGGCCATCGAAGGCACCGGGCTGACTTGCCAACTCGGCGGCCGTGCCGTTTTTGCCCATTTACAGCTACAAATTCCGCATGGCGGCTTCGTGGGGATATTCGGTCCCAACGGGGCCGGCAAGACTTCCCTCCTGCGCGCCTTGCTGGGGCTGATTCCCCTTCAGGATGGCACCCTGCGGATCCTGGGGGGGGATGCGCGCGGGGCGCGCACGCAGATCGGCTATGTGAGCCAGTCCGAACCCAAAGAGGCCGAGGGTCGGCTGAGCGTGGCGGCTTTTGTGGGTGCGGCGTGGCGCGGGGAACGCTGGGGCTTCAACTGGCACCTGGCGGCCCTGCACCAGGCCGTTCGCAGGGCGCTGGAACGGGTGAATGCAGATCACCTTGCGTCTCGCCCCCTGCAATCCTTGTCCGGCGGACAGCGGCAACGGGTGCGCATTGCCCAGGCCCTGGTCAATCCCGCCCGGATACTCCTGCTGGACGAACCCCTCAACAATCTCGACCCGCAGTCCCAGCAACAAGTCCTGCAACTGGCCAAGACCCTCACCCGGCAGGAAAACATGACCGTCCTCATGACCGCCCATGATATCAACCCCTTGCTGCCCTTTATGGATCATGTGCTGTATCTGGCCAACGGCAAGGGACGGATGGGCACGGTCAATGATCTCCTCACCACGCCCATGCTCAGCGAGCTTTACGGCACCCCGGTCAGGGTCAGCGAGCATGACGGGATGCTGTCCATCCGCGTGGGCGATGGCTTCATTCCCGAGACCAGCCACCATTGCCACGACCACGGAGCCCAGCCATGATCATGGGGCTGGAATACGCCTTCATGCGCCATGCGCTGGCGGCGGGGACGGCCATTGCCGTGGTTTCTGCGGCCGTCGGCTATTTCGTCACCTTGCGGCGCCAGGCCTTTGCGGCCCACGCCCTGTCCCACGTGGGTTTTGCCGGCGCCGCCGGGGCGATTTTGTTGAGCCTCGACCCTTACGTGGGCCTTTTCGTGATCACCTTTCTAGCCGCCCTCGGACTCGCCTGGTCGGGCCAGCGCTTGAGCGAAAGGGACGTGGGCGTAGGCATGATCCTGATGTTTTCCCTGGGCCTGGGCGTGCTTTTTTTGAATCTTTACACCGCCAACGCCCAGGCGGCCATGAGCATCCTTTTCGGCAGCATCGTGGGCGTCACCACCGGTCAGGCCTGGCTATCGGTGGGTGTCGCCAGCGGTGCCTTGCTGCTATTGGCCGCCATGCTGCGGCCATTGCTGTACATGAGCCTCAATGAGGAGGCCGCTGCCGGACGCGGAGTGCCGGTGAAACGGCTGAATACCCTTTTCCTGGGATTGCTGGCGATCACCGTGGCCATCGCCGTACCCATCATCGGCGCCTTGCTCATTTTTGCCCTCCTGGTTGGCCCCCCCGCCGCCGCCCAGTTGCTCAGCAAGAATGTCTTCACCGGCATCCTGACGGCGGTGGCATTGGGCATTGGCGAAACCTGGGCGGGCATCGGCTGCGCCTATTATATCGGCTATCCGGCAAGCACTTGGATCGCCTCCCTGAGTTTTTTCGTGTACCTTGGGGCAACGGCCATCGGACCCTGGCGAGAACGGGAGAGCAGCGATTCCACGACGGTAACGGCGGCGGATCCGTCCGGCAAGGGCCTCTGATCAGCGAATCGTCCCGGCCGCCTGACGCATCGCCAGAATCTTTTTTTGCGCCATAATCCGTGTTTCGAACTGTGGCCCCCCTTGGCGGTCCAACCATTGGGATTCTGGACGGGGCGTCAAGCGGCTTCAAGCCGTGGTTTCGGCCAGCGGCAAGACGCACGCTGGGAATCTCTGCTATAACAGCTAGCATAATGTCGGGCATGACACCCCGCACCCGAGGAGAAAAGCGATGAATCCAAACCAAACCCAGTTTCCCGACAGCATGACGCCACCCACACAGGGGGCTGCGGCGGGCTCCATCGGCGCGCTGATGGGCAAGACCTACGCCCTCCTGGCCGCCACCCTGGCCGTTTCGGCGGTGGCCTCCTTTTATGGCATGCATTCCCCTTTTGCCTACGAGCACCCGTTCATCCTGATGATCGGGTCCTTCGCCCTGCTCTTTGTCATTCAGTACACCGGCGCCCATCATAGCCCCGTAGCCATGCCCCTGGTGTTTCTATTTGCGGCCGGCATGGGCATGATGATGGGTCCGGCCATTGAAATGTATTTACGCATGCCCGGCGGGGCGAATGTTATCGCCGAGGCCTTGGGCACCACGGCGGCCATGTTCGTGGGCTTGTCCGTCTATGGCCTGACGACCCGCCGCGACTTCAGTCAGATAGGCGGATTCTTGTTGACCGGCCTGATCGTGGCCATCGTGGTTTCCCTGGTGAATATCTTCCTGTTGCACCTGCCCGTATTGCAGTTGGCCATTGCGGGTGTGCTGGTGCTGGTCTTTAGCGGGCTGATCATTTTTGATACCCAACGCATGGTCCGCGGCGGCATGCAGGAGCCCGTCCTGCTGGTAGTGGGGCTCTATCTGGATATCATCAACCTGTTCATGGCCCTGTTGGAGATTTTTGGCAACCGCGAATAGCGGAGCGCCAAATCCAGGAACGAAAAGGGCCTCGACATAGCGCCTAAGCGAAAGAAGGGAATAGGCATGACCGCCGAACAAAGCCCGGTTCTCATCCTGACCATCAACGACTGCCCAGGCATGCGTATCGTCCGTGTCATTGGGCCGGTCTACGGCACCGGTGTCCGATCCCGCAACTTCGTCGGGAATTTCCTCGGTGGTGTCCGGGCCATCTTCGGCGGCAAGCAGGCAGGGTATCTCAAGATGATTGCCCAGACCCGCGATGACGCCCTGGCCCAACTGGCCGAGCATGCCCGCTCCCTGGGCGCCAATGCCGTACTTGGCATGCGCTTTGATTCCGGGGAGTTTGATGCAGGCCAAGGCCAGGCCATGAACGAGGTCACGGCCTATGGAACCGCCGTAGTGGTCGAACAAAATTAACCCGATGAAACGGCTTCCAACTAGGCATCTGTTATTTTTGGTCGGCACTCTCCTGCTGAACGGTTGCGCACAAACCGGTCCCGCCATAGCAAAAAATACCGGCCTGCAGGTCAGCCCTCATGGACGTTACAGCGGCCTCTACCAGGCATCCTTAACGCAAGCCACCACAGCCGCCAAGGAGGCCTTGCAGGAAATCGGCATGAGCTATGATGCGGTGGTAACCAGAACTCCGACACAGGTCCTCATTCAAGGCGTGACGTTGAAGCACCAGGTAGTCCAGGTCACCCTCGACGCTCACAACGCCCAGCAGACGGAGGTAAGCATTCACTCCGGCTACTATGGGAATAAACGGCTATCCCTGCAGTTTCAACGATTGCTCGCTGAAGACCTGCGAGCAGGGGAGAAAAGCCATTGACCATGCCCAAAACCCTACCCCATACCTTCCTCAGCAAACTCACCCAGATACACCGCGTCATCCTCTTTCGGTCCCGAGCCCGGGGTGATGCCAAGTGCGAATCGGATATTGATCTCGCCATCGGCGCCCCTGGAGCCAGCCATCCCTGACCAGTGGCAGGAGATCATGGCGGTCTTAGCGGGGGGCGGACACCCTGTTGGGCATTGATGCCGTTCGTATGATGAGCTCCCGGAGGGGAAAGCGCCCTTTCGCACCTGCAAATACCGTCCGGATCCGCCCGCCCAGCGGATCCATGGCTTCGTCCGCTGGAACAACGACGAACATCCTCACAGCGGTATTCGTTTCGTCACGCCGTCACAGCGGCATCGGCAGGAAGATCAGGCGACTCTCGTCCGACGACATAGGCTTGATGTCTATCTGGCCGTAACCGTCCAAGCAGCCCACCTTCCAAAATTTTGTGATCTGCTCGATCCTGTCCCGCATTTAGCGAGGAGGGATGGACATGACGAAGGACGAGAAAATTGTTTATTGGCGGCAGCAGGTAGAGAGACTTCGGGCGAGCGGAC
>Ga0315298_1002570_pt1 | contig 30587 bp, 24 predicted proteins | sample WHS_1_MG_FD_203077 | JGI IMG/M metagenome (GOLD analysis project Ga0315298, IMG submission 203077) | Extremophilic microbial mat communities from Washburn Hot Springs, YNP, Wyoming, USA - WHS_1_MG | ecosystem: Environmental > Aquatic > Thermal springs > Hot (42-90C) | place: USA: Wyoming... | reverse complement strand
ATCGCACGGTGTTATTTTTTCGGCCCATCCCCGAACGAGTCGGGGACGGGTTCCCAACCGAAAAAATAACACCGTGCTCAAAGGTAAGAGCAACACTCCGCCCTCAACGACCGCATCCTGCGGTCTTAGTAAAGGCGAGGAGGTGAAAACTGAAAGAAAAAAGTTGTTCATACGCATAAGTAAAGGCTACAGCGGGAATTGTTGGATAGAGAAGATAAAAAAATAAAAAGAAGAAAAATCCGACACCGCGTCATGGTTATAGTAATTTGTGTTTAGAGGAAGCATTGGTTATAGACAAAGTGTGTTAACCGCTATTACACAAAGGAGAAGTTTACCACGCCGTAAAGGACTACGGCGGGGCTTTTGAATCAGCACAGGATGTGATGATGAAAAAGCCATATAGTAAATGGGCGAGGTATGAACAAAGTATTAAGGTTAACACCATTGGTATAGAGGAAGAATTGGCCGATAAAGCGGTGTCGGCGATTCTTTCTTTGCTTACTTTCTTTCTCATCGCTGAGAAAGAAAGTAAGATAGGGTTTCCCCCTGCTTTTTCCTGCAAAAAGCAGTAAACTATTTCTTTTGGCCGTTCAAAAGAAAGTGAACATGAGGTTTACAACTTCTTTTCCCATTAAAAAGCAGAGCAACCGTGGGTCTTTAACTTGCGATTTAACTGTGTTCTTTTTAAAATACTTCTGTTCATTTCTTTATAGAGGTAGTTATGAGCTATAAAAATATTAAAATTCCGGCTAGCGGGGATAAGATTTTAGTAAACAATGGAAGGCTTGTTGTTTCTGATCATCCTGTAATTCCTTTTATAGAAGGGGATGGTACAGGTCCCGATATATGGAAGGCTTCGAGACTTGTTTTTGATACTGCTGTGGAAAAGGCTTATGGCGGCAAAAGGAAGATTGAATGGATGGAGGTTTATGCAGGGGAGAAGGCTAACAGTCTTTTTGGTACTTATCTTCCTGATGAAACCCTTGAGGTAATAAAAGAATACATAGTTGCAATAAAGGGGCCACTCACCACACCTGTTGGTGGGGGATTTAGAAGTCTTAATGTTTCATTAAGGCAATTGCTTGATCTTTATGCGTGCATTAGACCCGTAAGGTATTACAGGGGCACACCTTCTCCTGTTAAGTATCCGGAAAATGTAGATATGATTATCTTTCGTGAAAATACAGAGGATGTTTATAGTGGTATTGAATGGCAAAAGGGAAGTGATGAGGCAAAGAAGATTATAGATTTTTTAACTAAAGAGATGAAAAAAAATATTCGCGAGGATTCTGGCATAGGAATTAAGCCGATAAGTGAAACTGGTTCTAAAAGGATTGTCAGGAAAGCAATTAAATATGCACTTGAGAATGGAAGAAAGAGTGTTACGATAGTGCATAAGGGAAATATAATGAAATATACCGAAGGGGCATTCAAAAACTGGGCTTATGAAGTGGCTGTTAATGAGTTTCGTGATAGGGTGGTTCTTGAATCGGAAATCTCTGAAGGAAAGAAGGCTGAAGGAAAGCTTGTTATAAAAGATAGAATTGCAGATAGCATGTTTCAACAGGTTTTGATAAAGTCAGAAGAATATGATGTAATTGTCACCACGAATTTAAACGGGGATTATCTTTCCGATGCTATAGCTGCCCAGGTTGGAGGTCTTGGAATGGCACCGGGTTCCAATATTGGTGATTTTTATGCAGTTTTTGAAGCAACCCATGGCACTGCACCGAAGTATGCAAATCAGGATAAGGTTAATCCTGGCTCTCTTATTTTGTCGGGGGTAATGATGCTTGAATACATTGGTTGGAAGGAAGCTGCTGAAATGATAAAAAAAGCCCTTGAAAAAACTATTCAAAGCAGGGTTGTTACATACGATCTGGCACGGCAGATAGAGAACGCAAGAGAAGTAAAGTGTAGTGAATTTGCAAAAGAAATTTGCAGAAATATGATTTAAGTTATAGCTACCAAGCAATAAATTTTTTGGAAAATTTATGTTAGCTGGAATTTTTTTAAACCAGCACTACAAGATTTTTCCATATCAAATTATATTTTCTAACCTGGTTGCTAAAAAGTATTTCCTGATACGGGTTTTTTGTAAGTCCGATGATGTGGATGATAAAGTAATGCTTGTTATTTTAGAAGATGAAGGTACTCCGGACTATTCGCTGTTATTGCAGGAAATTGAGAAAAATAACCTTCTCTCCATGATAAGCGGAAAAAAAGTTTATTTACAGGTAAAAGAGTCTGTTAGTGGAAAATTAGAAAATCAAAAAGTTCTTCAGCTTCCATTTTCGGGTAAAAAAGAATCGTTCAATTTTTCAGGAAGCATTCTTTTGAATGAAATGAATCTTAAGAATATATACAAGATTATAGGCCATCCGATTGATGATCTTGAGGATTTTCTGGATAATAACTACATTCGTCTACTTGAAAAAATATTATTCCAGAAAATTTCAAAGCCCCCGGAAAACTTTTCTGATTGCATTCTCGCCCTTTCGGACTCATCTCTTCAGCTTCTTTTAAATCATATGCTTCATAAGAATATTGCCTCCACAGATATGCTTGCTTCTTATATTTATGGTCTGGAAAGGGGAGGAGAGCGTATAATAGAAAACCTTTCAAAACCGATTCGACAGGAGGTTGTTGAAAAGGTAAAAACAGCAAAGCTTTATTCGAGCTACAGATGGGCTGATGAGGTAAAGTATATAATCCATAGAAATCTCTATGTTGCAGCAAGAGAGCTTGATATTCCTGTGAAGGGAATGGAGATACTCGATTATATGAGAAGAAGTTATGAGCTTTCTGTTGTAAAAGCAGAGCTTGAAAAGAAAAGGGTTGAAGATTGGTTGCTTTTGTTTGAGAAAATGAATCAATTTCAGCTTATTCTTGGTGAGATAAATCGTAAAACCCTCACTTTAGCACTTACTTTTGCAGACTTTTCAAAGCTTGAGAATGTTTTCAGAAAATTTATGTCAAAAAAAGGGCTTGAGGTACTCAAAGAAGACATAGAATTTTCTAAAAAATCTGAACTGGATAAGAGATATTTTTCACTCGGAAGTTTTTATAAGAGTGTAAAAGATTTGTATTATACGCCTATTGTTGAGAAACTGGATTTTGAAAGAGAAGTTATGAGCAGGTTGAATAGTAGTGACGCTGTAGATTTGATTGTAGATGAAATAGGCTTTGCAAAGGTTGTGTATGCTCTTAAGAACATGCCTGGTGAATGGATTCAGACTGTACTTTCAGGTAGTATAAAAAATATTTACGAAGATGCACATTCCGGGAAAATTAAGATAAAGAACTATGGAGATTATCGCATTGAAGAGTGCAGAAAAGCCTTTTTGAAGGCCCTTTTGATATTGAGTGATGAAGAGAAGATATAAAAATTCAGGAAAATTTTGGAAATATTTCCGGTGTATTTATTAGAAAGCAAAATAAGGTGGTGAAAGATTTGTTGGTGGAAGGTTTGAAGAAAATAATATCTACTTCTGTGAAAGAGAGCCTTGAAGGTACTATGGAGGATATAATTGCTTTTTCAACACGGATTTTCACTTTCTTTTTTCCCTTTTTCGTGTTAATTCGTTTAATTCTTGGTTTCTGACCGGATTAACCACGAATATCACGAATATCTACGAATGATATTTTATCGTGTAAATCCGTTTAATCCGTAGAGTCCGTGTGAAACCTGTGGTGAGCCCAGTCGAACCATTGGGGGCGGAAAAAAAAAGAATCGCTCAAATTAGGTAAAAATTAAAAAAACTCTTAAAAGCAAGCAATTTTCTTTATTTTGCTTTAGAATTATATTGCTGAATAAACGGGGTAATGAATGTGAATTGGAAAGAATTCTATCAGAAATCCCTAGAATCAATAGCTTTTACCGATGGATCAATGGGAGTACTTCTTCAAAAGTTTGGCCTTGGTGGCGATGAATGTCCTGAAGAATGGAATTTAACCCATCCCGATGTAATTACCGGAATTCATAGAAGCTATATAGAGGCGGGAAGCGAACTTATTATAACCAATACTTTTGGTGGCAATAGAATAAAGCTTTCAGAATATGGACTTGAGAAAAAGATAAAGGAGATTAATGCTACTGCTGTTAAGCTTGCAAAAGAAGCGGCTGGGGGTAGGGCTATTGTGGCCGGGGATGTTGGACCTACAGGAAAGTTAATAAAGCCACTCGGAGTTCTTACCTTTGATGAGGCAGTGGAGGTATACAAAGAACAGATTGCAGTGCTTGCCAATGCTGGTGCAGACTGCATTTTTTTTGAAACCCATATAGACATACTTGAACTTAAAGCGGGTATTATAGCCTGCCGTGAGGTTTGTGATTTGCCTATTATTGCCAGCGTTACTTTTGAAAAAGATGGAAGAATGGTTACGGGAACTACTCCAGAGGCAGCTTTTACCACAATGGAAGCCCTTGGTGTGGACATTATAGGTACTAACTGTGGTACCGGAGCTTCCGATATGCTGGAGGTTATTAAAAAAGTAGAAGGCTTGTTTTCTGTTCCGATAGTTGCACAGGCAAATGCAGGAAAGCCACGCATTGAAAAAGGGCAAACAGTTTTTGATGAATTGCCAGAAATCTATGTTGAAAGTGCTCTTAAGATGATAGAACATGGAGTTTGTGCCATTGGTGGTTGCTGTGGAACGACTCCTGAACATATTAAACTTTTAACAGAGAAAACAAAGCAATTAAAACCTTATCTGAGCAGAAGGATAAAAGGGGTTGATTTTCTAAAGCTTTCCAGCCGATTCCTTATGCACAGGGTTGGGTTTGATAAACCATTCACTGTAATAGGAGAAAGGCTTAATCCTACTGCAAGAAAAAGACTTTCGCAGGATATTCTTGATAACAAGTTTACATATTTTAGAGAGGAGGCTCAAAATCAAGAAATTGCAGGGGCACATTTGCTTGATTTAAATATGGGTATTGCAGGGCAGGATGAAGCAAAACTTATGGAAAAAGGGATAGAAATACTTTCTACGGTAACAAACATTCCTGTTTCTATTGATACTGCTAATTCTAAATCTGCCATTGCAGGGTTGAGGATTTACCCAGGGAAGCCACTACTTAATTCTGTGTCTGCTGAATTGGATAGATTATCTTTACTTAAAGAAGTAAAGAAATATGGGGCGGCTTTTATTGCTTTACCTATAGATGAAAAAGGAATTCCTGAGACTTATGAAGAGCGAATCAAATTAATGAAAAAGATTCTGGATGAGGCAAGCAATCTCGGCATTGACAAAAAAAATATTCTTGCAGATCCGCTTGTTCTTACGGTCAGCTCAAGTCAGAATGGTATAAAGGAAACGCTTAAAACTATCAGAAGGTATAAAGAGGAGCTTGGGCTTTACACAACAATGGGGCTATCGAATGTTTCTTATGGGCTTCCCGCAAGGGGATATGTAAACAGAGCCTTTCTTGCAATGGCTATAGAAGAAGGGCTTACCTCAGCAATTGTAAATCCGCTTGACGAAGATTTGATGGGAATAATAAAGGCAAGTGATGTTTTGCTTGGTAAGGATATTAATTCTGAATTTTATGTAAATTACTATGCAAAGAAGGAAGCAGAAAGGTCGGAAAAGGGTACTATTGTTGATAATAGAACTATTCAGAAAACACTAATAGAGACTAAATCTTCTGAAGGGATTGAAGATAGATTGTACCAGGCGGTTTTAAGGGGCAATAAGGAGATAATTGCCTCTCTGGTTAAAGAGGCTCTAAATCAAAATCTTGAGCCTACGCATATTTTAAATTCCTATCTTATACCGGCTATAACAGAAGTTGGAAATCTTTATGAAAAGAGGATTTACTTTTTGCCCCAGCTTATACTTTCGGCGGAAGCAATGAAAGCTGCTTTTTCAGTACTGGAACCTATGCTAAAGAAGGATTCTGCCAGAAGCTATGGGAAAATAGTTTTTGCTACTGTAAAGGGAGATGTTCATGATATAGGAAAAAATATAGTTATTCTTCTTCTTAAAAATTATGGGTTTGAGGTTATAGATCTGGGGAAGGATGTTCCTTCGGAAAAAATTCTTCAGACTGCTGTTAAGGAAAAGGCAAATGTAGTTGCCCTATCGGCTTTGATGACAACAACAATGCCAAGGATGAAAGAGTTTATTGAACTGATGAAAAAAAACAATTTTTCCTTTCCTGTAATGGTGGGTGGGGCAGCAGTTACGAGGGAGTATGCAGAGGAGATAGGGGCATATTACTCTGTTGATGCCATTGGAGCAGTAAGAGAGGCAAAAAAAATTCTTGGGGTATAAGGAGGGTAGAATGGATGATATAGAGAAAGGTAGGGAGCTTTCTGAATTTCAAATAAGAAACATACAGATACTCACGCATCTTTTACAGAATAACGCTGTATCGGATGAGATTGTAGAGTGCCTTAGACAATCTGAGCTTGAATATTTTTCCCTTGTTGATAAGTATCATCTTCTTGAACAAAAGGTTAATATTGATGAAAAAACAAATCTTTTAAAGTACAAAAGTGATTATCTTACAACTATTGTAAAAACGGCATCAAGGGTCTTTTATGGAGTGCAGGGAGTTTCTTATTCGGTCTCATTTATTCGTTTTGATATAGATAACTTTTCGCAGTTTAATAACAGGTATGGACATGAGGTGGGGGATGAAATGCTGATAAGGGTGGCTACTGTAATAAAGGATAATTCTCGTCCTACGGATTATGTGATTAGATTTGGCGGAGAGGAAATTGATGTTATACTTCCTTCTACAGAATTGAGGGGGGCTATTGATTACTGTGAGAAGATATTTGAAAAGATAAGCGAGATATCTTTAAAACGCCGTAAAGAGGTTTTGAAGGTTAGTGTTAGTGCCGGTATATCAAGTACTGTAGTTAAGTTTGGAGCAAAGCGGCATATTAATGCTAAAGATGTAGAAAAGCTATATAGGGATCTTCAGATGGAGGCAGATAATGCCCTTTATGAAGCTAAATACCTTGGTAAGAATAAATATTGTGTTTATGATCCTAAGAAAAAAGAAGATTATGGTAGAATAAGGAAACTTTATGTGAAAAAAGAATAATCTGGAGAAGGCTGTGATAAAAGAGGAATGTGGAGTTTTTGGAATATTTGGGCTTAAAGAGTCATCGCGTTATGTGTATCTCGGTTTAAATATGCTTCAGCACCGTGGGCAGGAGTCCTGTGGTATAGTGAGTACTGATGGAAAATATCTTTACAAGCAGGTTGGTCTTGGGAAGGTTTCTGATTTTTTTGATGAGTCAAGGCTAAATTATCTTGAGGGCTTTTCGGCTGTTGGACATGTTCGGTATTCCACAACGGGTTCACCAGCCCTTGTTAATGCCCAGCCGATTACAGCGGAGACTGCAAGAGGAGCCATTGCTATAGCTCATAATGGCAATATTACAAATGCAGATATGCTGAGAATGTCATTGATGAAAAAAGGAATGAGCTTTCATTCTTCAAGCGATAGCGAGGTTATTTTACAATTGATAAATGATGCACCGAAAGAAGATTTGATAGATTCAATTCGATGGGCTCTTTCAAGATTGGAGGGTTCCTATTCTATACTTATTCTTACAAAGGATATGCTTCTTGCGGCAAGAGATCCTATGGGGTTCAGGCCACTTTCTATGGGAAAGATTGGGGCGAATATTCCAGAGATTGGTGAAACCATAGTCTTTTCATCTGAAGATAGCGCTTTTCCAATAGTTGAGGCTACAAAGGTAAGGGATATTAATCCAAACGAAATAATTGCAGTAACCGAGGATGGCATTAAGGAATATTCCATAACGGATAATAAAGTTAAAAAGAATCATTGTGTATTTGAGTTAATATATTTTGCAAAACCATCTTCTGTTGTTTTCGGGAAAAGTGTTTATGAATTCAGGTTTGAAGTAGGAAGGAGACTGGCAAGGGAACACCCTGTAGAAGCCGATTATATTGTCCCTGTACCGGACTCTGGCAATGTTGCCGCACTTGGCTATTCAATGGAATCTAAGATTCCACTTGCTATGGGTCTTATACGAAGTCACTACATTGGTCGAACATTCATTGAGCCTTCTCAAAGGATCAGGGATTTTGGTGTTAAAATAAAGTTTATTCCTGTAAAAGAAATTATTGAAAACAAAAGAATTGTTTTGATTGATGATTCGATAGTTAGAGGAACTACTTCAAAAAAAATGGTTAAAGTAGTAAGATCCTGTAATCCTAAGGAGGTGCACTTTAGAATTGCCTCTCCTCCAGTAAGGTTTCCATGCTACTATGGAATTGATTTTTCTACTTATGAGGAACTTCTGGCGAATAAGTTGAATACAAATAAAGAAATTGCAGATTTTATTGGAGCTGATAGTGTTGGATATATAAGTGTGGATGGGTTGTTTAAGGATAATCTGAACAGGGAATCTTTCTGTAAGGCTTGCTTTGATGGAGAATATCCTACAACCATAAGTAAATTTTCAAAGAGTGGTTTTGAAAATGAAATCAGACAAAGCTATTTTAAATAATCTAGAGGAAGAGACGATCGAAAGCAGGGTTGTATGGAAGGGAAGGGCCTTTTCATTTAAGTCTGATACAATTCTTTTGCCAGATGGAAGGATTGCACAAAAGGATCTGGTTTCCTATCCTGAGGCTGTTGCAATTATTCCATTTATAGATTCAGAGAATATTGTTCTTGTTCGCCAATTCAGATATCCGGTTGGCAAAGTGCTTTATGAGATACCTGCGGGAAAGCTTGATAGTCCTGATGAAGATATAAAAAAGGCTGCGGAGAGGGAACTTCAGGAGGAGATAGGATATTATGCAGAAAAATTATTGTACTTAGTTTCCTACTATTCTGCTCCCGGCTATTCATCAGAGAAGCTACATATCTTTAGGGCTGAGAATCTTAGAGAAAGTACTCTCGATCCTGATGAGGATGAGTTTATAGAAAAAGATATTGTTCCATTAAAAAGGGCTTATGATATGATAGCTTCTGGTGAAATTGAGGATTCAAAGACATTGATAGCACTTCTTTATATTAAGTGCTTTTTGTAAAAAATCTTTAAGTATGATAAAATAAAACCTGAGGAAAATGAATGAAAAAAGCCATTCTTCTTCTAGCCAATGGAGAAATTTTTAAAGGTTATAGCTTCGGGTGTGAAGGTGAGACAATGGGGGAGGTGGTTTTTAATACCTCTATGACAGGCTACCAGGAGATACTTACCGATCCTTCATACAATGGTCAGATTGTTACAATGACCTATCCTCTTATCGGGAATTATGGTGTAAATTCTGCTAATGTTGAGTCGGAAAGAATACAGGCAGCGGGCTTTGTTGTTCGGGAGGCTTCAAGAATACACTCAAACTGGAGTTGCCCTGATAATCTAAGAAACTATCTTGAGAAGAACAGGGTTGTTGGAATTGAGGGTGTTGATACAAGAAAGCTTACAAGGATTATTCGTATTACCGGGGCTATGAATGGCATTTTATCTTCTGTGGATTTTGATGTAGAAAGTTTAAGAAGAAAGCTTGAAAAGGTTCCTGATATGGAAGGGCTTGACCTTGTACCGAGGGTAACTGGGAAAAAAGTAAGACAGTGGAATAAATTTAAGAACGGGTGTCCTCATGTAGTTTCCATTGATGCTGGTATTAAATGGAATATCCTCAGGTTATTAGAAGAAAGAGGGGTAAATATTACGCTTGTACCTGCTTTCTATCCTGCAGATGATATTTTAAAGCTTAAGCCCGATGGAATTTTTATATCCAATGGTCCCGGGGATCCAGCGGCTATTACCTATCTTATTGAGACCATAAAGAAACTACTCGGGGTAATACCGGTGTTTGGGATATGTTTAGGGCACCAGTTGCTTGGTCTGGCATTGGGGGCTAAGACATATAAGCTTAAGTTTGGACATAGAGGGGCAAACCAGCCAGTGAAGAATTTAAAGACAGGTAGGGTTGAAATTACATCGCAAAACCATGGCTTTTCTATTGTTGAGGATAGCCTTCCGGACGATGTTGAGGTTACCCATATAAATCTTAACGATAGAACAATAGAAGGTATTAAGCATAAGAATTATAAAGCCTTTTCAGTACAGTACCACCCAGAGGCTTCTCCTGGACCCCATGATTCTCATTATTTGTTTGATGAGTTTGTAAGAATGCTTGAGAAATGATATGGAGTTATTCCAGAATAAAAACATTCCGCTTTCAAAAAGGGTAATGCCTAAGAATATTGAAGAATTTGTTGGACAATCCCACCTTGTCGCGGAGGGGAAACCAATTTATACAATGCTTAAAAATAAGATTGTACATTCTATGGTATTTTACGGTCCACCGGCAACAGGAAAAACAAGCCTTGCGGAAATAATTGCTTCAAGCCTTGAGTATTCTTTTGTTTGGTCTAATGCGGTTACCCTTGATTCGGAGGAGATAAGAAAAATTATTGAAAGGGCTTCCAGTAATGCTAAAGCTGGCTTGGGGACAATTCTTTTTGTTGATGAGATTCATCGCCTTATTAAGCCAAAACAGGATGCACTGCTTTCGGCAATGGAGAATGGAGAGCTTGTTTTGATTGGAGCAACAACAGAAAATCCTTATTTTGTTTTACAACCCGCCCTGAGGTCACGGCTTTTTATTTATGAGTTTAAGCCTCATACAAAAGAAGAATTGGAAACTATACTTGATAATGCACTTAAGAGAGATTCTGTGCTCTCCAATCTTTCTATAAGTATAGAAAAAGAAGCAAGGGAGTATCTACTTGAGATATCCGCTGATAGCAGGATTCTTTTAAATATTCTGGAGATGAGTGTGCTGTCTCAGGGAGCAAAGGAAAAGATAGAGATAACAAAGGATTTTATAAATAATATAGTCCAGGGTGCGGACACAAAGTATTCAGATAAAGAAGGACATTACGATGTAATTTCTGCTTTTATTAAATCCGTAAGGGGCAGTGATATTGATGCTGCTATGTATTATCTTGCTTTTATGATAGAGAGCGGAGAAGATCCGCTTTTTATTGCAAGAAGGCTTATAATTCTCTCTGCAGAGGATATCGGGCTTGCATATCCAGAAGCCCTTGTTATGGCTGTAAGTTGTTATGAGGCTATAGAAAGAATAGGAATGCCGGAGGGGAGGATTGTTCTTGCCGAGACAACGGCTTTTCTTGCAGCCCTTCCGAAGAGTAACTCTGCATATATGGCGCTGGAAAGGGCTATGGAGGATATTAAAAAAGGAAATGTTATGCAACTTCCACTTCATCTTAGAAGTGCAAGTTTTTCTGGTGCAGAAAAACTGGGAAGGGGTAAGGGATATTTATATCCACATGATTTTCCATTGCATTATGTTAAGCAAAAATATACAGAAAAGCCCGTATCATATTTTGAATGGGGAAACATCGGGTTTGAGAAAAAGCTCAGGGAATGGATTGAAAAAATAAAATCAGAAAAAGGGAATGAAAAATAAAAATGGCGAAGATTATTTTTCTTGGTACTGGAACATCAAGCGGAGTCCCTATCCCAGGATGCAGATGTGATGTTTGTACTTCTGAGGATCCAAAGGATAATAGGCTTCGAACAAGTGCTTATATAGAACTGGATAATGGAGCGAAGATTCTAATAGATGCAGGTCCCGATCTTCGTCAGCAGATTTTGAGATATAATATTGAATGGATAGATGGGATTTTGATTACCCATTCCCATCAGGATCATATTGGTGGTATAGATGAGCTCAGGCAGTTAAACTTTATTATGAAAAGGAGGATTCCTGTTTACGGGAATAGAATTGCAATTAAAGAAATTAAAAATCGCTTTAGTTATATATTCAGAAAGACACAGGAGGGTGGTGGAAAACCAGAAGTGGATTTAATAACTGTTAAAAGCGAATTTAAGATTGCTAACCAAAAAATTATCCCCATACCTGTTTTGCATGGTAAGATACCGATTTTAGGATATAGAATAGATGGACTTTCTTATATTACCGACGCAAGTTTTATATCGGATAATTCAAAGAAAATTCTGCAAGGAACAAAAATTCTGGTGATTAATGCTTTAAGGTATGAAAGGCATCCAACTCACTTTAGCATAGGAGAAGCAATAGAGATTTCTAAGGAAATAAATCCAGAAAAAACCTTTTTTGTTCACCTTACGCATCACTTTAAACATAATTTGGATAGTAAAAAGCTTCCAGAAGGTGTTTATTTTGCTTATGATGGGCTGGAGGTCTATTTTTGATTGTTTTTATAAGTATATAAGATTTCCAATTATGTCGCCTTCTCTGTTGTAGATTGTACAGGATTCAACACTTTTATCTTCTTTTTTTAGTTTGATAATTTCATAAACGCTTTTTCCTTCTGCCCTTACGGCTTTTTTCCCCATTTTTTTTCTTGCTTCGAGATTTATGAATTTAATGTTATTTTCCTTATCTGTGGCGATTATGGGAGTTTTTAAGCTATTTAAAATGGCTTCATACCATTCTTTTTCTTTCTTTTCCGCAATTTCTGAAAGATGCTTATAGAATGCAAAATCTATAACAATCTGTAGCTCTTTTTGATGGATTGGTTTCAAAAGGTAGCCATAGGATTCTGTTAGTTTTGCCCTTTCGACAGTATTTTCATCTGAGTAGGAAGTGATGAATATGATGGGTGTGTCGTATTTCGTTTTTATAAGCTGTGCCACCTGAATTCCATCCATAATTCCTTTTATCATTATGTCCATCAGGATTAAATCTATTTCTTTTTTTTCCAGTTCTTTCATTATAGATTCATAGTTGTCCAGAATGTTGACTACAGAATATCCAAGATTTTCAAGCCTTACTTTAATATCTTCTGCTATGATAGCCTCATCTTCCACAATAAGTATATTTCTCTTAATCATAAAAATCCTCCTGCACATTTTATCAGCTTTCTTTGAAAAATTCTATAAAGGCATCACCAGAAATTTCCTTTAGTTTTTTATAAAAAAGGGTATCTTTGCAAACATTCTCTACTCCAAAAAGAGAATATAGATCTATTGATAGATTTGAATAGCCATAATTCTTTAAGATATCCTCCATCTTTTTGAAGGTTTTTTCTTTTACAGGAGAAGGCCTTCTATAAATGATAGAACATATTAAATTATCAAGGAATATATAAAAGTCCTTTTGGCGTTCCATAATATTATTGATAGATTGTAGTTTTAGTTTTCTTAAACAAAAGTCTTCAAAGGTTTCAATATTATTGGAGAATATATTTTCAAGCCATGGGTTTTGTTTTAAAACATCGTATTTTCTTCTAATTTCAGCAATGTCCAGATATTTTGGGTCTATTTGATAAGCGCTATCCCATACTTCAAGGGCTTTGTAAACCTCTCCAACCTCAAGGTATGCCTTTCCAGCTTCATATAATATGCTGCATCTTTCAGAAGGAGGAACTTTAAGTAGGTAGTCGTTGACCAACTGGATTGCTGTAGAAAAGCTATTCATGTTAATCAGACAAACTAACATTTTTTTTATTATGTCGCTTTGGATATGTTCCTTATCAGAAAGAAAGCCTTTCAGGATGTTATATGCATCGGTATATTTGTGCAAAGCCATATAGTCGTCGGAGAGTAATAGGAGAGCCTCTTTGTTTAAGGCGGGGGAAATGTTTTCTGAGAGGTCAAAAAATTTTTCAATATTTTTAATGGAATTTTGATAGTCCTCGAGGGCAAAATTAATTCTGGATAAAAGGTAATAAGCTCCCGGATTATTTTGCTTAATGAATATATATTTTTCTATAAACTCCTTTGCCTGATTGTATTTTTTTGTATCGTAATATATTTCAGCGAGATTCCATAAAGCATTTAGATTACGGGGGTTTATTTTTAAAATAAGGCGGTAATAACCTATTGCTTCTTCATATTTTTTTATTTGCTGGTATAAATGCCCGAGTCTTGCTAATAATTCGGGCTTAAGGGATGAAGTTTTTTCGTTTTCCTCAATTGCCAGGGCTTTTTCGTAATTTTCAATTGCAGAGTAGTGCTGGCTTAGCCCTTCATACGCCTCTCCAATGTAATAATAGAGGTAGGAGTTTCCCTCTTTTTCTTTAAGATAGAGTAGGGCTTTATCCAGAGCCTTTTTGTATTCTTTATTTTTTATGGCATCTTCAATGGCATTAAGGAAAAACTCCTTTTTAAAAAACTTCAAAAAAATAAATGAAACAATCATTATAAGGCCGGCTATAAGGGATATAATGGAGAGAAAATAGAATAAATCCGTAAAAATGCCCCCAATGGAGCCATTCATTTTTAACCTGCTCCTTTTTATTAAGATTTATTTTTATTATCGGAATGAAATGCCAAAAATTCTATTATGTAAATTAAAATTGTAAGTGGTTAGCATAAAATTATACTTTTTAGACAGTCCCAACTAAGAAAGTCAAACATAATGAAAGCATATTTAATTTAAGAATTTATAAAGCTATGAAGCAAAAAGTAAATAGATAATGAAAATAGAATAAAATCCCCTTTCTATTCTATTTAGTTCTGGAGAGCATTTCTCTTTCTTGTTTTAATAATTTTGCCAGTTTTTCAATAGTTTCAGCACTTCCTCTAGCGGTCATAAGGAAAAGAAGCTCTTTCAAATAGTAATCATTCAGTTCGTGATCCGGAGAAGCCTTCTTTTCTTTTTTCTCTTCTTGAGATTGCTCCCTTTGTAAAATCTGTTGCTGGATTCTAATTTCTTCTTCTAACTGAGCTTTTTCTCCAGTAGGTAAAACCTGATCGGGAATGGTGTATCCCGGGCTTAATCCATTAATAATCATAAATTCCCTCCTTGGAATTTATTTTTCCAGGGTAATCGTGGGCATGTCCCCGAGTAACCCTGGAGAAAATCCTTTTTCATATAAAATATCGATATGTTTTGGTGAATTCTTTACTTTTTTTGTAAATTCTTTTACTTTTTTTCTGCAGAGCTTTCGTATTATATTGGGAAGATTTGCCTTATTTTGAAAAGAGAAGATAAGCAAGTCTTCAATAAATTTTGACAGATTGCTTTCCTTTTTACTCTTTAAATATTCGTTTAAACTACTAAAAAGGCTTTCTGGATTAATTATTTCTATTTCTATTCCTGCCCTTTTTGCCTTTTCCAGGATTTTAAAGAATTTTTGTATTTCAGGTAGTCTTTTCGGTATTCCGTCAAACGGCGTTTTTCTGTTTATATTTTTTGCTTCGGAAAGCTTAATATTTTCCCAGTTTAGTATTATCTGCTCTACATTTTTTTCATTAATAGAACCAAAGACATGGGGGTGCCTTCGGACGAGCTTTTCGGTTATCTCTTTCAATACTTCAGAAACCCTGAAAAGATTCTTTTGTTCCCCGAGATAGCTGATGAAAAGAGTAAGAAAAAACAAATCCCCGAGTTCTTCTTTTAAATCCTCTGCATTATTCGTTTCTATAGCGTCGACTATTTCATAGACTTCTTCTATAAGAGAGGAAACCATACTTTTCGGGGTTTGCTTTCTATCCCAGGGACAACCCCTTTTGCCTCTGAGTGTTTTAACTACATCGAATAATTTATCAAATTCTTTCATATAAGTATTATAATTTGAAACCTATACCAATCTGGGAATAAAATCCACTAACATCTATTTTTTCACCCACTATTAAGGTCTCTTCGGGATTTTTGGATTTTGTGACGCCTGAGAAAGTATAACCGAGATTCAGGAATGCATAGGTTCTTTCTCCAAGCTTAAGCTGTGCTCCTATCTCAAGTTGAAAGAGTAGAAAGTCTCCAATGAATAGATAGTTTTGCTGTCCTGATGTCTTTTCGTAAATATTGTATAGCCAATCATAACCCACGCCAATCTGTGCGTAAGGCTGGATAATGTCTGCAATAATGTATGGAATATCTATTCTAGCTCCTATTATTAACAGAAATAAATTGGCCGTTGTCTTACTGTTGATTTTTCTTGTATCTATAGGAGATGTACTTTCCTCAGCCTCTGTTGTGTATGTAGCTCTGTAATAATCAATATTGGCATTAATAGATACCATCTGATCAAAATAAAACCCTCCCTGAACTCCGCCTCTAAAACCAAATCCGGTTCCCCATGGTATCATGAATCCGCCTTTTACTTCAAGATACTTTACATTGAGTGATTCTTGCGAAAAGATAATGGGAATTAAAGATAGTATTGCAAGTAGTATAATTAATATTTTCTTAGTCATAAAATTTCTCCTTGGTTTATTTCTGTATAGACTCAACAATTGGCAAACATCTTTCGCATAGTTCAGGATGAGAATGGCTTTCTCCAACATGTACAGAATAATTCCAGCATCGGGCGCATTTTTTACCTTCTGCATGGGAGGAGTAGATTGCCACATTTTCGTCCTGAATGGTAATTTCGGAAAGGTTGTCTGTAATTTCAACCTGCGAAACAATGAATAAGTATCGAAGGCTATCTTTATACTCAGAAAGCAAACCGGCAGTATATTTATTCATAGGCTTTATTTTAATTTGAGCCTCAAGACTGCTTCCAATCGGATTTTTGACAGATGAATCGCTTCTTAGGAATTCTATGGCTTTCAGAACACTATCCCTTATTTTCATTAAGTCGGAAAACTTTTTGTATATATCTTCATTATTCCATTCAAGGAGGGCGTCTTCCCAATCCTGAAGATGAACACTATCGGATTCACCGGATGAAAAGAAATTTTCATAAACCTCTTCCATTGTGAATGGAAGAATTGGCGAAAGCATAATTGTAAGTTGCTGAAGGACAAAGTACATAACAGTCTGGGCGGAGAGTCTTTCAGTGGATTTTTCTGGATAGATGTACAGGCGATCTTTTAATATGTCAAGGTAAAAAGAGCTTAAATCTATTGCGCAGAAATTATAGATTTCGCGAAAAGCCCTGTAAAATTCATAGTTATCGTAAAACTTTTCTACTTTCTTATTCAACTGGTATAGCAGTGAAAGGATATATTTGTCAACAGGAAAGAGTCTATCATATGGCATTGCATTTTCTTTCTTAAAGTTGTTCAAATTGCCCAGTAAATATCTGAAGGTATTTCTTAATTTTCGGTAGCTTTCAATACATTTCTGTATTAAATGGTCCCCTATACGAAGGTCATCACGATAATCCTCTGTAACAGTCCAGAGGCGAAGTACATCCGCGCCATATTTATCATATATTTCCTTTGGGGATACTGTATTTCCAAGGCTCTTGTGCATAGGCCTTCCCTGTTCATCCAGTGTCCAACCATGTGTTATAATTGTTTTAAAAGGGGCATTTCCCTTTATAGCAATAGAAGGCCAGAGCGACGCCTGAAACCATCCCCTGTATTGGTCATTACCTTCTAAGTAAACATCTGCAGGGCTCTGCAACTCTTCTCTTTTATCCAGAACAGCATAATGACTTACACCTGAATCAAACCACACATCAAGAATATCCGTTTCTTTCTTAAAGCGGTTATGGCCACATTTTGGACATTTAATATTGTCAGGTAGAAGTTCCGAGGTTTCTTTAGTAAACCATATTTCAATGCCCTCTTTATTTACAAGGTTAATTATTTTACTTATGGATTCCTTGTTCAGTATCGCTTCTCCGCATTTTTCGCAGTAAAAGGCTGGGATTGGAACACCCCAATTCCTCTGTCGGGATAAACACCAATCGGGTCTTCCCTCGAGCATATTTTTTATACGTATCTGTCCCCATTCAGGAATCCATCGAATCTCTGGTAAGGACTCTAAAGCCTTTTTTTGTAAGTTTTCATCTGAAACCCTGAAAAACCATTGTGGCTTTGAACGGAATATTATTGGATTTTTGCACCTCCAGCAGTGTGGATAACTGTGTGTAATATCCTGGCGATAATATAGCTTTCCATTTTTATCAAGCATCTCTATGATTTTTTCATTGGCATCAAAAACATTCATCCCTTTGAATTCCGGGACATCTTCTGTAAAATTTCCTTTATCATCTACAGGGGATAGAAGCGGAAGATTATACTCTTTTCCAATAATAAAATCTTCCATACCATGGCCTGGAGCAGTATGAACAATTCCAGTACCAGTATCCATTGTTACATGTGTACCAAAGACTACTTTTGATTCCCTTTCAATCCAGCAATGTTGAACCTCTAAACTTTCAAGGTCCTTTTTTGTAAGCAGAATAACCTCTTCTGGTTTAACATTATTCAGACTTAACACGGCAGTCATAAGCTTTTCTGCAATGATTAAATATTCATTGCCGGTTTTAATAGCAACATAGTTTTCGTCAGGATGAAAAGATAGTCCGGTATTTGCTGGAAGTGTCCAGGGAGTGGTTGTCCATATTAATACAAATAGCTTTTTATTAGCAAGTTTATCGATAGAATGTTTTTTTACCGGAAATTTCACATAGATAGATGGTGATTTATGATCATGGTATTCTATCTCTGCCTCAGCTAGAGAGGTATTGCAGCTAATGCACCAGTGAACAGGTCTTAATCCACGATAGATATAGTTTTTTTCTACAAGCTTTCCAAAAGCCTCAACAATGGCAGCCTCATATTCCTGCGACATTGTAAGATATGGGTTTTTCCAGTCACCGAATATTCCAAGCCTTATAAAGCTTTCTTTCTGTATTTTTACATACTTTTCCGCATATTTCCTGCATTCATTTCGAAGCTCCACAGGGCTTATTTTGCTAACCCTTTCACCAAGGGCTTCAATTACCTTGAGTTCAATCGGTAGTCCATGGCAATCCCATCCAGGTACATAAGGTGTTCTAAATCCCTTTAGATATTTGTATTTGTTTATGATATCTTTTAATATTTTGTTTAAGGCTGTTCCAACATGAATTTCCCCATTGGCATACGGAGGTCCATCGTGAAGAATAAAAAGTGGGGCATTTTTCCTCTTTTCCTGTTGTTTGTTATAAATATCAATTTTATCCCATTTCTTGATGAACTCCGGTTCTTTCTGTGTTAAACCGGCTTTCATAGAAAAATTTGTTTTTGGCAGATTAACTGTTGAGCTATAATCCATTTAATACTCCTGTTATTATAAAGAATAACTATTATAATAATATAAACTATTTTTTTCAAATTAGGTAAGGAAAGCATTAATTTCCCTTTTCTGGCATTCCGATTCTAACTCCCTGCTGTGCCCCTTAGAAATCTTTTCCTCCTGCTTTTTGGAAAAAGCAGGGGGGAATCCATCTTACTTTCTTTCTCAGCGATGAGAAAGTAAGCAAAAGCATGTCTTCGGTAGTCCAATCGCTTGAGGACGGCGATTCCTCCACCTATAGTTCAAACTGCCTGCTCACGGGCAAAACTACGCCATCTCCGCTAATGCAGGGTTTATTTAACTATAACCATGTCGCGGTGTCGATTTTTTTCCTAAAATCCCCCTTATCAAAGGGGGTTAGGGGGTTGTCTCTCGTCACATCCACCGCGGTGTCGGAGGTTTTTATTTTATTTTCGTAATTATTTTTCCGATTATGAATAAAAGGCTTTATGTGGAGGCTTGTTTGGAAGAGAGTATTTTAAAGGTTTTAAAGGAATTAAAAATCTTTAAGGATTTTACAATTACTGAGCTCGAATATCTCGAAAGTAAAATGGAATACAGGGAACTTACACCCGATACCCGCATATTTACAGAAGGAGATATGGGGAGTGAGTTTTTTGTTATTCTTAAAGGCTCTGTTGTGGTTTACAAAAAAGACGCAGGAAGTAAGGAGCATGAGTTATCGAGGCTGGTATCGGGCGACAGTTTTGGAGAAATGGCTTTGATAGATAAGCTTCCTCGTTCAGCCAGTGTTTCTACTATTGATAGAACACAACTCGGGATTTTAACACAGGAAGCCTTTCAGGAAATAAAAAAGGAAAATCTTGAAATTTATGCGCACATTTTGTTAAATCTTGCAAGGGAATTTAGCTCTCGCCTTAGAAGTATGGATACCAAGTACATAAAAGTTATTGATTTCTTCTTTTAGCTTTCATAAACAACAATGCCTAATCTGCGATAACGATCATAGCGTTTCTGAATTAACTTTGCAGAAGGTATTTTTCTGATTTCATAGTAATGGCGAAGTATAGCTTCTTTTGTTCGTTGAATGATTAGTTTTGGATCTCTGTGTGCTCCACCAACGGGCTCTTTTATTATCTCTTCAATAATGTTCAGGTTATAAAGGTCCTTAGCGGTAAGCTTAAGAGCCTTTGCGGCCATTTCCATTTTTGAAGCATCCCTGTAAAGGATTGAGGCACACCCCTCGGGAGAAATCACAGAGTATATTGCATTTTCAAGCATCAGTACTCTATCTGCAATGGCTATGGCAAGAGCACCTCCACTTCCACCCTCACCTATAACTGTAGTTATTATGGGTGTTTTTATTGCTGATATTTCAAAAAGGTTTCTTGCAATAGCCTCTCCCTGCCCCCTTTCTTCACTTTCTATTCCAGGAAAAGCTCCCGGAGTATCAACAAAGGTAATAACTGGAAGATGGAATTTTTCGGCAATTTTCATAAGCCTTAAAGCCTTTCGATAGCCTTCGGGTTGTGGCATACCAAAATTATGGAGTATTTTCTCTTTTGTGTTCTTACCCTTTTCTTCCCCTATAATTATAAACTTCTCGCTGCCTATTCTAGCAAGTCCTCCAATAATAGCCCTGTCATCCCGAAAAAGTCTATCACCATGAAGCTCTATGAATTCGTCAAATATGCCTTTTACATAGTCCTGAAACAAAGGTCTCTGTGGATGTCTTGCCACAAGCACAACCTGCCATGGAGTGAGATTTTTATAGATGGTCTCCATAATGTAATTTCTCTGTTTTTCCAGTTCGGCAATCTCAACTGAAAAGTCGAGCCCTTTTTCAGGATTACTGGACTTTCTTAAGTCCGCTATCTTTTTATCTATATCCTGAATATGTTCTTCAAATTCCAGATAATGGGTATCAGCCATAAAAAATCCTTATCCCCGAATTAAATTAAGAATTCTTTCTTTCTTCTTCTTCTTTTTTCATTAATTCTGCCTGCTTTTTAGCCTTTTCATATTCTGACGCCGGCAGAATGTCGTAGTGATCAATTTCCATCTCAAACCTTCCCCTTCCACTAGTAAGGCTATTCAAAACAGGCGAGTAGGCAAGCATTTCACTGTATGGTGCTGTCGCGTTAATAACGGTTACATCCTCAGATATTTTATCCATCCCGATTACCTTTCCCCGCCTTGTTCCAAGATCTCCCATAACATTTCCTATATCGCTCTCATCTATATAAATTCTAACCTTTGCTATTGGTTCAAGAATTACAGATTTTGCAGCTTCCAGCGCAAGCTTTGTAGCATGAAGCCCTGCTATTCTAAAGGACATATCGGAGGAATCAACCTCATGATAGGATCCATCATATACAGTTACCTTAAGGTCAACAACAGGATACCCAGCAACAACTCCGCTCTCACAGGCTTCTATAGCACCTTTTTCTATAGCTGGGACATAGTTTCTTGGTATGGCTCCTCCAAAAATCTCTTCATCAAAGGCAAATCCTCCATTTCTTGGCAGAGGTTCAACCCTTAGATAGACTTCTCCGTATTGTCCGTGTCCACCACTTTGCTTTTTATGTTTGTAATGTCCCTCTGCCTTGGCAGTTATTGTTTCTTTATATGCTACACGCGGAGTTCTTGTTTCAAAATTAAGCTTATATTTGTGCTTTATAATATCGAAAATTATCCTCGCCTGGATTTCCCCTATGCAGGAAACAACCATTTCCTTTGTTATATCATTATACCCATAATGAAATGTAGAATCCTCCTGGGCAATGATCTGAAATACGGATGCAAGCTTATCTTCGGCTTTTCTGTCTGTAGAATGAATGGCGACAAAATAGGATGGGCTTGGCAGGCGTATTGGCTCATAAAGAAGGGGTTTTGTCGGATCTGTTACTGTATTGCCTGTATCAAGGGAGTCTATTTTTGCAAACACGGCTATGTCGCCTGCTTCGAGTGTCTGTATTTCTTTCATGTTTTTACCATTCACCATGTATAGGTGGGCTATTTTTTCTTTTGTATTTTTGTTTACATTGTATATTTCATCTCCCACATTAATCACGCCTGAACATATCCTGCAGAAGGAAATCTTGCCTGCGAACGGGTCTATTCTTGTTTTGAAGATAAATCCACTGAAAGGTTCCTGAGGATCTGGATGTCTTCGGATTGTCTGCTCCGGATGAGATGGATCTTTCCCCGTTATTTCACCTGTGTAGAGAGGGGAGGGAAGGAATGAAATTATTGTGTCCAGAAGAACTGTGGTGCCAATATTGTTTAATGCTGAACCACATAGTATTGGTATAAATTTATTATTTAATGTACAGCTTTTTACACCATTTTCCACTTCTTCCGGGGTAAGTTCTACGCCATTGAGATACTTTTCAATCAGGGCATCATCAGTTTCAGCAACAACATCAAAAAGTTTTTCTCTATATTCTTTAACTTTATCCATCATGTCAGATGGTATTTCGTCGAGTCTTGCTCCATTTTTGTCAGGATAGACAGCCTTCATGTGAATAAGATCAACAGTGCCTTTAAAGTCACTTCCCTTTCCAATGGGGAGTTCTATGGGAATAACAGGCTTTTTGAATTTATTGGCAAGCGTTTCTGCTACAGAATAAAAATCGGCTTCTTCGCTATCCATTTTATTAATAAAAACAACACGGGCTATTTTGTAGTCATCCGCAAAGTGCCAATCTTTCTCTGTGTCTATTGTGATGCCTTCCGATGCACTTACAATAAAGATGATTCCCTCCGTTACGCGAAAAGCGCTTCGTACCTCTGCCACAAGGTCGGGAATTCCAGGGATGTCTATCATGTTTATTTTTATATCTTTCCATTCAACAAATGCAAGGGAGCTTCTAAGCGACATTTTTTTTTCAATTTCTTCCTCATCAAAATCCATTATTGTGGTTCCTTTGTCAACACTTCCCATCTGTGGAATCTGTCCTGCAGTGTATAAGAGGGCTTCTGCAAGGGTTGTTTTACCTACATTTGGAGCGCCGGAAATACTTATATTCCTTATGAATTTGGGATCATAAATCTTTCCCATAGACTCCTCCTGAAAAATTTTTCCAGATATGATAACATATTTTTTAATAAATGAAAATATAAAAAAGGGAAATTTTTGGTGTTTTTTGACACTTTTTGGACACTCTTAAGAAAAGATTTTATATTATATTATAGATAATTCTTAGTAATATAAGAGTGTAATATGGCGTCTGATAATAATAAGCAGTATTCTAAATCTAGTTTTGTTTTGGAAGAAGAGAATGATTATGGGGAAGAAATTATGATTAATCAGGATGTTTTTACAGGAATTCTGTCCAGGATTTTACAGCTTGATGAGAATGATAAAATAAAAATGGAAATAGGAAAGATTATAGAAATTATTACAACTTCCGAGGAGGACAATTTTGGAATCTTGAATTTTCCCTGTAATGGAGAAACTGTAAAGATTAAAAGGGATGTTTTATTAGAGGAATTAAATCAAATAAAAGATTCTCTTACAGTAGAGAGGGCAAAATATTACATTAAAAGATTGAAAAAAAGCCTGATGGAAATTAAAACTACCAAGATTAATGATCTAAATCTGAATCGCTGGAAAGAATACGATGATATTTTAACAGACAGCCTATGGATTTTGAATAAAAGGGATAGGTATGGGGCTCATAATGCAGATTATTGGGGAAATTTTATTCCCCGGATTCCCAATCAGTTTTTAAGAAGATATACACGTAAGGGCGAATGGGTTTTAGATCCTTTCCTTGGAAGTGGTACAACGCTAATAGAGTGTAGAAGATTGGGTAGAAATGGGGTTGGTGTGGAGTTGTTGCCCGAAGTGGTAAAAATAGCAAATAAAAATATATTCTCTGAAAAAAATAGGTTCAATGTTAGAACAGAAATTATTAACTCAGATAGTACAGAGATGAATTTTAAATTTGAGCTTGGAAAAAGAGATATTAAATCCATTCAATTTTTAATAATGCATCCGCCATACTGGGATATTATACAATTCAGCAATCATAAGAAGGATTTATCGAATTCCAGAAGCATTAAAGAATTTCTAAATCTATTTGGGAGGGTAGTGGATAATACATATGATATTCTGGATGATGGGCGATATTTTGCACTGGTAATTGGGGATAAATATTTTGATGGAGAATGGATTCCACTGGCATTTTATGCTATGGATGAGGTTTTAAAAAGAGAATATATTCTAAAGTCTATTATAGTAAAGAATTTTGAAGAAACAAAGGGAAAGATAAATCAAAAAGGACTTTGGAGATATAGAGCACTTGCTGGCGGATTTTATGTATTTAAGCATGAATATATATTTCTGTTTCAAAAGAAGAAGCGAAGACGAAATGTTCAGGGCAGACCTTCGACTATGCTTTGAACTATAACCGTGGTTAAAAACTTCCCTTAAGCGAAAGGTATACAACATCATAGTCCAGAAAACTGCCCAGGGTTGTATTTTCTTTGCCATCAATACCCATAATACCAAGTGTTGTTTCTATTCCTGGAAGCGGGATATATGTAAATTCAAGACCACCCATAATGCTGTAATGTTCGGCAGTATAATTGAAGAAGTCATTAGCTTTAAATGCCTCTGAAAGATTATTAATATTCAATGTTCCTGTAAGCCTTATCTTAAACTTATCGTCGAAGAAGGATTTTTCAATTGCTCCCATTAAATAATCCTGTAGTCTTTCATCTTCATATCCCCTTTCCATATAAAAGCCATGTATGTACTGCATATTTATATACCAACCACCGTCAAAATTTTTGTCAAAGCCGAGAACGAGCTTTACATAGGGGTCTTTTAGAAGAGTTTCTTCATTGGTTACAGTCTGGAAATTGGTTATAACAGGTCCTCCTGTATATACAAAGACTGTGTTACTTGTTATGGCTTTTGACTTTATATCTGGCGGGAATACAATTGACGCCTCAAGCCATGCGAGAATAAAATCTAAATCCTTGGCTATATCAAAGCCAAGGATGGTTTCTCTATAGTAATGCATGTTGTAAGATTTTGTGCCCATAACATAGTTTGTACTGGATGTTAACATATCTATATTTAATGTGCCTTCCATATCCAGCCTATCGGCTACTGGCATGTCGTTTAATCGACTTACACCGGAAATAGAAAAGTCAAAGCCCACGATACTCCCGCTGAATTTTGCTCCTATTATCCCATTTGTTATGTTATAAGGAGCACTCTCTATTAAGCTATTCCAGTTATCATCAATTGTTACAGACCCAAAGCTTTTTTGCAGGCTTTCACGAATTGGAGCAGTCATTCTTTTGCCAATATCTTTTGTGAAAAACGAAGAAAGCCTTGCGGGACAGGAATAGGGTTCGAGTACAAGCTGGATACTATAGTTGTTTAAATTCGGGAGATAATATATAAGGTTCAAAGCAAGAGTAGGATATTTTTTTCCGAAATCATTCAAGCTATATAATTCTATTGGGTTAAGTACATCCGTTGGATTTATTTTATCTGCCTTTCCCCAGGCAATCCTTTGCTTTCCCAGAGTGAAATCAAGATTTTCGATTATAAAATTCCTTTTTGTCAGGTATGCTTCGTCGATGTAGAGCTCAAATGGATATATAGTAGTAATAGAGCCCATTTCCACAATATTGTAATTAGATGGGCTTAAGCCAATATTCCTTATTCCTGTGGAACCAAAAAGCGTTGTATTATCATCAAGAGGGTTGGAGAAGTTTATTTTAAGAAGCTGATAATTAAAAGGAATATTGCCCTCTTTAAGTTCAATAGATGTATAGCTTTCAATATCTGCGCTTATTTTAAGCTCACCATATGATAAAGAGGTGAGCATAAATAACAATGATATAATTGAAATTTGCTTTATATGTTTCATTGCATACCTCCTATACTGATTTATTTAGTTTAAGTAAGGAATGGTCGCGACCTTTCCTTACAAAGACTTCAAAAAAACTGTCAAAAAATCTCAGTTTACCACCTTTAGATTTATCTAACAGGTCTTTCAAGAAATCTTTCTGTAAATGTTCCCTTTTCCAGAAGCTTCTGGTCAAACACAGTATTCTTTAAAAGGATTTCGGTGTAGTGATTCTTTTTAAGATTTTCCATCCTGATTCTCTTTAAAGTCCAATAGTTTCCACTTTTTTCACTTTCCAGTACTGTTAATACCTTGTTTAAATTTCCTTCATTGTACATTTCTATTTTCTGTGGTAGATAGTTTGATTTATCTACTGTTATTATAAGCTGATTATACGGTGCATCCGAAGAGCTCTTTCGATCAAGTTGAAGCAGGTAGGTTTTATCATCTTCCTTTTTTATAGTTGCCTCATAATTTTCTGCATAGTTATAGCTTCCCATCTCGCGGTATGAAAAATCCGTTCCCTGAAAGTCATTGTTCCTCATAGAACCCTGAATTCTTCTCACTTTTTTATAGGCCGGCATATAGACATACATTTCATTATCCGATAGTGCTAAAACTCCTACATTATTTATTCCAGCAGGCGTAATAAATTTTACAACCCTTTTTGACTTTCCCGCGGTCCATACTTTAAGAGTGCGGACTTCTTCCTGCTTCCCGTTGATTGTGCCCAGAGTCATTTCAAACAGACTTTCAGAGTCCTGATATGCTGTTAGAGTATTTTCCATCTTTTTCAGTATATCGTCTCCAGTCAAGCTATAGATTTTAGAGAGATTTCCTATCAGTAAAAAGATTGTAAAAATTAATATTTTTTGTTTCATATTTTATTTCCTCCTTTTTTTACAAGGTTTCTGAAGATAATTAGAAAAACAGGAAGTATAGTAAGCGCTGAAAAGGCGCTAAGCAATGTACTCAAAAACATAAGGAGCCCAAAATTTCTTAGAGGAATTACACTGGAGAGCATCAGAACAGCAAAGCCAAGTCCAACAGAGAGGGAGTTTGATAATATTCCCTTTCCTGTAGTAGAAATGGTTCTCAGGTATGCTTCTTTAAGATCTGAAGTGCTTTTAAGTTCATGCAGATAACGGAGCATATAGTGGATTGTATAGTCAATGCCAGATCCAACTGCAATTGTTGCAACTGTTATTGTTACGAAATCCAGGTTTATTTTAAATAGTCCCATTATGCCAAAGTTAAGTGCAATAGTAAAGGCTATTGCAATCATTGATATTAACCCTTCTGCTATTGATTTGAAGGTAATAGAATTTAGAATAAGTACTATAAGAAGAACAAGTATAAGGCTTGAAATCTGGTTTACAAGCAGGGTTCTTTCAAGGTCTGAGAAAAGTTTTGAAAGCCCACAGATTCCTTTTTCTTTAAAGATAATCTGACCATTTTCGGATGGTACAGGAAAGTTGTTCCATACAAGCGGGGATAGAGAATACAGGATTTCCTCTTCGGATAGATTTGAAAAGCCCTTAAGTACCGAGTTCTCAAGCTGGTCTTTTAAATCTCTAAGAAGTTTTTCCTGTAATGAATAGTCGGTTTTGATGCTGTCCCATCTTTCCTGAGGGATTTCAAAAACCAATTTTGATATGCTATTACTCAAATTTTCGTATTCAATTTTGACATTTCTTTTTATTAAACGATTGTAGAGCATTTCTGAAGCAAGGGAGATGGCTACTTCTTTTACTTCTTGAGTATCCTTCATTTCTACTTTACTATATTTATTCACCTCGGATTGAATTGAATCTATTATTTTATATCTTTCGTCTGAGCCCACAAAAGACAGGAGTATTGTGATTAAAGCTTCATCCTTTGTAGGAGTAACCATTTTATTTACCTGTTCATTACCTTCTATAAAGAACCAGAGGTTTTGTATTTCTGCCTGACTATCAGGTATTTTTTTAAGCATTGTCATGTTTGCATTTAGAGTAGCTATTAGCTCTGTTATAGAAGAGGGCTTTGTTATAGAACCACTTAAGAAGCGAAGTTTTTCTTCTATGATTGTAATGGTTTTTAATACAGCAGGATCTGTTGAATCTGCTTTAAAATAAAGCTGGAGTGGGGTAAATCCTCCGAATTTTTCGCTTATTTTGTTTGCGACCTGATTTACTTCGGCGGATTTATCAAAGTAGCTCATGTAATCTACCTGTACTTTTATTTTCGATATAAAGTAAAAGGATAGGAGAAGTATTATTGAGAAGACAGAAATAAAAACAAATTTAAAGCGATAAATAAAACTTCCTATAGACTTTAGAAGTTTTGTTTCGTTTTCATGATTTATACCAATTCTGGAAAGATTAAGACCCTTCAAAGATGTTTTTAAAAGAATAGCCGGGATAAATGTGAGAGTAAATATTAGTGCAAGAATTACTCCCAGAGAGTTAACAATTCCAAAATTAAAAATAGCACTTATTTCACTTGCCATAGCAGTGGAAAAAAAGCCTGCAAAGGTTGTAAGAGCGCTCATTAATATAGGGATAAATAGCCTGCGTAGATTCTGAAGAATGATGTTCTTTTTTTCATCATTAGAAAAGTTATGAGAACATCTTTCATGATACTCATTTATAAAGTGAATTCCATAGGCATTCCCGATGGCTATAAGAACAACCGGTATTGCTACTCCAAAAAGGGTAAACTGCATACCGAGAAAGCCCATAATTCCCATTGATACAGAAGTGCTCAGTAATACTGTTAATAATGGGAGTAGAGTTCCATAGAGATCCCGGAATGATAAGAATAATACCAGTAAAACAACAAAGGCAACAAGTGGTACCAGGAAATAAAGATCCTTTACAAGAAGATTTGACACAAAGTTGAGTATGGATGGTATTCCCCCAAAGTAGGTTTTTACATTACCTGGATTTTGCTTGAGGTAACTTTCCACATAAGCCTTTACTTCCTTGCATACTATGTCACTTTTTGAATTCGGAGATGGTTCTACTATAATCATAGCTGTAGAACAATCCGCGGAGACCATTGTTCCATAGTAACTTTCTTTGCTAAGTGCGTATTCTTTTATTTTTTTTAGCTCATCAGGATTTTCCGGAATAATTTCTGGATAAAGCTTATCAATAAGAATACCTTCCGCTGAGCTTTTTACATCCTGTATTTCGGTAATGCTTGTGGCATCCTGAACATTCTTTAAATTTTTAATACCGCGGGTTAATTTTCTTATTAAATTTAGGTTTTCATGGCTAAAAACATTGTCTGTTTCTATAAGAATCATAATCGGATTATTGCTTTTAAAGGTATCGTTTACATAGTATTGTAAATGTGCTATTTTGCTTTCTTTTGAAAACCAGTGAAAGATATCATTATCAAGGGATAGCTTTAAAATACCGGAAGATAAAATAATGGTAGTTAGCAATACCGAGATAATTATAAATAGAGGCTTATTTACTATAAAACGATAAAATCTTTCCATATATCTTACTTCTCCTTATTCTTTTCAGCTATAAGCATTACTATATCTGTAATCCGTTTAATGTACATATTTTTTATTTCTTCTATACTTTCAGTATCCTGAGAATTTATTCTTTCTTTTATGGATATATAATTAATTATTAAAGAGATACATATTACTTTATCCATAAAGGATATATCGCTCGGTTCTGGGAAGAATGGGGTTAAAACCCCTATGATTTTTTCTATTAGAGGGTTTATAAAGGTGATTATATCAGCGTTTAATTTAGGAGACTTTAGATTTAGAAGGGTTTCCATCTGCATTATTTTTACTAAATTTTCATGTGTATCCACATAGTTTATAGCCATGGATATTAATTCCTTTACAATACTTTTAATATCACTTCCCGGTTTAATTTCGATCTTACTAATTATTGAATCAAATTCGCTTAATTGCTTCTGCATTATCCCAGCTAAAAGCCCTTCCTTACTTGAGAAGTAGTAATAGATTAAAGACTTATTAGCCTCTGCTTTTTTTGCTATTTCTTCTATTGAAACCCCATCAAATCCCTTTTCTGCAAAGAGATCTTCTGCAGCTAAAAGAATTCTGGTCTTTATATCTAAGATTTCTTTGCTCATTTTTTTCCCCTTTATTTAATTGAACATTCAGTTAAACTGAATGTTCAATTAAATATATCGCGAAAAGTATAGAATGTCAAGTAGAAGAGATCTTATTTTTTATTTAATTGTGATTGCTATTGCAATTATTATTCTTTTTTTATAATAGAAAAATAATTAATAATCTTTTTCTTACCTAATTTGAGCGATTCTTTTTTTATTCCGACCCCGATTTCACAGGATTCTACGGATTAAACGGATTTACACGATAAAATATCATTCGTGGATATTCGTGATATTCGTGGTTAATCCGGTCAGAAACCAAGAATTAAACGAATTAACACGAAAAAGGGAAAAAAGAAAGGCGAAATGCCACCTGCATTTCTTGGCGTAATGGCGGGTAGGATTTTCCTGTGGGTGCAAGGAGATAGAGAAGTAGCACTGGCTGCGCCAGTGCTACAATGCAAAAAAACCCGCTGTGGTAGGGTAAATGGTCATTGTCATCATCTTTCCTTTCCTCAGGTCTTGCTTAAGGGAAAGGCACGGAAAATCTACCCTCGCACATTCGGCCTCCTGCCTCATGTGCTCGGGGCGAAATGCCTCCTGCATTTCTTGGCATAATGGCGGGTAGGATTTTCCTGTGGGTGCAAGCGCAAGACATTCGACGGAAAGATGATGACAATGACC
>Ga0315298_1002566_pt1 | contig 30592 bp, 25 predicted proteins | sample WHS_1_MG_FD_203077 | JGI IMG/M metagenome (GOLD analysis project Ga0315298, IMG submission 203077) | Extremophilic microbial mat communities from Washburn Hot Springs, YNP, Wyoming, USA - WHS_1_MG | ecosystem: Environmental > Aquatic > Thermal springs > Hot (42-90C) | place: USA: Wyoming... | reverse complement strand
GCTGTCGGTAAGCCTGTCGAGTGAGAACCCGGCCGTGATCACCGCGCCGGCGACGGTAACCATGCCAGCGGGTGAGTACCAGATCTATCCGTACCCGACCGTGCAGGCAGTGGGGACGGGCACCAGCACCATCACCGCCAGCGCGGCGGGGTGGGACAGCAAGACCTCCGATACGATTACGGTGCTCAACGCCGTAGTCCAAGCTCAGAGGGGTGCCGCAACATACATACAGACCGAATCCCGACCGGTGCCGGTCGCGGGTTCTTCGCTGTCGGCTCTGCTAGGCGATCCCGTCTCTTCAGGTCGCTCGGAAACGGATGCCGCTATCTCGAGCGGACTGGAGCCCTTCGTCATTGCCTATGCCGATGAGACCGATCGCACGGCTCGCCAAACGATGACGGATGTCGGTCCCCGCTTGCTCATGCCCATGAAAGCTGCCCGCGCTGTAGTGCGCGAAGCGGGCTCGCCCATTGCTGGGCAGGAGATCGCCCGATTGGCGAACACGCTTCCGGGGTCTGCAGGTGCGCTGCTGGCCAACCGCGCCTGTGCAGTCATCGAGAACAACATGATCGGTGCCAACACCGCAGAAACCGGTGGTGGCGTCGCCTGCATGGCAGGTACGGTCGTCCTGCGCAATAACCTGCTCGTCGGCAACTCGGCGACAGGCAGCACGGGCGGAGGGGCCATCTACTGCGAGGGCACGGACTCCACGCCCATCATCACTGGCAACACGATCGTCGACAACCAGGCGGCAACTGGGCAAGGTGGGGGGGTGTACGTCCACTCCGGCGCCGCGACCATTACCAACTGCATCCTCTGGGACAACGGCGCGGACCTCAGGAACGCGTCTGCCACCTACTCGTGCGTTAGCGACCTAGACGCTTGCCCAGGTGTTGGCAACATCTCGGCTGACCCGGCCTTCACTGAGGGCTATCATCTGAGTGGCAGTTCCCCCTGCATCAATGCCGGCGCTCCGGACTATCGCCCCGCGCTCGGTGAGACCGATATCGACGGGCAGCCCCGGGTGACCAATGGCCGGGTGGACATCGGGGCTGACGAATCTCCCGACACTACTGCACCGGACACGAGGGTACTGACGCCGGCTGAGGGCTCAATTGCGCTTTCCGTTCCAGTCACGATTGGCTGGACGGGCTCCGACGACACTACCCCGGTCGAGGCGCTGCAGTATTCCTGGCGGGTGGATGGCGGAGAGTGGGCCGCCTGGTCTGGGCAAACCACCGTGGGACTGACGCTCGCCGATGGTAGCCATACGTTTGAGGTGCGTGCCCAGGACACGGCAGGCAATCTTGATCCAACGCCGGCGACGCGCAGCTTCGTCGTTGACCTAACGCCCTTGGAGATCACGGCCGTCACGGCCATCCCCTCAGCCGTGCAATGTACAGTCTCCTGGGCCACGAACAAGCCGGCGTCATCCCTGGTCGAATACGGCGTCACGGACGCCTTGGGGCAGCGTTCGGCCCGTGCCAGCGATCTCACGGAGAGCCACAGCATCGTGCTCTCCGGGATCTCGGCCGCCACCACCTACTACTATCGAGTGGTGTCTCGGGATGCCAGCGGCCGTGAGGTCGCTTCTCCTGTCAGTCAATTCACCACCGGGCATATCGAGCACTTGGTCTTCGAACTGGGTGAGAACAAGGTCACCGTGTCGGCGGGCGATGGCACGACCGACATCCCGGTCACGGTTAGCAATCCCGACATCGCTGCGCATACCCTTACCAGTTGTGGGCTCACGCTGGATGGAACCGTGCCATCCTGGCTCAAGCCCGAGCTAGTGCTGCCCGCTGGGGCAGATACCACCTATGATCCCGGTGAGAGCAAGGACATCCTGCTTCGGGTGACCGTGACGGACGCGCCAGAGGCGGGCGGTGCCTGCACGGTCCAAGGCTACGTCACCAGTGACGGGCTCACGACGACCGACTCAGCCAGCTTCAAGATCAGCGTCGTGCGGGATCCCACCCCTGACCTGGAGGTCACTGCGAACGATCTGGCTTTTGCGCCAGAGCCGGGAGTTCCCAATGAGCCCTGCCAACTGAGGGTGACCCTCCGAAATCGGGGGACAGCCAAAGCAGAGAACGTGATGGTGCGGCTGCTGAACTACAATGACCAGATTGCCGAGCTCGGACCCGTTACCGTGGAGCCGGGAGCGTCAACCACCGTGCAGCATGAACGGACGTTCCCCTATACTCCCCAAGAGGGGGGCGGAGTTCAGCTGATCACGGCAGAAGTCGATGCGCAGAACACCGTCGTGGAGCTTGACGAGAACAACAACAGCGCATCCAAGACCTACATCGTCGGCGCTCCACCGGGTTCTCTGGGGTCGATCGCCATCGGGTCGAATCTGCAAGCGCAGTACCTCGAGGGGAAGCTCAACACTCTGCAGGGCGGAGCTACCTATGTGCTTCTTCTGCCGGACGGCAAGCAGTTCACATACCCCGTGAAGGGCGGCAACGTCAGCGTTGCCATGACGGCTGCGGACGGGACCCTGGTTCTCTCCCTGGATACCTACACGAATGCCTCGGGCCAGTTCGCCGCGCCCTTCTACACCCCGGGTCACGATGGTGATGTCATCCTCGTGACGATTACCGTGACCGACCGGACGCTCACGGGGACGCTCACCGACGAGTTCGTGGTCGTCCGACCGCAGATCTCAACCGATCCGTACCTTCACTCGGCCGATATCGGCTTTGGGCCAGCCGAGCCAACCATCCCCATTGCCACAACGGTGCATACGACCGCATGGAGCACATCACCAGTCGAGGACCTCGCGGTCAATACCAAGGTGATTGGCGCCGGCAACATGGAAGGCGCTCTTCTCCCGGGCAGCCCCTACGTGATTGATCTGATAGCGCCTGGCGGATCGGGGACTGTGCAGGGGCCGTGGACGCCGAGCTCTGGCGCATTCGTCGTGGAGTCGGGCATCGTCGAGCAGTCGTGGATCAGCGACAACCGCGACAACAACGTGGCAACAAGGGCCCTGCTCGTGGGCAGGAGCGATGCCCTCCCGGACATGAGTGTCTCCCTGGTCTCATCACCTCCGGAGGTGGTCACTCCGGGAACGATGTACGTTGCCACCTGCCGAGCAACGTACGGCTTCCTGCAAGAGCCATACCCCGTCAAAGGAGCGGCCGTTGATGTGTCCGTCGTGGATGCCACGGGAGCTACCGTTGGGCATTGGGGCGACCGGTACACAGGGCTCAACGGCTATGGCAACGCCAGCTTCGTGACCCCAGGCGCCGGCAATTACGCGCTGCGCATCACCGTCAGCGACAGCACGCTAACGCGCAGCGCCGAGTATCCTTTCGTCGTGCGGGGCACGGAGTACCATGACCTCTCGGTTCATTCTGAGGACATCAGTTTTGCGCCACCTCTCCCCGCTGCCGGGCAAGGCGCGGAGGTCGCCGCGGCCTATCATCTGAGCGGCACGAGCACCCTGACGAATGTGCCTATCCAGTTCCTGGCGGTTACCGCAGAATCGGGCCCGGCTTCGATAGGGGAAGGTAGCATCGCTGAGGTGCAGCCTGGTAATGCGGCCTCGGCGGCGACTGGCTGGGTCCCAGGGCAGCAGGGCGTCTGCGTTATCGAAACCCACCCGGCAAGCGGTGCTGTGGATGACCGAACGGGCAACGAGGTGGCCACCCGCGCCTGCTTGGTCGGCATCACAACGACCAATGACGGCATCGCCGTCGCGGGACCACAAGGCACGCTCAGCTTCACCGCCGGCACAGATGCGAGCGTCTCCTTTGCTACCGACTACATGCTCCACCGTCCGGACGGCACGACAAGCAGCTACCCAGTAAAGGGCGCTCGTGTTTCTGCTCGCATCCTGACCGCGGGCGCACGAACGCTCGTGCAAGAGTGGGGTGGCGGATACACGACCGTCGAGGGCAAGGGCGGGGTCTCGTTCCGCACGCCGGCCGTGGGCTCGTATCTCCTGGTCATCGCGGTGAGTGACTCCACGTTCACCGGAGTCACAGAGATACCGTTTGGCTCGGTGGGTGTGCCACCGCCGCCACCTCCGCAGCCCCGGATAGACGCCTACGTCCACTCGGAGGATATTGCGTTCAGCTCGTTCAACCCCTACCCAGGAGAGACCATCAACGTTGGCGCGGTCATCCACGCCGATACTCAGAATACCGAGGACATGGTTGATGTGCCGGTAACCTTGGAAGCGATTGACCCCCAGCGGTTATTGGCGGAGCTGTTCCCCATCAACATAGCTGGCGCCAAGCTGGAGCGCCTGTCGCCAGGGGGATCGTATCGTGTTGTGGGCACCTGGACACCGTCGCACGCTGGGACGTACATCATCCAGGCAAGGATCGGTGGGGGCCTGTGGGCAGACGGCAACTCCAACAACGATCAAGCCACTCGAGCGATATCAGTGGGCATCGTCACCAACGCGTTGGAGGTTGAGATCACCAAACCAGCGAAGACCGACCCAATTCAGGTCATTCGCGCTGGCAGCGCGGATAACGAGGTGTGGGTGAGGGTCTCCGAGCGCTCGTATGACGAGTATGGGAATGTCGTAGGCGAGAAGGTGCTTGGGCCCGGTGACGCCGCAGTGGCCTTGAGCTTCAACGGGGTCATGAACGGCGCTTACAAGATGGAAGACTACACGGATGGCACGTTCAGGTTTGCCTTCACAGCCCCGACCGGAACGTCTGGTGATATCACCATTGATGCCGTAGCCCAACGAGAGGATCCGGAGACGGGTAGACTGCTCACGGGAACCGACAGCGTTGCAGTCCACGTGCGATGTCTTTTCCTTCTGATTATTCGCAACTATACGTATGGATGTGCCGAGGGGGCGGTGCTCCAGTATGTCACAGATGACCCGCTACGGGCGCTACTCACGCTGAAGTCCATCGCGCCCTGGTCACTCACTGGTCGTCCCCTTTCCCTGTGGCTGAGCGTCGCCATTTCGCTGTCCGGCAAGGCCGAGTGCGAGCCGGCTTACAGCTACGATTCGACCGCGGGAGGCCTTGCTGGCCTGGGGCTGATATCACCAACGGTAACCCCGGTGTACGACGCCGAGTTCTTCTCAGAATCTGACGCGGTGACATTCACGATAAAGCCCAGCGTGTTCAGCGGCTTCGTGTCGTTTCTCGATGGGCTTCTGACCGCAACTGGTGTTCCCGTGAATCCCAAGAGTCTAGCCCAAGCCCTGCAAGACGCGGAAAACTTGGCTAACCCGGTCATCGCTCCACTCAAGCGTGCCTACTACGTGTGGGTAGGTGCGCAGGATAAGCCGTTGAAGGATCAGGAACGAGCGGCTAGGGAAGCGCTGAAGAACCTAACGCACATTTTGACGAATCGGACGGAACGGGAAGGGATGATCCAACTGCTTGAGGCGGCCGGCGTTAGCGGCGCGCGGGATATCGCGAAGAAGATATTCCTGCCCCTGAAAGTACTCGACCTCGTAAAGATGCTCGTTGATTTGCCTCTGTTCTATGCGCAGACAGGAAACAACTCTCTACAGGTGACATTCCAAGCCGTGGCGAACCCGATACAGTGAGATCGCAGTCCGCTCCACTGCGACGCAGGACCGACCAGAGGGCTCTCCGTCGGCTCATCGAGGCGGATCGGCAGTGATGTCCGCTACGCTGCCCGCGTCGATCCGCCTGGTCGGGGGTCGGTAGCGGGTGCCGACAAAGCGGGCGCCTTCGCCGTCCTACCCCGCTCTGAACCAGCGAGTGCGCCACGAGGCGTGCGTTGTGAATCTCCGAAGGCGTTGGTCACGCCGTAGGAGCGGCGATGTCCCCACATCGCCTGAGGCCAACCTGGCAGGCGGCAGACAAGGAGGGAGAAGCCGTCTGAAGCCCAGGGGGACACTTCGTGGAGTGGCAGGTGTCGGTCACGAACGGGAAGTGGTGAAGTACAGGAGCCCGGGTTCTGCTGGTCGCAGGTTGGAAGCGGGTAGCGAGGCAGGCGATGTCCGGGTCTTCCCACCCCGCTTCCAACCAGCGACCTACCCCCCTCTGACGACAATCCAGCCGGCCGGCAGCTGCCTGTGCGAGCCCCGTCGCCGCCCTCTTTCACGCTTGAAACGCCAGCAAAAGGGCACTTCCCGGCCGAGGACACGCCAGTATGTCTTCTTTTCAGCAGCGGTTCGGGCCCCCGCTACCATACCCTCTTGCTTGGCCGGTTGCAATGCAGCCGGCCAAGTCTGTTTTTCCCTACAGCCGGTTGCCACCCACCAACATGACGGCTGCGGCAAGGTTGCAGCGGCGTGGCCAGAGAAAGAGTGGGTTCGGAGGAGATCCCATGACAACAGCGGCAGCGCGTGCCCCAGAGAAGCGCCTGCAGTGGTTCAGCGAGGCCCGGTTCGGCATGTTCGTGCACTGGGGCCTGTATGCAGTGTTGGGCCGCGGCGAGTGGGTCTTGCATCAGGAGCGCATCCCCCTGAGGGAGTACAGGCAGTTGGCGTCAAGGTTCTGCCCGGATGGCTTCAACGCCGATGCCTGGGTGGCGCTCGCTCAGCGGGCCGGCATGAAGTACATGGTGCTTACCGCCCGCCACCATGACGGCTTCTGCCTCTTCGACAGCAAGGTTTCGGACTTCACCTCAGTCAAGACCGGCCCCAAGCGCGACCTGGTGGCGGAGTACGTCAGCGCCTGCCGTCGGGCAGGGATGAGGGTCGGCCTCTACTACTCACTTCTCGACTGGCGGTGGCCGGCCTCGCTCACCGGACCCCAGGGCGACCCCCAGGGCTGGGGAGGCCTGGTGGAGCAGGCCCACCAGCAAGTGCGGGAGCTGTGCACTCAGTACGGCCCGATAGACATTCTGTGGTATGACGCGGCGCCCTGCGGCGCCGACGCTTGGCGGGCGCGTGAGCTGAATGCCACGGTGCGGCGGCTGCAGCCGCATATCCTGATCAACAACCGCTCCGGCCTCCCGGAGGATTTCGACACTCCCGAGCAGCACGCGACCGCCTCCCCGCCCGGGCGGGCCTGGGAGTCGTGTATGACCATTGGGGAGTACTCGGGCTGGGGCTACATCCGGCACAACCCGAACCTGCGCTCGGTGACCCAGCTCATCCAGCACCTGGCGTTCGCGGCGTCCGGAGGTGGCAACTACCTGCTGAACGTGGGCCCGAAACCGGACGGTAGTGTCCAGCGAGAGTTCGTGACGCGGCTCGAACGCATGGGAGACTGGCTGGAGATTAACGGGGAGTCCATTTACGGCACCCAGCGCTGTCCCTTCGGGGCCGCCAGCATCGGGGTGACGACCTGCCGCGACCGCACCGCCTACGTACACGTGTTCCGCTGGCCTGGGGAGACGGCATGCGTGGCCGGGATCGGAAACCGGGTGAAGGCTGCCCGGGTGCTCGCTACCCAGCAGGAAGCGTATGTTGACCAGCAGGGCGACCGCCTGTTCATCCGCGGCCTCCCAAGAAACCCACCGGACCCGCACGACAGTGTGATTGCCCTGGACCTTGCCGGCAGACCGAGAGCCTGCTAAGCCGCAGCGCGGGTGGCGGGGCACTGGCCGCGGCAAAGCAACTCCGCCTCTCCAGGCTACTACTGCGCATGATGGAGGTGTTTGCGGCACAGGGTGAGTAGCAGTCGCTTAGCCAGCAAGGACAGATCCTTCTCGTGGCGAGAGGGCAGTCTGTGTCCGTGGGTAGGCTCGCCCGGGAGAAGGTCGAGGCTGACCGCAGCGACAGGGAGTCATCTGAATCTGCTCGCCACCGCCGAACTGCCTCGTTTCTGGCGGCTTGGGTCGGGGCCGAACCTTCGGCAGATGCACAGTGACGCGTGCAAACGGGTCTCATTTGAACCTATTGCTCTACAACTTCCGCCGGGAGGGCGACAGCCGGGAGGCGCGCTGCCGCCTGAAGGAGGCGCTGGAGCAGAACACGCACGTCCCGGCCTACCTGCTGGCCGGCAAACGTCTTCCCCGCGAGTTGCCCGACCGGATCGGCTTAGGCGACGAGCATGAAGCCATCGCCTACGCCGACGACGCCCTCGCCGCCTGGCGGCAGACATCCGGCACGCTGGAGTGGCCGCCGGCGGCGCGGGGAGCCTGTTGACCCGCGCCCCCAAAATGAGGACAATTGCCCCCAGAATGAGGGCGCACGATGATTGAGGCACTACTGCCCGGAGTCAGACGAGACATCCTCGCCATACTCCTGAACCAGACCCGAGAGGCGTTCTATCAGCGACGCGGGTAGCGGCCTGGCCGGTACAGGGAGATCGTGCGAGCCAGTGGCGGCGGCAAAGGCGCGGTGGAGCGCGAGTTACGGTCCCTGGTGAAGGCGGGCATTCTCATTCGTGAGAACCGGGGCAATCTGACCTACTACCGAGCAAACCAGGACTGCCTGAGCAACAAGGGCAGGTTGGTCAGTTTGGGCAGTTCTGGGAAGCCTACTTCTGTCACGAGGCCATGATGGTCTCTGTGATCCAAGTGTTGCACCCGTGAGGGTTGAAGAGGGAAAGGAGGGATGCATGCCTATCCGGGATCTTGCGAGCAAGACGACCTCCCAGGGGGTCGTCACCGCCGTCTGGTACGACGAGGAGGAGAAGAACTTCGTTGTCCAGCACGAGTTCGTCCACCTCAGCTTCTATGAACCCGACTTTATCGCGTTCGTTGACACGCTGCTGGAGGCCAGGTCGAGGTTCGAGCAGGAGGTCAAAGGTGAGTCTGGTCAGTAGCCTGTATAAGATGGCTCGCATCGCCAATGATGTCAGCGCGCTGGCGAGCGGCAACCCGAAGCGCATCAGCCGCCGCCTCGTCAACAAAATGGTCGGCCGGAAGATCGCCTCGAAACTCTATCTGCGGTGATTTTGCGGTTGCGCTGCGCGCTCGCATCCCCGGTCTATCACTCGGGCAGCGAGTCGAGGATGCGCTGGAGCTGCTCGCGGGAGAGGTCGCCCACCGCAGCCACGTTCATCTCCCCCACCCGCCGGAAGGCCAGCTGCGAGAAGCCTACATCGTGCGTGGCCGGAAATTCCTTGGGGGCGGCTCCCGGCTGCTCGAAGAGGGAGATGGTATTCAATCCGTCCCCAAAGCGCAGGTGCGCGGCAGGCCGACCGTGTAGCATGATGGTGCCCTGCCCGATGAACTGGTAGCCCAGTGGGAGGTAGGTAGGCTTGGCCACCTGAAAGTCAATCTGCCTGGACGACCGGCTGGCCGCAGCCCGGTTACCAGACCGCCATTTCACGCCCGCCGGCGGCCGGCACTGCGCAGCCGCCTCGGGCAGGTCGCGGGCGACCCGGATCTCCCGAAATTCGCTCTCGGAGGCAGGCTTCCCCTCCCAGTTATAGCGAGCCGAGCGCAAGATCAGGCCGGTCTCGCGGTCGAACCAGATGCGTTTGGAAGGATTGCCCGCATGTTTCGGACGCACCAGGTAGGCCAGCGTTTCCCGATTCGCTACCCGGGCTGTCCCCTCCCGCACGAGGTCATAGTTGCGGAGCAGCAGGTCGAGGTTGGCGCCCGTCTCCGCCGGCACGTGCGCCCCCCAGGCCCCCGGTTGGCGGCGCGGGGGCCAGGAATGGACCCGGCCCTCGGGGGTTCGTAGCGACACCCGTCCGGCCAGTCTGGGGGGTGCGGTAAAACGTACGCAGGTGAAACCTTCCTTGGTATGGGCCACGGTCGCCACCGCCTCCAGGCCCGAGCGCGCGACCGCGCGGATCACCCGCACCCCCACGTAGTCATAGAGACGCTCGGCGGCGCGGGCGCGGCGCAGGGGCCTCCCCCCATCCTCCGAGCGCTGGGCAAGCACCGGCAGGGCGCTGACGAGCACGAACCCCATGGCTACAAGTGCGATCCTGCGCATCAGAACAGCCCTTCCACCTCCCCCACTGCCCCCAGCCCGCTGTCGCCGGTGACACCGCCCGCGCTCGCCTCCACATGCGCCTGCAGCATGCGGTTGATATCCAGGTTGTCAGCCGGCGGCTGGCCAACGCCACCAAAGTAGAGGACCGCCGCGAGGGTTGCCGCCACCGCCGCCGTCCCCACTGCCGCCAGCCGCAACCGCACTACCTGGAGCCTGGTACGTAACCGCTCGCTCCATACTCGCGATATCACCGCCTGCTCCAGGCCGGCGGGAGCCCGGTTCCCGCCCAGGCTGGCCAGCGCCCGCCGTATCTCGCGCTCCTGTTGCCACCACTGTCGGCAAGATTCACATCCTGCCAGGTGCTCCTGCGCGTGGCGGTCCGCGTCAAGCCCCTCCACCCGCAGAGCGCGCCCCCAGCGCCCGCGCAGTCGCCTGCACTCCTTCATATCGCCACCTCGTCATACCCCGGATCCGCCTGCAGCGTGCGCCGCAGTTCGTCGCGGGCCCGCCAGAGCCGGCTCTTGGCGGTACCCAGGGTGCAGCGCATGGAACGCGCCGCCTCCTCCAGGGTGTATCCTTCCACGTCGTGAAGCACTAAAGCCATTCGCAGTTTGGGGGAAAGCCCTCGGATCCCCGCCAACAGCCGCCGTCGCAACTCGTTACGCTCCAGTTCCGTCTCCGGATCCGAGCGGCCGTCCGCATGCATTTCCAGCGTGACCTCTGCGTCCGCCACCTCCTTCCGGGCCCCCGCCCGCCGCAGGTGATCGATGCAGCAGTTGACGGCAATGCGGTAAAGCCAGGTATAGATATCACTGCGCCCCCCAAAGTTGCCGATCTGCCGAAACGCCTTGACGAAGGTCTCCTGGGTGGCATCCCGAGCGTCATCCTCCCGGCCCAGGTAGTTATAGGCCAGGCTGTAGATGCGATCCTGGTAGCGACCCACCAGCAGGCCGAAGGCCTCGCGGTCCCCGGCCTGCACCAGGGCCACGACCTCCCTATCCGTGGGCTGCCAACGCGCGGTTTGCACTCTCTGTACCGCTCCCGCGAACCCGTCTGTGGGAGCGATAATGCGACAGGCTTCCATTGGTGTCCTGCCGGGAGCCCGGCCTCACTCCTCCCCTGATGACCCCTCCCCGCCGTTGTCCGGCGGCGATGAGTCATCGCCGCTATCATAGCGGTCACTGTTGCTGCCCTGGCCTCCATTTCCGTTCTCGTCTGGTGCCGGAGTGTGGTCAGGGGCGGTTATCCCCTCCCCGGGAGGCGGCAGGGCAGGCTCCTCCATTTTCGGCCCCACCTTGATGCTCAGCGACGGGTCGGGGCACTTCAGCCCCTTCAACTCATCGCGCTGCTGCCGGGTAAGCGTCTGGGCCTCACTCGGGCTGCGCACCACGTGCGGGGTCATGAAGACCATTAACTCGGTCTTGCCCTTCTCGATTTCCTTCTTGCGGAACAGGTTGCCGATCAGGGGCAAGTCACCCAGGATGGGCACCTTGCTCGTCGTTTGCGTCCGGCTCTCCTTCATGATCCCGCCCAGCACGACGGTCTGCCCGTCCTGTATGCTCACCGAGGTTTGGGCGGAACGCTGGGCCACGATGGGGGCGTTGAAGGTGGTGTATCCGATCAGGTCGTTGGCTTCCTGGCTCACTACCAGGTTGACGGTGCCGTTGCTCGAGACCTGGGGCGTGACGTCCAACACGATCCCCACATCCATGTACCCATAGTTGTAACTGATCGTACCGTTCTCGGTCTCCCGGGAACTGATGATGTAGGGCACGCGCTGGCTGATGTTGATCTCTGCCGCCTGGTTGTTGGCGGTAAAGATGCGCGGGGTGGACAGGATATTCGCCCTCCGGTCAGTGGCCAGGGCGGAGATCACCGTGCTGAAATTGGGGCCCAACAGCGAGTAGCGGAACCCCTGCTGCTTGGGGTCGATGCCGAAGGTCGCGCTTGCCGTTCCGGTCAGGTCCGGGTTGCCCAGGGCATGCTCCTCCACCCAATTCCATTCCACTCCGAGTTTGCTCGTGTCGTCCAGGTTCATCTCCACGATCACCACCTGGATCAGCACTTGCACCGGCACCTGGTCGAGTTTCTGGATGAGGTCCTTGACCGAGGCAATCTGCTCGGGTGGGGCGTTGATGATTAGCGAGTTGGTGTTCGGCTCGGGCACGATCAGCACTTCCGCCCGGCTCTGACCACCATAGCCGCCGTAGCCGGGGTACCCGTATCCGCCGTAGTAGCCGGAGCCGCCGCCGTAGGTCCCCCGGCGGTAGGTGCCGCCCCCATAGGGCTGATAGTAAGCCTGCCCGGCGCGGTCACGCTCCCCCTCATCGCCGTCAGCCACCGGCGCCGCCACGCGGTCGCCATCTTCCTCCGGCAGCCCGGACCGCGTGGTGCCGCCACGCAGGCCCGGCTGGGTGCGTTGCCGGCTGCCGGTACCGCCACGTGTCCCGGTGGTGCGGGTGCCCGCAGTAGGCGCGGCCACCCGGGCGGACCCACCCTGGTAGAAGATGCGATTCAGAGTATTTGCCAGATCAATAGCCTTGGCGTTCTGCAGCGACACCACGTAAGTCGTGCTCTCGTAAGGCACTTCCTTATCCAGCGACTTGATTACGGTCTCCGCCACTTGCATCTTGTCAGGTGGGGCGGTCACAATCAGCGAGTTGGTGCGCGGGTCCGCGATCACCGTCGCCTGGCTGATGGCGGGACCGCTACCGGCTGCCGAGCGCGCAGTGTCCGAGCCGCGCGGCGAAAGCCTGCCCTCAGGAGTCCGGGAACGGCTGGGCTGGCTGGGGGAGGGCGCCCCACCCCCGGTCGCCTGGGCGGAGACCAGACGGCCAATGGTCGTGGCCAGCGCGCTGGCATCAGCGAACTCCAGCGGGAAGACCCGGGTCCCCGTGGGCTGCTCGGTATCCAACTGGGCGATGATGGAAAGCAGCCGGGTAACGTTTGAGCCCGTGTCCGTGATGATGAGCGTGTTGCTGGCCGGGCTCGCGATCAGGCTCGCGCCGGGGCTGACGAGCGGCGTTAGTTCTCGTTGCAGATTCGCGGCCTGCGCCTGCTTCAAGGGCACGATCTGGGTAATCACCTGGTCCACGTCGAGCGGCTCGGGCTTGGCCCCCACCCGGATATCCACCCGCGACTGCACCGCGCGTGCCAAGGGCACGATTTTCAGCAGGCTTCCCGAGAGCACGCTGGTGAAGCCCCGCACCTCGAGTACCCCGTTCAGCACCGACAGCGCCTCCCCCTGGTTCACCCGCCCTGGGCAGATGATGGTGACCGGGCCCGTGCAGTTGGGGTCCTTGACCACCGTCCATTTGAAGGTATCGCTGTAGAACTTGAGCAGGTTGTCAATGTCCAGGTTGCGCACTTCCAGGCTCAAGGTACGGGGGGCATCCGAGTTCTCTGCCCGCCGGGAGCGGGGCCACCCTCCGTAGCGCCGGCCTGGGGCCTGATCGCCATTGGCCTCAGTACTGCCGACTTCCGGCGCGGCCTGCACCGAGTCCGCTGGGGGTGCGCCCTCCTGGCTGTTGAGCATCCCGGCCGGCAGCATGATGAGCAGCAGGCAGAGCAAGGCCCCATTCGTCATCACGGGATATCGCTTCATCCATGCCTCTTTCATCACTCTTGGTGCCCATCCGGCTGCTCAACATCTGTAACGCCGGCTGGATTGCCCTCGACCGTAACGGCCTCGAGGTGGTTGACCACCGGTCCCGCACTCGCCGGCGTGTTCTGCTGCTCGGCCCGCCCCCGCCGGCCACGCCAACGCTCCCCCGGCGAGCCACCGCCGCTGGTGAAGCCCAACCGCTCGGCGATCCCCCGAATGAACCCCGCCATGCGGTCACGCCGGTCTCCCTGCCCTGCCGGCCTCCCCCTGTCCTGCCCACCCGGCTGCTGCTCTACTGCATTAAGCGGGGTGGCGATGAAATCGGTGCAGATGGCCAGGGAGGTGCGGTCCCCACTGGGGCGCACCAGGGTCAGGGTCTGGGGGGTGATCTCGGCCACCTGTCCCTCGGGCGTGGTGTCACCCTGGCGGACGAACATCGCCTCTTTGGAGGTCGGCCGCTGCAGGATAGCGACCATCACGCCATCCACGTTGGCAAAGCCCGAGTACACCCAGTCGTCGGAGGGGGCTGGCACCTGCTCCCGGCCACCGTGGCCCTGGGGCATTGCCGGCGGGAGCTGGCGACCCTCAAGTTCCTCCCAGTTGATAACCGGGCTGCCGCCCGGAGCAGCCGCTTTGCTCTCCGGCACCACCAGCGGCCTGAACAGGTTGCGCTGGCGGATCGCATGATAGGGGTCAGCCTTGGCCCTGGCAGTCTTGGCCGGAGCCTGAGCCCGGGTAATGCGCACACGCGCAGCCGGCCGGTGCCGGCGCGCTTTGGCCGGCGGTTGAGCCTTTACCTGCAGCACCAGCGTGCCCAGCAGCAACACTCCCAATACCAATACCATCCGCCTGGTGAGCCTGGTCATGGCCGCACCCTCCTACGGGATACTTCCCGGGCAGGCTCGAACCCCGCCAGGCGAAGTTGCGCCTGCACGCGGTCGCTGCCGGCATCCGCCGAGGAGATCTCCACTCGTTCCACCACCAGACGAGCGCCAGGACGCTGCAAGCCCTCCAGCAAAGTCGCCACCTCGGTGAACCCCCCGCTCACGTTGAACTGCACTGCATGCCTCGTCAGCCCGCCCACCATCACGTCACGCAGGGGGCGGGCGGAATCCACGGTCACCCCAGATTGCTTGGCGGCCCTGCCCACCAGCGACAGCGCCTCCGGCACCGCCTTGTCCGCCGGCAAGGTCAGTTTGGCGATCGCCGTGTGCATCCGGCCGATTTCGGCCAGCAGTTGGGTGCGCCGGCGGGATAGTTCGGCAGCCTCCGGCTTGGCCTGCACGGCGCCCATGCGCCCCCCAAACTGCACCAGGGCCACGCCCACGAGCACCACCACGCAGGCAACCACCAGCGCCTTCTCCCGGAGGCTGAGCGCCCTCACGGCTGCTCCTCCGTCTGCCAGGACAAGCCAAACTCGACCACCGGCGTCTTGCCCACCTTGCTTTGACGCACGAAGGCCAGTTTGAGGTCCGTAAATGCCTCGCTCTCGGTAAGCCTGCTCACCAACCTGGCCACCGCCTCCGCGTCCAGGGCCCGCCCGCGGGCACTCCCCTCACCCCCCGTGCCCCACGCCAGCGAGGTGAGCCAGATGCCGGCCGGAGCCCGCTCTGCGAGCACCCGCATGGGCTCGACGAACCCCTCCTGTGCCAGCCGGCTCTTCAGCCCTGCCTCGGTAGCCCGAATCTTCGCCGCCTGCCGCTCCAATCGCGCCACCTCGCCGCGCAGGGCAGCCTGGCGCGCGGCCTCGCCCTCTCTGGGCTGCGCCGTCGCGATCAACGCTGCCACCAGCAGCAACGCCGGTATCGCGAGCAGGCCGACCACCACCGCCCGAGAGCGCCCCTGGCGCACCCCCGCCGCCGCCCGACTGTGCAGGTTCAGGGTCGCGGGCCCGGACAGAGCCTGCAGTGCGGTGCCCACCGCCAGCGCGTATGCCGGACCCAGCCTCGTCTCCCCGGTGTGTAACCTGGTCACCTGGTCGCTTTGCCAGCAGCGGCAGGGCAACGCGATGCGGGTCGCAAGCTCGGCAGCAAGTGCTTCGCTCGCGTGCTCCCCCACCAGCACCACTTCCAGCCCCTTGTCCAGACTGGGGCAGGCCAGGAGGGAGCGCTCCACTTCTGCCGCTAGTCGCTCGGCGGTGAGGCCGCGGGCCTCGCCGCCACCGTACTCCGTCCCCCGGCTGAGCACCAGGCGGCCATCCCACACATCGATGCCCAGGCGGTCGTGCAGGTGCAGCACCACCACCGGGTTCCCGCCAGCGACGAGTGCCGCCAGCGCCGGGCCGGGCGCCGCCAGCCAGGCAGCATTGCGACCGGCCTCGGCCAGCACCCGTCGCCAGGCAACCACGGCCTCCCCCGAGGCTGCTGCCACCACGTGCTCGGCCTCGGCCCCTTCCGCTGTCGGCAGGGTGGCAAAGCCGAAAGCCAACCCTTCAGCAGGGAACGGCACATGATACGCCGCCTCCAGCTGCAGCATTTGCTCGGTATTGCCGGCGTCCGCAACCGGCAGGCGGACAGAGCGCACCACCGTCTCCGCCCGCGGCAGCGCCAGGGCTACCTTCGCCCGCCGTCCCCCCGCCGCTCGGCAGGCCGCGCGCACCGCCTCCGCCTGCTCCCCCGCGCCCGGAGCCTCCCCCACTCCCAGCAGGTCGTAGTCCTCTCCCCGCCGCTCTATCAGCACCGCGCGCACGGTGCTTCCCGTCGCGTCCACGCCAAGTATGCGCCTGTGGGTCACTGGGTCTCGATCTCCACTTCCTCGCTCTCCAGCGGTGGCACAGCCTCATACACTTCCTGCCACGCCGTCACCATCGTACGTTCCGGTCCCCGCCGCACCTCCGCGCGGATCGTGCGGTACCCCCGCCCGGAAGCCGGTCGTGCCGTGGCGGTTACCAGGAAAACCGCCGAGCGCGTCGCCACGTAGTCTATCATCTGCCGCAGCGGCCCCGCCCCCACCACCGCCAGCAGGTCGCCCCGCTGCAGCAGGGGCCCATCCTGCCCTTCACGGCGGTCCACAATCGCCTGCGCCAGTTCCTCATTCATCCCCGGCAACGCACGCAGCACCTCCAGCGGGGCCGTGTTCACGTTCACGGTATTGCGGGGCTCCTGCGTGCTCACCGTGACCTCGTCCAGGATCACCGCGTCCGAGCCTTGGGCGAAAGGCACCTCGAACAACTCCCCAAGCGAGCGGAACGTGCCGTGCTGCTGCCGATAGGAAAGCAGCCCGGCCACCGCCAACTCCCCGATCAGGGGCTCCAGCCGCCCCCGGATCTGCCGCTCGGTCGCAGAGTTAAGGTTGAGCCGCGCTTCACCGGTCCCACTCACATCCCGCTCCCCCGAGTGCACCGTCAGCAGGTCCGCCAGTGCCAGGTCCGATACCTCGGGCGCTTGCGGACGATACAGCCGGCCCGGGGTCCACTCCTTCACCTGCAGGACCTCGTCCAGTCGCGATAGGGCCTGGTTGGCAGCATCATAGGGGGGATCGAGCGTCTGGTAGAAATCGCTCTCCGCACCGAAGGGCCGTGTCTCGTCATCTGCGTCTACCCAATCCAGCAGGCAATCGGCCATCTCCTCGGTCATCCCGGGCAGGGCCATAAGCATTTCCTTGCTCGCCCAGTTCACGTTGAGGCGGGCGCTGGCATCCTCGATGACCACGCTCACCAGCGTGCCGTCGGGCAGTTCCACCTCCAGGGGCTGCGCCCATTCCTCATCCAGGCTGTCCGCCGCGAACTGCTCATCCTGCTCCAGCACCGCCCGCGCCAGGTTCACCCCGCCCCGCGCCGCCTCCAGCAACGCCTCCTGCCGGTAATCGTTCAATGCCCCCAGCGCCCGCACCCGCACCGCGGAGGCGATGCCCACCGCGATCGCGGTCAGGATCAGCAGTGCCCCCAGGGCGACCACCAGGGCCGCCCCCGCCTCACGGCGCCGCCGTCTCATCGCTCTCCTGGGGGTCGAAAGCAGGCCGCATGGGCACTACTGCCTCCAGCACGCGCTCGCCGCCTTCCCCGTCGTCCACGTACAGCGTCACCCGGGCGGCCACCGGCAAGGGATTCTCCGCCCGCTGGGTGCTGTCCCAGCCGTCTACCCAATCGGTGCCGTCATACCAGCCCACATCCAGCCCGGTGACCTGCCGGCAGCAGAGCAGCCACTCGCCATCGTCCACCGGGTCCGCGGGCGCGGGCGCGCTCTCCCGCCGGTAGAGCCCTGGTTCCTCGCCCATGTCCATCGCATACTCGACCTGGGAGCGTGGGGGAACCGGCTCCCATTCCGCCTCTTCACCGGCATCCTCGGCCTGCAAGCCCCGCCACACCTCGCCTACGGCTGCCCGGCGGGAGCAGGTGAAGAGCAGGGTGTCCAGCGGCGCGCCCTCACCGGCATCCTCGGATATCAGGAACATGGCTCCCGACCAACCGCACATCTCACCCAACTCGCCCGAAATCTGGCTGAGAACGGCCTGGGGCTCAACATACTCACCCGCCCGGCTCGTGCGCCCCCAGGCGTTCAGCCCGGTGGAGACCGCAGCCGCCACCCCCGCTGCCACCAGGGCCAGCATGGTGCAGGCGATGACCAACTCCACCAGGGTGAACCCTGCGCGCGGGGTCATCGCGGCACCACCCGCTTCGCAACCGCCCGCCCTGGCGCCGCCGCCGTTCCCGTCTCCTCGGTGACTTCCCCTGCTGTCTCCTGCGGCGCCAACACCAGGGTGGCGACCCGGTACTCCCGTGAGGAAGGAGCAGTGATGGTTAGCAGCACCTCCTGCACTCCCTCGCGCTCGGCATCCGCCACTTCAAGCCGCCAGAGGTACCCCTCAGGCCCCTCGGGGAAGTCACCCTCGTCATCCGCCAGCGGCAGCACCCCGGCCCACATCTCGGTCATCTTCTGCTGGGCCAAGCCTGCTGCCACCTCGTACTCATCCGCTCGCCCCAAGGCCCCCGTGCAGGCGGCGATGGCCGCGTGTACTCCCGCGATCCCCACCGCCAGCAGCACTACCGCCACCAGCACCTCAACCAGGGTGAAGCCCCTACTCGACATCTTCCCTTCGCACCTGATCCTCGGGCACCAGCGATACCACCCCCAGGTTGCCTCGCCACTCCAGCCGGCGCACGTGCCCCGCCTCGTCCTCCAGGTTCACCGCCAGATCATCCGCGCGCCCGTCGGGATAGATGGCGGCAGCGAAGGGCAGTTCCGGCTCCTCCTCCCCCTGCTCCAACCATGCGACCGAGACCTGCTCCGGAAGGCGCAGGTGGGCCTCGGGGCTCCCTGTGAGGGGGATGAACTCACCGTCCTCCGGGGATTGCACGCTGAGCGTTACCGACCCCGTGTCCCAGGTCACCAGGACCGCCTGGCCGTGCTCGCGTGCCCAATCGCGGGCAAAAGCCACCGTCTCCACCGCCTGCCGGCAGGCCGTTTCCAGTTGCCGGCGGGCCAGGAAGTCAGCAAAGTGCGGCGTCACCACCATGGCCACGACGGCCAGCAGCAGCGCCACCATGGCTAACTCAAGCAGGGTAAAGCCGCTGCTACTCCTCCGCGGCCTCGACGTCCCAGTTGGTGACATCCTCGTCCTTACCTTCCCCGCCCTCCTGGCCGTCGGCACCCATCGAGTAGAGATCAAAACTGTCGGTGTTGAACTCACCCGGGCAGATGTAGACGTACTCGTTGCCCCAGGGATCCAGCCCCAGGGGCTTGTCCAGATAGGGACCGTTCCAGTTGCGTGCCAGCGGGGGCGTGGTGGGCTCGCGCCGGAGGGCAGCCAGACCCTGCTCGGTGGTGGGAGGCGCGCCGTTATCGGCCGCATATAACTTCAGCGCCGTCTCCAGGTTGGCAATGTCGGCAATCGCCTTGGCCCGGCGCGACTGCTCAGCGCGGTTGACCACGCGGGGGACGATCACTGCCGCCAACACGGCCAGGATGATCATCACTACCAGCAGTTCCACCAGGGTAAAACCTCGCTCGTTCATCCTGCGGCCCTTCACCCTACGCTCCTTGTGCTACCGAATGGTAGCGTTGATCTGGAATATCGGAAGCAAGATCGAGAGCACGATGAAGCCCACCAGCGCTCCCATGCACACGATGATTGCCGGCTCCAGCATGGTGGTCAGCCGCCTCAGATGCTGGTCGACCTCAAAGTCATAGGCCGCCGCCAACCGGGCGAGCACCCGCGGCAGGTTGGCCGTCTCCTCCCCCACCGCCACCAACTGCAGCAGGTTCTCGGTAAAGCGGCCGCTGGCCGCCAGCGCCTGGTGCAGCGGCTCGCCCTGGCGCACCCGCTCGGCCGCCGCGGTCACCCAGGCAGCGACATGCACGTTGCCGCTCGCCCCCGCAGCCACCTCCAGCGCCTGCAGGATAGGCACCCCCCCCTCTACCATGGTGCCCAGCGTGCGCGCGAAGCGAGAAATGCTTGCCCGCTGGGTGATGCCGCCCGCCACCGGCAGCCACAGTAGCAGGGCATCCCGGAACCGGCGCCCGGGACCGCTTGCCGCCAGCCGCAGCCCGATCACCAGGAAGGCAACCAGCCCCAGAATCAGCAGCCACCAATGCGCCCCGATGAACCCTGCCACCGCCAGCAGCACCCGGGTCGGCAGGGGCAGTTCCTGCCGCATGTCTGCAAACACAGACGCCAGGCGCGGAATCAGAAAGGAGATCAGAAAGGCAACCGCCCCCACCGCCACCCCGATCAGCACCAAGGGGTAGGTGAAAGCGGAGAGCAACTGCGTCCGCCGCTCCTGATCCCGCTCCATGAACTCCGCCAGCCGCTCCAGCACCTCGGGCAGATGCCCGCTCGCCTCGCCGGCCGCCACCATGCGCCGGTAAAGAAGGGGAAACTGCCCGGGATGCCGCTCCAGGGCGGCCGACAATGCGCTGCCCTGCTGCACCTCCTCCTGGAGGTCGGCCACCAACTGTCGCATGCCCTGCCTGCCTGCCTGCGTGCGCACCACCTCCAGGCTCCGGTGTAGCGGCAGTCCCGCCCCCACCAGGTCCGCCAACTGGCGGGTGAAGAAACTGATCTCCATCTTGTGTACCCGGCCAGGAAGGCGCGCCGGCACCGCCGACGTCGTGCCGGCGGCGTGCTCCACCCGGGCGCCTTCCTGCCGGGCAATGACGGTGGGGTAGACCCCCGCCTCGCGCAGGCGGGTGAAGGCGTCGCGCTGATCGCTCGCCTCCACCTGCCCGCTTACCGCCTCACCGGTACTGCGTATCCCGCTATACGCGAACTGAGGCATGCTCCCTCGCTACTGCCCCCCTCCCGGACGGGGGGCCGTCCCCCCCTGGAAGCCGCCCGCGCCGGCGCCCATGCGGCCCCCAGGCCGTCCGCCACCGCCAAAGCGGCCCATGCCCCCCAGGCCGTTGTCAATGATGCCTGCCGCTACGAGCCGCGCCTCACTCCTCGCGCTCAACTTCCCGGCGAGCTGCTTGTCAATGGCGGCCATCTTTCGCTCGTACTCCTGCTGGCTGGCCCGGTACTTGTCCAGTGCTGCCTTGGCCTGGGCTTCGGTGACGTTCCCCTGCACCGCATCTCTGAGCGCCTGCAACTGGGTGCGCAGCGCGGTGCGCGCCGCCACTTTCTGGCTGAGCGCCGCCTGCACGGCCTGCTGCTCGGCCGCCGTCAACTGCAGGCGCTGCATTACCTGCTGCATCCGCTGCTGCGGGTCCCCCCACCCCGCGCCCATCCGGGCTCCCGCCCGGGAACCAGGCCCCGCCTGGGCCTGGGCCATTTGCACGGTCCCCGGCCGCGCCTGTCCCGTTGCGCCCAGCGCCGGGATGACCAGCATCATCGCCATCAGCACCGCCAATCCCACGATGAGCCCTACTCTCATGCTCTTTCCCTCCTCAGATTTCGTCTCGCTCGCATACCCGCAGCACTTCGGCCACGGTGGTCTTACCTTCCGCGATCTTGCGCCGCCCATCTGCCAGCAGCGTGCGCATGCCCCGCTCCACCGCCGACTGCTTGATCTCTCCCGCGGAGGTCTTGGCCAGGATCTGGCTGCGCACCACGTCGTCCACCGGCAGCAACTCAAAGAGCCCGCTGCGGCCCATGTACCCGGAACCCCGGCAGGCGTCACACCCCCGCGCCGCCCACACCGTGCTCCCCTCCACCAGTCCCAATTCCCGCGCCGGCTCCGACTCGCAGGGCTGCTCGGCCCGGCAGCGCCGGCACAGCACCCGCACCAACCGCTGCGCCAGCACCCCGATCACCGAGGAGGCCACCAGGTAGGGCTCAATGCCCATGTCCAGCAGCCGGGTGATCGCCCCCGGGGCGTCATTGGTGTGCAGGGTCGAGAACACCAGGTGCCCGGTGAGGGCGGCGTGGATGGCGATCTCGGCGGTCTCCGTGTCCCGGATCTCCCCCACCATGATGATGTCCGGGTCCTGGCGCACAATGTGCCGCAGGCCACTGGCAAAGGTGAGCCCGATGTTGGGGCGCACCTGGATCTGGTTGGCGCCCGGCAACTCGTACTCCGCCGGGTCCTCGATGGTGATCACCTTCTTGTCGGGGGTGCTGATGCGCCCCAGGGCGGCGTAGAGCGTGGTCGTCTTGCCGCTCCCGGTGGGTCCGGTCACCAGGATAATGCCGTGGGGCCGGGAGATCAGCCGGGCGAACTGCTCGCGCACGTCCTCCCCCATCCCCAGGTCGCCCAGGTCCAACAAGCCCGTGCTCTTGTCCAGCAGCCGAATCACTACCCCCTCGCCGAAGAGCGTGGGCACGGTGGAAACGCGCATGTCAATCTGGCGGCCGGAGAACTTGAGCCGGATGCGCCCGTCCTGGGGCAGCCGGCGCTCGGCAATATCCATGTCCGCCATGATCTTGACCCGGCTTACCAGCGCCTGGTGCATGCGCTTGGGGGGGGCGGGTCGCTCGTGCAGCACGCCGTCAATGCGATAGCGCACCTTGAGCGTGTTGTGGAAGGGCTCCAGGTGGATATCGCTGGCCCGCTCCTGGATGGCTTGGCGGATGATCATGTTCAACAACTTGATCACCAGCGCTTCCCGGGCCATCTTCTGCAGGTCGCCGACCTGCAGTTCCTCCTCGCCGTTACTCTCCGTCTCCAGGTCGGCGATGTCGCGCAGCATCTGCTCCATGTACAACTGCTCGATTAGTTCCTCGATGTGGCGCGACTGGGCCAGGGCGGGACGCACCGGCAGGCGGGTGAGGATATGCAGATCTTCGATGGCGGCGAGGTCGAAGGGGTCGGCGGTGACTGCGAGCAGCCCGCCATTCTCCCGGCACAGAGGCAGCAGTTGGTGGCGCATCACGAAGTCGCTGGGGACCAGCGCGGCCACCTCGGGGTCGGCCATGCGCTCGGGATGCTCCAGGAACTCCAGCCCCAGGCGGCCGGCGAAGAAGCGCAGGAGTTGTTCCTCCCCCACCGCGCCCTGCCGCAGCAGGATCTGCTCCAGCCGGCCGCCCGTGCGCTGTTGCTCTGCTTGCGCCCGTGCCAGGGCGCCGGCGGCCACCAGCCCGGATTCCAGCAGGAGTGACTCGATGGAGATGGGCACGTTCGCCATCACGGCCTCCGAGCACCTTAGACGGGAGCGAGGGCAAAGTGTTCCCCAATCCCCGCGGGTTTCGATGCCGTGACTGGCGGCGATGTTACCGGCGGCGGCTCAGTCCCCCACCGCGTACTGGCGGAACTCTCCCTCCCGGTAGTAGTAGAGCGTGGCCGCCTTCTCCCAGTAAGTGCGGACCAGCCCATCCCCGCTCATGGTCGTGTGCTTCCGCTCGTACGGCGAGGTCACCCGGGCATGCGACCGGCCGGAGGCATCCCTCACGGGCAGCAGGCTCCAGTAGGCCTGGAGCGGCCGTGCTCCCGCCTGCCCGGTCCCCATGTTGACGGCCCTGGCCCCGGTCCCGGTGGTGAAGACCGCCAACGTCACCGCCCTGCCTCCTGCCGTGCCGTCCAGCAACACGTCGGGGTGATGGTCGCCGTCAAAGTCGCCCACCACCGCAAACGGAGCCTGGCGCTCCGAGAAGGGATAGTGGCGGATGATCTCCGGGTCGTAGTTGCGCTCGGAGAACGGGACAATGGAGGCTGCTGCCTTGCACATGGCCGGCGGCAGGTACACTCGGTGCCCGTCATGCTGGCGCACGATGCGCGGGATCTGCGCTGCCGGCACCCCGGGGAACTGGCGGGCGAGGGTGGGTGCCGTCGGGGCACCGACCGGGAATGCCTTGGCCACCGACAGGGGCAGCGCGCCCGGGGCGTAGCCGCTGCCGAGTACCCGGCTCCAGGGCCGCAAGCGGATGGTAACTGCGGCAGCCTGCCGCAGGCCTGCCACCCGTTCCCAGCCTACAGACTTGTGGGTAGGCGAGTCCGCTACCAGCCAGCATCGCCCATAGTCATCCCACTTCCGCTCGGCTGCCGGCAAGTTGAGTCGGGCAACCTCGCGACTGAGCGTGTAGTCACGCACCCGCGTGCCCCACCACTCCTCCGGGATGAACTCTCCGGCAGGCGCCCGGAAGCGGAATCTCCCGTCCTTGCCCGTGCGCGCCCCCTCGCCAAGGTAGTAGCGGTCGGGATGGGTGGTGCCATCGGCCTCCATTGCCACCCGCACCCCCGCCACCGGTCGTCCCTGCACGTCGAGCACCGTGCCGGAGATCAGGGCAGCCTGCCCCCCTACCACACCTGTATCCCCCAGCACCAGTACCGCCGCCGCCAGCGCCAGTCCGAAAAGGCTACGTACCCGACCGCGAAACCCTGCCATACCCCACCTCCCGTCTGCCAGTTGTCAGTGTATCTACTTCTGTGCCTGCGGCAAGGTTCCCGGCCACCTGAGCACCATTCGGCAGGAAACGCTGTGGCCTCCGGGGAACGCGACCCTGACCCAATCGGAGGCAGCCCATGCGCATTCTGGTCATCGGCGGCACCGGCCACATCGGCCACTTCCTCTGCCCGGCGCTCCTCGCCGATGGGCACGAGGTCACCGTCCTCAGCCGCGGGGAGACCGCAGTGCCTGCCGACGGCATCTGGGAGAAGATCGCCCGCCTCACCTGCTCCTACCAGCCCGGCCCCGCGCTCGAACAGGCGGTAGCAGGGGCGGCGCCCGAGGTGGTGATAGACATCCTGGGCTTCGGCGTTCCAGGTGTCTTCGAAAGCGTGCTGAAGGGGGCCAGCGCCACCTGCCGGCAGATGGTGGCCTGCGGGTCGCTGTGGATGTGGGGCGACCCCCGGGAGGTGCCCACCCCCGAGAAAGCCTGCAACCCCTGCTTTGCAGAGGGCTATGCCTGGCGCTTCCGCCTCTACGAGAGGCTGATGGCCGACCTGCCCTCGCTCGGCATCCCCTTCACGGTGGTCATGCCCCCCAACATCTGCGGGCCCTACAAGATCCCGCTCGACGGCCTGGGCGGGCGCAGCCTGGAGGTGCACCGTGCCCACCAACGGGGCGAGCCCTGCCCCCTGCCCGCCCCCGGCACCAACCTGGTGGGCCCCTGTGACGCGGAGGACGTGGCCCAGGGCTTCGTGCTGGCGGTGCGCCACCCCGAGCGGGCAGCCGGGGAGTTCTTCAACGTGGGCTCAGCCTATGCGCTGACTGCCGAGCGCTTCCTCCAGGTCTACGGGGAGATTTATGGCTCCCGCATTCCTATCGCCTGGGCCTCGTGGGAGGACTACTCCACTCGCATCTCCCCCGACCGCGGCGCCAACTACCACTTCTCCCAGCCCATGTGCCCCGATATCCGTAAGATCGCCGGGATGCTCGGCTATCAGCCCCGCTGGACCCCCGAAGAGTCCATGCAGCGGGCCGTCGCCTGGATGCGCAACGAAGGGATGCTTTAGAGACCCGCTCGGTGCCCCTCTTGTGTCATTTCGAGCGGTAATCCCGAGCATTGTCGAGGGATCCCCGTCGAGAAATCTCGCTCTCCCTGCCCTCTCTTGGAATGGAGTTCAGCGCACGGGGACCATGCGCGCCCCCGCGTTTGCCGCCCGCACCGTGATCTCCCGCGCAGCCGTGCCCCGGATCTCCACCACCCGCGGCTCCCCTGGCAGCAGGTCGAGGAAGTTGTCGCTGTAACGGGCTTGCGGCTCGGGCACCGACAGCGACAGGAAATGCACATACCCCTCGCTCTCCAGGCTCACCCGCACCACGTCCCCTCCCCCGCGCTCGACCCGGGCAGCAACCTGGGCCTCCGGCAGCACCCACTCCCGGCGCAGGGCGGGATGGTGGGTGCACTCCGCCGCGTGGTCACTCACCCGCAACTCGGCGCGCAGAAACTCGTGCTGCGGCTGCGCCGGCAGTAACTCGGCCGGCAGGGGCCCGAGCAGCATCGTCGCGCCGTTGGCTGCCAGCCGACCCTCCAGGGTATGCTCGGCCAGCGGCTTGCCGGCATAACTGAACCGGCGGATGCGGCCAGTGCAGGGCAGTTCTTGTTGCAGGTCGTTCACCGCCCACAGGGTCAACCCCTCGGCCCCGGCGTAGAAGAGGCAGATCACCGGCGCATGAGCCCGTCGCACCCAGTGGTAAGCCGCCTTGGGTCGGCCGAAGAAATCCACCAGGCTGAAGGTCACTGCTGGCCAGGGCTCGTTGTATTGCCAGATTAGCGAGCCGCTGGTGCCCGGCATGCGCCGCCGGTACACCTCCACCGCATAGCGCATGAGCGTGGCCTGCGCCTCCTGACTGAGGGCGATGTACTCCTCCAGGGTGCGGGCGTGCCCGAACTCGGGCAGGACCTGCTGCAGCCAGCCGCACCACCCGTGGTGGAACTTCCACACCACGTGCTGTGGCCCGTGCTCGTCCCACTGCAGGTCCGCGCTGATCATCGCGGCCACGGTCTCCCGGTGGGGGACGGAGCGAAAGCCGTACTCGCTGGAGAAGAGCGGCGCATTCTCGTCATACTTGCGCCAATCGGGCAGGCTGTACCAGTCGTGGAAGTCGCCCACGCTGCGGGAGCGGGTGGTGGGCCCGCCGAAGGGGCTGCCCGGCCAGTAGGGCACCTCGGGCGACAGTTCGGTTACCACTCCCGGCAGCACGTGATCATACAGCCGCTCGCCCAGGTGGCGGGGGGCGCGCTCGGCCCAGTCGCCCAGCATCCAGGCCTCCTGACACTCGTTGTTGCCGCACCACAGGGCCAGGGAGGGGTGGCGGCGCAGGCGCATCACCGCGGCGCGGGCCTCCTGCCGGGCACTCTCCATGAACTCGGGATCGTCATCGGGGTACATGGCGCAGGCGTACATGAAGTCCTGCCAGACCATGATTCCATGCTCGTCGCACAGGTCGTAGAAGCGGTCGGCTTCGTAGGTCCCGCCGCCCCACACCCGCAGCATGTTGAAGTGCGCCTCGTGCGCCAGCCCCAGCAGGTGCTGGTACTGCTCCTCGGAGGCATCCAGGGTCAGGCTGTGCGGCGGCACCCAATTGGCGCCTCGGGCGAAGACATCTATCCCGTTCACACAAAAGGTGAACCGGCCGTCCTGCTTGAGGGTAACCGTGCGCACGCCAAACCGTGTTTCCATGCGGTCCACTTCCCTGCCCGCTTCCTGCAGGCGCGCCCGCAGGGTGTAGCGGAAGGGCTCTCCATAGGGATGGGGGTACCAGGGGCGGACGCGGGGCAGCGCCACCTCGGCCTCGGCCGTGCCCGCGACCGACATGGGCAGCGTCCCCTCCCACACCGGTGGGCCGGCAGGGTCCTCATGGATACTGAGGTGGAGGGTCAGCGGGCCGTCTGCGCCGGCGAACGCCCGGACCTGCGCCTGGATCGCCAACTCGGCCGTGCCCCCCTCCAGCGCCCGGGTGACCACGTGCAGGTCGTCAATGCTGGCGCCGTGGTGGCAGAGCAGGCTCACCCCCCGCCACAGGCCGATCACCGCCAGCCGAGGGGCAAAGTCCCAGCCGAAGACCATCTGGGGAATGCGCAGGTAGGGCCGCGCCGCCTCGCCGCCTCGGGCGTTGAGGTCGCTGACGTCGCCCCGGACGCGCTTGCGCGCCTCCTCCAGCCGCAGGCCGCATTCCACTACCAGGCAATTGGGGCCCGTGCGGTTGATGTGTCGGGTGACCTCGATCCGGTGCTCGTGATAGGCATTGCGCAAGAAGGCGACCGGGTGCCCGTTCAGCCACACCGTGGCAAAGAGCGACACCCCCGCAAACACCAGTTCAAAAACCGCGGCTCCGGCCTCGTCCTCGGGCACCGTAAACTCGGTGCGGTAGTACCAGGTCTCTCCCTCCACCGCCCGCAACGCCTCCACCTGGCGATCGCGCCAGGGATCGGGCGCCCGCCCAGCAGCCACCAATGCCGCCTGCACGGTAGTGGGAACGGTTACCGGCAGCCAGTCCACCGGCTGGTATGAGGGCTCCTGCGGCCGGGCTCCCAGCGTCTCGCGCTGCGAGGCGAGCAGCCAACCTTGCTCCAGGGGAATACGGGTCATCGGTGGTGCCTCCCATCAGGCCTTCCATATTCTGGCGTGACCCGGTGCCTCCTGCGCACAGCGGGCAGGGCGTGCCCCGGCAGGACGTCCCCCCGCCCGCTGCGAAGTAGGGCCAGCACCCAAGGCACCACAGGAGCATTCACTTGACCTCTGACCACGGTCTTCGCCAGACCCGCCTCTTCGTGAGTGGAGAGGACGGCTACCATACCTACCGCATTCCCGCCCTGGTGGTGGCGCCGGGCGGCGCCCTGCTCGCCTTTTGCGAGGGGCGGCGCGACGGCCCTGCTGATAGCGGCGCCATCAACCTGCTGCTCAAGCGCTCCATCGACGGCGGCCGCACCTGGGGCCGGCAGCGGGTGGTGTGGGCCGACGGCCCCAACACCTGCGGCAATCCCTGCCCGGTGGTGGACCCGGCTACGGGCACCATCTGGCTCCTCGCCACCTGGAACGCCGGCGAGGATAGCGAGAAGGCTATCATCCGCGGCGCCAGCCGGGATACCCGCCGGCCCTTCGTCACCTGCTCCCGGGACGAGGGGCTAACCTGGGAGGCACCGCGGGAGATCACCTCCGCGGTGAAGCCTCCCGACTGGACCTGGTACGCCACCGGCCCCGGGGCGGGCCTCTGCCTGCAGCGCGGCCAGCATGCCGGCCGCCTGCTCATCCCCTGTGACCACATCCTGGCGGGCACTGAGGACGAATACTCGCACGTCATCTGGTCGGACGACCATGGTGAGACCTGGCACCTGGGCGGCACCGTGCCCCGGCCCGGAGTAGACGAGTGCGAGGCGGTGGAGGCTGCCGACGGTCGCCTGCTCCTGAACATGCGCTCCTACGACCGGGAGCAGTGCCGCTGCCGGCAGATGGCCGAGAGCGCGGACGGAGGGCAAACCTGGACGAACCAGCGCTTTGTGCCCGCCCTGCCCGACCCCGACTGCCAGGGCAGTTTCCGCCGCTACTCCTGGCCGGAGCAGGGCGGGAACGTGGTGCTGTTCTCCAACGCTGCCGACGAGCGGGAGCGGCGCAATATGACCGTGCGCCTGAGCCGCGACGAGGGTGCCACCTGGCCGGTCGCTCGCGTCCTGCACCCCGGCCCCAGCGCCTATTCCTGCCTGGCCGTGCTGCCCTCGGGCGAGATCGCCTGCCTGTATGAGGGCGGGGTGGAGCACCGGCGGGAGGCGATCTACCTGGCGATCTTCACTCTCCCCTGGCTGGAGGGGTAATCCCCCGCGCTGCTCAACCTGACCGGGGGAGGGGCACCTCGGCGATTGGCTGGCCCCGCACCCGGCGGTCTACCGGGTGGGTTGGGAGGCGATCGGGGAGGCGGCGATCAGGACCCCACTGCAGGGCGGGCACTCCGCTGCCCGCCCGCGCTGCAGGGCAGGCCCGCCACGGCCTGCCAGCCCGCCGGCCCGGTCCCCTCTCCCTGGAGGGAGAGGGGAGGGTGAGGGAGTACCCGCCCCTCCCCTCTGCTATCCGCCTATCCCCCCTCGCCCAACTCTTGCTCCACGATCCACAGGAAGGCCTCCCTGGCTTCCATTTCCTTCCAGGGCTCGTGGCCGCAGTGCTCCAGCAGCACGAAGCGGAAGTCGGCCAGCACCCCTGCCAGCGGCCTGCGCACCCCGTCGGCCGGGTGGGGGTCGTAGTCGCCGTGGATTGCGAACACGGGGCAGCGAATCTGCCGTCCCAACTCCAGCAGCCTGCCGCTTCGGCGTAGGGCGACCAGGTCCGCCCAGACCCGGACATGGGTCTCGTAGTCACAGGCGGGCAGGTCCTTTTCCTGCTCCGCAGGCAGGGGGTGGTAGGTATCGGTCTTGGCGAACAGGCGCCCCAACTCGCCGAGGATCCGGTCCCGGTCCTCGGTCTGTGGGTCTTCCAGACCCTCCAGCAGCACCGTGGCCGTGGCCCGGTCGGCCGGCCGCAGCCGGCTGAAGCGAATGCCCACGATGGCGTCGGCATAGCGCTCCTCAAAGACGCCGCTGCCCACCATGACCAGGCGCGCCACCAGGTCCGGATGGTGGGCGGCTGCCAGGTAGCCCAGCATCGCCCCCCAGGAATGGCCGACCAGCGCGACGGGCGTCCCCGCGTGGGCCTCCAACTGCGCCCGCAGTTCGGCGATCTGCCCCTCCAGTGTGCCGGCCGATTGCCAGGGCTCAAGCACCCCCCGCTGGCCAGCCGTCAGCGCCCGCGCCAGGCCACCTGCGCTTCCCGGCGCCCCCGGCCCCCCGTGCAGCACTGCCACCCGGTATGGCGGCTGGCCGTGGATCAGGACCCGCCCCAGTGCCGGGGGAGCGCTCTTGGCGGTCCCACTCCCCTTCCTCACGCCAGCACCCGGCACACGGCCGCCTGCCCCCGCGCCGACACCCCGAACAGGTCCACCAACTGCATGAGTTCGTCCGTGCCGAACTTGCGATACTCCGCCCGCTTGGCCACCGCAGTCCTCCTTCGTCCTCAATGCCACAGGTGCGTCCACCTGGGCCCGGCTCTCTCTCCCGCTCCCCCTACCCCCAGAACTCCTCCAGCCGCTCCCGGTAGTGGGGAGTGGAGAAGCCGGCGTCCTCGGCGCCCCAGTCGGCGGGGAGCAACTCGCGGTAGGGCTCCTGCAGGAAACGGTCATCCAGCAGCACCACCACCCCCCGGTCCTCGGGCGTGCGGAAAACCCGGCCCGCCGCCTGTATCACCCGGATCATCCCAGGGATCACGTAAGCATACAGGAACCCCTCCCCGTCCGGTTCGTCGAAGTGTGCCCGGATCAACTCCAATTCCATGCTCCGGGGGGGTAATGCCGGGCCCACGATGATCACCCCCACCAACTGCTCCCCCGGTAGGTCCACCGCCTCCCCGAAGA
>Ga0315298_1002565_pt1 | contig 30598 bp, 29 predicted proteins | sample WHS_1_MG_FD_203077 | JGI IMG/M metagenome (GOLD analysis project Ga0315298, IMG submission 203077) | Extremophilic microbial mat communities from Washburn Hot Springs, YNP, Wyoming, USA - WHS_1_MG | ecosystem: Environmental > Aquatic > Thermal springs > Hot (42-90C) | place: USA: Wyoming... | reverse complement strand
TTGAAATCCCTGGCTGAAACGGTAAGCCCCCTGAAGGGGGCTGCTGCCAATCACCAGTCGGCTTTAGCCGACTGGTCAGGTTTCAGCCAGGGAATTGATTCCCTGGCGGCATCTGTGCCTGGGTTCCCATGCCCAGGCGAGGTAGCCCCGCGCTCGGCGTAGACAGCGGCCTGTGCTCCGCCTGGAGCAGTCTCACACTCGGCGTGGACCACAGTCCACGCCCCACGCCAGGTATGAGATAGCCCCATCTACTTGAGGAGCGAATCCGTTCAATCCGTTCCCCAAATCTGCTGACAGTAATTGTGCTTGTCCAGACTTGGCTGCTTCTCATCCGCCTGAGGCTGTGCAAGGTATTTCTTGCCCCGAGGTTGAACTACACCCAAGCGCGTGCTGCACTTGACAAACGAGCATCTTTATGCTATATTGTAAGCAACCGTTTGCGCAACCGTTTGCGCAAACGATTTCCCGCTAACGCAGGAATACAAAAACCAAAGAGGGCTCGTACTTCACCATGCTAGATTCTAGTCAAAGGATGAGACGATGGCAACGATGAAGGATGTGGCTCAGGCTGCCGGAGTGTCTGTGACGACCGTATCACACGTGATCAATGAGACGCGTTACGTCAGCGAAGAGCTCCGTGAAAGGGTGTTGAAAGCGATGGAGGATCTGCATTACCATCCCAACACCTTAGCCCGCAGCCTCAGGCAGGGGATAAGCCATACCATTGGCCTGATTGTTCCCGATAATGCCAACCCCTTCTTCGCCGATGTAGCCAGGGTAGTAGAAACCCACGGCTTTCAGGCTGGTTACAGCACTATCCTCTGCAATTCCGATGGCCAGTTGGAGAAGGAGCTGACTTACGTCAACGTGCTCCTAGCCAAAAAAGTGGATGGCGTGATCTTCATTGCGGCCAACAGCCAGAGCGAGCACATCGCGTTGCTCACAGAACAAAAAGTCCCTGTCGTGATTGCAGACCGGTATATGCCGGACGTAGAGGCGGACGTGGTCCTGGTAGACAACTACCGTGGAGGATACCTAGCGACAGAATATCTGATCTCATTGGGCCATCACCGCATCGGATGCATCACTGGACCCTCAGATACCACACCCGGCGCTGATCGCGTGCGCGGCTACAAGGATGCACTCACCTTCGCAGGTTTGCCTATTGATGAAAACCTGATTGTCAGAGGCGATTTTCGCTATACCGGCGGCGCCAGTGGGGCTCAAAAGCTTCTGGATCTCAAGGAACCTCCTACCGCTATCTTCGCCTGCAATGATGCTATGGCTATGGCAGCCATGGCCGTTATCCGTGAGAGGGGACTTGCCATACCAGATGACATCTCCATCGTCGGCTTCGATGACACCCCCCAGGCGTCGTTTACCTCTCCGCCTCTCACCACTGTTGCCCAGCCTATCCAGGACATTGGTAGAATTGCTACCGATCTGCTCATCGAACGCATGTCTGGATCAACCTCTCGCCCTTATCAAAGGATTATCCTGGATGTAAAGTTGGTCATTCGAGGCTCATGCGCACCGAGGAGGACTGGTGATGACTGATTTTGCTGTCCATGGCAACATGACCATGGATTTGACGGTCACTCCCCATGTGCCTCAGGCTGGACAGATGGCTCATGGCTATGGCTTCCAACTGGCTACAGGTGCCAAAGGAAGCCCCATCAAGCAGCGGCTGCTGCCAAGCCGCAGCCCGGTCACTGAGAATAGGGAGGACAAAACCGAGACGCTGCCTTAGAGAAACCAATAGGAGAAGGAGGTGATGGGGTAGAGTCGAATGGCGATGAACGCGGATAATTTGACAGATTTTCAGGTTGCAAGTATTATCGGAACTTGCAAACCAATCTAAGTCCCTGCCGTGAAAGTGCAGGAACAACCAAAAACTACTAAGGAGGAATAACAAAATGAAGAAACTGCTCGTTGCTCTGCTTACTCTCGTGCTCGCAGCGTCGCTGGTTGCGGCTTGTGCCCAGCCTGCAAAGCCAACGCCCACGCCGCCCCCTGCACCCACCAAGCCGGCTGAGCCAACTGCGAAACCGACCCCAGAGGTCAAAGAGCCTATTATCATCGGTGGCATCACGGACCTTACGGGCAATGGTTCAGTTCTGGGTACTGCCGTTGCACGTGGCTGGGAACTCGCTGTCAAGGACATCAACGCTAAAGGAGGGATTCTCGGCCGTCCAGTCAAACTGATCGTCTACGACTGCCGGAGCGATCCCCAGGAAGCCATTTCCCTCTTCAAGCGCCTAGCCGACGTGGATAAGGCAGCCATCGTTGTAGGCCCTCCATTCTCCAACGTAGGCCTTGCGGTTGCACCTGTTGCAGATGAAAAGGGCCTTGTCTTCTTCGGCCAGTTCGGCGACCCACGCTGCATGCTGGGTGAGAAACTCGATTCTCTGCATCCTTACATGTTCCTCGTCCAGCCGTCGGCTATTCAGACCGGCATCATCGGTGGCGCCTACCCGTTTGAGAAACTGGGACTGAAGAAAGCCGCGGTTCTCGTTGCAGAGGATCATGCCTACTGCGTTACGCAAGCCAACTCGTTCCTAGATTATGCCAAGAAAGTTGGCATTGAGATCACAACCATCCAGAAATGCAAGATCGCCGACACCGATCTGACGGTTCAACTCACTGCCATCAAGAACAGTGGTGCCCAATTCCTGTTCAATGCTTGCAACACCCAGCTGCTTGTTGTAGCGACCAACCAGATGTACCAGATGGGGATGGATATCGTGCAGTGCGGAAGCCTCGACTTCAGCTATCCCTTTGCAACACTCGTATCCGATCCCAAGGCAGCGAGCCATATCTACTTCCCGGTTAACCTCGACATGGAGGCTCCTCACCTTGCCGATGTGACCGCCGCCTATATCGCAGCCTACAACGAGAAGCCTACACCCAAGTCCTGGATTGCCTATGACACCATCCTGGTTACAAAAGCAGCCATAGAGAGGGCTGGCAGTGATAACCGTGCGGCGATCCGCGATGCGCTTGAGAATATTTCAGGCGTGAAGTGCTTGATTACGGACAACTTCCGCATTGACCCCAAGACTCACATGCCTTTAGGCCTCGGTATGTATATCTACAATATCGAAAACGGCGTGTACAAAAACCTGGGGTACTACGTTCCTGAGTATCTCAAGCAATAGGCACCCTTTTCTAGTTTGACCTGCGGTGGGCTTGCCCCCGCCGAAACGTAGGGCAGGGGCAAGCCCCTCTTTAGTACGGATAGGAGTGAACCCTGTGAGCTTTAGTTACTATCTACAGTTGCTGATAGGCGGAGTTTCTAACGGCGCAATGTACGCGATTATTGCCGTGGGCTGGGCGCTGATATTCAGTATCCTAAAGTTCTCGAACTTTGCGCATGGCGGCACCATGGTATGCAGCGCCTATTTGGGACTGCTCGCCACCAGGATTATAGGCGCCAACCTATGGCTAACCCTGGCTGTCGCTGCCCTGTGTGGTGGGACGATCAATATTCTGGTAGAACTCATCAGCTTTCACCGCTTGCGCAAATCCTCCAAACAAGTCTTGTTGTTCTTTGTCTCATCCATTACGATGGGGATGCTCTTGCAGAACTTGGTTACGCTCAAGTTCAGCGGCCTTTTCTACTCCTATCCAAACTTCTTCAAACAACGATTTTTCCAGATTGGCAGCATCAGTTTTGACATTTCTAACTTTATGATGCTGGCGATTGCGGCTGTCATACTCGGCATTTTGATCTTGGTATTGCAAAAGACGCGCTTTGGCATGGCTGTTCGCGCCTTATCTGTGGATCCGCGCACCACGAGCCTGATGGGGGTCAACGTTGACCTGGTCGTTTTGGCAACCTTCTTCATCGCAGGTGCCCTTGCCGGGGTCGCGGGTGTGTTCGTTGGAATTCGCACGATCCTTTCGCCCCAGATTGGCAGCATGTACACTGTGAAGGGCTTTATGGTTGCTGTCATCGGCGGCCTCGGCAGCCTCAATGGTGCACTGTTTGCCTCGCTCATTCTTGGCTTGGTCGAGACAGCTTTCTCAGTCATCCTCGGCACCAGCCTCGCCCCAGTCGGCACCTTCTTTTTCGTGCTGATCTTTCTGTTCCTCCGTCCACAGGGCCTGGCAGGCGTCTTTGCAATGGAAAAAGCCTAGAGGTCAGCCAGCCTTTCGAGGTGTGAGCAATGATCTCCGCACGAATTACCGGCAGAGACGAGTACCCCGCTGGATTGGCAAGACCCAGCTGCCTCGAGCGCTTCATGTATAGCTGTCCTCAAGGCATTTTCGGCCCAACGAGGGCGGGGATAAGTAGGAACGAGTGATACTCGGGAGGTGGAGGTGTCCGCGACATATCTAAGCTACCTGTACTCTTTTCTCATCGACAATGTCCTGATTCTGATGATAGGAATGCTGGGCGTCTATGTGCTTACCGGCCTTACCGGCATGTTCTCTATGGGACAAGCGGCCTTTATGGCGGTTGGCGGTTATGCCGCCGCAATGCTTTCGAAATACCTCCACATGCCCCTGCTTGTTACTATGCCTGCGGCAGTGTTGACAGGCACACTATTTGGCTTCTTGATCGGCTTACCTGCGGTGAAACTGCGCCGTGACTATGTTGCCATCGTCAGCCTAGGGTTCAGCGAGGCGTTGGTAGCATTCCTGAACAACACCGCTAGCATCACCGGTGGAGCTTTGGGGCTTACGGCGGTTCCGAAATACACAACCCGTCCCATGATTATTGTTATCTTTGTGCTCATGATCCTCTTCATCTGGAATCTCAAAAATTCACGCTTCGGTCGCGAGTGCATCGCAATCAAGAGTGACGAACTCGCTGCTGCCTCTATGGGCATTGATGTTGCGCGGGTGAAGTTGCTGGTCTTTACCTTGGCAGGCGCTATTTCTGCCCTTGGCGGTTGTCTCTATGTCCATACCACCACCTACTTGGACTCCGCGGCGTTTGGTTGGACGCAATCGTCCATGTGGATTGTCATGGTATTTTTCGGCGGAGTGAACAGCCTGACAGGATCCGTCTTCGCGGGAATTGTTCTCGGCCTTATCCCCGAAATCTTCCGCTTTTCTGATGCGTTGCGCATCGTGATTTACTGTATCATTGTGCTTTTCATCGTCAATTTCCGCCCCCAGGGGCTTTTCGGTGAGACAGAACTTGATAGGAAAACAATCAAGCGGATTGCGCTAGCAGTGGGAAGGTTTTTCAAAAGAGTCTTCGCCCCGTCTCAAGCGCAGGAAGCAGAGCAAGGATAACGGTGATGGGGATGTTGCTCGAAGTATACAATCTCTCCAAGAGCTTTGGTGGTGTACGCGCTGTCAGAGATGTTTCGCTGTCGATGGACAGCAATCAGATTATTAGCATCATTGGCCCTAACGGAGCTGGCAAGACCACCATCTTTAATTTGATCTCCGGTATCTACAAACCGGACGCAGGCAGGATCCTCTTCATGGGGAAAGATATCGTCGGCAAACCACAGCACGAAATCGCTAGAATGGGGGTTTCACGCACCTTTCAAAATATCCGTCTCTTCAAGGGGCTCACCGTTCTTGAAAACGTGATGACCGCACTTGATGCCGAAAGCAACTACTCGGTGTTCAGTGCGATGTTAGGATTGCCTCACAAACGTCAAATAGACAAAACGAACATGCTCCGCGCACTCGAGGCACTGCAAATCGTAGGCTTGAGCAAGTACAGAGACGAGCACCCAACCGACTTGCCCTACGGATTGCAGCGTCGTGTGGAACTTGCACGCGCCATCGTCAGTCAACCCAAATTGCTGATGCTGGATGAGCCAGCGGCGGGCCTCAACCCCAGTGAATTGGCAGCGTTCATCGGACTCATCGCAGAACTCAAGCAACGATTCGGTTTCGGGATTTTGATCATTGAGCATCGCATGCAGGTGGTCAACGAGTTGTCAGAGCACATCTACGTGCTCAACTTCGGGAACCTCTTGACGCACGGCAAACCCCAGGAAGTGTGCAACGATCCCGAGGTTATCAAGGCATATATTGGAGAGGACAGTAGCAGTGTTACAAATCAGAAATCTCTGTGTCAATTATGACCACGTAGTTGCTCTCGACGATGTGACTTTGTCGGTCGAAAAGGGGTCGGCCGTTTCAATCATTGGCTCAAACGGTGCCGGCAAAAGCACCCTGCTCAATACCATATCCGGAGTTGTGAAGCGGCGAAGCGGCGAGATTCTCCTGAATAACAAGCCATTACCCACCTCGCCACATGAAGTTGTGAAGGCAGGCATTATCCAAGTTCCCGAAGGACGCCGCGTTTTCCCAAACCTTACCGTTGCCGAGAATTTGCTCATGGGCGGATGGCGTATCAGTGCTTCTGCCGCAAAAAAGAAGATGCTCGAAATGTACGAGTTGTTTCCGATCCTGGGCCAGCGGCGCTCCCAGTTGGCTGGGACATTGTCAGGCGGAGAACAGCAAATGTTGGCTATCGCGCGTGGGCTGATGGCGGAGCCGCAGATCCTGTTGCTGGATGAACCGAGCCTCGGCCTTGCGCCGGTACTTGTCAATCAGGTTTTTGATATCATCACAGAGATCGTTCGCTCAGGCATCACGGTCCTGTTGGTGGAGCAGAATGCCCGCAAGGCGATGATGATCTCCGACTACACCTATGTGCTGGAGAATGGGAGGATCCGCAAACACGGCAAGTCTGCCGAGCTTTTTAACGATGAAGAAATTAAGCGCGCGTATCTCGGAGGATAACAAGGCATAAACATGATGACAGAGCAAAGAAAAATAAGAGTTGGCGTGATCGGAACGGGAGCCATCGCGCAGATTGCTCATTTCCCAGTTCTGGCATCCATGCCAGATGTGGAAATTGCGGCGGTGTACAGTAGGACTTTTCAGAACGCCGAGCGCGCTGCCTCTCGTTTTGGTGCACAGAAGGCGTGCAAGACATTCACCGAGTTCCTGGACACCGACCTCGATTGTGCAGTACTTTTGACTCCCAAAACAGTGCGCAAGGAATATCTCCTTCCTCTACTTGATCGCAAACTGGATGTCCTTTGCGAAAAGCCACTTGCCATGACCTTGGACGAATGTGCCTTGCTGGCAGACGCTGCCGCCAAGTCGGGGCGGTTGTTAATGGTCGCCTTTAACCGTCGGTTTGCGCCTTGCAATACCCGCGCATTGGCTGCCTTCGGTAACAAACGCCCCCACCTCGTAATTGCCAACAAGAGTCGCGAGTTCAAGGAATTTCGCGGAACTTTGGAAAACGCCATCCATATGGTTGACTTGTTGCGTCATATTCTGGGTGAATGCGAGAGCGTTGAGGCTCGCGCCCTGTTCACAGATCCATTCTACGAAGATGCGTGCACGGCACTGCTCGGGTTTCAGAACGGTGGCATCGGGCTGCTGGTCGCCTCTCGCGAGGCAGGACAATGGCGGGAACATGTCGAAATGTACGGCGGCGGCATTACAGCAATCAGCGACAATCTCGACAGCTACAAGGTCATCTATCCCGACCGAGAGGAAGGGCAGACCATGACCCCACTGAACAAGGGCTGGTGCACGGTGGTGCACCGTCTTGGTTTCGAAGATTGCATCAAACACTTTTTCCACTGTGTCAGAACGCGCGAAAAACCGCTGACCTGTGCCGAAGATGCCTACAAGACCCATGAACTGATGCATCGAATATTACGGGCAGCAGGCTTGCCCGACTTATCCAAAGACTGGAGCAATGAGAAATGATGAAGATCGCTGGACACACCATGGGCACACCTGAATACAGTCTTGATGAGGCGATTGCATTTTTCGCCCAAATTGGATTAGATGGCATTGAGATTATTGTGCAGACAGACGGCTACCGCTGCGCTATCCCTCTTGCAGCAAGCGACGCCGAAGTCCTATCCGTGAAGGATAAAGTACAACGTGCCGGCCTACAGGTTGCAGGGCTTACGCCTTACCTCAACCTGTACAATGCGCTTGACGAGGAAGTGCGCCAAAAGGAATGCGCTGATCTGAAACGAGTGATTGACATGGCTGCTTTGCTCGATTGTCATCACATCCGCATTTACGGGGGCAAGTTCGTAGATGGAGAGACCGATCCAGGCGGAGAAAAGCTGCAGGCGCTTGTGAAATCAATGCGCGAATGCGGCGACTATGCGGCAGAACGGGATGTGAAACTCTGTCTGGAAACTCACTTTGGCACTATGACCACTACCGCGGCGAGGACGGCGGAGATCCTGCGGGAGATCAACCACCCCAACGTCGGTGCACTCTATGACCAAGCGAATCTCGCCTTTTTCCCCGCGGAGGAATACGAGGAAGCCATCGAACTGCTCAAAGATAAGATATTTTATGTTCATTGCAAAGACCTCGTCTACCGCGGAGGGAAACCCCAGAAAGCAAAATTTTCCACGGTGGCTTTCGTTCCTGAATCAGAGCGTACTGTGCATTCCCGCATTCCAGGCGAGGGAATCCTTGATTGGCCAGCTATCCTCAGAAAACTGAAGGAAATCGGCTATGATGGCTGGATTTCGCTGGAATACGAGCGCAGATGGCAACAAATTGACCTGCCCCCTGCTGCCGAAGGAATGGTGCGTGCCGCAGAGTACATTCGCAACATCATCAAAAACTTATAAGGATACCGCTGGTGAACAAGAGCACTTCTTATGCGGGAATAACGCTTGCGCATCCTATTATCGCTGCATCGGCGGGCACAACCCGCGACGCAGAACAAGCGGTAAAGTGTGAAGACAATGGGTACAGCGCGGTCGTCCTCAAATCGGTCCAAGAAGAAGTTCTCATGCGCTACAACCCTTTTCCCCGCTTTGCGGTGCTGCGCAGCGGTATCAAAGGCTATGAATCAACCACTTTTTACAGCTATGAACAAGCCTACTATGGCGATATAGACGACTACGCCGAAACGGTACGCCGCTCTAAGGAACGAGTCTCTATTCCAGTCATCGCCAGCATCAACTGCATCAACCCCGAGAGCTGGGCACATTACGCTGCTGTTTGCGAACAAGCGGGAGCCGATGCCATTGAAATTGTGCCGACCTGTCCTACTGGTCTTCTGATCCGCGATCCTGCTCACGACATCCACTCTATCACACTGGCCGCCTTGCAGGCATGTAAGCAGAAGGTCAAAATCCCGGTCATTCCCAAAATGTCGCGGCAGATGGCAAACCCGCTGTATACAGCGATTTGTCTGGATAAAGCGGGCGCTGATGGCTTGACCATGATGAACCGCTCCACCGGCATCGAAATCGACATCGAAACCCAGAAGCCAATTCTGTTCGGCGGTCTCGCGGGACATGGCGGCAGTTGGGCGCTCTACTCCATATTGCGCTGGGTTATCGTTACGTATCCCCAAGTGAAAATCCCCATTAGCGCCACTGGAGGCGTCATGACAGGCAATGACGTCATCAAATGCCTCCTCGCCGGTGCAAGCACTGTTCAGGTAGCCACTGTCCTATACCTGAAGGGCTATGCCTGGGTACAAAAGATGCTGGCAGAAATCGACGCCTATATGGAGCGCAAAGGCATCCAAAAGCTCGCCGACATCATCGGAGTTGCGAGCAAGAACATGCTCAGCATGGAGCAATATGACCGCAAGACGCGCTACTTCGCATACTGCGACCACGAACTATGCGTTGCCTGCGGACAATGCGAGAACGTGTGCATTTACAACGCTATCCAATTCGTAGACAAGAAACCAATCATTGACCGGGAGAAATGCGATGGTTGTGGGCTGTGCAAGAGCATTTGTCGTCCAGGCGCCATCCAATTAGCGGTCAAGGAAGAACTAGCACGGTAGGCAAGCAGGGCACTTTCTCACAGCAAAGCGATTCGTGGGAGGTTCGGAAACGTTGATCAAGATCATCACGGTCTGTGGCATGGGCTTGGGCAGCGGGCTGTTGCTCCGCATGAGCGCTGAGCGCGTGCTCAAGCGACATGGCATTCAGGAATCCGATATTGACATAGAAGTTGCAGACATTGGCACCGCCCAGCGGCAAGATGTCGACATTTTTATAACCACTCCCGAGTTCGCGCCTCGCTGCAGGAAATGGGCAAAACGGCTGGTGGTCATCAAGAACGTGCTTGATGATAAGGAGATGGAACGCGCGCTGATGCCTGTGTTCAATGAAGTGGCCGCCAGCAAGCGCAAGCAAAGACCGCTCAACGTTGAGCGCGTGCTCACAAGCGCTTTCAAAATCCTTTTGGGTGTCACCATCATGCATTGCGGTGCAGCAGTGATCGCTGCGGTGCTCACCCCTATGAGCGAGGTCATTACCCAAGCCTTTCGTTTGCAAGCCGTCGTGCCGGTCAATGAGGCTATCACGGCTCTAGCCGCAACCAAGTTCAGCGCACAAATCATCTTCACAATGCTCGGTGCGCTCATCGTCAATATCATTCTGGCGCGGTTTACCCCTCTGCGCTACATTTTCCTGACTGGCCACCATATCTTGTTCATCGCCGCTGTGTGCACGATCATGCTGTCGGCATCACACCTATCTAGCATACAAGTGCTTGTCTATGGCGCAATCATTTCTGGCATTGTGATCACTACAATGCCTGCTTTTTCTATGCCCTTTATGCACAAAGCCACCAAGGGTGCGGGTTTCACCCTAGGGCACCTGGCGACCATTGGCTACTGTGTGGCTGGCCTGATTGGCAGGTTCGTGGGAGGCGATCCACAGAAGACCGACTCAGAGAAGATGGGGTTATCCAGCAGCCTGGGATTCTTCCGTGAGGCACTCCTGCTCATGGGCTTGGCTGTCACCGTTGTGTGCCTGCTTGCCGTGTTTTTCACTGGCTCTATTCGTGTCGCCGGGGTCCATGCTCGTACCTGGGAGTCTATCACTTGGGCTCTGGGGCAAGGGCTCACCTTTGCCGCAGGGGTGGCAATCATCCTTCTTGGTATGCGCACGTTCATCGGAGAGATCGTGCCACTCTTCCGCAGCATCTCTGACAAAATCGTGCCGAACGCCATCCCCGCTCTGGACTGCCCAGCGGTGTTCCCCTATGGCCCCAACAGTGTATTCATTGGCTTCTTGGGCTATACGATCGGGATGTGCCTCATGATCGTGATTTTATGGGTTATCAAATACCCCATAACGGTTATCCCCATGCTGTTCCATAGCTTTTTCATGGGCGGCACAGCGGGCGTGATTGGGAATGCCACAGGTGGTCGCCGTGGTGCCTTCCTGGGAGCAGGCTTTCAGGGCCTTCTGAACTCCTTCCTACAAGCCTTCTTGGCTACCCTGATAGCCAATTCGGGCTTCGGTGGCACGACATTTGCTGATACGGATTATTGTGTAGCGGGAATTATCATCGGCAACCTGAGCGGTTTGATGCCACTGGTACTGGCTACGTTCGTCGTTCTGTTGGTTATTGCTATTTGGGTCGAGGTCAAGATTACCCGGCCTATGCTGGCTGAGAAGCCAGAGCAACAGCGTTTGTAACATACCTGATTAGGAGGAAAAAAGATGAAAAATGTGGATGATGCTGCTGTAGCAGAGACCATCTTGCGGCAACGGATACAAGAGAACGTCGAGGCATTGAACGCCTGCCTCACAGAGATTCCTGCTTTTGTGCGCGCAGTTACATTGGTCAAAGAGTGCCTGTCAAATGGAGGCAAGATTCTGTTGTGCGGCAATGGCGGCAGCGCCTCGAACGCTTCGCATATTGTGAATGACTTTACTGGGCACATGTACTTTGACCGACCCCCTTTAGCGGCAATTAGCCTGGCAGATAACACTTCCACAATAACAGCCACCGCCAATGACTACAGTTACGATCAGATTTTCAGCCGGCAGGTGGAAAGCCTGGGCAAACCTGGAGATGTCCTCATTTGCTTCTCCACGAGCGGCAACTCCCCCAATGTGCTCATGGCAGCGGAGGCAGCGAAAGCCAAAGGTATGTCGGTCATTGGCTTCACCAACAAGGCTGGAGGCAAGCTGGCTAAGATGGTGGATATCTGGTTGCCCGCCGATACGCTCAACACAGCCTGCTCTGAGCATGTGCACCTCATCGTGATGCATGCGCTTGGCGAATGCGTAGAGAAGTTGATGTATGGGGATTTTCCCCTTTGGGCACCCCAAAAGTACGCCAACCCTTGAAGCGTATCGAAGTAATGGTCATCTGGGGTCCACATCTCGCCTGTTCCATGCTAGCCATGGATAAGGCGAGTTCTTAAGGAGGTGTAGTGAAGGCTCAAATGACTCCACGGGAACGGGTCATGGCTGCTCTCCATCACGAAGAACCTGACCGCCTTCCCTTTGATCTCGGGGGCACCGGCACGACTAGTCTGGTAGTGGAGACTTATGAGAATCTGAAGGCATACGAAGGAACCTCGGCGCCTGCTGAAATCATGTTCAAGGCTTTCCGAGTAGCCAGGCTGGACGAAGAAACGATGCGTCGCCTAGGCAGTGATCTGCGGCCAGTCATGGTCAAGCCCCCGAAGCATTGGCCCCCGCCGCCATCGGAACCCGGTACTTTTATAGACGAGTTTGGGATCAAGTGGCGTCAGGTCACCTACTCCAGAGGGTACTACTGGGAACTGGCGAGCCATCCACTGGCTCATGCCACTATCTCAGATCTGGATGCGTACCCCTGGCCAAATGTAGACGATCCCGGCCGATACGCAGGGTTGGCTGAAGAGGTTCGCGACCTCTTTCAGAACACACCTTATGCGTTGGTTGGGGACAGCGGTTTCAAAGGATTTTGGGAACCGGCATTCATGCTGCGTGGCTTGACGCAGGCGCTGATGGATCTGGTGCAAGACCCAGAGTTCATGCACGCTTTGCTCGAAAAGTTATTCGAAGTGAACGCTGCGATCACCAAACGCTTTCTGGAAATTACCGGCCCTTACCTGGCAGCAATGCGCATCGTTGATGACCTGGCTACGCAGACTGCCCCCATTATGTCGCCTGCAACCTACCGTGCGATGATCAAACCGTATCACAAGCGATTCTGTGAGCTAATTAGAGAGTATACAGATGCAGTCATCGTTCTCCACTCTTGTGGGAACATCACTCTCTTGGTAGATGACCTGATTGACGCTGGCGTGCAAGCATTGAACCCAGTGCAGGTCTCAGCCATCCCTGATGTCGCCGGACTCAAGGCGAAATACGGCGACCGGCTATCCTTCTGGGGCGGGATTGACAGCCAACACGTACTCCCCCACGGGACGCCAGAAGAAGTCCGTGAAGAAGTCAGGTTGCGTATCCATCAGTTGGGCAAAGGTGGCGGATACATCGCTGCCGCAGTGCACAACATTCAATCCGACGTCCCGCCACGCAATATCATAGCCATGAGCGAGGCGGTACGAGAATTCGGCGTGTATCCGATTCAATAGGGATAGCCAGCAAGACCCTAGTACCCCGTTTTCAATCAGCCCGAATTCCCTCATCGAATGCAAATGCGGAGGGCGAGAAATTCATTCTCCTGATGAATTCACAAGCCTCGGTTGCTCCTTGGATGCGATCCATGCCGGAATCTTCCCATTCGACAGAGAGGGGACCTTGATAGCCCACCCAGTTGAGCACACGATTGATCTTGTCGAAATCGACATCGCCGTGGCCAAGAGATACAAAGTTCCAGCCCCTGCGCGGATCACCAAATTTGAGGTGAGAACCGAGAATCCCACTCCTTCCATCGAGTTTGACGTAGACGTCTTTGACATGGACGTGATAGACCTTATTCCCAAACGCTTGTAGGAACACCACTGGGTCAACACCCTGCCAGACAAGGTGCGAAGGATCAAAATTGAAGCCGAGCGTCTCACGATTGTCGAATACCTTTAGCAACTTCTCGGCAGAGTAGTAATCAAATGCAATTTCGGTGGGATGCACTTCCAAGGCAAACTTGACGCTATACCTGTCGAATTCGTCAAAAATGGGTGTCCATAGATCAAAAATCTGTCGGAAACCCTCTTCGATCATCTCTTCGCTCGTCGGAGGGAAAGCATACCAATACCTCCAGATAGGAGAACCCATAAACCCATTGACGACCTTTACACCCAGTTCATGCGCCGCCCGTGCAGCATATTTCATCTCTTCGATTGCCCACTTGCGGATCTCCATCGGCTTTCCAGCCAGTTCTGCTGGCGCGAAACGATCGAGGCGTGGGTCCCAAAGATCCCCCACACATTGCCCGGCTAGATGGGCACTGATAGCCCAACATCCTAGATGATGCCGCGACAGGAGGTCCCGAACCCCCTTGACATAGGCAGAGTCGGTAGCGGCTTTACGGGTATTAAAATGCCCCCAAGTTGCGAGCTCCAAGCCATCGTATCCCATTTGCTGCGCAAGTTTGCACATCTCTTCTAAAGGGAGGTCCGTCCATTGTCCGGTGAAGAGTGTAATGGGTCTTGCCATTTGTGAATCCTCCTTAGCAATTGAATGGTTGTAGTTACTTGTACCCTGAGGCTACGGTTACAGATCTACCCAGATGTTTCCATTTGCCGAGCTTTGGAGACAAGCCTCAACGAACTTGACACCTTGCACGCCGTCGCTCACTGTAGGGAAGTCAATCATATCGCTGGTAAAACTACCGTTACGTTTGGCATGGATGCACTCTATGAAACTGCGATATAGGTTTGCCATAGCCTCCAGCCAACCCTCAGGATGGCCTTTGGGCAGCCTGCCATATTTGGCTGCCTCAGGGGCAATGGAGCAATAACCTTTGTGGTGCTCAACGAGTGGTGCGCCATCCTCCTTGGCGATGATAACTTTTTCAGGATCCTCTTGGGACCAGAAGATCGAGCCCCGGTCACCGTAGATACGCACACGCAGGTCGTTGTCATGGCCAATCGCCACTTGAGAAGTCCAATACATGCCAGTAGCACCACCTTCATACTCCACCAGCACAAAATCGTTATCATCCAAGACGCGGCCAGGGACCATGATATCCATTTTGGCCAGCACGCGTTTCACTTTGAGGCCGGTCATGGTTGCTATGGCATTCTCAACATGCGTGCCCAGATCGGCAAGGCAATTGGATTTGCCGGACTGAGCCGGATCGCAGCGCCAAGATCCTTGCTTGCCTCCCCAATCGCCTTCACGAGCTAGCCACCCTTGCGGGTATTCCGCTATGACAGTGCGGATCTTGCCAATCTCGCCTGCCCTAATGATTTCTCGGATATGTTTTGCGGTCACGTATCCCATGTAAGTATAGGTGACCATAAAGAGCAGGTCTTTCTCCTTAGCAAGTGCTTCCAGCTCGGAGGCTTGCTCGCTACTAATGGCTAGCGGCTTGTCACAAGCAACGTGAATGCCTGTCTCTAAGAACGCCTTACACACGGGGTAATGAGTGTTGTTCGGTGTTACAACAACCACAAAATCAATTCCATCATCGCGTGCTGCCTCTGCCTTCGCCATCTCATCAAAGCTCTTGTACAAACGCTCTGGCTCTATCCCGAGCGCTGCACCGGTAGCCAGTGTGTTTTCGTACGAGCGCGAGAAACACCCTGCTACTATCCTGGCTTTTCCATCTAGGTTGATTGCTTTCCTATGCGCCTCTCCGATGAATGCCCCTTGCCCACCGCCAACCATACCATAGCGCAATGTGCTGTACATCTACTTAATCCTCCGCAAGCACATCATATCCGATTCGGTTGTACAAATCGAGTTGTGGTGGAGTGGCAACGCCCACGGTGACGAATACGCCTTCACTCCCAGCTGGTTTTCGAGTCCCATGGCGGACGCCCGGGGGGGCGTAGAGGACATCCCCTGCCTTGACCGGGATCCATCTGTCGTATAGGAAGAATTCCCCTTCCCCTGCGAAGCAAAAGACCAGCTCCTCTGAAAGCGGATGCACATGCGGCTCAAATTCCATCCCTGGATAATGCACGCCACTGGTAATGCCCACGTTATGAGAACCAAGGCGTGGCGTTAAGACCAAATGAACCTCGAGGCCAGTGGATTTCAACCAGTTGTAACCCTGATAGATATTGAAGATCCCTCCTTTTTCTCGTACCTCTTTTTTGCTTGCCATGACTGCTCCTCCTTTGTTTTGATTTGGTAACGCCTGCAAAGCAGGCGCTTTTCACAAACTTGCCACTATCGCCTTTTGCCAGTTGTGACTGGCGTCTTGGTTATCAATTCGCTAACCGCACCTATGTTGTTCTCATCCCCGAAATTATACAAGCAGTTCCACAAACGTCAATTCGGTAAAGCCCCATTGCTTGACAAATTGCCCACATTGAATAATATTCTGTGGTGCTTCGAATCCATGGCATGAGGGAGGAAAAACAAATGATTGACGTCGTTGATGTGAAGAAATCCTATGGCTCCATTGAGGCGTTGCGTGGGGTTTCTTTTCATATTGACGAAGGTGAGATTGTGGGATTGCTTGGCCCCAACGGCGCTGGCAAAACCACGATGATGAAAATCCTAACTGGCTTCCTGCAGCCGGATGAGGGCACCGTGCGCATCGCGGGCCTGGATGTCCTGACGCAACCTCGTCAGGTTCAGGCACTGCTCGGCTATCTGCCGGAGAATGCGCCGCTCTACCCAGAACTTTCTGTGCAAGGTTATTTACAGATGATGGCTGACCTGCGCCAAATCCCGCGAGACCAGCAACGGGCTTGCCTATCGGAAGCTATCTATGCTGCCGGGCTGCAAGAGCATTTGACTCGCCCCATCGGCGAACTGAGCAAGGGCTACCGGCAGCGCGTAGGGATAGCCCAAGCAATTCTGCACCACCCCCGGCTGCTGATCTTGGACGAGCCAACACTGGGCCTCGACCCCACGCAGATTGTAGAAATCCGCCGCCTGATCCGTCGCCTGGCGGAACAAAGCACGATCCTCTTCTCGACGCATATCCTCTCCGAGGTGGAAGTGCTCTGCGATCGCGTCATTATTCTGATGAACGGGCAAGTCAGAGCCGATGCCCGACTTTCCGAACTGGCAGCAACCCCGGATGCGGTGCTTGTGCTCTCGGAAGCAGCAGCCGATGTGGAACAAATGCTGCGCGAATTGCCCAGCGTGCGCGGCGTGGAAGCCATGCGCTCTGCTGATGGCTTCCCAGCGTACCGTGTCCTGGGCAAACGCCGCGGTGGGAAGGACCTCTGCCCTGCCATCTACGAATTGGCACGCCAGCACAACTGGCCACTGCGCGAACTGCGCCGTGATGTCCGCACATTGGAGGCCGTCTTCAACGAACTGGCTACAAGGGCTTGACGACTTCCACGGATGCTCCGGCCTGAGCGCACTGAAGTGCACGCTGCGCAGGGGAATAGCAGGCGCTTCACTGCTCATAAACACGCCATGAATACATTACCAATGGATTTGCGAGGTGTAGGGATGAAACAAGCATTGGTGATCACACGTAAGGAGTTGCAAGGCTACTTCACTTCGCCGATGGCGCTGATCTTTGTCGGCACTTTCTTGGCGATCACTCTCTTCTCTTTCTTCTGGGTAGAAACTTTCTTTGCCCGTGGGATTGCCGATGTTCGGCCACTCTTCCGTTGGATGCCGGTGCTGATGATCTTCCTGGTATCCGCATTGACCATGCGCCAGTGGAGCGAGGAACAGCGCTCCGGCACCCTGGAAATGCTGCTGACGTTGCCCGTTTCGCCTGTGCAATTGGTGCTGGGCAAGTTCCTGGCAGTGCTGGCACTCGTGATAATCGCGCTGTTACTGACCTTCTTCCTGCCCATCACCGTCTCGCTGTTGGGCAACCTGGATTGGGGGCCAGTGATCGGCGGCTATCTGGCCGCGATCCTGTTGGCAGCGGCATATGCCGCGATTGGCTTATTCGTTTCCTCGCGCACCGATAACCAGCTCGTTGCGCTCATCTCGACGGTGCTGCTCTGCGGTTCACTCTACTTGCTCGGCTCTGGCGGAGTGACCGGCTTCTTTGGACGCACCCTAGGCGAGATATTGCGTGCCATTGCGCCCGGAAGCCGCTTTGAGAGCATTGAGCGCGGTGTGATAGACCTGCGCGACATGCTCTATTACCTGACACTCAGCGGTGTTTTCCTCACTCTCAACGTCTTCTCGCTCATCAGCAAGCGTTGGAGCCAAGGGGAAGGCACGCGTCCTCAGCGCCGCGCGACCACACTGACTTCGCTGTTGCTGGTACTGAATCTGATTATGGTCAATGTCTGGGCTTACCCGCTACGTGGCTTGCGCCTGGATCTCACCGAGCAGCGGGAATACACCCTATCACAGACAACACGCGAGTTGCTGAGCAACCTGCAAGAGCCTCTCCTTATCCGCGGCTACTTCAGCGAAAAGACCCACCCTTTGCTTGCCCCGCTGGTGCCCACGATCCGCGATATGCTCCAGGAATACCGGGTGGCATCAGGCGGGAAGGTACAGTTGGAGATCATAGACCCAGCCAAGGACCCAGAGAAAGAAGCGGAAGCCAACCAGATTTACGGCATTCGCCCTACGCCTTTCCAGGTCGCTGGACGCTACGAATCGTCGATCATCAATTCCTATTTCGATATCCTCATCCGCTACGGAGATCAGAGCCAGGTGTTGGGCTTCCAGGATCTTATCGAGATTGTGCCTCGTCGCGATGCTATGCCGGATGTACGCCTGCGCAACCTGGAATATGACCTAACCCGCACGATCAAGAAGGTGGTCTATGGCTTCCAGAGCATTGACGCGGTACTGGCGGCATTGGACGAACCGGCAAAATTGACAGCCTATGTCACGCCCAATACTCTGCCTGAACCTCTCGCTGATGCCCCCAAAGCCATCGAGAAGGTGGCGAATGATATCCAGAAGGAAGCGCAGGGCAAGTTCACCTACGCTATGGTGGACCCGGACGCCCCCGGCAGCCCAGTAACCCGGCAGACACTGTACGAACGCTACCGCCTGCAACCCATTGCTTATTCACTCTTTTCACCGGAGACTTATTACCTCTATATGGTCCTGGAGATTGGCGACAAAGCCCAGGTCATTTTCCCCACCAGCGATTGGAGCGAAGCTTCCGTGCGTACGGCCATCGAATCCGCGCTCAAACGCGCCTCGCCGGGCTTCCTCAGGGTGGTGGGCTTGTGGACACCGCCACAACAGCCCACACAGGATGCCTGGGGGCAGATGCAACAGCCACTTTCCACTTGGGAGGAACTCTCTAATTATCTGGCGCAAGAGCAGGAAGTGCGCACGGTGTATTTGGAAGGCGGCAGCGTGCCGGCAGATATTGACGTGCTGGTTGTCGTTGCCCCGCAAGAAATGAGCGATAAGGCGCGCTATGCAGTGGACCAGTACCTAATGCGCGGCGGAGCGGTGATCGCAGTAGCGGGCAATTACAAGTTGGTCCCCGACCCGTTTACCGGCGGATTGGGTGTAGAGGCAATCAAAAATGGCATGCAAGAACTGCTCGCTAGCTATGGCATCACGGTGGAGAACTCACTTGTCTTGGACTTGCAGAACGAGCCTTTCCCGGTGCCCGTTGTGCGCAACGTAGGCGGTATCCGCATCCAGGAAATTCAAGCGTTGAACTATCCGTTCTTCGTAGATATCCGTCCTGATGGCATGGCGCAGGGTCACCCCATTGTCGCCAATCTTTCCGCAGTAACGCTCAACTGGGCTTCGCCCATCACTGTGGATGAAGCCAAGAATGCCAAACGTCAGGTTACGGTGCTGTTGCGCTCGAGCAAAAATTCCTGGACACAGACCACAACGATCATTCAGCCGAATTTTGAGCAATATCCACAACTAGGCTTTGCCGTGAGCGAGGTGAAGCAGAGCTATCCTTTGGCTGTGGCAGTGCAAGGCAGCTTCGAGAGTTACTTCAAGGGCAAACCATCTCCCCTCACCACAGGGGAAGGGGAAACGGCAGCCCAGGCAACCGCTGGCGCCATTGAAGCGTCGCCTGAAACCGCACGACTGGTAGTCTTTGGCAGTGCGGCTTTCCTCGATGACATCGTTTTCCAGATATCTTCCAGATTGATGGGAGATCGCTACCTCAACAGCCTGAAGTTAATGCAAAACGCTGTTGCCTGGTGTACGGAAGACCTGGATTTGCTGGGCATCCGTGCACGCGGCACCACTGCACGTACACTCAACCCATTGAGCGAACGGGCGCAATCCTTCTGGGAAGGGCTGAACTACGCTGTGGCCCTATTGGCACTGCTAGGCATTGCAGGAGTGTGGAATCTGCGCCGTAAGAGCGAACAGCCCATGGAATTATTGCCTGCAAAAACGCTCACCAAGGCGAAGGAGGTGAAATCATGAACCGCACGCAACAAATCCTCGCTGCTGCGCTAGCCATCCAGATCCTCTTGAGCGTGGTCTTGTTCTGGCCGAAAGCGGTCACAACTGGTAGCAGCGGACCGCTTCTGCCTGATGTGAAAAAGGAAGACATTGTGGCAATCACGGTAACGGATAACGAAGGCAAGTCGGTGCTGTTGCGCCAGGTGGCTGGCAACTGGGTTCTGCCCGAAGCGGACGACTACCCGCTCAAAGCCGAGCGCATCACGCAGGCATTGGACAAGATCGTGGGGCTCACCACCCGTCGCTTGATAACGCGTACCGAAGCGAGCTACAAGCGGCTACAGGTTGCGGCCGATGATTTCCTGCGCCGGCTTGACCTGGAGACTGCCAATGGCACGAAATATACCCTGTTCTTGGGTTCTTCTCCCAGTTATGGCAACACGCATGTGCGGCTGGATGGCAAGAGCGAAACATACCTCGCCACCAATCTGACGCCTTGGGAGTTCAGTTCGTCTCCTGGATATTGGGTGGATACCTCGTACTTTAACGTGCCCCAAGATCAGGTAACAAAAATATCCATCAAGAACCCCAAAGGCACTTTTACGCTGGAAAAGGATTCAGGTGGCAAATGGACCCTCTCGGATTTGGCACCCGGGGAGGAATTGGCTACCGAGACGGTCAACCTGATCGTTACCAGGGCTACCTCTGTAACGATGCTCAGACCGCTGGGGAAGGAAAAACGCCCTGAGTATGGATTGGACAACCCAGTGGCAGTCATCACCCTGCAAAAAGGCGAAGAGGCTATTACCCTGTCCATTGGCGCTCAGGATCCCACGGACAATAGTTATGTTGTGAGTGTGTCCACCTCGCCTTACTATGTCCGAGTGGGCGATTACATGGTCAAACCGCTGGTTGAGAATGGGCGTGAAAACCTGTTCCCGCCCAAGGTGACGCCTACGCCGCAAACGTAGGATGCGCTGACAGGAGAATCGGGATTGAAATACCACGCTCTTCGGATTTGGCTAGCCATACTGCTGCTGGCCCTCCCTGTTGTGGCTTGCCAGCGGACGCCCGGCTTTGATGACCGGCTAAACGAAATAACCGCTCCCTACCGCTTCAGCATCGCACGCTGGGAGTTGCAGCACCTCGTAGAATGGGCGAAGCCAGCAGAACGCAGCCTCGATTCGCCAACTGCCACCCAGGCAGAAGTGGAGACAGTGCGGGAATACTTCCGCTTGAACGATGAAATCCGCTTGGTGCAATGGCAGATCAATGCCATTGCCGCAGGAAACGATCGAGAGGATTTGGCTGCCAAGGAAGAAGAACTGGAAAAGTTACTGCAGCGCAGAGAAGCCATGAAAGGCGCAGTCCGATGGGTCTTGGGGCGCCAGGTTCGGGAAGCTTTTAGCGCGCAAGGCATCTTCAATCCCCTGGATCGCTTTATCCAAATCAGGATTAGCTTCCCCCCGCTCAATTTTCGTCTGGCTCGGCCTCCTCACCTCCTGGTTATTTCACCACGAGAGAGGATAGAGAGCCTGCGCGAAATCATGTTGGTCCAGGAATTGGACTTGGAGACGATAGAGGACCTCGAAGCCAGAGTGGATGCGTTGGGTGTCTCTTCACTGGTAACGGAGCTGGGAGGATTTGGAGCCACATACCCCGCTTTTGTTGCAGATGATGCCTCGTTGGGATGGACAATTGCGACCGTAGCGGAAGAGTGGCTACACCAATACCTGGTTTTCACACCTTTGGGGTTCATGTACTTGTTAGATTCCCTCGGTGTGGCGCGCAACTATGAGGTCGCCACGATGAACGAGACGCTGGCGGGGATGGTAAGTGACGAAATTGCGCAGATCGTGCTCGACACGTATTACCGTCCCAAGCAACCTGCGCCGACACCACAACCAGAGACCCGTCCCACGCCAGAATTCGACTTTCACCGCGAAATGCGCCAAATCAGGCTGACGGTGGACGAATTGCTGGCAAAAGGAGAAGTGGAGAAGGCGGAGCAGTTTATGGAAGAGCGTCGGCAGTACCTGGCTTCCAAGGGCTATTACATCCGCAAGTTGAACCAAGCGTATTTTGCGTTCCACGGCACCTATGCGGATGAGCCAACGTCAGTGAGCCCCATTGGTGCGGAGATGCGTGAATTACGGAAACGAAGCGCCTCGCTGCGCGAATTCTTGAACCGTGCCGCTGCCATGACCAACCGGCAAGATCTCTTGCGCAGCATTACTAGCAGACGTGGTTCCCACTCCCTATTCAGTGCTCTGGCGCATCCTGATGCGGCCTGTCTCAACGATCCATAGTTGCTTCTCAGCGGGTGTTGTGGCAAGCATCTGTAGAAACTGGCGAACAAGCTTTTCCAACAGGGAAAGGCTTGGATTTCTTGGCACACGAATGATCACTATACCGCCAGTTTGCTGTGGAGGGAAACGAACTATATCAGCAAAATCCAAGTCTAAAGTAACCAGGCAGTACTTTTCAGAGCAACACACTTTATATAATTCTTGATCAGAAATGCCTTGTAACCCTTCTTCTCGTACAGTGTGGATATCGTATCCTGCTGCACGGAAAAGATGCTGAGTACGTATACCTAAGTTTTCATCGAGTTTGAACTTCATGCTGGCTCTTCAACAGGAATTTCCACATAGCGTTCTCTGGCCATTTCTGCACCGTAAGCAATAGCAGCGCGGATGTCTTCCTCTGTTAACTGCGGGTATTCCGCTAGAATTTCCTCAACACTCATCCCATTAGCCAGGAAATCGAGAAGCAAAGATACCCAGATCCGCGTGCCACGGATGCACGGTTTACCAAAGCAGATATTAGGATCCACGACAATCCGTTGCAGCAAAGGATTCATCGTTTGTTTTCCCTCCCCTTGGGCAAATTTGCTAGTAAAGCCCTTGTTATTTTACCAGGATTAGCCCAATTCAGCAACCTCAGTTCCCACATGGATATCCGCCTTTATGCCCATACACCTGGAATGGGCTGCCCACAAAATTTACATTTGCCATTTACGATGTGGTTGGCTACAACGCTAAAGCCTAGGCGTTGGATAATTATCTCGCCGCAATGGTGACAATACGTATTATCTCCCGGATGGCCAGGCACGTTGCCAATGTAGGCGTAATGGATGCCTTCCTCTATCGCGATATTCCGCGCCATTTCCAACGTCTCCACAGGCGTCATGGGCAGATTGGTCAGTTTGTACTGGGGATAAAAGCGGCTAAAGTGCGTGGGTACGTCGGGTCCCAGTTCATCCACGATCCAGCGGCAGAGGCCACGCAGATGTTCGTCCTCATCGTTGAGCGTCGGCACAACCAGGGTAACAATCTCCAGATGGATGCCTTGCTGATGGATGGTCTTCATCGTTTCCAGCACCGGGCGCAAAGCACCCTGGCAAACACGGACATAGAAGTCTGTACTATAACCCTTGAAATCAATCTTGATCGCATCCACGGCGTGGCACAGTTCGATAAGCGGGTCAGGATTGATAAAGCCGGCGCTGATCACCACATTGCGCAGGTGCTTCTCACGGGCTAGCCGTGCGGTATCCAGCATGTACTCGTAAAAAACGGTGGGTTCTGTGTAGGTGTAAGCAATCACGGGGCAATCGTACTCCTGCGCGGCAGCAACGACTCGCTCCGGCGGTAGGTCCACATTCTCTACTTCCTCTGGACGACGTTGTGAGATTTGCCAGTTTTGGCAATAGAGGCAATGCAAGTTGCATCCAGCAGTGGCTAGGGAAAAAGCCTGGCTTCCAGGCAGATAGTGGTAGAAGGGCTTTTTTTCGATGGGGTCTACATGCACGGCGCAAACACGGCCGTAAACTACCGTGTAGAGTGTACCGCCACGGTTCTCGCGCACGCCACACTCGCCGCGCTGGCCATCCGCAATCGCACATCGTCTGGGGCAGAGATCGCACATCACCTGCGTGGAACCTGGCTGCCCGCTGGGCTTTTTGTAGTAGAGGGCTGGACGCATATACGACGGAAGAGAAGCAGGAGTCGGTGTAGGGGGCAACGGGGTTGGGCTGGGTGGAACAGTGCCACGCTGGCAGGAAGCGAGCGCTTCACCCGCCAGAAGGCACAAACCCGTATGAAATAGGTTTTTCAGGAATTGGCGTCTGGTAACACGAGACATAGCTAGCCTCCCAACCTGCTTGCTAGTCAGTCCCCGGAGTCTGAACGACTCATCCACACGACATTACTTCACCCGTTACACCTCCTAGTTTAGCACAATTTCGCCGGATTGGCAAAGTTGGGGGCTCTTCCGCAGATGTGTAAAAATTTTTGCCCTAGAGATCACAGGATTCACAGAGAAAATACTCAATGCTGAAAGCACCTTTGCCATGGAGGACAGTGTTCACAGAGAACTTTCCCCTTCGCGCCCTCTGCGGTAAAAATCTTTTACCGCAGAGAACGCGAAGAACGCAGAGGAAAAGGTTTTCTTGCGCACACCTATGGCATGGCAGTGCTCCGTTCGTCTTTACCCATCTAATGCAGAGATTTTTGACAAATTTAGTCCTTTTTGCTATACTACACGCACTAGTCTTACAAATCTCGGGACAAGAAAGGGGGCACTCTATGGCAACGATGGATAATTTGAAAGCAGCATTTGCAGGGGAAAGCCAAGCCAACCGCAAGTACCTGGCTTTTGCCAAGAAAGCAGAATCAGATGGCTATCCTCAGATTGCCAAACTTTTCCGCGCGGCGGCAGAGGCAGAGACTGTCCATGCCCATGCCCATCTGCGTGTCATGGGCGGAATCAAGTCTACTGCTGAGAATTTGCAGGCAGCCATTGAAGGTGAGGGCTTTGAATTCCAGCAGATGTACCCGGCATATCTGGCTGAGGCGGAGAAAGAAGGCAATAAAGCCGCAGCGACTAGCTTCAAATATGCGCTGGAGGTAGAACAAGTCCATTACAATCTGTACTCACAAGCGTTGGCATCCCTCCAAGCGGGGAAAGACTTGCCTGCAGCACCCATCTTTGTCTGCAGCGTGTGCGGCTATACGGTCAGCGGCGAAGCCCCGGACAAATGCCCCGTCTGTGGCGCCAAAAAGGATCGCTTCTTCGAAGTTGCATAGACGGCAATATAAACCATCCTTGGGTATCCTTTCAAAAGGCTGACCTACCTCCTGCCGACATAAAGAAGCGGAGGGGGCTGTAGGTTGATGCGCTCCCTCCGCTCTATCAACAGACTTTCTCCCATATTGTGCTAGGCGCTCTTCTCCTATGGTAGCCTCACCACCACATGCGTGTGCATGCTACGAAGAGTGCCCACGCCATTAGGATCAAGATCAGCAGGATGAACCACCCCAAGCACCCAATGGGCCAGCAGCCCACCGGGCGGTAAGGGTACGGCCGCCAGAAACGTCGTCGCCACCAATGTCTTCGCCATGGCCGGAACCACCAGAACATCTTCCACCTCCTCAAGAAACTTCCTGCTGCACCATATGATACACCACGCTTATTCAGCGTCTCTCTTTCTTCCGTCGAGGAAAATATACAGGAATTTCTCGCCTTTTACCTGAAAAAGAACGGACAAACGGCTGACATCTTTCTCCTGCCTACCGCGATGGCGAAAAAGCAAATCCCGCCTCGTGATGAGACGGGATTTATTCTGGCACCCCCGACAGGACTTGAACCTGCGACCTCAGCGTCCGCAGCGCTGCGCTCTATCCCCTGAGCTACGGGGGCATATTCCACCGGTATTGGAAGAACGAATAACGTAAGACTGTTGCTAGTCTGCCTTCCAGCGGGGAGACTGGGATTCGAACCCAGGGAGGAAGTTTCTAACCCCCTCAACCGCTTAGCAGGCGGCTCCGATCGTCCACTCTGGCATCTCCCCAACGTATTCAATCACCCAGACTGCGGAGGGAGAGGGATTCGAACCCCCGGTGGGACAAGCCCACAACGGTTTTCAAGACCGCCGCAATAGTCCACTCTGCCATCCCTCCGGTAGAGCCGTGGGATATTGCATTGCGCTCCTAGTATAGCGCAGAGTGCTGCGAAAGTCAAATACGCTTGCCAAACTCAGCGGATAACCTCGATGCCACCCATATAGGGCCGCAGCACTTCGGGCACGACAATGCTGCCATCGGCTTGCTGGTAATTCTCCATCACCGCGATGAGCGTGCGCGGCAACGCTAGGCCAGAGCCATTGAGCGTGTGCACGTACTCCGGTTTGGCACCACGCTCGCGGCGAAAGCGGATGTTACCGCGCCGCGCCTGAAAGTCCTCGCAGTTGGAAATGCTTGACACTTCCAGCCACTCCTGGCAACCTGGCGCCCACATCTCGACATCGTACTTTTTGGCAGCGACAAACCCCAAGTCGCCTGTGCACATCAAAACCACGCGATGGGGAATGCCCAGCAAACGCGCCACATCCTCGGCATGCCCAACCATCTTCTCCAGTTCATCGTAGCTGCTCTCTGGCGTGGTGAACTTGTACATCTCCACCTTGTCAAACTGGTGCCCGCGCTTGATGCCGCGCACATCCCGCCCGGCGCTCATCTTCTCACGGCGGAAGCAGGCGGAATAAGCCACATAATTCAATGGCAATTTGTCTGCCGGCAGGACCTCATCACGGTGCAGATTGGTCAGCGGCGTCTCCGCCGTGCCAATCCACCAGAAATCCTCTTCTGCATCGTGATACACATTGTCGCGGAATTTGGGCAGCTTCCCATCCACCCACAGGCATTCTTCGCGCACCATGAACGGTGGATAGATCTCTGTGTAACCATGCTGCTGGACATGCAGGTCGAGCATCCAAGTGATCAACGCTCGTTGCAAGCGCGCCCCCAATCCCTTGAGGATGTAAAACCGCGTGCCCGACATCTTGACTCCACGCTCAAAGTCAATGATGTCGAGCATAGGCCCAAGGTCCCAATGGGGCAGCGGTTGGAAATCGAACTGCCGTGGCTCACCTTCGGTACGCACGACCACGTTTTCGCTCTCGTCTTTGCCCACAGGCACGCTTGCATGTGGGAGATTGGGCACCTCGAGCAATGCCTGCCGAAGCCGTTCCTCAACCTCTTTCACCTGCTCGTCCAGGGCTTTGATCTGCTCTCCAACCTGGCGCATCTCCTCCTTCAGCCCTTCGGTTCCAGGGCCACCGCGTAAACGGCCAATCTCCTTGGAAACCTCGTTGCGCCGGGCACGCAATGCCTCTACTTGACTGAGCAAATTGCGGCGCTGCTCGTCCAAGTCCAGGATCTCGTCAATGGGCGCAGTAACTTGTAACGTGGCAATCGCTTGGCGTACATAATCGGTTTTTTCGCGGATCAGTTTCAGGTCAATCACGATGCACCTCCTCCAGATGGAATACAAAATGCCCCCCGCCCTGAAAGGACGAGGGGGCATTCGTGGTGCCACCTTTCTTCGCTTTGGGAGCCATATCCCAAAGCCTCTGTGCTCGTTAACGGGAGCAAGCCGGCAAGGCTTAACCAGGAAAATCCGTTTTCGCCCGCGGCTCCGGAGCGGATTTCAGCACTGTTGCCCACCGCCTTTCCACCCGCGGCAGCTCTCTACAGGGCAAAGGCAGCGCCTACTTGTCTCCATCACAGCCTGTGCAATCCTATTGTAGCACAGATAGAGGATTGTGTCAAATCCGCGGAGACCTCGCGGTTAGGCTTGGGGTTGGAAACCCATGGCTCAAAACAAACATAGGGGGCAACAAGTTTATCGTCCCTTTGGGTTGGCTTATAGGGCATTTTGTGCTATAATTGCGCAGAAAATATCCGAGGAGGTTACTTCAATGAAGAAAGACCTGCTGAGTCTGGCTGATTTATCCGCGGAAGAGATCTGGCACATCCTGAACGTCGCTCAAGAATTGAAAGAAGAGTGGCAGGCAGGAGGCAACCAACCTATCCTCATGGGCAAAACACTGGGCATGATCTTTCAAAAGCCTTCCTTGCGCACACGGGTTTCTTTTGAAGTCGCCATGCTGCAACTTGGCGGCGAGGCGCTGTACCTCTCACCAGATGAAATCCAACTAGGCAAACGTGAAAGCGTTCCCGATGTGGCACGCGTGCTGAGCCGTTATGTGGACTGCATCATGGCACGGGTTTTTGCTCACAAGGATGTAACAACCTTGGCAGCCTACTCCCGTGTACCGGTTATCAACGGCTTGTCTGATTACAGCCATCCCTGTCAGGCGCTGGCGGATTTCTTCACGATCCTGGAGAAAAAGGGCATGCTGCGGGGGCTGAAGCTGGCTTGGGTTGGCGATGGCAACAATGTGTTGACCTCGCTGCTCTTTGGCGCTACGAAACTCGGGATGGACATTGCCGCTGCTACGCCTCCCGGCTATGAACCTGCGCGTGAAGTACAAGAATTGGCGTTCCGCTTTGCCAAGGAAAGTGGCAGTACGGTGGAGATCGGCCATGACCCACAGGCAGCAGTTAACAACGCGGACATCATCTATACCGATGTTTGGACAAGCATGGGACAAGAAGCTGAAAAGGAACAGCGGCTCAAGGTATTTCCACCCTACCAAGTCAATGCCGCGTTGGTAGCCAGAGCCAAGCCCGATGTGATCGTCATGCATTGCTTGCCGGCGCACAGAGGGGAGGAAATCACCGATGAAGTGGCAGATGGGCCCCACTCCGTGCTTTTCGATCAAGCAGAAAACCGCTTGCATGCCCAAAAAGGCTTGCTAGCCGTGTTGTTAGCCAATAAGTAAGAGGGGGAGCCAAAGCAAAGAACTGCTTGTGCTGCGGCTTTTGTGGGTTGGGTAAAAGAGGAAGCAAGTGTCGGATATCCTGTGGGTCTTTTCGCATATTCGTTTCAGCGATGTCATTGACATCCTGTTGGTGTCAGGGATTTTCTTCGCCCTGCTGCAGCTTTTCCGAGGCACACAAGCCATTCAACTCCTGCGCGGGGTGATTATCTTTATTTTCCTAGCCGTACTGCTCAGCAACGTACTGCGGCTGACTGCCTTCAGTTGGTTAATTGGCAACGCCATCCCTGCCTTGCTGGTAGCCATACCGGTCATCTTTCAGCCTGAACTGCGCCGTGCACTGGAACGGCTGGGACGAGCCGGGGGATTCATTGACCGCCCCATGCGCGAGGCAGCAGCAAACCGCACCGTTAGCCAGGTGGCGCGGGCTTGCCGGCTGCTCTCTGAAGCACGCCATGGCGCCATCATTGTCCTGGAGCGCAACACAGGGTTGCAAGACTATGCGGATACCGGCGTGGAGATCAAAGCCCAAGTATCGAGTGAACTCCTGCTGACTATCTTCTACCCCAATACACCGCTGCACGATGGCGCCGTAATCATCCGCGAGGATGAAATCATTGCCGCAGCCGTAGTCCTGCCCCTTTCCAATAGCACCCTAGCGGATCGCTACCTGGGCACACGACACCGTGCTGCACTGGGCATCAGCGAACAGACAGATGCCATCGCGGTCATTGTCTCTGAGGAAACAGGCACGATTTCCGTCGCCCACAATGGGCGCATGGTTCGCCACCTGGATGAAACCCGTTTGCGCAACATATTGCAGAGGCTGTATCGCCCTTACATGCAATTTGACCTTTCCTCCTGGCTGCGGCTTCGCGGACGCGAACAGTCCGATACGAAAGAGGTCAAGGAGTTAAAACTGTGAACGGGAAAATGTGGCGTGTCTTGCTCTCTAACCTCAGCTCGGCATTCCTGGCACTCTTCCTGGGGATGGTAGTCTGGGTAGTCGCCGTGTACGAAAAAGCCCCACCCCGTACGGACTTTTTCCCGAAAGCCATCCCCATTAAGATGATCAATTTGCCCCAGGGTTTCACGATCACTGGGCCCGTAGTCACCGAGGTGAGGGTTAAAATACGCGCTTTAGCCAATACCTGGGAAAAACTACAAACGGAGAGTTTCGAGGCAACCGTTGACCTGCAAGGATTGGAACCCGGCCCACACGAAGTGCCCGTAACTGTCCAAACGCTCGAGAAAGGCGTGGTAATCCTAGCGGTCGAACCGCCGCGCATCACGGTCAACTTGCAGGAAATGGACACGCGCAAGGTCCGTGTCAAGGTGAAAGTTCTGGACGAGGAGAGCGTGCCTCTGGGATATACGCCGCGCTTACCAGAAGTAACCCCGGAGCAGGTGACAATCAGTGGTCCCAAGAATTTGGTCGCACAGGTCGCTGAAGCGAGCATTGAGGTCAGCCTCAAGAATGCTCGGGAGACGGTGATCAAACAAGAAGCCCCCCTATTGCTCGACGGGATGGGGAACCGTGTGCTAGGATTGACTGTTTCACCAGCCACCGTAACGGTCAAAATCGCGATTGAGCGCCAGGTGGGCTATCGCGATGTAACCGTGAGAGCAATCACCAAAGGCTCGCCAGCGCCAGGCTACTGGATCAGCAATATCCGCGTGGAACCTGCCCTGGTGACGGTCTATGGCCAGCCAACCGTGATTGAGAATCTCCCCGGTTACCTGGACACCCAACCCATTGATGTGGAAGGAGCCA
>Ga0315298_1002562_pt1 | contig 30612 bp, 27 predicted proteins | sample WHS_1_MG_FD_203077 | JGI IMG/M metagenome (GOLD analysis project Ga0315298, IMG submission 203077) | Extremophilic microbial mat communities from Washburn Hot Springs, YNP, Wyoming, USA - WHS_1_MG | ecosystem: Environmental > Aquatic > Thermal springs > Hot (42-90C) | place: USA: Wyoming... | reverse complement strand
AAGGTGTTTATTGAGTTTTTGAAGCGGTTGATCCATGCGCCGGAGCTAGATCCGGACGAGCAGGTTTGGAATGATCATAGGAGTAAGATGCCAACAGGATTTCATCGCCGGAAGCTACCTCCACCCGATGGAAAAACGCCCGAGCACCAAAGAACGCCTCTCGATCCAACCTGTTTACTCACTTCGTCCCCGTCTCTCTTGGACTGAACATCTGTGATGGAAATGAAGGTGGGGCAATTCTTGCGAACATGAAAGACTTTTTATCAAAAAGGTTAGCTCCTTTTTCGCTCAAAAAGAATCGCTCAATTTAGGCCCATTTGAAATCCAAAAGAGGCCTCCTTCACCCTCCCTGAAAGATCCTGACCATTTCCATGGTCATGATACGATCTCCGCTGGAGAGGGGGGTTTCCAAAGACGTAACGACTTGACCGTTAAGGGTCAAAACGTAGCGACCCAAAAGTTGCTCTTCACCAAAGACGATTTCATAAAATGATCGGCCGTCAGCTACCACCAAAGATTTCAGAAGATCCCGAAGGGTCGAGCCCTCGAGCTCCACTTCTTTTTCACTCCACCCAAGAATCCGGCTTGCCTCGCCCATGACCTTAACGTTGATGATAATTCCCATGCGTTTCGCTCAAGGCCGTTGAACACCTCTGCCCTTCGACAAACTCAAGGCTCGATGTGTTCTTTCTCCTCTGTTTAAGAAACCTGGCAACCGTTCTCCCACTGTCCCCTCTTTGTTTCTGTTTTCGGCGCTATTTGATCGTTGAGCTTTGGCCGCTCAAAATCGTTCCGAATTTGCCAGCTCGGACGCAGGCTTGTGTTCACAGTCCGCCAGTGATATCGAGCAGGGCACCCGAGATGAAGCTTGATTCATCTGAAACCAGAAAGAGCGCGGCATAGGCCACTTCCAAGGGCTTTCCAAGTCGGCCCAGAGGAATGCCTCTTGCCATCGCCGCTTTCTGCTCCTCACTGAGATCGTTGAGCATGGGGGTGTCAATCGGACCAGGTCTGATCCCATTGATGCGGATTCCTAAGGGCCCCAGTTCCTTCGCCAGTTTCACGACCAAGAGGTCAAGACCAGCTTTGGATGCAACATAACTGATGCCCACGTTTAGCCCGCCATCTTTGCTACCCCTTGTCCCAATGCAGACAATCCTCCCATCTTTTCGAGGCTTCATATGTTCCACAGCCGCTTGAATTAAGAAGAAAGGTGCCCTGAGATTTACATTAAAAATGCGCTCCCATGTTTCCAACCGGAGCCCCTCCAAAGGATTCCGCTCCTGGACACCGGCATTACTGACCAGAATGTCGATACCCCCCAGATACTCATGCGCTTCGGCAACGATCTTCTTAATATCTTCCACCCGATTCAGGTCGGCCTGAATGACGATAGCTTTTCTTCCGCGTTTTTTAATTTCTTCAGCCATGGGACTACAGAATATGACAGATCGTGATATCATTGCCACGTCCGCCCCTTCCTGGCTGAACAACCGGCAGATAGCCTGTCCTATCCCGCCATTTGCACCCGTCACGACTGCCTTTTTCCCCTCAAGCCTCATCTTCTTATCTCGTGTAATAAACGGACGGGGCAGTCCCTCGTTCAGGAAGAAGGTTGAATGCTTTCCCGGAATTGACAAGCTCAAAGACTAGGCTCTCCCTATCCTCAAGATCTCCAAAGGCACGGCACTCCGTGGGACAGACCTCCACACAGGCCGGCACACGGCCTTCGTCGATCCGATGAAAGCAGAAATTGCATTTCGAGGCAACTCCCCTTTCAATCGGCCTCGGAACGGGTTTTTCAAACACAGTCCTCCCATCTCCGTAGAGGGTCCTGTTGTCTTTTACCGATGTCCTTGCGCCATAGGGACAGGCTTCCACACAGGCCCGGCAACCGATACACTGGTCATAGTCAATCATCACAATTCCATCTTTTCTCTGATAGGTAGCCCCCGTTGGGCAAACGTCGACGCACCAAGGGTTTGCACAGTGATTGCAGAGGACAGGGAGAAATATCCGCGTGGCTTTTGGAAAGAGTCCTACCTCCTTCTCCTTGACAGTGGACCAGAAAATATTCCTGGGCACGTTCTGTTCTGCTTTACACGCCATGGTGCACGCATGACAACCAATGCACTTCTTGATGTCAATCACCATTGCGTAACGAGTCATTGGTGCCTCCTCCCTTTGACCTTCCAGCTTGATAACGCTAGACCCTTGCAATTTCAAGGTTTCGGATTTGTTTTGGGGGAGCGTGCTCTCCTTCTTTTTCAAATGGTGTTTCTTGGTGCACTCCTTGCCGTCAAGGCCTAAGCCTTTTCCTCCGTAATCCTGCAACTCCCGGCGGAAACGCTAACATTACCTTGTGTATCCCTGCGAAGCGCCATAATCTGCCGGGGGTTCTCGGAAAGCACCAACGAGTCTCACCCATTTCATCAAACCTCCAAAGCCAGCGCCCTGGAGCGCTTCCCATGCGCTAGGCCGGATAGACCTTCACTCGAATGCACTGGTCTATGGCTCCAGTCAGGGTATCAAACCTTTCGAGGCTGACATTGGGAAGAAGTGTATTGTAATGGGCTCCCTTATCTCTTGCTGTAGGCATCTTCTTCGCCCAGTGACCGAATGTTCCGCCTATCCCAACACATTCCGGATGGATGCATTCTGTCGCACGGCATCTTCCCTTTATCTTGCCATATCGCGATTCAACCCAGACGAGATCTCCGTCCTTAATCCCCTTCTTCTTCGCCGTCTCCGTATGCAACAGAATCCGGTAGGCGAATGGGTGCCTCACCGAGATCTCATCAATCCAGAGGTTTTGTCCCGAGATAGAGAAAGTATGGAAAGGTACCTTGAAATTCGCGCCCAGCAGATCAAATTCTTTGGGATCTTCCATATTGCTTTGGCACGGAATATACATAGGCAGGGGCTGGTATCCCTCGTAGTTCCACGGAAAACCGAGGTTACTCATCACCTCTTGAACATCTTCCCTTACCTTCAGGAGGTACTCGAGGTAGATCGGTACCCTGGCCTTGAGAAAGGGCCGAGGATACGCCTCCTCGATCGTCTTCTTTCGCGTGATGACACATGAGGAATCCTTGAAGTGACCAAGGGAGAAGTCAGGTCCCACTATCGTCTTGGCCTGCCGTTCCGCGATCTCCGGAATACTATACTTCTTCTTGGGATCGAGCTTGTAAGAGGGGCCGAGGTTGAAAACGACATTTCCGACCTCATAAAGATTCTCAAGAATCCCAAGCCGTTCTGCAATTTCAAGGAGCACAGTTCCCCAGGGCCTCACCTTTTCAGGCGGATTTACAACAGGCTGTCTCAGCAGCCAGAACCATTCGCCTGGCCCGGGAGTGAGAAAAGCATAGGGATCATTGGCCGAAAAGAAATCGTGCCGCTCGAAATCGTGGGCATCGGGTAGCACGATATCCGCAAATTCTGAGGTCTCATCAAGCTGAACAGCAAATGATACAATGAAGGGGATCTTCTTCAATGTTGCCGCCATTGCCTCCGGGTTATGGCTGTTCATCATCAGGTTTGTGCGGGCGTGGAGGATCATCTCCGGTTTGTAAGGAATTTTCAGTTCTTCCTGATGGTCGATAGCAAAGGGGTACATCCCCCGCGTGAATAGGGAGGCCGGGAAGATCTCCCTTAAGTCAAGGGACTGAGGTGATCTTGCTTTTCCTCCCGGATAGGGTTTATTGTATTTGGTAACAAACTCTGCTGGCTCAATGAGCCCGTCCTTTCCTTTCTCCGCGGTCCAGAATGGCCCGATAGGGTTAACCCCCCGCTGGCTCCCCGGGACATCGATGGCTCCGACTACAATGTTGAGCAGTTGGACTGCAAAGCATGTGAGGCCTCCTCCTCGGTGAGCGCCCACGCCACGCTTGAAATCGATACCAGCAGGCCGATAAGGCATCTGAACTCCATCAATGTCGATGGTGCTTCCGATTCTAGCCGCTTCGCCGAACTCCCGGGCAAATCGGCGGATCACCTTCTCTGGGATGGTGGTCACCTGCGAGGCCCACGTGGGATCAAACTGCTTCACGTGATCTTTCAGCTTTTGAAAGGCGGGCTGGCACGAAATGCGTGTGACCTCGTAGGTCCCTTCTATCGCGGGGTCACTCAGCGTCTCGTCGTCATAAGTTTTTGCCATTTGATCCCTTAAATCCCAAACTAGGGGCTTGGATGAGAGGGGATCTCGGAGATAATGGCCATCGGGCTTGACGAGGTAGATTCCGTTCGTGTGTGTTTTGAGAAACCACCTGTCATAAAGACCATAGTCGTTCAATAGAAGATTGAGCATGCTCAGCGCCAGAGCCGCATCGGTGCCTGGCTTGATGGGTATCCATTCGTCCGCTTTGGCCGCTGCGTTTGTACAGACTGGATCGACCACGACCATCTTGGCTCCCCTGGCTCTTGCCTTTGCCACCTTGTTTGCCGCGATCAAAGGAATCGTTTCTGTCAGAGACCCCATTTGCTCCCCCCAAAAAACGATGTAGTTACAGAGGTCATAATCGATCTCCGCATTGAAGGATCCATTGGTCAAAAGCCAGACGTAGTGGGGGGAAGAACCGCAGTAATCAGCCCTATTCCAGTGGAAATTGTTCGTTCCGAAAGCAATGGCAAAGGCTGAACTGAGCCTGTAAACCGGAAGGTCAAAATGAGCAATAACGAGCTTTCTTGGATCCTCTGCACGGATCTTCTTAAGCCTTTCGACGATAACATCGAGCGCTTCGTCCCAGGATATTTCTTCCCACTGGGGGTCGACGCCAATCCCCTTTTCACGATTCCTCCGCCTCAGCGGAACCTTGACCCGGTTGGGATCATAGAGGTCGAGCATGCGTGCCTTTCCCTTGGCACAAATGAACCCTAGGCTGTTGGGGCTTTTGGGATCACCCGCAACATCCACTACCTTGCCCTCGACCCTGTGGACCCTGATGCCGCAACAATTAAAACAGCCATAACACACCGTCGGTACCCAGACATCCTTTCCTTCAATCATGCTTCACACCTCTTCTTGCCCGAAACAAAATCGAGGCATTGAGGAGACAGGGTGAAAAAGCACCCCATCTCCTTCTCTTTTCATCACTCACTACTTCGGGGGGCAAAGATCTGGAATCACATCATTTCCCCAGCTCTTAGGCTTTAAGAAAAGTTTCTTGTCCCCCTCGAACTTCCCAATGAGGGATTTGTTTTCGGCCTGGCCGCACCACTGGAATCCCATCTCCCCAAAAGGGGTCTTGAACTTGGCTCCGGAGTGGAGGTATTCAGCGATTCTCTTCTTATCCAATGAGCCAACAGCACCGACAGCCTCTTCGAAGATCCTGACACAGGCATATCCCCATACATTGTTTCGCGTGGGAAGTCGTCCATATTTCGACCGAAATTCATTGATGAAGTCCTTAATCCAGGGCTCGGGGGGTGGGACTTCCTTTGTTCTTGCCGACATATCGTCAAACATCTCGGAATAGTAGAGATTTTGAGGCTTGGGTTTCTGCTTGTCCAAATACTGATTGTCAACAAAATTGCAGTTCCCATAGATATTCATCTTCATTCCAAGCTCCTGATAGCTCTTGGTAAAGCTGATGGTATCGTTGCCCATGGCGATGATCACAACACCATCCACGTTCATGTTCTTCACCTTGGTCAGATACGTGGAAAAATCGGCCCCATAGGGATAGAACTGGGCATCCAGAACCTTGCCACCGAGCTTTTCGGCTGCTTTTGCAAAGGCCTCAGCATCCGATCTTCCGTAGTCTGAATTCATGCCAAGGACCGCAAAGGTTCTATCCCCCTTTTCCTTGATGGCGTACTTGGCCAAGGGAGCCATTTCAAGAGGAGCTGACGGACCGATCCGAACCGAGTTCGGGGTACGCGCCTCAGCCGTAATACTGGCCGCATAGGCCAGGACGATCTGTGGAATACCTAAAGGCTCCAAGATCGGCATCGTCGCCAGGGCAACCGAACTGCAATAGTTTCCGACGTAAAGGTCGATCCCCTGAGAAATCAGCCTTTGGGTGGCATTGACTCCGTCCGTCGGAATACATCGGTCGTCCCCGTAGATGAGCTCGATCTTCGCCTTCCCCTTGATCCCCCCTTTCTTGTTGATTACTTCTGCCGCGAGGTCTGCTCCTTCTTTGACCTCGCTTCCGGGTGAAGCAAGCGGCCCTGTCAGGGGCATGGCAACGCCGATCTTGACCGACGACGGAAGCTGGGCCCACAAGGTAGGGGTACCCATCAATAGAACCGAAACGAAGACCGCCATGAAAAGCACTACCCAATCCTTCTTCCTCATAACGCACCTCCTTGAAGTAGTATCACCGCCTTTATATAAAAGGCTCGTAAAGACCTGTTTTTAAAATGGCGGTGCGAAAGCCAATATCCCCTGCAAGTCGCAAGAGAAAGACAAGCATCAAAATAACGGTCTGCCCGGTTTTTCCCGAAACGCTCAAAAAGACCAGAAGCAACACAATTGGAGCGAGGATCCCCAAACCCACGCCAAGAATCAAAAAGAGCCCCCGCATTCGTCCCCGAACCAGAAGGCGAACCGATTCTCTTGACCCCGAAGTAGACGCAAAGGATAAGTGGAGAAAAATGCCTGTGCTAATCAAAAGAAACACCAACGATCCCAGGAGCAACGGATAGAGTCCTTGTCCCTCACCAGAAGGGTTCGCAAGAAGGAGGCTTAATGAAATGCCGTTAGCAAGAGAATGGACCGCGAAGAGAATCGGGATCAGGGAGTGGTTCCACGACGGGATGGAAGGGCTATATGAGATCACAAGCCCTGGGTAGAGAAGGACCAAGACGCCAACGGCCCCGAGGATGAGGCTTACCAGCTTAGGAAGAAGAGGAAATCCTGCTAAGGCATAGATGAGATCAAAGGCGAAAAGAATCGTTATGAGGAAAGTGCCGCGGCTGATCCACGAGGAGCCAGGTTTTGCGAAAGCCTTCCAGAACCTCCAAGGTTGTCCTAAGTCAAAAAAAAGGATTATCGCCCCGATCCCGAGAAAAAGCAGATCAAGGAGAATGCCAAGGGTGGAATGAAGGAAAAGAGAAAGGAGAAAGATGCCAGCCCCTGTTCCCGAGAAAAAGAGATAAAGAACTATCGGAAAACCCCAGCCCGTCTGGGCCCTGTAGCCAATCACAAAGTCATCGATTGGGAAAAGCCTTGTCTCTTGGTTGGTCATATCATCCTCCCAGGTATGCTTCTCTCACCTCTTTGTTGTCTTTAAGTGCCGACACCTCTCCTTCCAGCACAATCCGACCATTTTCGATGATATAGCCCCTCCTGGAGATCTCGAGAGCGAAAGGCACATTCTGCTCGACCAGAAGAATGGTCTTTCCCCTTTCGTTCAAGAGTTTAATAACGTTCATTAACTCCAGCACCAGAATCGGGGATAGCCCTGTGGATGGTTCGTCAAAGAGGATCACCTGTGGTCCTGACATCAAGGTCCGGCCTATCGCCAGCATCTGCTGTTCCCCGCCGCTTAGCGACCCTGCCCTCTGGCCTCTCCGTTTACCGAGTACCGGGAAAAGATCGAAAACCACCCTCAGGTTCTCTTCAAATGCATGGGGAGCAGTATAAGCGCCCAATTCAAGGTTCTCCAGGACAGTCATGTCCTGGAAAAGTTTTCTCCCTTCAGGACAGTAGACAATTCCCCTTCGTACTCGATCAACAGTGTCCAGAAAGGTAATCTCTTCCGTCTCCAGGAAGATTTTCCCCTTCTTCGGCTTTTCCAGGCCGCAGATCGTCCTCAAGATCGTGCTCTTCCCGGCTCCGTTCGCTCCGATCAGGGTCACCATCTCCCTTTGTTCAACGTTAAGGGAAATCTCCTTGATGGCTTCAAACTTACCATAATAGGTGGAAACACCCTCGAGTCTAAGCAACTTTAATGCTCCCCAGATAACTCGTGATCACTTCTGGATTTTCACGAATCTCCGCAGGCTTTCCCTCGGCAATCTTTTTCCCGAAGTTAAGCACCATGATCCGATCGCAGAATCCCATCACTGCACGCATGTTGTGATCCACGAGAAACAGGGTTGTTCCCTGCTCCATAATACGCCGCAACAGGGAAACGCAGCGTCCGGTCTCAACAGGATTCATTCCTGCAAAGGGTTCGTCGAGGAGAAGAAGCGTAGGTTCTGCCCCCAAAGAGATCCCAATGCTAAGCAGTTTTTGGTCCCCATAGGGAAGGTCTTCAGCCATCTTTTTCTTGAACCCTTCGAACCCTATCAAATGGATGATCTTCCTAACCTTCTCATCCAGATACTCTTTCTCCTCACTAGGGGCTCCAAAAAAAAAGCGCCTCGGTCCACCTTTCTCATGAAGATAACACCCGATGCGAATGTTCTCCTCGACCGTAAGATGCAAGAAGATTTTGTTTAATTGGAAGGTTCGGACAATTCCCATGCGAGCAATCTCATGGGGACTCAAGTGAGTGATATCGCGACCTTGAAAATGAATGCTCCCGCCGCTTGGCCTAAGAAAACCTGTGATGATATTAAAGAGCGTTGTCTTCCCTGCACCGTTCGGTCCGACAAGGCCGAGAATCTCCCCCCTCTCCAGTTTAAAACTTACTGCCGAAAGGGCGGCGAACCCTCCAAAGTTCTTGCTCAAATTCTCAACTACAAGGAAATCGACCACAATCTCCTCGAAAGATCCTCGTTGCTCTTCGGGAACTTCAACCTACTGTGCTTCCTTATTATTCCCCTTTCATCTGGGATACCCAGAGAGTCTTAAGCCCCATGATTCCTTTTGGCATATAAAGGATGACTAATATGAGAAAGACCCCAAAGAGAATCCTCGCCAAGGCAGGCTGGAGAAGCTGAGAGAGCTCGTCGATTACCGTCAGGAGCAAGGCCCCAATGACCGGACCAGCAATGGTCCCACTTCCCCCAATGAGATTCATGACAAAGAAATAGAAAGAATGAAGCATGGTGAATGAATCGGGTCCGATGAACCGGATGTAGTGGGCGTAGAGCCCGCCTGCAAGCCCTGCAAAGGCCGTGCTGATCATAAAGATCCCGACCTTGTAAGCATGGGTATTGATGCCTAGGGATCTTCCCAAATCCTCATCCTCGCGGATGGCCAGCAAGGCCTTTCCCATCCTCGAGTGATAAAGCTGGTGCTTGACATAGATCGTCAGAAAAATGAATGCGAGAACAAGATAGTAATAGGCGGCTTTTGACTTGAAGCTTATCGACCAACCCGGGACGATTGTGATCTGGGGTGAGGGGATACCTGGAATTCCCATTGGTCCCTTTGTGATACTGACCAAGTTGGTAAAAAAGAGGGTGAAAATAATGCCGCAAATGAAGGTCACAATGACAAAATAGTGACCACGAAGCCTGAGAGAAGGATATCCGATCAGGCCGCCCAAGAGGCCAGCAAATCCCGCCCCAGAAAGGAGACTGACAAGAAAAGGCATCTTGTATTTCATGACGAGGAGGACACAGGTGTAAGCACCCAGCCCCATGAAGCCGGCATGTCCGAGAGAGATAAGACCCGCGTGGCCCAGAATCATGTCAAGACTCAGTACAAGAATAACGGTGATCCCTATGATGACCAGAAGGTGTTGAATCAAGTTAGACGTGAAAATCAGGGGCAGAACACAAAAAATAGCGGTGAGCAACAAGCTGAACAACAGACTTCCCCGCCCAGATTTCATATGGGTCTCCTTCCGAAGATCCCTTGGGGTCGAACGAAAAGAATTAGAATCAGCAACACAAAAGTCATGAGGTTGCTGTATTCCGTGGAAATATAGCCAGCGATAATGTTTTCTCCGATTCCGATGACCAGCGCACCGACGATCGTTCCCAGAGTAGAACCTAATCCACCGAAGATCGAAATCGTGAATGCTTTTACGATGACATCGGTCCCGAAATGAACATCAAAGGCATAGATTGGAGAAACCAGGGCTCCTGTCAAACCCACAAGGGCTGAACCAACCCCAAAGGTGAAAACCGAGACCTTTCTGCTTCCTATGCCGACAATGGCTGCCCCTTCTTTGTTCTGGGAAACGGCTCGGATGGCCTTTCCGATTTTTGTCCTCTGGAGAAAAAGCCAAACCCCCAGAACGAGGAGGCACGACTCCAATACGATAATACTTTTGTAGAGGGTGATCGTCCCGCCGAAAATCTCAATCTTCGCCTGTCCAAAACGGAGCTGAAAAGTCTGGTAATCGGGGCCAAAGACCAACAGGGCAAGATTCTGGATGACGAGGAGGATGCCCAAGGCGGCGATGAGTGAATTTGCCCCTCGCTTCAAAGCAGGCTGATAGACAATGATGTTATTGATTATCCCGACAGCGGAAGCAGCAAGAATGGCAACACAGATTGCAAAGAGAAAGCTTGATCCCCAGCTCTTTGCAATCAGGAAAGCAACAAACGCCCCCAACATGTAAAGCCCACCCTGAGCGAAATCAGCGATATCCATGACTCCCAGGATGAGAGTGAGACCGAGTGCCACCTGGCAGTAGATGCTGCTCGAAAAGAGCCCGTTTAACAAAATCTGGGGAAACATAGCCTCTTTGGGACGGGCGATAGAGAAACCACCCCGTCGTCCTAAATCGGTTCAAGTTTCGAAAACGAGACCAAATTCGAATGGCCAGAATTTATCGGTGAGCCTAATCGAATTAGCCCACCACCGAAAATCCCCAGCTTGATAACCCTCGTTGATCGAGAAAAGTTTCTTAATTGTCGAATTCTTATTTTCTTTGAAGCAAATCAGTGCTTCTGCGAATATGAAGGATGCGGCCTGTTTCTCTTTCATCCTGCGGTTTCAAAGAGCTCCGTATTTTATTTGGGTTGTGATGTTAGCATAACAAAATAACTTTGTCAAGAAAAATTACGATAGAAACCTCACGACCTTCTTCTGGAACGGAAGCTCCCTCCCGGCCACAGGGCGGAGCTTCCGTTTCCGGTGTTTATCAATCTTTATAGTGAAGTTTCACCGGGCGTTTCACATACTGACCTACGCCGGGCTGGGCCACTACCTTGTCGTTTTCAAAAACCACCTGCCCCCGAAGGATCGTATGGGTCGGCCACCCTCGGTAGCTCAAGCCCTCAAAGGGCGTGAAATCCTGGGCCGAGTGCAGAGTCTCCACGGAAACCTCTTTCTCCTTTTCGAGATCGATCAGAGCCAGGTCCGCATCGGAGCCAACGGCGATCGTTCCCTTCTTCGGATAGAGCTCATGGTAGAGAGCCGGATAATAGGACGTAAGCTCTGCAATCCTTTCAAGGGGAAGGCCTCGCTTTCACTCAATGGAATCGGTGTCCAATGACAGCTGCCGACAGAAAGGTTCACGCCCCGCATGCCGTCGCGCAAAAAAGCCCTTGTCTCATTCACATCGGATACGGCGTCATCATCCTCCAGGTCTTTGGGTGCGGCGACTGGCAGTATGCTTCGTCCGCCACCGAGAGGAATGTGGGCCTGTGTCCCTTTGAGGCGTCCCCACCCAATAAATATTTGGAGGAACCGACCTCGATCGGAGAAAGCCCAGCTTGGGAGCATCCGGGACCCGATCAGTCACCAAGACGATCGGCTGTAACCGTGTCCTTAATATCCGGGCGAATCCTTGATCGATAAAATCTCGATTGGTCAAAGGTTTCTGCTCTCGAGACCCGAGTACCTGGCCGAACGTAGAAAAAGAATCCGGTGCCAAGGGTTCCGCATGAATTTTATGAATTCCAATCATGTCTGCCTCAAGCCCTGAGTATTTCCCCATGATAGACTGCCTCCGCGGCAGACCCTGAAGACAAAATGATGCGACAATCTATGAAGTCGCACGTTATTAATCGCCATATTGCACTTTCTTTGCTGCTTCTAACAACTGTTCAATCAGGTCAGGCCTGATATCCCGCAGATAATGTGAGAGGCGTCTGGATGCGTAAACAACTTCCTTATCTATTTCGTATTCGATAACTTCCTCTCTGCCTTGCTTTCCTTGAGAAGCCTGTTTCTGCAATCCTTGAGTGCAAAGGGAAATATGGCTTCCGCCGTGGAATCGAACCCCAGCCTGATCGCCCACCAGATTGGCATAGCACCAGCAGACCCTGTTCTCGAATGACCTTGCCATGTAAACCGATGGGTAATTCCCCTTTTCGTTCACAAGTAAGGGCACAGCAGAGAGATTAATGATCATCCAGGCCCCCTTTAACGCCTGGGTCATCGCAACTTCAGGATGAAAAATGTCCGCGCAGATTTGAATGCCTATTTTGCCGAAATCGGTATCGAAAACGGAGATGCGCCCGCCCCGTTTGAAGTGCACGCTCTCGGCAAAAACCAACCCCGTGAGCGTCGACTCTATATCCGCCATATAAAGCTTTCTGGCCACTCCGACGACTCCGTTTGGTCCTATCAAGGGCGCCGCATTGTAGATGTAACTCTCGGCAGCCTCGCACATACCGAAAGTGACGTAACAATTATTCCCTCTGAGCTTTTGGGCCACTTCATTGACCGAAGGTCCTGGTATCGTTTCGGCCAGCTCTCGAAATCTTGTCTTACCAAGGTTATATCCAACCAGTGACATCTCTGGGAAAATGACCAAGTTAGCATCTCTTTCCAGGGCCCGATCGATATATCCCAGCATTTTCTTCAAATTGACTTCTTTGGCGTTGACTTCTGGACACATTTGAACAAGATGTATCTTCATCAACACCTCCCTTATCTGGTTCCATCACAACAATCTTCCCCCGGCACAATCGAGGCGATCCAGCCGAATCCTCCCATCGGGGCAATTCACGTTAAACAAAGCCAATTTCCACGACGCGAGGGTGGAAGATACAGGCTTTGAACTCATTGCCACGATCGCTTGAGAAGATGGTGCTACGATACGGCATACAATTCTTGACAGCCTGGTTGGAAAACACGCAAAGAGTGAGATCCCCAAAAAACGGCCTTTCCTTGTTCCGTATCCCGGTCCTGCCCAGTGAAGGCAATACCCGTGGCTTCGCTTTGAACAGAACCGGTCACCTGAAAGGGTTGGCGCATCCTTTTCTTCAAAATACCCGCCCTAGCAAAACTTTACTTCCAGTCGCCCTTCCACTCCATAAACTTTTTCAGAGTCTCATAGCCTTCGGTAAAGAACTTATCTTTCTTTGCCGCGACCTGTGCCTCGAGAACTTTTTTTGAGGCTACCCCAATCTTGGCATATTCTGCAGAAGGAAGTGTTATCAGCTCCTTGCCGGATTTCGCCAGCCAAGCATTCAGGACCTTTCTCTCCGCATAGTCCATGGTGGGATAGTAGTCGGCATTTAATGCATCAATCGTGGTTTTGAGTATGACTTGATATTCCACCGGTAGCTCCTTCCATGCCCTGTTGTTCACAATCAGTGTGTTCGGTACATGGACGGACATGAATTTAGGGGTTAATGTGTATTTTACGACATCTCCCAGCTTCGCCTGCTCCAAAGCGGTCTCCCATCCGCCATAGGCAGCCCCGTCAATTACACCCGTAGACAGCGCGGTATAGAGTTCAGCGCCGGTAGTGAAAACGACGGAAACCCCAAGTTCCTTAAGAACATCGGCAGCACCACCCGTAGCTCGTATCTTCAGCCCTTTGAAATCGGCTATTTTCCTAATAGGTTTTTTCATCACAAGGGCGACACCTGGATTGAAGACATTCCCCAGATAGGTCACGCCCTGGGCGTCAAAGGCGCGCGTCAACACGTCGTTGAAACCGAACATGGCATGATGCATGGTGACGTCTGAAAAGGTAGCATACGTTGCCGGATATCCATAGAGCAAATTAGTGACCGGCATCACGCCGCTATGATAGCTTGCCATCGTGATCGCCGCCTCAATCGTCCCCTTTTGAGTGGCCTCTAGGAGCTGTGATGCAGGCACTATGGAATCTCCCGGATAGGGCGTAATATCGAATTGGCCGTTGGTCATGGTTTTAATCTTTTTTGCCAGACCAACCACAAAGTAGTCATAGCCAACCTGAGGGGGCGCATACCAGTGGAGCTTCCATTTTATAACGGGACCTGTTTTTGCCGCCTGTTGACTGTAGCCGATACTGACGGTCAACAACACCACTGCCAAAGCTATTGTTGCTACAAGTTTTCCTTTCATTTTTTCCCTCCTTTTCTTATTTAAGACGTAGTGCCCTGTTAAGCTTACCCAAAAATGATTCCCGGCAACCAAAGAACGAGTTGAGGAAAAACTATAGCCAATATCAAACAGGCCAGCTGGCAGAAGAAAAACGGCCAGATGGAATGAATGATATCCCTCATCTTTATATCCGGTGGTGCGACGCCTTTCAGATAAAACAGATTGAAACCGAAGGGTGGCGTCAGATAAGCCATCTCCATGTTGAGAATGAAAACCACCCCGAACCATATCAAATCAAACCCCAAGCTCTGGACTACAGGAATAAAGATGGGCCCTGTAATCATGATGATGCCCCAGGGATCCAATAAGCAACCCAGTATCATCCACACGATCTGGATGCTGATCATGACCCCCCATTTCCCACCCGGAATGCTCATCAAAATACCTTTTACCATCTCAGGAGCGCCGATGGTATAACAGACGGTGGTAAATGTAGTCGATCCAACGTACATCCACATCGCCATGGTCGATACCTTCAGTGTGGCGTAACACGCCTCACTGAGGTTCTTAAAATTCAGACGGCGGTAAATCGCCGCACTGATAATGCAAGCCAGCCCACCGAGGGCCGCCGATTCGGTGGGTGTGGCGAGCCCCAGAAATACGGAACCGAGAACGGCAAAAATGATCAACACCGGCAGTATCACTGCTCTCAGGGCTATGAGCTTATCACGCCAACTGGCCCGTTGATCGAGAGGTAACGCCGGCGCATAATCCTTGTTGATGAAGCATCGCACGAGGATGTAGATGATGAACAGGGAACCGAGAATGATCCCGGGGATGATGCCCCCCGCATAAAGTTGACCCACGGATTGCTGCCCTATCATGGCGTAGATCACCATCGTAGCGCTTGGAGGGATGAGGATACCTAGGGCACCGCCCGCTAAGATGCACCCCAAAGCTATGTCCTTGGAATATTTGCGTTTCAGCATCTCCGGAAGGGCAACCAATCCCATGGTAACAGTGGACGCTCCGCTCAAACCCACCATGGCCGCTAGGATCATACAGATGAAGACGGTGCCCGCGGCAAGGGATCCTCGCAAGCCTCCTGACCATTTCTGTATGAGGTTATAGAGGTCGGCCGCGATGCCAGAACGCTCCAGCAGTACACCCATGAAAATATACAATGGCACACAGACGATAATGAAACTGTTCATTCCTTCCCAGGCTCGGTTGATCACGGTCATCAGTCCCGGAACGCCCCAGGTAGATAAGATAAAGATGACCGCTGCACCGCCAAGTGAAAAACAGACCGGCAAGCCGACGAGCACGAAAACGCCAAAGGTGATGAAAAGGAGAATCGTTAATAGCTCCACGCTCATTTCGACCCTCCCTTCCCCCTATGAACGACAACCCTCAGATCACGCACTAATTTTACAAGGCCCTGAACGATGATGAGTAAAGCGCCGAGAGGAATCATTGTCTTCACCACATATATCGGCGGGCCCCAAACCGTGTTGGAATGCTCGAGTCGCGACCAAGCCGCAACGGCAAATTCGACTCCTTTCCATAACATGACGCCGGTCAGAATCAAAAAGATCGGAAAAGTAATCACATCCATAATGGCCTTTGTACGCTCGGGAAAGCGTTCGTATAAGACATCCAACTTGACATGTGCGTTATGGAGCATGCCATATGCCCCACCGAGCAGCCAAAGTGTACCGAAAACGTAGGTACTTAATTCGGTAGACCACTCTGTAGGCGCGTTAAAGACATAGCGCATGAAAACATCGTAGGAAATAAAACCCACCAGTCCCAATGTGAGAAAGCTTGCACATTTCCCCGTCGTATCGCTCATTTTATCAATCATTGCAATTACTTTATCTAACATGAGGCGCTCCTTTCCCCGTAAGACGGTAACGGGGTCTTTACTTCCGGCATTTCCTGCCGGGAGAAAGAATGAGGACGGAAAGCTAATCGAAAATTTAGTTATTAGAGCTAGTTGCAAAACTCCGGTTTCTGGGGAATTTCTGGAATCGGCACTATGGCACATGTTCGGGCCCCAAATCCTGGATTAGGTGATCATTCAATCTTGTGCGGCCTCAACTTTCATTGGAAGCTGTTTTTTCAATCGGCTCAATTTCTCCGCAGTGCCTTGTTCCTTCTTCATTCCCCCGCTCCCTCCATTCTCATGTTTCATTCCCTTCGGAACATTCTTAGGCAGTAGACTTCACCTTAACGTTGCAAAAAACCGCCCAAACAGTCTCGGCGGGCACACTGGGCAGACTTCCGGGAAGCCGCCATACGGAGGATATTTTCCCAAAGCCTTGTAGCAGAACCTTTTGAATGCTAAGCACCACGTTCCACTCACTTTGCCTGACTTCGCGCTTGGTGAGGTCCTTTATGACCCAATTCCATTTCAACGAATCCTGCATTACAACGCTTTGAAAGTTTTCCCGCCGGGTCTGCTTAATGCAACTCCGAGGTTTCCTTATCCCAGCCAGGATATGAATTCCCTGAAGTCTTTTAGATCTTCCAGACGGAGAATTCGGGAAATCAAGGCTTCACTTTCTTCTCCGTCCAAAACCTTCTGCAAGTAATTTCTCGCCTTTCCCAAGAGCTCCTCCGATGACAAAGGAGCCTCCGGGTCTCCCCTGGGAAAATCAATTTTCCCCTCCAGTTTTTTCCCGCGACGTAAGACCAATTCCACGACAAAGGGCGTCTTCAAAGGATAAACACCCGTCAGTTTCGGATCCTCAACCACTTCAATTTTTCTGCTGAATTCGTGAACATTCGGGTCTCGCCGCCTTTCCTTGCTAAATTGCTCGAGTCCCAGATGACCATCCATCGCCGCAACAGCAACCACATAGGGCAAACTCATCTGGCACTCGTAAAGCTCACTTGAGGTCGTGGTATATTCAACAAACTGCATGGCCATCTGATATGTTTTTATATGGATCTTTTCGATTTCCTGGCAAACGATTCCGTTCTCCCCAATCATCTTCAGGATCAATTCAACGGCTCCGTGAGTATGACGGCAGGCCGGATAAGCCTTGAAGTAAACGTCCATGATCGAGTAATGTTCCCCGAGCCTATCGGACAATTTCTCGAAGTGCGGATCCCTGCTGGTGATGAGGCAGAACCCTCTTGAGTGGCCACCTTGAAGGATATCTCTACATCCCTTATATCCAACGGCTGCCAGCATGGCTGCCTCGATCCCGGTTCTCCCTGCAAACCCCCCGTGGATAGGGGTCACCGAGCATTTTGAAAGAAGGGTTTCGTAGGTCGTGATCGGCAAAAGGAACCCCGCAATCCCCATGGCGTGGGATAATCCATCCTTGTCAAAGCTCAGAAGCTTAGCCACAGCTGCGGCGGAACCGAAAGCCCCCGCCGTCCCTGTCGGAGCAAACCCGATGAGGCTATGAGAGGGATGAATCGCTGCGGAGATGCGATTAGCGACCTCGTAACCTGCTATGATTGAAAGGAGGATTTCCCTGCCGGTCTTCTTGTGGTATTCTCCAACTGCCATGACAGAAGGAATCACCGCTGCGCAGGGATGGTTTCCACCTTGTTTGAACCCGTCATGAGATTGAAGCAATGCCCCGATCGTGCCATTGGCCATCGCACTTTGCCGACAGGAGCTCCTGTACCCAAAAGGAAGGACCGTCGCTTCTTGTCGGTCTCCTAATCCTCTGACAAATTCCGCAATTTGAATACCTTCTTCTAACCGGGAGCCTGCAAATATGTTGGCAAGAAAATCGAGGAGGCAAAATTTCGCTTTCTGGATTACCGGTTCAGGCACTTTCTCGATCTTCAGATCGCTGATAAAGTCAAGGAGCAGGTCGAATGAGCTCATCTCTTTTGTCTCCTGAGGATGAATCCGGGTTATGGTTAGGGATAGGAGACCTTACAGGCCCATATCCCTAGCAATGATATTTCTCTGGATTTCCGAAGTCCCCTCTCCAACGGTATAGAGGCGGCCATCCCGGAAATAGCGCTGCATATCGAATTCAAAAGAATAGCCATACCCTCCAAGGATCTGCATCCCTTTGCTCGAGACTCTCTGCAGCGTCTCCGTGGCGAGGAGCTTAGCCATCGCCACTTCTCGTTCGCAAGGTAGCCCTCGGGAGATCATCCAGGCTACTCGATAGGCCATAAGCCTGGAGGCGTCCACCTCCATCTGCATATCTGCAAGCATGTGCCGGATGGCTTGAAATTTGCCAATGGGACGTCCAAATTGAATTCTCTCCTTCGCATACTTCAAGGCATCCTCCACAGCAGCTTGTGCCATCCCAGTCACCGAGGCGCTCATTCCTGCCCGCGAATACTTGAGGGTCTTCATTACATTCGTAAGTCCCTTGTTCCACCCTCCCAGCACATTTTTCTTCGGAACTACCACATTTTCGAAAAAAATCTCGTAAGTTCTGACACAATTGTTACCTATCTTTTCGATCTCCCGCAAATTGACACCTGGAGATTTCGGATCGACCAGGAAAGTGGTAATCCCCTGGTTTTTGGGCAGGGTCTTGTCGGTCCGGCACGGCACTACCAAAAAATCGGCCACATCCGCTCCTGTGATCCAGGTCTTAACACCATTAATGATGAAGCGATCGCCATCCGGAGCAGCAGTGGTTCTGACATTAGCAGCGTCGGACCCGGCATCTGGCTCTGTCAGAGCTAGAGAAAACATGATCTCTCCTCTGCAAACCCGGGGGATATAGTCACGCTTCTGTTCCTCGTTTCCGTAGGTCAGAATAGACATTCCTCCAAAAAGCACAGATCGATTATAGATCGACGCTGCAATGAAACCATTTCTTCCCATCTCTTCGAGGACAATGGCGATATCGATAAAATCTCCCTCCAGGCCTCCATACGCCTTTGGGAAAGGAATAGCTGTCCATCCCATCTCCCCCATCTTCCTGAGTAAACCTGGGGGAGCCTCGTGTCGTCTGTCGAGTTCCCGAATATATTCCCTCGGGCACTCCCGCTCCATGAATTTAATAACGCTTTCTCTCAACATCCTTTGTTCGCCACTAAATCCGAAGTCCATGACTGTTCCTTCCGCGTAGCTATTTCTGATGATTTCGCAAAAGGTCGCGAAAAGGGTCATTGTTAGCGAAGTGAATCAATCTCGGCGTTCGCAACTCATGGATTTCATGGGATTGCTTCGCTGCCCCCCAAAAGCGGCACTCCTCGCAATGAGCGTGTGAGAAGGTAATTTGTGAATCCATCATTTTTTGTTTGCCGCTAGATAGTTCTCTTTCAACTGCCGCTTCATAATCTTCCCGGAGGTGGCCTTGGGGAGGGACGGCACAAATTCCAGTACCTTTGGTCTCTTGTAGGCGGCCAGGTTCTCCTTGCAGAACTGAAGGATCTCCTCCTGGGAGGCTTCTTTACCGGGTTTAAGAACGACAAAGGCCGCAATCTCCTCTCCGTATTCTTTGTCCGGAATGCCGATAACCGCGGACTCATACACAGCAGGATGAGATTGGAGGATTTCCTCGATCTCCGCTGGATAAATATTCACTCCTCCCCGGATAATCATATCTTTCTTCCTTCCCACGATGTAAAGAAATCCGTCATCGTCCATGCGAGCCAAATCACCTGGAAGAAACCATCCATCTGAAAAGCACTCTCGGGTTGCCTTGGGGTTCTTATAATACTTCCTGGCGGTCCCGGGCCCTTTATACATCACCTCCCCAACAGATCCCTTGGGGACCTCCCGGCCCTCTTCATCAACGATCCGGATCTCCGTGTTAAACACAGCCTGCCCTACGGAATCGCCTTTCCGGAGCATGTCCTGAGGCTTCAGGAGGCAGATTCCTCCCCCTTCGACAGAGGCATAGTAATCGTAAAAATTCGGTGTCACTCGTTCCATGACCCCCTGCCGGATGGAAGTATGAAGGGGAGCACCACTGGAAAAGAGAACTCTCAATGACCTGGCATCATAACGGCTCAGATCAGGAAGCTGGAGGATGCGATGGTACATCGTCGGGACCATGAAACAGGTGGTAATCCGCTCTTTCTCAATCGCCATCAGTGTTCGTGCCGGATCGAACCTCCCTCCCAAAACAGTGAGCGTTCCTCCCACGAAGAGGTGGCACATGCAGTGCGACCTTCCGCCTCCATGATGCATGGGAGTCACATTCAGAAAGATGTCCGAAGAATTAAAACCGAATTCCACGATCTGGGTAATGAACCGGAAAATCAAGTTGCGATGAGTGATCACCGCTCCTTTAAGAATCCCTGTTGTACCAGAGGAAAGGGCGATGAGAAACGTATCATTTTCATCCACGGAACATTCGGGCTCCAGGGGAGAAGATCCCTCAACGAGTAATTCATAGCTTGTTATCTCCGGGTTGTCCACCTTCCCTGTACAGATCAAATGCCCTCTTAATCGATGAATCTTTTGCTCCAGCTTCAAGAACGTTTCTGTCTTTTCGTCGGAGAAAATTGCGGCCGAAGCGCTAAAAAACCTAATTGTCCTTTCAACTTCCCCGTTTCCCCAGCGGTCATCGATGGGAAGAGCGATGGCTCCAATCTTTCCCAGGGCATACAGGCTCTCCAGGTGTTCCCGGCCGCTCGGCAAAATAACCGCGACGATTGTTCCTTTTTCGATGTTGAGGGACCTCAATCCATTCGCGAGTCGGTTCACCCTTTGATTCAGAAGACCATAGGTTAGTGAACGATCCCCTTCTCGCAAAGCCACCTTATTGGGGCGGTTTCGTGCATTGATTCGAAGACCATCACCGATATTCATCTTAACTCCTGATTAAAAAGCCTTCGCGGTCTCGCCATTCCTCAATTTTTGGAGACTCTCTCCCATCCTCCTATCTCAAAGGAAGGTGATTGACCTCGTTTTCAAAGGGAGGTCAGGATGGATTTGATGCAATGGGTCATCCACAACGATTTCAACCGAAACGTTCAGGCGAACCTCCAGATCCACAAAATTCAGATCTTCAAGAGCCGCCTTTTCCCTTACCAGGATAATGAAAGCAGCGTTTTCCTCCAGCGGAAAGGGTGTCCAGTGCCAGGTACCCACACGAAGGTTAACGCCTCGGGCACCATCGAGAAGAAAGGCTCTGATCTCGTCCAGGTCAGGCAGGGCAAACTCGTCATTCAAATCCCCTCGAGGGGCGACGGGTAGAAGGCTTCTCTTGCCTCCAATAGGAATGAAGGCCTGTGTACCCTTAAGGTGCCTCTCCATCCACGAAAATCTCAGAGGCCTCAACCTTGGCCTGAGATAGCCCAGTTTTAGAACATCCCGGGATAGATCGGCAATGCCGGGCCAATAGTCGAGAACGTCAAAATCCGAAACACGCCCAGCCGGAATCTTGTCACGGATCCGGACCAATCCTTTCTCAAGAAAGGTCCTGTTCGTAACGGGCTCCCTCTCCTTTGGTCCCAATACTTGGCCGAAGGGCCCAAAGCCAGAAGAGGTCAAAGGCTCAGCATGAATCGTGTGGACCTTTATCACTCCGGTACTCCTTCGCATCCGCAATTAGACCAATCCCTCAACTCTTCAACCAAACAAAGCTTGGCAACCTGCCACGGGACAACACAGGCTGGTCGGAAAGGCTTCGCGGCGTACCTTTCAAAGAACCCGCATTGACTCTTCTTCCGGATGGAGTCCAGATGAGGCCAATGCGCCATGTTACTCATTCCATGAAGAGATCGTCATTCGAAGCCGTGGAGATCGGCCTGCCCTGTCTCGGCTGCGATTGGCCTGGAGCATTTGGCTAACCTGTTGCTCACCCCTCACTTTCTCTCCAGACCCAGGCTTTTAATCAGTTCTCCGAAGCCGCTATGCGCCTTCTGAATCGCAGTCTCTAGATCCTTCGGACCGAAGTATTTCACTTCCATTTTCATGAGCTGGTGGGTCCGTATGAATTCAGGGTTCTCTACCGTCGCCTTCCTGAAGACGTCTGCTACCTTCGCCTGGAGGGTCTCCGGCATCCCCTTGGGCCCGAAGATTCCCCTCGGCAGTGCAATAATATCGACGGGTGCGTCGGGCAGCACCTCTTTCAGTTTAGCCACGGACTTGGGATCTGCGTCGCAAGGCTCTCCGGTCACCTGAATCAGGGTCTTCATCTTCCCCGCCTTGATCAGAGCATCCTGACCGCCGGCATAACAGTGGCCCATAATGTGTCCTCCCAGGACATTTTGCGTTCCTTCAGCATCCCCTTTAAAGTGAACCGGAACCAGCTTCAGTCCGAGCCGCTTTCCTATCCATTCCATCACAATGTGCATGGTCACCAAGTTCCCATAGCACCCGTACTTGAACGGAGGGTTCTGCCTTACGTACTGCACCCATTCGTCGAAATTCTTCCAGGGCGCATCCGCACGCACAACAAAGGCAAAATTATAAAGAGAGTGTCCAAGGATGACCGTGAAGTCTTTAGGCCCCCAACTGACACCTTGAGTAAACATCCCATGAGCAAGGGTCGATGCTGAAGACTCAAGGAGCGTATAGCCGTCCGGTTTTGCTGCCTGGAGGGCATCGACTGCGATCGTTCCCCCTGCCCCTGGTTTGTTGACGACGACCAACGGTTGCCCGGTGATCTTCTGAACCGCGCCTGCATAAGATCGGGCGGTAGTATCAGAAAGACCTCCTGGAGGAAATGGGACCAGCATCGTTATCGGCTTTGTGGGGTAAGCCTCCTGAGCAAAAGATCTTTCCAAATTCAACGCCAAAGGACCGAGTGAACAGACCAGCAATACACAAATCATTCTTTTACCCATTTGATTGCCTCCTTCCTCTTTGAGAGAGATTATGCCCGAAATCCGTTCTTTTCTCCCCTTCAGCCAGCACCCCGCTCCCTTTTTCTCACCCCCAGAACAACGTAACAGACCAGCACACCCAATCCCACAGCCATGAGCAGAGCGGAGATCGGCCGCGTGAAGAAGATCGTCATGCTCCCCTCTGACAGCGTGAGACTCTGTCGAAACGCGTTCTCCATCATTGAACTGAGGACCAACCCCATCACAAATGGAGCGGGTTCGAAATCAAATTTCCTCATCAGGTAGCCCACGACTCCGAAGAAAACCATAAGGAGGATTTCCACGTAGTTATTGGTGATGCTGTAAACTCCTACCAAGCAAAACAGCAGAATCGCCGGAAACAGATAAGTGTAAGGGACCCTTAATAACTGGACCCATAGGCCCACCAGGGGGAGGTTCAGTATCAGAAGCATTGCATTCCCCACAAACATGCTCGTGATGACGCCCCAGAAGAGATCAGGATGTTTGGCAAGGAGAAGGGGACCGGGTTGGATGCCGTGAATGATCAATGCACTGATGAGCACGGCAAGCACGACATTAGGGGGAATGCCGAGGGCGAGCATCGGGATAAAGGAGCTCTGGGCGCCTGCATTATTTGCCGTCTCGGGCCCTGCCACCCCTTCGATCGCACCCTGGCCGAATTGCTCGGGATGGCGGGATATCTTCTTCTCGACTGCGTAAGAAGCGAACGTCGAGATCAAAGCGCCTCCTCCTGGGATGACACCGAGGAAGAATCCGATCAAGGTCCCTCGCCCAATGGGACCTCTGCTCCGAACCCAATCCTCCCGCGAAGGAAGAATCCTCTTGATCTTTGTCTTGAAGATATCGAGTTCAAGCTTCTCTTCGATATTGGTTAGTATCTCTCCGATACCGAACAGACCCATGATCGCCGGAACGAGCCCGACGCCGTCATAGAGGGTTCGAATCCCGAAGGTAAACCTGGGAATCCCTGTGCTCATATCCATTCCAATCGCGCCGGTCAGCATGCCGAGACCTGCCATCAAAAGGGCTTTCAGAGTGGACCCTGTCCCCAGACCGCTGACAATCGTGAGGGACAAGAAAATGAGTGAAAAATATTCCGGAGGGCCGAAGCGGAGGGCGAAGTTCGCTAAGGGAGCAGCTAGGAGCATGACACCCAGGAGGCTCACCATCCCGCCGATAAATGACCCGATCGCAGAGATGCCAAGGGCTGGGCCAGCCCGTCCCTGGAGAGCCATTTTGTATCCGTCGATACAGGTCACGACAGAAGTGGCCTCTCCGGGAACGTTGATCAGGATGGAAGTCGTGGATCCACCATACTGGGCGCCGTAATAAATCCCTGAAAGCATGATGATCGCTGATACGGGAGAAATGCTGAGAGTTATGGGCATTAGGATGGATATGGTTGCGACAGGGCCCAATCCAGGCAGGACACCGATGAGAGTCCCGAGTAGCACCCCGAAAAAACAGTAGAGAAGATTGGCAGGGGTCATAGCGACCTGGAACCCGAATAGAATGTGATGAAGCATCTCCATAGGGAGCTATCCCATCTACATTCCCAAAAAACCGCGTGGCAGCTCAACTTGAAGGCCCACCTGGAAGAGGGCGTAACTTCCCAGAGAGGCCAGTAGAGCGACCCCCATTGCCAGATACCACTTCTGAGGCTGGATCCCTTTTAGAAGCAGAACGAACAAAAGGAATGTGGTAAGGCTGTAGCCCAGCTTCTCCAGCAGAAACCCGTAACCGCCCAAGGCTGCAACAATAGCGAGGACCTTCTTCCGCCCTTCAATCCCCGGCCACGGGCTCTTCGCGCTCTCTTTCACTTCCTCACCCCGCTTTGCATGAGCTAACATCAGGATCGAGAGGAATCCAATGAGAATTCCGAGCAGGAAAGGGAAAAAGCCGGTCCCCGGAGTGCTGAACGTTCCCAAGCCGTAACCCAGCGCACCGATACAAACCATGACGGAAAGTGTCAATAAAACGATAGCGCTTATTCGGTCGCGAGATCCCATGGTTCGTTGTCAATCTGATTTAATATTGCAGACAGGATACCAAAGCAGATCCGCTGGGGACACTGGGCGACTTTGCTGGGAAGCCGCCGCACTGCGGCGGGTAATTTCCCAAAAGGCTTGTAGCGGAACCTTTAAGAGGCGGAGCACCACGTTCCGCCAATCCCGCCTATGGCGGGACTGGACCTTACTCTCGGCGAAGTCCTCTGTAACCTAATCAATGTCAACCCAACTCCCATTACAAGCCTTTGGAAGTGTTCCCGGCGGGTCTGCCATGCAACCATGCCGTTTACTCGATTTTCAGGTTGAAGACACGAATGGCGTTCTCTCGAGTGATCTTATTGAACACCTCTTCAGGGAAGTGAAGATCTCTCAATTCGTTCACGGTCCTTTCAAAATCAAGGATGGGAAAATCGGTGCCGAAGATCACTTTATTCTTTCCTCTGGTCTTCACAAAACGAATGAACTCTTCCGTCCAGTATCTTGGTGAGTGGGCGTCGCATCCAATATAGACGTTGGGATGCTTCAGGGCCACCGCAATCGCCTGGGTTACCCAAGGCCACCCAATGTGAATCCCAACGATCCTCAGCTCCGGGAAATAGATTGCTACTTCGTCCAGAGTCATGGGATGAGCCACAGTAGGCAGATGAGTCTGAGCACAGTGGCCGATCTGGATCTCAATGGGAACGCCGAGTTCTACACATTTTGCGTAAAATGGATAATAAATCTTGTCATTGGGAGGCGTCTTAAACCAATGGGGATACAAATGGGCACCGACGAATCCCAGCTCCTTGATAGCCCGTTCCAGCTTATAAACCCCCTTCATCCGATCCTCCGGATTGATCCCCGCAAGACCATAGAACTTGTCGGGGTATTTCCGGACAGTTTGATGGATGGTCTCGTAAGGAACGTTCCATATCCCCAACGCGGGCGCAATCATGAAAGCCTTCTCAATCCCCGCCCTTTCCATCCTCTGTAAAATCTCTTCCGTTTCCATCCCCTCTTTACGGTCGTCGCTGATCCCGATATAGGAAGAGTAGAAATAGTTGAGTGTCTCGTTAAGCGTGGCTGGCCTTGTGTTATAGAGTTCGGGGGTCCACAGGTTGCATACAGCATCAATGATCTTCATAAAGTCCGTGCTCTTTGCGGAGGACGATAGAGAAACCACCCAGTCGTCCCAAATCGCTTGAAAATTCGAAACCTAAAACAAATTTCGATCACCAGAATTTATCGGTGAGCCTAACCGAATTTAGCCCCCCAACGGAAATCCCCAGCTTGATAACCCTCGTCGATCGAGAAAAGTTTCTTAATTGTCGAATTCTTATTTTCTTTGAAGCAAATCAGTGCCTCTGCGAATATGAAGGATGCGGCCTGTTTCTCTTTCATCCTGCGGTTTCAAAGAGCTCAGTATTTTATTTGGGTTGTGATGTTAGCATAACAAAATAACTTTGTCAAGAAAAATTACGATAGAAACCTCACGACCTTCTTCTGGAACGGAAGCTCCCTCCCGGCCACAGGGCGGAGCTTCCGTTTCCGGTGTTTATCAATCTTTATAGTGAAGTTTCACCGGGCGTTTCACATACTGACCTACGCCGGGCTGGGCCACTACCTTGTCGTTTTCAAAAACCACCTGCCCCCGAAGGATCGTATGGGTCGGCCACCCTCGGTAGCTCAAGCCCTCAAAGGGCGTGAAATCCTGGGCCGAGTGCAGAGTCTCCACGGAAACCTCTTTCTCCTTTTCGAGATCGATCAGAGCCAGGTCCGCATCGGAGCCAACGGCGATCGTTCCCTTCTTCGGATAGAGCTCATGGTAGAGAGCCGGATAATAGGACGTAAGCTCTGCAATCCTTTCAAGGGGAAGGCCTCGCTTGCGATATCCCTCGGTAAGCAAGAGCGGAAAGAGCAGCTCTGTCCCTCCGAAGCCGGCAAGGGAGGTCCAGAGGTCTCCCTCCTTGATCTTCTGGGTTGAACAGGCATGATCGCTCACGACGGTCTTGATATCCCCCGCGAGCACAGCCTGCCACAGCGCCTCGACGTGCTCTCGCTCACGGATGGGTGGGTTCACCTTCCCAAGCCTGCCGTAAGGGATATCGTTCGAAAGGCCGAGATGATGGAGCGTCCCTTCGAGCAAGATGTTCAGTTCGGGATGCTTCCCGACCGCCTCCTTCCCCGCCTCGATCGCATCGATGCTGGAGAGGTGGAGCAAGTTGATGGGACAATGAGTCTCGCCTGCCAAGACCTCCGCATCCTTGATCGCCATGCGCTCGGAAAAGGCTGGCCGGGCATCGCTGTAATCCTTCAGAGGTCGCCCCGATTCATGTTGCCTCACGTATTGGGTCGCCACGTTGATGATCTCCGGCTGTTCGCAGTGAATGCTCAGGCTGATCCGTCCATAGTTCTTGTATTTTTCGTTCGCCCTGGCCACTTCCTTCATGTAGTTGTACAGAAAGCCGAGATCGTAAGAGGTGTTGAGCAAGAGATACTTATCTCCTCCTGCACCGCCTGTGAGATCGAGCATCTTGTAGAACATGAAGTATTTGAAGGTCGAAATCCCGAAACGCTCGATGAGAAGGTCGATCTCTTTCATCTGCTCCGGTGTCATGATGGAAACATGGTAAGCGTAATCGGTAAAAAAGGAGCCTTTCGACTTTTCGAGAACCTCGGGGAAGACCTCCTGGTAAGGTCCCGAGCGATTGAGATAGTTCTTGCCTGTCCGAAAATAGCTGCAGATCGTGGTGACGCCCCCCCAAACAGCAGAGCGTGACTCGCTCAAGGCATCCTCGTCGAGGGGTCTGAAAATCCCGATATGGAAATGGGAATCGACGGCTCCGGGAAAGACATACTTCCCCGAGGCATCGATGACCCGCTCGCCAGTTTGGGGGTCGATGCGAAGGGAAATCGCGGCGATCTTTTCGCCCTTTACGCCGATATCGGCCTTCACCACACCCGTCTTAGGGATCACCAGATGGCCACCTTGGATCACCAGATCGTATACCTTCATGATTCCTCCTCTCCCCAAATGGATTGCTTTCCCCGCCGTTTCGCGAGCTATGCTTCGGCGCCCGAACGAAACCCCTTGAATTCGCAGAATCAGAATCCTTCTGTAAAGGTCCTCACGTCCTTGTAGGATTCGACCCTTTTTGCCCTATCCAGGATCTCCTTTGCCTTTTCGAGACCGTAGATCGGCCCCGTGAGGTCGATGAACTTTCTATCGAGCTCCTCTTCCGTGTAGGGATCCTCCAAATCGCCCTTGCTCACCCAAACGGTTTCCGTAAAGGTTTCTCCGTTTTTCAAGCGTACGGTCACCCGGGACGGCCGACGAGCAGGCATCATCTGAGTGAACTCCGCTCGCTCCTCCACCTGGACCCGTGCTGCCAGTTCTTGAATCTCCTTTTGCTCCGCTTTCTCAGGCAGAAAGCTTTCGACTCCAGAATGGCCGTGGACCACGGTTGTAGCGATCGCAAAGGGGATGGAGAACTTCGCAGCGAGCATGTTACGGGGTTTCCGAGATGAAAGCTGCGCGGCGAGGGAATAGGTCTCCACATGGACCGATTCCACGTCCTCGGGCCGAAGCACTCCCTCTTTCTGCTGTTTCATGATCCGATACAGGGCATCGAGGCTCGAATGGTTGTAACGGCAGCAGGCATAGGCCTTGAAATAGTTTCGCGTGATCTCGTAGCGGCTACCCAGGGCTTCGGTCATGGCTGCGGGGTTGAAGGAATCCGAGACAACGCCTCCATATACGGAGCCAATGCCGTCTTCCTCTCCAGTGAAGCCGCTCTCGAGGAGATGGAAGGCCAGGATGGCCATGGAACCACTCACACCCGCGTAAAGGTTTCTCACCGTGCCCCCTTCGAGCATCGTCTTTCGCGAGGTGGCCAGGGTCATGGAGGAGGCGATATTGACCAGGGTGATCATCGATTCGACGTCGATCCCCATGAGCTTGCCCACGGTCACCGCAGCGCCTACGGTTCCCCAGGATCCATGAGGGTGCATCGTCATCCTCAGTTTCGAGGCGATCCCGATGCGGCATGCCATTTCATAACCGAGGACAATGGCTGCGATCAACTCCTTTCCCGATACGCCCTTCTCTTCTCCCACGGCAAGGGCAGCCGGCACAACGTGTATGCCTGCATGGCCTCGGGCGAATTGGTTTCCCTCGTCCAGTTCCAACCATGTCCCCGAGGTCCCGTTAAGCAGAGCCGCGTTGAGCGGATCCATCTTCCTCTTCTGACCGATCACCGAAGCGATTTCCCGAGGGGAATAGGCACCGAGTCGCCGGGCCATTTCGCGAGGTTCCCGATGCTGGGCTCCTGCTGCAATCGCGGCGATCGTATCATAGAGCACCTTTTTTGCTCCATCCACCACCCCGGGAGGAAGGTCCTCAAAGTCCGTCTCCACCGCAAAACGACAGATCGTCTTCAGATATTCCGGCATCTCATCCGCTCCCTTCTTCCCCCTTCGGGGACCGCCTCTCAGGAAATCGCTTGATGCATCAGCCGATCCTACACAACGTGAACGAATGCCCTTGAACAACCCTTTTCCCTTCAGGTTCGCTCGGCTAAGACGGCCTCTGCGGCCGATTCGCCCGCGATCTTTCCGAGTACTGTTGCCGCCAAGAGGCCATTGGCCGAACTGTAGCCCTTGACTCCCGACCCCGAAAAACCAACCGCCACCCCGCCTCCGGCGTAAAGATTCGGGATGACGCTCCCGTCGGGCCTGAGCACTTGGGCCCTCTTGTTGATCTTCAAACCGCCCTGAGTATGGAAAAGAGCTCCTGTCACCCTTACACCGAAGAAGGGCGGTCTCAAAGGCCCTTGGAAGTTTTGACGACCCAAAGGATCGGGGGCCCTTCCTTCTGCAGCTCGGTTGTAAGCTTCAAGGGTCAGACGAAGCTCCTCGGGCGGGAGGCCGAAACTTCGAGCAAGATCCTCGACCGTTTCCCCCTTTTTCACAGCACCGATCTCGACGCATTGCGTGAAGTCCTCGAAAGAAAGTACCGACCGATAGATCCGCTCGTCGAAGATCTCCACGGCCATCTGATCTTCCTGCCTGAGCACCTCGATGGCATGTTCCGAATAACCCGTATATTCGTTGGAAAAACGCCTTCCCTGTTTGTTTACCTGGAAGCCTCCGTTCACGATGACGACCCACGTGAGGAGGGTGGCATGAGGGTAAGCCACCGATCCGTGGGCCTGATAGGCCCCCATATGTTCGGTAGCAGCCCCGAGCTCCATCCCCCAAAGAATCCCTTCCCCTGTGTTTCCTTCGTGGCCGAAATAGAAGGCATCGGCCATCTCCGGGATGTACTTTCGGAGCATCTCCTTGTTGTTTCCGAAACCGTTGCAGGCGAGGATCACTTTCTTCGCTCGAAGACGATTGATCCCCTGTCCTGCGATCTCCACCTCGAGTCCCAAGACCTCTCCCGCCTCCGTCGCAATGAGGTCCTTCACGGGTGCCTGGGTGACGAGCATGATGTTCTCCCTGGTGGAAAGGGCCGAACGGAGCTCCTGTATGATCTGCGTTCCCTTCCGAGTCGAGGGGGCATGAATCCTCATGCGCGAGTGGCCGGGATAGAGGAAATCGGTCACGATGTCGAGGTGAATTCCCACAGCATCGACCAACCACTCCACAAGGTGCTTCGATTCGCGGCAAACATGAAAGGTCATTTCGGGATCGCTTTCGTAATTGTTCTTCCTGAAGATATCCTCGGCCATCAACTCAGCCGAATCGTCGATCCCTGCTGCCTTCTGAAAGCGTGTCCCCGCTGCGGGGATCATCCCCTGGCTG
>Ga0315298_1002560_pt1 | contig 30639 bp, 22 predicted proteins | sample WHS_1_MG_FD_203077 | JGI IMG/M metagenome (GOLD analysis project Ga0315298, IMG submission 203077) | Extremophilic microbial mat communities from Washburn Hot Springs, YNP, Wyoming, USA - WHS_1_MG | ecosystem: Environmental > Aquatic > Thermal springs > Hot (42-90C) | place: USA: Wyoming... | reverse complement strand
CTGTACCAGGGCTACCGCGGCGTGGTGCGCGACGTGACCCGGGCGCACCAGGACGAGGAAAGGCTGGAACTGGCCGCCTACCGTGACGCGCTCACCGGCCTGGCCAACCGCACGCTGTTCCAGAAACACCTCGAAGACGCCATCGCCGTCGCCCCGCCGGGCCAGGGGTTTGCCGTGCTGTTCATCGACCTGGACCGCTTCAAGCTGATCAACGACGCGCTCGGACACGGCGTGGGCGACCGCGTGCTCATCGAGACCGCGCAGCGGCTGGTGCAGCTCGCCCGGCCAAACAACACCGCGGCGCGTTTCGGCGGCGACGAATTCCTGCTGCTCGCGCGCGACGCGCACGACCTGACGCAGGCCATGCGGTTGGCGGCGCAGATCCAGGACAAACTCAGCGAGCCGATGCAGTACGCCGACCGCACGGTGCAGTTCAGCACCAGCATCGGCGTGGCAGTGTACCCGCAGCATGGCCGCACCAGCGCCGAGCTGCTCGGCCGCGCCGACGCCGCGATGCACGAGTCCAAAGTGCTCGGCCGCAACCGCGTCGAGGCGTTTTCCGCCGCGCTGCAGTCGCGCATCGAGCGCCGTTCGCAGCTCGAAGAGGAACTGCGCGCGGCGATCGCCAACCGCCGCTTCGACGTGCATTTCCAGCCGGTGTGGGCGCGCAAGCAAAACCTGCTGCTGCTGGACGAAACCGCCTGCATCGAGACGCTGCGCAGCCATTACGACATCGTCGGCGTCGAGGCGCTGGCGCGCTGGACGCGCGGTAACGGCGAGCGCGTGCCGCCCGATGAATTCATCGCCATCCTCGCCGACTGCGGCCTGCTCGACGCCTTCGGCCCGGTGATGCTGTCGATCGCGCTGGAAAACTTCGCCCGGCTGCGGCGGGAACAGGGTTTCGACGGCACGCTGGCGTACAACGTGTCGCCGCGCCAGCTGCACGTCAACGCCTGTGTGCCGTGCGTGTACGACGTCACCGAACAGTACGGCGTGCCGCGCGACAAGGTGATCCTCGAACTCACCGAAAACGTCGAAATCGAGCACAACCCCGACCTCATCGCCGTGCTCGACGGTTTTCGCGCCATGGGCGTGCAGCTCTCACTCGACGATTTCGGCGTGGGCTACTCCAACCTCGGCTACCTCACCCGGCTGCCGGTGACGCAGATCAAGATCGACCGGGCCATCGCCTCCGGGGTGAGCACCGACCGCTTCAAGGCGGCGATCGCCCGCGCCACCCTGACCATGGCGAAGACGCTGGGGATCGAAGTCGTCGCCGAAGGCGTGGAAACCGCCGCCGACCTGCTGTGGATGGAACGCGCCGGCTGCCCGATGATCCAGGGTTGGGTGTTCGCCCGCGCGCTCAACGTGCAGCAAATGCTCAATCTGTTGCGCGAACTGCGTGCACAGCGGGACGCGCCGCGCTGACCGCCCCGCCGGCAGGGCCGGCGCGTTTCACTGCGGCGGGCGCAGCTCGCGGCGCAGAATCTTGCCCACCGGCGTCTTGGGCAGCTCGGTGCGGAATTCGATGTATTTCGGCCGCTTGTAACCGGTGAGCTGCTCGTGCAGGAAATCGCGCAGCTGCGCCTCGGTGAGCGCCGGATCCTTTTTCACCACGAACAGCTTGACCGCCTCGCCCGATGCCGCGTCGGGCACGCCCACCGCCGCGGCTTCGAGCACGCCGGGATGCATCACCGCCACGCCCTCGACCTCGTTGGGGTAGACGTTGAACCCGGACACCAGGATCATGTCCTTCTTGCGGTCGACGATGGTGACGTAGCCGCGGTCGTCGATCACGCCGATGTCGCCGGTGCGCAAAAAGCCGTCGGCGGTGAACGCCTTGGCGGTTTCGTCCGGCCGGTTCCAGTAGCCGCGCATGACTTGCGGGCCGCGCAGCGCGATTTCGCCGGGCTGGCCCGGCGGCACCTCGTTGCCGGCGTCGTCGACCAGCTTGAGCTCGGTCGACGGCAGCGGCATGCCGATGGTGCCGGTGTAGCGGTCGGTGTCGGTGGGATTGCAGATCGCCGACGGCGACGTCTCCGACAGCCCGTAGCCCTCGCAGATCGGGCAGCCGGTGCGCTGCAGCCAGCGCTGCGCCACGGCCTCCTGCACCGCCATGCCGCCGCCGACGCACAGCTTGAGCGTGCGCCAGTTCACGCGGTCGAAATCGGGGTGGTTGAGCAGGCCGTTGAACAGCGTGTTGACCGCCGGAAACGAATGCAGCTCGTATTTCGCCAGTTCCTTGAGCGTGGCCTGCAGGTCGCGCGGGTTGGGAATGAGGATCATCATCCCGCCCTCGTAAGCGCTGAGCATCATGATCACGGTGAAGGCGAAAATGTGGTAGAGCGGCAGCGCGCAGATGGTGTTGAGCTGCGTGCCTTCGGGCAGTTGCTTGAGCGCCGGTGCATACCATGCCGCGGACTGCACGATGTTGGCGACGATGTTGCGGTGGGTGAGCGTGGCGCCCTTGGCCACCCCGGTGGTGCCGCCGGTGTACTGCAGCAGCGCGACGTCAGTGGCACCGATCTGCGGTGCGGTGAACCTCAGCCCGGCGCCCGCGCGCACGGCATGGCTCCAGCGCACGTGGCCGGGCAGCGACCAGCGCGGCACCAGCCGCTTTTTGTGCCGCACCACATAGTTGACGATGGCCCCCAGCGGAAACCCCAGGGTCTCCCCCATGCTGGCCACGACCACATGCCGCACCGCCGTGTGCCCGATGACCTGCTGCAGGGTATGGGCGAAGTTTTCCAGGATGACGATGGCCACCGCGCCGCTGTCCTTGAGCTGGTGTTCGAGCTCACGCGGGGTGTACAGCGGGTTGACGTTGACCACCACCAGCCCGGCGCGCAGCACCGCCGCCACCGCCACCGGGTATTGCGGCACATTGGGCATCATCAGCGCGACGCGGTCTCCCGGTTTGAGCCCCAGCGACTGCAGGTACGCCGCAAACGCCGTGCTATGCTGTCCCCATTGCGCGTAGCTGGTGCGGTGCCCCATGAAGGCAAACGCGGGACGCGCGGCAAACGCCGTGAAACTGCGTTCGAGCAAGGCGCCGGTGTTGGCAAAAAGATCGGGGTCGATGTCCGCTGGCACGCCTGCGGGGTAATTCGCCAGCCAGATCCGCTGCATAGTCTGTCTCCTGCGGTGTCGTTGATCGTGCGCGCCGGAAAAAAGCACGGCCGTTCGATTTTCGGAACATAGCCGATTCGGCGCGTTTCGGCTAGGGCCCGCAGCAGCGCCGCGGTCGATCCGCCCGGCGCACGACCAGCGCGCCGTTCAAGCCGTCTGCTGACCGGCGCCGGCCGGCTCGGCGGCGGCGCCCAGGCGGCTGCGCAGCGCGGCGATGCGCGCCATCGCCGCGTCTTTGCCGCTCACCCTGGGCTGGCCGCTTTGCATTTCGGCGATGAAGCGGCTGGGGGTGCGCCCGGCGGCGCCGCGCCCCTGCTTGCGTTTCTGGCACCAGCTCAGCACCAGGGTCTGCCGCGCCCGCGTCACGCCCACGTACATCAGCCGGCGCTCCTCCTGCAGCGCGCTGTCGGTCAGCGGCCGGTCTTCGGTGAAAAACGGCAGCAGCCCTTCCTCGCAGCCGGCGAGAATGACGTGCGGCCACTCCAGCCCCTTGGCGGCGTGCAGGGTGCACAGCGTGACGGCGTCGCGCTGCTCGCCGCGCTCCTGCAACTGGGTGATGAGCGAAACGGTCTGCGCGATCTGCGTCAGGCCGACCTGATCCTCTTCGGCCTTGCGCTCGATCCAGCCGCAGAAGTCGTCGACGTTCTTCCAGCGCTGCTCGGCCTCGCGCGGATTGTCGGCCTGCTCCTCGATCCAGGCGCGGTAGCCGATGGTGTCGAGCATCTCGCGCAGCAGTTCGCCCGCCGGCGCGGTGCGCGCGCGCCACTCGATGTCGTGCAGCAGACGGCCGAACTCGCGCAGGTGATCGGCGGCACGCGCGCCCACCGCGGCAGGCAGCGCGTCGCGGAACAGCGCCTCGAACAGCGACACCTTCCACTGCCCGGCGAAAGTGCTCAGCGCCGCCAGGGTCTGCGGCCCGATGCCGCGGCGTGGCGTGGTCACGGCGCGCAGAAACGCCGGGTCGTCGTCGGCGTTGGCCAGCAGCCGCAGGTAGGCGCAGAGGTCCTTGATTTCGGCGCGGTCGAAAAAGCTCTGCCCGCCGCTGACCACGTACGGAATGTTGGCGCGGCGCAGCGCCTGCTCCAGCGGCCGCGACTGGTGGTTGGCGCGGTAGAGCACGGCGATGTGCGCCAGCTCGGCACCGCGGCCGCTGCGCAGCGCCTGGATGCGCGCAGCCACCATCTGCGCCTCCTCGTCCTCGTTCTGCGCTGCGCGCACTTCCACCGCCTCGCCCTCGCCGTGCTCGCTCCACAGGCTCTTGGGGTAGAGCTTGGGGTTGCTCTGGATGATGGCGTTGGCCGCGCGCAGGATGGCGTTGGTCGAGCGGTAGTTCTGCTCCAGCTTGATGACTTCGAGCTGCGGCCAGTCGGTCTGCAGCCGTTTGAGGTTGTCTAGCGTGGCGCCGCGCCAGCCGTAGATGCTCTGGTCGTCGTCGCCCACCGCGGTGAAGTGGCCCTTGTCGCCCACCAGCAGCCGCAGCAGGTCGTACTGCGCGGCGTTGGTGTCCTGGTATTCGTCCACCAGCAGGTAGCGCAGCTTGTCCTGCCAGTGCGCGCGCACGTCGGCGTGCTGCTGCAGCAGGGTGACGGGCAGCCAGATCAGGTCGTCGAAATCGACCGCCTGATACGCCTGCAGCATGTCGGCGTAGCGCGCGTACACCCTGGCGGCGACGCGCTCGTCGTCGTTCTGCGCCGCGCGCGCTGCCTGCTCGGGGGTGAGCATGGCGTTTTTCCACAGGCTGATGCTCCACTGCCAGCGGCGGGCGGTGGCGTTGTCGGTGGTGGCCCCGGCGTCGCGCAGCAGGCCGGTGACGTCGTCGGCGGCGAGGATGGAAAACTGCGGCTTGAGCCCCAGCGCCTGCCCGCTTTCGCGCAGGATGCGCACCCCCAGGGCGTGAAAGGTAGAAATGGCCAGCTTGCCGGCCACGCCACGCTTGTCCACCAGTTGTGCTGCGCGCTCGCGCATTTCGGCCGCGGCCTTGTTGGTGAAGGTGATGGCGGCGATCTGCTCGGGCTCCAACCCGGCGCGCAGCAGCCGGGCGATTTTGTGCGTGATCACCCGCGTCTTGCCACTGCCCGCCCCGGCGATGACGAGGCAGGGCCCGGACAGGTGGGCGACGGCGCGTTCCTGGGCGGCGTTGAGCATGAGGCTGGCTGAGGCAAAGGCATGCAGTCTAACCGCTACGTTCTCTCCATACAGACCCCGCCACGGCGTGAAGCAACCGCTAGCGCAACGCCCCTTGTGTGCAGACTTTTCAGACCTGGCGGGACAGCGGTTCCTCCCCGGGCAGCACGGCGTGCTCGGCACGGGCTTGCTGCACCCATGCGGCCACAGCCGGGTGCGCGGCCACCTCCCGCACGTAGCTCCAGGCCCAGTCCGGCAACGCCGGCCGGTAGGTGAGAAAGCGCATGCACACCGGGGCGTAAAAGGCGTCCGCCAGACTGAAGGCGCCGAACAGCCAAGGCCCGCCGCTGGAGTGCAGCGCATCGCTCCACATGCGGAGGATCTGGTCGATGTCGTGCCGCACCGCCGGGGTCATGCCCTGGCCCGGCCATTCGGCCCGGATGTTCATGCTCATGTGCTCGCGCAGCGCGCCAAATCCGCTGTGCATGCTGGCGCACAGGCTGCGGGCCCAGGCGCGGGCGGCGCTGTCGCGCGGCCATAGGGCATGCTGCGGAAAGCGCTCGGCAAGGTATTCGCAGATGGCCAGCGAGTCCCACACCCGCAGCGCGCCGTCTTCCAGAATGGGCACACGCGCCAGCGGCGACAACGGCGCCACCTCCGTGGCGAACGCTGGGGTGTCCAGCAGGTGCAGACGTTCCTCGAACGGGATGCCGAATGCCGTCATCGCCACCCAGGGGCGCATGGACCAGGAGGAATAGTTTTTGTTGCCGATGTGGAGAATGAACATGATCGCAGCACCGCAGAGGGAAAGGTGGGGACGGGGTGTGGAACCGAGGCCATTCTCCCGCCGCCATGTGCCGTATCCAAACGGCTTTTTCGCATGGCCGCCATGCAGGCGGCGCATGCTGAGCTGCCGGGTTCAGCGCCCTGCCGTGGCGCGCAAGGCGTCGTATTCGGATTCCTGCCGGCGCGGATCGAGGTAAGACGGGGCGATGGCTTCGAGCGACTCGGGGTGCGCCACGCCCAGCGCGGGGACGAAGCCGGGCAGCGCACCGCTGCACACGCTGTCGACCTTCATCGAGTCGAGGTTGTCGCGGCTCATCAGCGGCTCACCGGGGACGAGTTCGAGCAGCCGGGCCTGCAGCCGGCCGAGCGCGTCGGGCAGCGGCAGCACGATGCGGCCGCAGCCCTCACCGACGCGCGCCCACTGTCCGGCCAGGCGCACCAGCTCGGCCAGGGTGTAGACCTTCGGGCCGCAGAGCTCGTAAGTCTGGCCGATGGTGTCGCGTGCGTGCGGGCCGGTCAGGCTGTTGACGAAGGCGCTGACCACGTCGCCGACGTAAACCGGGGCGAAACGGGTGTTGGCCCCGGCCAGCGGCACCAGCGGAAACAGCCGCTGCAACCGGGCGAAGGTGTTGAGGAAACTGTCTCCGGGGCCGAACACCACGGACGGGCGGAAAATGGTCAGGTCGATGCCGGACTGCGCGCGCAGCGCCGCCTCGCCGTCGCCCTTGGAGCGCAGGTACATCGACGGGCCTTTGGGGTCAGCGCCCAGGGCGCTCATGTGCACCACCCGGCGCACACCGTGGCGGGCGCAGGCGGCGGCGAGACGGCGCGGCAGCTCGACGTGCGCACGGGCGAAATCGGCGCCGTAGGGCTGACCGCGACGGCCGTGCAGGATGCCCACGAGGTTGACCACGGCGTCGCGCCCGGCCACCAGTCTGTCGAGCCTGGCGTCGTCGTGCACGTCGGTTTCGACCACATCGACCAGCGGCAGCTGCACCAGATGGCGCGCACGCTGGCGGCGGCGGGTGGGCACGGTGACGAAGTGGTTGCCCAGCGACAGGGCGTTGACCACGCGGCTGCCGATGAAGCCGCTGCCGCCGATGACCAGGATGTTCTGTTGCTGCATAGACGCTTCCGCAAAATCCACGACAGCCGCAAGTGTGCCAGAACCTCGGCCGGCCTGGCTGTGCGGCGTCAAACGCCGCGGCAGCCGGCTCGCGCCCGCCCGGCGGCAGGGCGGCTCACACCGTGTCAATGCTGGTTGCTCGCCAGCATGGCATCGGGCACGCCGATGTCGCCCAGCCGCGCCTTGAGCGACTGCGGTTTGCCGCTCAGGATGGCGGCGTACACCGTGGCGTTGGCCAGCACGCGTTTGACGTAGTCGCGGGTTTCGGCGATCGGGATGTTTTCGGCGAACACCGCGCCGGGCAACAGCGGCTGCTGCGGCAGCCCCATGCTGCGCCAGCGCAGCGGCCGCCCGGGGCCGGCGTTGTAGCCGGCGGCGGCCAGCGCCTCCGAGCCGCCGAACTGCTGTAGCAACCCGCCCAGATAGGCGCTGCCGAGCTGCACGTTGACGCCCACGTCGGTGATCTGGTCGTGGGTGTAGTCGGTCAGGCCGATTTTGCGCGCCACCAGCCGTGCCGTGGCCGGCATGAGCTGCATCAGCCCGGAGGCGCCGACCCACGACTTGATGTTGGCGATGAACCGCGACTCCTGGCGGATCAGGCCGTACAGAAAGGCCTCGCTCACGCCTTCGGTGCGCGCCGCCCTGGCGATGGCGTCGCGGTAGGGCATGGCGTACCGCTGCGCGATGTCCACACCGCCCTTGACCCGCTCGCTGGTGTTGATGCAGCGGTCCCACAGGTGCTGCTGGCAGGCGAGCTCGGCGGCAGCCTGCATCTGCGCGTTGTCCAGGCCGCGCAGCGAGAAATTCCACTCGCGCACCGCCTCGTTGCGCAGATCGATGGAGAACAGCGCCAGCGCGCGCTGCATCCCCGGGCGCGCGGCCTGCTGCGCCACGGCGGCCGCGGGAGCCGGCGGCAGCGACGGCGGCAGGCTGATTTTCATGCCCAGCGCGTCGGTGGCGAGCTGACCGTAGAAGTCCCAGGGGTTGGCGATTTCGGCGAACAGGGCGCGGGCTTCGATGGGATGGCCGAGTTTTTCCAGCGCGCGTGCGTGCCAGTAGGACCAGGCCGCATCGCCGCTGCCCTGGTCGATCAGGCTGCGGGTGGCGCTGCGCACCATCTCCCAGTCTTGCGCGCGCAGCGCCGCGCGCACCTGCCACTCACGCACCACCGGCGCCGGGGAATACGTGGCGTCGGCCTGCTGCATGCGGGAGAACCAACGCACGGCGTCGGGCTGCAGGTTCAGCGCCGCGGCCAGGCCGATGCGTCCCCAGAGCTGCGCGCGGTCGCGCGCCGGCAAGGCGGAAAAATCGTCCTGCAGCAGCCGTGCCGCCTGCGCCGGGTCCTGCCGTGCCATGCTCAGCAGCGCGAGCACGACGTACTGCCGCCGCTGGCCATCGGCAATGGCCGCTGCCGCGCCGCGGCGCACGGTATCGAGCAGAAAGCGCACCGGCTCGGCATCGGTCTGCTCCAGGATGCGCCAACTGCCCGGCGGCAGGAACGGCGCGAGCAGGTCGCGCCCCTGTCTGGCGCGGCCGTCGGCGTAAAACCGGCGCAGGCGCAGCCACAGCATGTCGCGCGGCATGGCGCCGTCCTGCAGCAGCGCGGTGGCGGCGCTGTTGCAGCCGGCGCCGCCGTACCGCTGCTCCATCCACAGGGCGAATACCTGCGCGGTGACGTCGGCATGCTGCGTGACATACTGGCTTTGCAGGTCGTAGCACTGCACCTGCGGGTCGTCGCGCATGAGGAAACCGGCGTAAACGCGGTCGAAATCGGCCCAGTCCTGGCGTTTGCCCAGTTCGAGCAGCCAATCGTTGCGCAGCCGGTCGAGCACGTAGGTGTGCGGATAGGCGGCGGCAAAGGCGTCGAAATCCTGCTGCGTCGCGCGCGACAGCGTCGGTTTGATCGCCCAGTACGCCAGCCACGGTTCGAGCAGGCTGCCCTTGAACTGCGCCAGCGCGTCGAGCGCCGGCTGCGGATCGCCGCGCTGCGCGGCTTGCTGCGCCTGCACGATGCGCTGCGCCTGCGCCGGGGGAATCTGCGGTGGAATCTGCGGCGGAGTGTGCGGTGGAGTTTGCGGTGGAATCTGCTGCATCACCGCTGCCACCGCCTGCGGCGCGCTGCCCGTGGCGGCGGCGGACTGCGCCTGCGCGGCGTGCGCCGCCGCGGCCAGCGTCACGGCCGACACCAGGCGGACGACGCGGCGCACAATATGCCAGGACCGTTTCGTGCTCATAGGACGCCAGCTTACCGTGAACCCGCCGATTTATGACCCATTGTCCCCCGATTTGCAACAGAATTTACGCGCCGATTTGCGTCGTGAGCTGATCGCGCGGCGGCAGGCGCTGCCCGATCTGGCGCAACGCCAGGCGCAGTTGGCCGCGCGCCTGCGTCAGGTGCTCGACGCGCTGGAGCCGCAGACCCTGGGCGCGTACTGCGCCACGCGCGGCGAGTTCGACCCGCTGCCCACGCTGAGCGAGTGGGCCGCCACCCACCCCGAGTGCGTGCTGGCGCTGCCGCGCGTGAGCGAGGCCGACAAAACCATGGAGTTCATCGTCTGGCAGCCCGGGCAGCCGTTGCGCCCGGGGGCTTACGGCATCGCCGAACCTAGCGGCACGCAGCGCATCGACCCCACCACCCTGCTGGTGCCCTGCGTGGGGTTCGCCGAAGTCGGCCTGCGACTGGGCTACGGCGGCGGCTACTACGACCGTTATCTCGCCGGCCGCGAGGAGGTGTACACCGTCGGCCTGAGCTACGCCTGCTGCGAGTTGCACCAGCTCGACATGCAGCCGCACGACCAGCTCATGGATCTGGTGCTGACCGAGGACGGGCTGTACGGTCTGGACGCCCTGTCGCTGTCGCTGATCGATTGAATTGAGCGCCGTCGCCCATGGCCCGCTGCTGGCCCAGGCCGATGTCACCACGGACGCCAGCGGCCACCCGGCCAGCGCACGCTACGGCGACGTCTACGCCAGCCGTGCCGGCGCTCTGGGGCAGGCACGCGCGGTCTACCTGCGCGGCTGCGGGCTGCTCGACACCCCGCCGCGCTGGGCAGGTGCTGCGCAGTTCACCGTGCTGGAAACCGGCTTCGGTCTGGGGGTGAACTTTCTCGCCACCTGGGCGGCGTGGCGCGCCGACGCGCAGCGCTGCGCGCAGCTGCACTACGTCGGCATCGAGCTGCACCCGGTGCGCGCAGACGATCTGCTGCGCTTTGCCCCGGCAGAGCTGGCGCCGCTGGCGACCGAGCTGGCGGCGCAATGGCCGCTGCCGGTGCGCGGCCTGCACCGCCTGACGTTCGACGGTGGACGGGTGCACCTCCTGCTGGCGCTGGGCGACGCTGCCGAGCTCGCTGCCAGACTGCATCTGGCCATCGACGCCCTCTACCTCGACGGCTTCGCCCCGGCGCGCAACCCCGCGCTGTGGACGCCCGAGCTGCTGCGCCTGCTGGCGCGGCACTGCAAACCCGGGGCACGCGCCGCCAGCTACACCGTGGCGCAAGGCGTGCGTCAGGCGCTGGCGCAGGCCGGGTTCCGCGTCGAGCGCCTCCCCGGCTGGGGCGGCAAGCGCCAGCGGCTGCAGGCGCAATTCGAGCCGGTGTGGACGCGCACCCGTCACCCCTTGCCCAGCCCCTGGCCTGCGCACCTGCCGCGGCAGGCGGTGATCGTCGGCGCCGGCATCAGCGGTGCCGCCTGCGCGCAGGCGCTGGCGCAGCGCGGCTGGACGGTCGACGTGCTCGACGCCGCGGCGCAGCCGGCCAGCGGCGGCTCGGCCATGCCGGCCGGGCTGGCGCATCTGCAGCTTTCGGCGGACGACAACCTGCTGTCGCGGCTGACCCGCGCCGGCATGGCCGCGCTGCGCCGCGCCGTGCCCGCCGGGCGCGACGATCTGGCGCGTTTCGCCCCGGCGCGACTCACCCCGGCGGACGATGCCGAGGCGCAGCGCATGCGCGACTGGCAGGCCCGGCTACGACTGCCGCCGCAACTGGCCCGGCCGACGGCTACCGGCTGGTGCGTGGACAGCGCGGTCCTCGCCAACCAGGCGTTGTGCGCGCACTGGCTGCGCACCCCGGGCGTGCGGCTGCGGTGCGGCGTGCAGGTGGCGCGGCTGCGGCAGGACGGCGACGGCTGGGAACTCCTCGACGCCGCAGACCGGCCGCTGGCGCGCGCGCCGCTGGTCGTTCTCGCCAGCGCCCTGCAGACCCCGGAGCTGCTTGCCGCCAGCGGGCTGATCCCGGCAGCGCACTGGCTGCCGCTGCGCGCGCTGTACGGCCAGGCGCAGGTTCTGCCGGCGCGCGACTGGCCGGCGCTGCGCGACCTGCAGCACGCCTGGATGGGCCGCGGCTACGCGCTGCGCCTGCCCGCCGCCGCGGCACGCGCGCTGCAAGGCGCCCACCCCGACGCCGGCGCCGACTGGCTGCTCGTCGGCGCCACGTTCGAAGCCGGGGGGCGCACGCTGAGCGCCGCCGAGGCCTGGGCGCACAACCGCGCGGCAGTGGCCGCGTTGACCAGCACCCCGCCGCTGCCGGGCCACGAGACCGCGCTGCGGCATTTCAGCGGCACCCGCGCGACCACCCCGGACCGGTTGCCGTACTGCGGCCTGCTCGCCGATGCGCGCCCGCTGCGCGACGACCCGCAGCGCTGGGCGGGCAAACAGCTGTACGAGCTGCCGCGGCTGCCCGGTCTGGCGGTGTGCACCGGCATGGGCTCGCGCGGCCTGACGCTGGCGCCCATCCTCGCCGAGTGCCTGGCGGCGCACATCGACGGCGCGCCGCTGCCGCTGGAAACCGACCTGGCCGATGCCATCGACCCGGCGCGCATCCCCCTGCGGCTGCTGCGCCGCGGGCTGCCGGGGTAATCCCGGCAGCCCCCCAATCATGCGGTCGCGCCTGACGCTGCGCGGCCTAAAGTGGGTGCATCGCTGGTGCCGCAGGAGACGCCGTGCTCGGTACGTTCATCACCCCGTCGCAGTATGACCGTCTGCTGCAGCGTGCGGCGCAGAGCGCTGCGCAGTGGCTGCAGTTCGACGCCGACGACATGCGCGCAGCGTACAACCGCCGCCCGTTCCTGGTCGCGCACCGTCTGCAGCAGCATCCACTGTTCGACCTCGACCCGCTGTTCGCGCTGTGCCGCCGCCTGCCCGCACGAGCGGTCAGATTCCGTGTCGGCGACATCCCGCCCGATGCCGATTTCGACAGTTCCTACGCCAGATTCCGCCAAGGTCTCACGCTGGAAGAGACGCTGCGCAACTTCCAGCCCCTGCACGCCTATCTGTGCATCTACAACCCGGAGCAGGATGCCACGTACCGCGAGGCCATCGACGGCCTGCTGGCGGAGCTGGTGACGTACACCCACCCCGTCGATCCGGGCATCACGTGGTATTCCACCTATGTGTTCATTTCCGCGCAGGGTGCGGTCACGCCCTACCACATGGACCGGGAAATGAATTTTCTGCTGCAGATCCGCGGCGAAAAGACCGCCGATCTGTGGGATCAGGACGACCCGGTCATCATGACCGCGGCGCAAAAAGACCATCTGCTGAACTACGACGGCCTGCGCCCGCCGTACAGGCCCGAATTCGAAGCACGCGCAGTGCATTTCGCGCTGCGTCCCGGCATCGGCTTGCACCATCCCTTCATTGCCCCGCACCGGGTGTGGACGCACTCCGATCTGTCGATTTCGCTGGCCTTCACTTTCCGCACCCGCTCGTCCGACCGGCGGACCGCAGCGCACCAGTTCAACGCCCGGCTGCGCCGTCTGGGCGTGCAGCATCCGGGAGAGGTGGGCAAAAACGTCTGGGTGGACGCGGCCAAGGCCGCCACGCTGCACCTCGTGCAGCGGCTGCGGCATCCAACCCGCCTGGCCGCCGGCTGACGCCGGCACCGCTGCCGCCCCACCCGCTCAGGCCAGCGCCAGGTCACGCTCCATCCAGTCGGCCAGCGCGTGCGCCACGGCGTGCGGCGCCTCGGCCATGAGGTTGTGCCCGCAGTCGAGCAGTACGGTGCGGCTGTGCGGCAGCGCCTGGCGCAGCGCGGCGGTTTGCGCCAGCGGGGTCATGCGGTCGAACTCGCCGAGCACGAACAGCGTCGGCCCGCCCCAGGCGCGCGCTGCGGCGTCACCGCCGGCGTAGCGATCGCACGCCGCCAGATCGCTGGCCAGCACACTGCCGTCAGCCCAGTTCGCCTGCTGGCGCAGCAGTAGCTGACGGTAGGACTGCGGCGGCTGCCAGCCCGGCAGCGGGGTGTCCGGCTCGGGCTGGGCATACGACCAGCGCACCACGTTGTCGATCGCCTGCTCCGGGTCGTCCTGCGCCAGTTGCAGCAGCTTTTTGGACACCCGCATCGGCACCGCGGTGGCCAGCAGCGCCAGTCCGCGAACCTGCGCCGGCCGGCGGGCTGCCGCTTGCAGCGCGACCAGCGAGCCCATGCTGTGTCCGCCCAGCACCGCGGCGGCGATGCCGCGGGCGTCGAGTTGCGCCCAGACCCACTCGGCCATGCGTTCGATGCTCGGCAGCGGCGGCGCTGGCGTGGCGCCATGCGCCGGCAGGTCCAGCGCCAGCACCGTCCAGCCGCGCTGCGTCAGCCACGCGGTCTGCACTGCCCAGACGCTGGCGTCGCCGCCGGCACCGTGGATCAACACCAGCGGCAGGGATGGAGGGTGGAATGCGCTCATGGTGATCTCTGCGGCGTGGCCCGCCACGCGGGGCGGATGCGGGCCGGGCAATCTCGACTGGCTAGTCCCGAAGGCACTGACTATATTTCACACACCGTAGAACCAGAGGAGAACCGTATGAAAGTCAGCGACATTTTGCGCGTCAAAGGCCACGTGCTGTTCACCATCGCGCCGCAGGCCAGCCTGCTGCAGGCGGTGCAAACCATGGCGCAGCACGACATCGGGTCTCTGGTCGTCATGGAGCATGGCAAGCTCGTCGGGCTGCTGACGTTCGCCGAAGTCGTCGCCGCGGTGGCCGAAGGCAACGGCGTGCTCGGCGCGCACACCGTGGCCGAGCGCATGCAGACGCATTACGAAGTCTGCGGCCCCGACACCACGCTGGACACCTTGCGTCGCACCATGCTCGACGCCGGGGTGCGCTACATCCCGGTGATGCAGGACGGCACGCTGCTGGGGGTGATTTCGTTCCACGACGTGGCGCAGGCCATCGTGCGCGAGCAGGATTTCGAGAACCAGATGCTCAAGGCGTACATCCGCGACTGGCCCGAAGACGAGGGCCTGCCCGACACCGCCGCGCCGGTGGCCGCACCGACGCCGGCGCAACATTGAGCCGGTCCGCCGGGGGCAGGTAGGATTGCGCTGCGGCGGCAGTTCGTGCTGCGCCGCAACGCGTTCATGCCCACCCTGCTCTACCTCCACGGATTCCGCTCGTCGCCGCAATCGGCCAAGGCGCGCGCCACGGCGCAGCGCGTGCAGCAGCTCAACCAGGCCCGCGAGGCCGCCGGCCAGCCGCCGATCCGCTGGCTGTGCCCGCAACTGCCGCCGTCGCCGCGCGAGGCCATCGACCTCTGCCTGCAGCTGCTGGCCGGCGAGCGCGGCAGCAGCCTGGGGCTGATCGGCAGTTCGCTCGGCGGGTTCTACGCCACCTATCTGGCGCACACCCTGCAGGCACGCGCGGCGCTGCTCAACCCGGCGGTCGACCCAGCGCGCGACCTGGCGGCGTTCATCGGCGTGCACACCGCCTGGCACGACCCGGCGCTGCGGTTCGAGTTCACCGCGGCGCACGTGCAGCAGCTGCATGCGCTCGAAGTCGGCGACGTGCGCTGCGCCGTCCCCGATCCGCAACATTACCTTGTCATCATCGCCCAGGGCGACGAGGTGCTCGACTGGCGTGAATTGGCCGCCCGCTACCGCGGCGCGCAATGCACCGTGCTGCCGGGCGGCGACCACGCCCTGTCCGACTACGCCCAGCGCCATCTGCACGCCGTGCTGCATTGGTGCCTGCACGGCGCCGTCTGACTCTTCACAAGGATTTCCCTCATGCGACTGCAAGACAATGTCACCCTCATCACCGGCGCGGCGCAGGGCATCGGCCTGGCCACGGCGCGCCGCTTCGCCGCCGAAGGCGCGCGGCTGGTGCTGTGCGACCGCAACCCCGCCAGCCTCGACCCGGTGGTGGCCGAGCTGCAGGCCAGGGGCACGCAGGTGCTGGCGCAGGCACTGGACGTGACCGACCGCGCCGCGTTCGGCGCGCTGGCCGACGCCGCCATCGCGCGCTTTGGCGGCATCGACACCCTGGTCAACAACGCCGGCATCACCCGCGACGCGCGGCTGGTGAAAATGACCGACGAGCAGTTCGACGCCGTGATCGACGTCAATCTGCGCGCGGTCTTCCGCTGCACCCAGATCGTCGCCACGCACATGGTCGAGCGTGGCCGCGGGGCGATCCTGACGGCCTCCAGCGTCGTCGGCCTGTACGGCAACTTCGGCCAGACCAACTACGCCGCGACCAAGGCGGCCGTGATCGCCATGACCAAGACCTGGGCGCGCGAACTCGGCCCCAAGGGCGTGCGTGTCAACGCCGTAGCTCCGGGCTTCATCCAGACGCCGATGCTGGCCACCATCCCGGACAAAGTCATGGCGCAAATGGCCGAGCGCGTGCCGCTGCGCCGCCTCGGCCAGCCCGAGGAAATCGCCAGTGTCTACGCCTTTCTCGCCAGCAGCGACGCCAGCTACATCAACGGCGCGGTGATCGAAGTCGACGGCGGCATGACGCTGTAACCCCCCAGCCCCCTGACGCGGGCGCGTGCAGCGCCCGCTGGAGACCTTGGTTTGAGCAACATCCTGTTCGAAGACGGCGGCAAGTTCCACGCCGGCCGCCTCCTCAGCGAGGCGCAGTCCAGCCTGCAAGTCGAGCTCGACTCGGGTAAGCGGCAAAAAATCAAAAGCACGCAGGCGCTGGTGCGTTTCGACCAGCCGGCGCCGGCGGAACTGCTGCACTGGGCCCAGGCGCAGCAGGACGACATCGATCTGGACCTGCTGTGGGAATTCGCCCCGGAAGACGACTTTCACTTCGACCAGGTCGCCGCCGACTATTACGGCGGCACGCCCGATGCACGGCAGCGCGCGGCGATTTTGCTGCGGCTGTTTTCCGCGCCGCACTATTTCCAGCGCCGCGGCCGTGCCGGCCAGTTCCGCAAGGCACCGGCGCAGCAGGTGCAGGCGGCGCTGGCGGCGATTGCGCGCAAGCAGGAACAGCTGCGGCAGATCGACGCTTTCGCCGCCGAGCTCGCCGCCGGCCGCTGCCCGCCGCAGGTTGCCGAGCGGCTGTATCAAATCCTGTTCAAACCCGACAAAAACAGCCTGGAATACAAGGCCGTGGCGCAGGCGGTGAAACTCACCGGCCGCGGCGCGCTGGCCTTGCTGCGCGATGCCGGGGCGATCGACTCGCCGTGGCGTTTTCACATGCAGCGGTTTCTGCTCGAACGCTTCCCCAAGGGCACGGGCTTCCCCGCGCTGCCGTTGCCGGCTGCGCCCGCCGAGCTGCCGCTGGCGCCGGCGGCAGCGTTCAGCATCGACGACTCGGCCACCACCGAAATCGACGACGCGTTTTCGCTGCAATGGCTGCCCGATGGCCGGGTGCGGCTGGGCATCCACATCGCCGCGCCGGCGCTGGCGCTGGCGCGTGATTCCGACTGGGAGCTGGTGGCGCGCAACCGTCTGTCCACGGTCTACATGCCCGGCGACAAAATCACCATGCTGCCCGACGCGCTGGTGCAGGCCTTCACCCTGGAAGCCGGGCGCGACTGCCCCGCGCTGTCGCTGTACTGCACCGTCGGCGCCGACCTGGTGCCCACGGACTTCGTCACCTGCGTCGAGCGCGTGCGCATCGCCAGCAATCTGCGCCACGACCAGCTCGACGCGCAGGTGACCGAAGAGGCGCTGGCGGCCGACCCGGCGGCGCAGCCCTACCCGCACGCCGCGGAACTGGCCTGGCTGTGGAAGCTGGCGCAGGCGCTGAAAAAAGGCCGCGAGCAGGTGCGCGGCAAACCCGAGCGCGCCGGCGGCGTGGACTACACCTTCCGCATCGACGGGCTGGAACACGGCGCCGAGGCGGCAACCGTGCGCATCGAGCCGCGGCGGCGCGGCGCGCCGTTGGACACCATCGTCGCCGAGCTGATGATCCTGGCCAACGCCACCTGGGGCGGCTGGCTGGCCGAGCTCGGGCTGCCGGCGATCTACCGCAGCCAGAGCGGTTTCGGCGCCACGCTTCGCACCCGCATGGGACTCAAGCCGGCCCCGCACCAGGGGCTGGGCGTGGCGCAGTACGCCTGGTGCACCTCGCCGCTGCGGCGCTACGTCGATTTGCTCAACCAGGGTCAGCTCATCGCCGCCGCGCGCCACGGCAAAACCGCGTTGCTACAGGCGCCGTTCAAACCGCGCGATCCGCTGCTGTACGCCATCGTCGAATCGTTCGAAGACGCCTACAAAGCCTACGCCACGCACCAGTCCGCGCTGGAGCGCTACTGGACGCTGCGCTACCTGGCGCAGCAGGGGCTGCACAGCTTCGACGCCACGGTGCTGCGTGACGGCGCGGTGCGCGTGGACGGGCTGCCGCTGGTGTTCACCGCCGTGGGCGCGCAGGACCTGCCGCGGCACGCGCGGGTGCGGGTGGACATCACCGGCACCGACCTCATCACCCTGGACGTGTTCGGCCGGGTCACGGCACAGATCGAAACGCCGTCGGCGGCGGCTGTGGCCGATGCCGACACCCAAGCCGAGGAGGAAGACGCCTTGCTCGCCGCCGCCCCCATCAGCGTGGCCGTCGACGTCGAGGAGCCGCTGGCCCCAGCGGACGCGGACGACGCCCCCGCGGCGGCCTGACCGGACGCGGTTTTCGCGCCCACGCCGCCGCAGCCTGCGCCGCGCCGCGCCTGCGTGCAGACCGCAGCGCGCGTGCTTCGGGCGCGTGCACAGGCCCTAGAATCGCCGCCGTTTGCCGCTTGCCTGCCGTGTCTACCCGCCTGCACCAGCTCACTCCCCTGCACTGGGCGCTGATCGCCTCGGTCGCAGTGCACGCAGCCGTACTCAGTCTACGGTTTGCCGCACCGGACACGTTCAACCGCATGTTCGACAACGCGCCGCTCGACGTGGTGCTGGTCAACCAGCGCAGCGCCGACGCCCCGGACAAGCCGCAGGCGATCGCGCAGGCCAACCTCGACGGCGGCGGCGACACCGCCAAGGGGTTGGCGACCACGCCGCTGCCGTTCACCGCGCAGGTGGCGCACGGCGACGCCGCGGTCAACCAGCGGCGCAGCCTGTCGGACCTGGAGCACAAACAGCAGCAGCTGCTCACCCAGGTGCGGCGGCAGATCGTGCAACTGGCGCAGACCGTGCGCGAGCAGACCGACCCGCAGCAACAGCAGGCACTGGAGCAAAAGCGCCAGCAACTGCTGGCCATGCTCGGCGCCATCGAGCGCCAGATCGAGCAGCAAAACGCCAGGCCGCGCCGCCGCTTCATCGGCCCGTCGACCCGCGAAGCCGCCTACGCGCTGTATTACGACAAGCTGCGCAGCAAGATCGAAACTCTGGGCACGCGCGACTTCCCGCAAAGCGACGGCCGCAAACTCTACGGCAGCCTCATCATGTCGATGACCATCGACGCCAGTGGCCGGCTGCTCGCCAGCGAGGTGCTGCAAACCTCGGGCAACCCCACGCTGGACCGTCAGGCCCGCGCCATCGTCCAGGCGGCGCAGCCGTATGGCCGCTTCAGCCAGGCCATGCTGCGCCAGGCCGACCAGATCGTGGTGATTTCACGCTTTCGCTTCACCCACGAACAGGGACTGGAAACCGCCGTGCAGGCTCCTCCCGCCGCGGCGCAGGCCGCGCCTTGACACTCCCCGCCACCCACCATGACCGCGCTTTACGCCGTATTCGGCAACCCCATCGCGCATAGCCGCTCGCCGCGCATCCACGCGCTGTTTGCCGCGCAGACCGGCGCCGATCTGCGTTACGAGGCCCGCCTGGCCCCACCGGACGGCCTGGAGGCCGCGCTGGCCGCGTTCCGCGCCGAAGGCGGCGTCGGCGCCAACATCACCGTGCCGTTCAAGTTCGAAGCCTGGCGGCTGTGCGCCCGGCGCAGCGCCGCGGCGCAACTGGCGCAAGCGGTCAACACCATCGGCTGGGACGAGTCCGGGCTGTGGGGCGACAACACCGACGGTGTCGGTCTGGTGCGCGATCTGGCCCGGCTGCTGCAGACCGACCCGCACCGCCCGTTGCAGCACCAGCGCCTGCTGCTGCTCGGTGCCGGCGGCGCGGCCAGCGGCGTGCTCGGCCCGCTGCTGGCCGCAGGCGCGCGCAGCATCGCGCTGTGGAACCGCAGCCTGGACAAGGCACAGACGCTGGCCGCGCGGCACAGCGCGCTGGCGGCGCAGCACGGCGCCGACCTGCAGGTGGTGCACACCCCGCCGCCGCACTGGGCCGACGGTGTGGTCAACGCCACCGCCGCCAGTCTGGGCGGCGAGACGCTCGAACTCGCCGACGGTGTGCTCCACCCGAACGCCTGGGCGTACGACATGATGTACGCCGCCGCCGACACGCCGTTCGTCGCCCAGGCCAAGGCGGCTGGCGCGCAGGCCTGGGACGGCCTGGGCATGCTGGTGGAACAGGCTGCGCAAAGCTACACCCTGTGGCACGGCGAATCCCCAGACACCGCGCCGGTTCTGGCCACGCTGCGCGCCGAACTCGCTGCCGGCAAGAGCTGACCATGCAGCGTCGCACTCCGCCCCCGGTATGGCGCCGCGTGCTGTGGCTGACCCTGCTGTCCCTGCTCGCACTACAAGGCTATTTCGCGCTGCGCATCGCGCTGTGGGCCATCGTGCCGCCGTCGAGCACGACGTTCATGCGTGCCGCGCAACTGCGCCTGCTCAAAAGCGCCGACCCGCCGCCGTGGCAGCACGAGTGGGTGCGGTACGACGCCATCAGCGCCAACCTCAAACGCGCCGTCGTCGCCTCCGAAGACGCCACCTTTCTGACCAACGACGGCGTGGACTGGAGCGCAATCCGCTCGGCCTGGGACAAAAACCACAGCCGCCGCTACGAGCGCGAAGACAAAATCGTCGGCGGCTCGACCATCACCCAGCAGCTGGCGAAAAATCTCTTCCTCTCCCCCGAGCGCGACTATTTGCGCAAAGCACAGGAGCTGATGATCACCTACATGCTCGAAGGCATCCTGGGCAAGCGCCGCATTCTGGAGATCTACCTCAACAGCGTCGAGTGGGGCAACGGCATCTACGGCGCACAGGCCGCGGCTCGCACCTACTTCCACACCGACGCGGCACGGCTGTCGCCGTGGCAGGCGGCGCGGCTGGCGGTCATGCTGCCGGCGCCGCGCATCTACCAGAAACGGCTGTACTCCCCTTACCTGAACGCGCGCACCGCCACCATCGCCGCCCGCATGTGGGACGTGCAGATTCCGCGCTGAGCCGGCGTGCTCAGGTCGTCATCCCCTGGCCAGCTCCGCAAACGCCCCGTCGGCCGCGGCCAGCGTGGCGTCGATGATGGCGTCGTCGTGGGCGGCGGAAACGAAGCCGGCTTCGAACATGCTCGGTGCCAGATAGACGCCGCGATCGAGCATGGCGTGGAAAAAGCGCTTGAATACCGCGACGTCGGCGCGCGCCATGTCCGGGTAGTTGGCCGGCAGCGCGTCGGCGAAGTAAAAGCCGAACATGCCGCCTTCGCTGTCGGTGCGGAACGTGACACCGTGCCGGTTTGCTGCGGCCTGCAACCCGGCCATCAGTTTTTGCGTCGCCGCGCTCAGCCGCGCGTGAAAGCCGGGTTGCTGGATCAGGCGCAGTTGCGCCATGCCGGCGGCCACCGCCACCGGGTTGCCCGACAGCGTGCCGGCCTGATACACCGCGCCCAACGGCGAGAGCACGTGCATGACGTCGGCGCGTCCGCCGAACGCCGCCAGCGGCATGCCGCCGCCGATGACCTTGCCCATGACCACCAGATCGGGGCGGATGCCGTAGAGCTGCTGCGCCCCGCCCAGCGCGACACGAAACCCGGTCATCACCTCGTCCCAGATCAGCAGCGCGCCGTGCGCGGTGCAGAGTTCGCGCAGCCGCTGGTGCCAAGCCTGGCTGCCGCGGATGAAGTTCATATTGCCGGCAATCGGCTCGACGATCACGCAGGCGATGTCCGCGCCGCGCGCGGCGAACAGCGCTTCGATTTGCGCGATATTGTTGAACTCCAGCACCAGGGTGTGTTTGGCGAGGTCAGCCGGCACGCCGCCTGAGCTGGGGTTGCCGAAGGTCAGCAGCCCGCTGCCGGCCTTGACCAGCAGGCTGTCGGCGTGGCCGTGGTAGCAGCCTTCGAATTTGACGATGGCGTCGCGCCCGGTGAAGCCGCGCGCCAGCCGCAGCGCGCTCATCGCCGCCTCGGTGCCGCTGGACACCAGCCGCACCATTTCCACCGCGGGCATCAGCCGGCAGATGGCTTCGGCCATGTCGATTTCGTCGGCGGTGGGCGCGCCGAACGACAGCGAGCGGGTGGCGGCGCGCTGCACCGCCTCGATCACTTCGGGATGCGCATGGCCGGCGATCATTGGCCCCCAGGAGCCGATGTAATCGATGTAGCGCCGGCCTTCGACGTCGATCAGGTAGGCGCCTTCGCCACGGTCGATGAAACGCGGCACGCCGCCGACCTGACGGAAGGCGCGCACGGGGGAGTTGACCCCGCCGGGGATGGTGCGCTGGGCGCGGTCGAAGAGTTGTGAATTGGACGAGGTCATCGCAGTCAGGAACAAGGGGGAAAAATGAAACACGGGCGCACCGCCGCGCGTGAGCCACGACGTGGCATGCGTCCTATCAACGGGTGATCACGCACGGCCGACGACCGGTGCGTTCACACTGGCGTCTCACTGCAGCGTCGGGCCGCCGCCTGCCGGGTTGCCGGCCTCCTGCCCGTCTTCTTCTTCGGCAGGCTGCGCCCAGAAAAAGCGGTCGGGCACGACCTGGCCCATGCCCGGGCGGTAGCCGAAATCCAGACAATGGTCGAGATACTCGCTGGCCTCGTGCACCGCCTGATCGAGCTTGACGCCGTTGGCCAGAATGGCGGTCAGCGCCGCCGACAGGGTGTCTCCGGCGCCGGTGAAACCCGCCTCGAACAGCTCGAAGCTTTCACGCAGCAGCACGCGCCGCGGGCCGAGAAGGACGTTTTCCACCTTGCCGTCGCCGCCGAGCAGCCCGGTGGCGAGCAGGTACTGCACGCCGAACTGGTGCGCCTTGTGCATCAGCGCCTCCAGCGTCGGCGGGGCCTCGCCTTCCCAGTCGGGCAGGAGCAGCTGCGTGAGCGCGCTCTGGTTGCCGGTGAGCACGCGGGTCTGCGGCAGGATGAGTTCCTGCATCGCCTTGATGTAGTCGTCCGACTGCGATTCGTCGAGCACGTGGAAGTTGCCCGCGTAGGTCACCAGCGGCACCTGGCTGTAGTCGGCCAGCAGCTCGGCCACGGCGTTGATCACCTCGACGGTGCCGAGAAAGCCGACCTTCCACGCCGAGATTTCGACGTCTTCGAGCACGGCACGTGCCTGCTCGATCACGGCGTCGGCCTCGATGTCGATGGTGTCGAAAATTTCCGCGGTGTCGCGCACCCACAACGCCGTGGTCACCGGCAGAGGATGGCAGCCCACCGCGGAGCAGGACGCCAGATCGGCAGCCAGTCCGGCACTGCCGCTCGGGTCGGCCGCGTTGAAGTACATCACGGCCGGAGGAGATTCGGGAGATTCGTTCATCATGCCGGCATGGTAGTGCGACTGCGCGACGGCGCAAGCCGCCTGACTTGACGCTGCGCAGGGCGATGCACGGGCCACACGGCGTTTTGTAGGTCAAAACGCAACAGCGCCCCCTAGAATCGTTGAATCTTCTCTCTGACCCCGATACGCTGTGAAGACAGAACAATTTTACAGTTGGATGTGCCTGATCTGCGGCTTCATTTACTCGGAGGCCGACGGTCACCCGGAAAGCGGCATCGCTCCGGGCACACGCTGGGCGGATGTGCCGATGAACTGGACCTGCCCGGAGTGCGGTGCACGCAAGGAAGATTTTGAAATGGTGCCGGTTTGATCGGGAACGGCAGTCACCGCGTCGGTTTTTCCTTTCCACCCTTTGCAAAGGATGTGCATGGTTGCGCCCACCAGCCCATTCAAAGTGTTGGTCATCGATGACAGCAACACCATCCGCCGCAGCGCCGAGATTTTTCTCAAGCAGGCTGGCTACGACGTGGTGCTCGCCGAAGACGGGTTCGACGCCTTGTCCAAGGTCAACGACCACCATCCCGACCTGATTTTTTGCGACATCCTCATGCCCCGCCTGGACGGCTACCAGACCGTGGCCGTCATCCGCCGCAGCGGCAAGTTCGCCCACATCCCGGTGGTGATGCTCTCCAGCAAGGACGGCGTGTTCGACAAGGCGCGCGGCCGCATGGTGGGTGCGCAGGATTACCTCACCAAGCCTTTCACCAAAGACCAGTTGCTCGACGCGGTCAAGCGCCACCTGCAGGCCGTACCGTCGGGCGCCTGATTTTCTCTTCCACGATCGCCATGCCAGTTCACAACATCCTCATCGTCGACGATTCCAAGACAGAGCTGTATTTCCTGTCCGATCTGCTGACCAAGCACGGCTATACGGTCAACACTGCCGAAAACGGCGAGCAGGCGCTGGCCATGCTGTCGGCAGTCAAACCCGATCTCATCCTCATGGACGTGGTCATGCCCGGGCAGAACGGCTTTCAGCTCACCCGGCAGATCACGCGCGATCCGGCCTACGCCGGCATCCCGGTGATCATGTGCACGAGCAAAAAGCTCGAAACCGACAAAGTCTGGGCAATGCGCCAGGGCGCCGCGGATTACGTCGTCAAGCCGGTCAACGCCGCCGAGCTGCTCGACAAAATCCGCGCCCTGCCCTGAAAACCGCAATCCGGCCGTCCGTCCCCACCCTGCGTTGCCGCCATGTCACGAGCCTCGCTCCGCGAATTCCAGACCCACCTCGCGCAACGCCTGCACGCGGCGCAGAGCGGGCAGTCGCCATCCCGCTGGCTGGCGGTGCGCGCCGGGCGCTGGCGGCTGCTGCTGCCGCTGGAGTTCTCCGGCGAAATCTCGCCAGTGCAGCCGGCCACCGCGTTGCCGCACGCACGGCCGTGGTTTCTCGGTCTGGTGAGCCTGCGCGGGCAGGTCTGCGGTGTGGTGCACCTCGGCCAGTTCCTCGACGCCGACGACGCCGCGCCTGCACCGCCGCCGACGCCGCAGGCGCGGCTGGTGCAGTTCGCCACGGCGCTGGACCTCAACACCGCGCTGCTCGTCGATCAACTCGCCGGCCTGCGCAGCCCGCAGCAGATGCACCCGGACGCCGACGCCGGCGCCGACGCCTCGCGCCCCTGGCTGACTGCCGCCTACCGCGACGACGAACAGAACGTCTGGCATGAAGTCGATTTGCTCGCGCTGGCGGAAAACGAGCGCTTTCTCAACGTGGTGTGAGCCCGCGATGCCCCGCGTCTTCCCGCTACCTGCTGGTTTTTGTTGAATTTCAACGTCTCACGCTTTCCCGGAGTGGTCATGTCCTTACTCTCGTCCCTGTTCGGTACGAAAAACAAAGCCGCACAAACCGACACCGAAATCGCGCCCACCGCGTTCGCCCGCAACGGACAGGAAACGCTGCAGATCGACTCCAGCCTGAGCGACCCCACCGCCGCGCTCGCCCAGGCGCAGGGCGGCAAGCCGCTCATCCTGCGCCTGCCGCAGATCGGCCGCATGCAACTGGCGCAGCAGCAGCGGTTTTATGGCGTGCTGCTCATCATCTCGCTGGTGCTGCTCGGCCTGACGCTCATCGTCGTGCTGCGCGGCACGTCCGACTCGGCGCGGCAAATCGAGTCCAGCGGCGCGGCGCTGACGCAGTCGCAGCGCCTGGCGCGGGCGATGAACGCGGCGCTGCTCGGCAACAAAGACGCCTTCGGCACCGTGCGCTCCAGCGCCGACGCACTCAAATCCGCGGTGGACACGCTGCGCAACAGCGCGACCTCCGTCGGCGCCCGGCCGCTGCTGGACAAAATCTCCACCGAAACCGACATCAGCGTGAAAAACGCCAATCTGCTGCTCAAGCAGCAGGACGTGCTCACGACCACGGCGCAGCAGCTCAGCGACATCAACCGCCAGACCGACGCCCTGCTCGACAGTGCGCAGACGCTGACGTCGCTGCTGCTGCAGCTCAAAGCCCCGGCCAGCGACATCAACGCCGCCAGTCAGCTCGCCATGCTCACGCAGCGCATCGACAAATCGGCCAACGCCTTTCTGTCGTTCCAGGGAGTGCGCCCTGAAGCCGTGTTCAGCCTGGGCAAAGACCTGAGCACGTTCAACGACCTGAGCAAGGGCCTGCTCAACGGCAACAGCGACCTGCAGCTCACCGCCCTGTCCGACCCGCAGGCGCGGCAGCAGTTGCAGCAGCTGATCCAAACCTACGCCAAGACCGAGGCGGCCGCGCGCAGCCTGCTGGCCAACCTGCCGGGTCTGGCCGCAGCGCGTCAGGCGCAGGCCGCGGTGCTCACCGCCTCCGGCCAGCTCTATGAGCACATCAACCAGCTGCAAACCCAGTATCTGACGCGCAGCGGCGTGAACTGGGCGGCGATCGTGTTCATCATCGTGCTGGGTGTGCTGGCCATCATCGCCGCGACCGACCTGATCTACATCATGCTCAACGAGGCGCGGCAGCGCGCCGCTCTGGTGGAAATGCAACGCCGGCAGAGCGAGCGCTTGGAGCTCGAAGCCCGCCGCACCAACGAGTCGAACCAGGCGGCGATTCTGCGGCTGATGAACGAACTGCAGACCGTGGCCGAGGGCGACCTGACGCAACAGGCCACCGTGACCGAGGACATCACCGGCGCCATCGCCGACTCGGTGAACTACACCGTGGAAGAGCTGCGCAACCTCGTCGCCCAGGTGCAGCAGACCGCCGACCAGGTGGGCGAAGGTGCGGCGCAGGCGCAAACCACCTCCGACCGGCTGATGCAGCAGGCCGACGAGCAACTCAAGGTGATCCGCGAAACCGGCCAGTCGGTGCTCGACATGGCGCAGCACATCCAGCAGGTCTCGGTGCAGGCGCAACAGTCCGCCGAGGTGGCGAACCAGTCGCTGCAGGCCGCCGCGCAGGGGCAGCGCGCGGTGCGCAACTCCATCGACGGCATGAACAGCATCCGCGAGCAGATCCAGGACACCTCCAAGCGCATCAAGCGCCTGGGTGAAAGCTCGCAGGAGATCGGCGAAATCACCGAGCTGATTTCCGACATCACCGAGCAGACCAACGTGCTGGCGCTCAACGCCGCGATTCAGGCCGCCTCCGCCGGTGAAGCCGGACGCGGCTTCTCCGTGGTGGCCGAGGAAGTGCAGCGGCTGGCCGAGCGTTCGGCCGAATCCGCCAAGCAGATCGCCGCGCTGGTGCGCACCATTCAGACCGACACGCAGGACGCCGTGGCGGCGATGGAAAAGAGCACGCAGGGCGTGGTCGAAGGGGCCAAGCTCGCCGACAACGCCGGTGCCGCGCTGGCGCAGATCGACCAGGTGTCGCGCCAGCTCGCCGACCTCATTACCCGCATCGCGCAGCAAACGCAGGACGAGGCGGCTTCGGCGAACAAGGTTGCCGAAAACATCCAGACCATTTTCACCGTGACCGAGCAGACCTCCGAGGGCACGCGATCGACCGCCGCGCTGGTACGCGAACTCGCCCGCGTGGCCGACGACCTGCGGCAATCGGTGTCGCGGTTCAAGATCCAGTAAGCCGCCCAACCCAGTCGCCCCCCGTCGACCCCCTCGCCCGTCACTCGGCATTTCCGGCATGAACACTGTCTCCGCCCCGAACCCCGCCGCGCACGCCGTCCCGGAAACGGACATGGGCCCGCTGGCCTGGTTGCTCGACCAGATCAGCGACAACCTGCAGTCCGCGCGCACGGCGCTCAAACGCGCGGCGCAGCCGCAGGGCGACGGCGTGCTCGCAGCGAGCCAGGAGGAAAAATCCGGCTTGCGCGCCGCGCGCGCGCAGGTGCACCAGGCCACCGGGGCCGTCGAGCTGCTCGGATTTTTCGGCGCCGCGCGCCTGCTACAGGCCGCGGAAACCGCGCTGGATCGGCTGATCGACCACCCCGAACAGTTCGACGCCGCCGCGCTGCAGCGCTTCGAAGCCGGGTTCAACGCCCTCATCGACTACCTCGAAACCCAGCGTGCAGGCAAAAACGAGCCCGCGCTCAAACTCTACCCGCAGTACCGGGATCTGATGGAGCTGGCGCAGGCCGAGCGCATCCACCCCGCCGACCTGTGGGACTACGACTGGTCCTGGCCGGACGCCCCCGCCGAGACGGCAACGCACGCCCTGGGCGCCGAAGACCGTGCGCGCTTCGAAGTCGCCCTGCTGCACGTGCTGCGCGGCCAGCAGCTCGCCGCCGCCTGGCGCGATCTCGACGCCGTGGCGCGCGCCGCGCAGGCCAGCAGCGACGGCCCCGCGGCCAGCCTGTGGTGGCTCGCCCGCGGGGTGTTCGAGGCGCTGGGCAACGGTCTGCTCAGCCCCGACCTGGACATCAAGCGTCTGCTCAACCGGCTGAACCTGCAGTTGCGCAGCCAGCTCCATGGCCAGACCCCGGCGCCGCAGCGTCTGGGACACGAGCTGACGTTTTTCTGCGCCCAGGCGCTGCACGGCGCTGGCGATCAGGCCGTCCTGCCGGTTCTCGGCGCCATCGACCGCAAGCTGCAGCTGCGCGCGGCGCCGTTTGCCGACTACCACCAAAGCCACTTCGGGCTGATCGACCCGGCGCTGATCCAGCAAGTGCGCAAACGCGTGCAGACCCTGCGCGATGCCTGGAGCGCGCTGGCCGGGCACGCGCAGGCGCACATCGATCCCACGCGCATGGCGCGCCTGGTCGAGCTGGCGCAATCGCTCAAACAACCCCTGTCCGCCCTGGCCCCGGGCAGCGAAAAACTGGCCGACGCGCTGGCGGCGATGTTCAAACAAATCAGCGCGCGCAGCGACTTCCTCAGCCCCGAGCGCGCGCTGGACGTGGCCACCGCCATCCTGTTCCTCGAAATCGCCTTCGCCCATTTCCGCCCGGAGGAACAGCGTTTTGTCGAGCGGGCGCAAATCCTCGCCCAGCGTCTGCAGCAAAGCCTCCAGGGGCTCTCCCCCGACCCGCTGGCCGGGTGGATGGAAGACCTGTTCCGCCAGTCGTCCGAAACGCAGACGATGGGCAGCGTGGTGCACGAGCTGCGCGCCGACATGAACACGGTGGAAAAGCTGCTCGACGCCTATTTCCGCGACCCGACGCAAAAACCCGAACTGGCCCAGGTGCCGCCGCTGCTGTCGCAAATGCGCGGCGTGTTCTCGGTGCTGGGCGTCGACGTGGCGAGCAGCGCGCTGGGCTATCTGCGCAACGAAATCGACGATCTGCTGCGCCCGGACGCCGTCGCCGACACCGCCCGCTTCGACGCGCTGGCGAACAATATCGGCGTGCTCGGCTTTCTGGTGGACATGTTGTCCTACCAACCCGAGCTGGCCAAGACCCTGTTCGTGTTCGACGACGCGAACAAGACCCTGCGCGCCGTCGTGCCATCCACACCGCGCGCAGCCCCGCCGACGCTGCAACAGGACGTCGAACAGGCGGCGCAGCAACTCAAAGACGAACTGGCGCAGGGCCTGCCTGCAGACCAGGCCGAGCAACGTCTGGCGCATCTCAAGGAACAGGCCGCACTGGCTGGCGTGCCCGAGATTCCGGCGCAGCTCGGCACCGAGCTGGGCACGGCGCCCGAAGCGGCCCCAACAGAGCCGGCTCAGCCGGCGGCTGCGGCCCCCGTCGCCATGCCCGAGCCGCAGACGCCCGAACCGGCCCCCGCCGCGGCCCCGGCCCCTGCCGCCCCGGCCTTGTCGGTGGCCGAAGACAAGACCGAAGACAGCGCCGAAGACGAACTGACCGCGATTTTTCTCGACGAAGCGCGCGAAGTCATCGCCAACGCGCGCGAGCTGTTGCAGCAATTGCGCCAGCACCCGGCAGACGACGCCGCTCTGGTCAGCCTGCGACGCGCCTTCCATACCCTCAAGGGCAGTTCGCGCATGGTCGGACTGCGCGACTACGGCGAAGCCGCCTGGGCGCTCGAACAGGTGTTCAACCGCGAAATCGCCGAGCAGCACCACGCCAGCACCCCGCTGCTCGATCTGGCCGCATACGCGCTCGACGAGCTCGGCGGCTGGACCGAGGCCATCCAGAACGCCACGGCAGACCGCTACAGCAGCGCCACGCTGCGCGCGGCAGCCGAGGCGTTCGCCGCCGGCCAGCCCATCCCGCTGGCCGCAGCCGCTGGTGCCGAAGCCGCTGCCACCGGCGCCCGCGCCCCTGCCGCACCGGAAGCGGCCGCCGCCACAACCGCGGTTGTCGCCCCGTCCGACGCCGGAGCCGAGGCTGCCACGCCGGCAACTGCACCACACACCGAGCCACACACCACGCCATTCGCCGCCGAGCTCGACACCCTACTCGACGCCCTGCCCAGCCTGCCGCCGATCGACGCTGGTGCTGCGCCGGCAGAGCAGACGCACCCCGCCACCGCAGAACCGCCCGCATCCCAGACCGCCGACAGCGAAACCGCCGGGCAAGCCACCGAGCTTGCCGATTTCGGCGCATTTTTCGCCGACTTCGACCTCGACCTGCCGGCCCCACCCGCGCCGCAAGCCGCCGCAGAACCGCCAGCCGAGCCTGTTGCCGAGCCTGTTGCCGAGCCTGTTGCCGAGCCTGTTGCCGAGCCTGTTGCCGAGCCTGTTGCCGAGCCTGTTGCCGAGCCTGTTGCCGAGCCTGTTGCCGAGCCTGTTGCCGAGCCTGTTGCCGAGCCGCTGGCCGAAGCCGCCAGCGAAGCACTGGCGGAACCGGCTGCCGGCAGCGCACCCGAAGCAGCCGCCGGGCTAGAGCCGGTGCCGCCCGCACCGCAGGCAACCGCGGCAATGCCCGAGCCAAGTTACAAGCAAATCGGCGATCTGCGCATTCCCACGCCGCTGTACACCATTTACCTTGCCGAGGCCGACGAGCTGTCGCGCCGCCTGCAGACACAGGTGCAGAACTGGCTGCGCGACCGCGTGCGCGACACCGGCGAAGACGCGTCGGTGGCGGCGCACAAGCTCGCCGGCAGCTCGGCCACGGTCGGTCTGCACGGCGTGGCCGAGCTCGCCAGCCAGACCGAGCACGCACTCGACGCCCTGCTCGACCTGCCGGACGCCTCCGCCCTGGCCGCCCTGCCGTCCGCCGATCTGGACGCCCTGGCGCAAGCAGCCAGCGACATCAAACAGCTGCTGCACCAGTTCGCCGCAGGCATTCTCAAACCCGTTCAACCCGAGCTACTGACCCGGCTGGAGGCGCTGCGCGACGCCGCACTCACCGCCGCCGCGCAACCCGCCGAAGCGCCCGCCGCGCCTGAGCCGGTGCCTGAGCCGGTGCCTGAGCCGGTGCCTGAGCCGGTG
>Ga0315298_1002556_pt1 | contig 30686 bp, 27 predicted proteins | sample WHS_1_MG_FD_203077 | JGI IMG/M metagenome (GOLD analysis project Ga0315298, IMG submission 203077) | Extremophilic microbial mat communities from Washburn Hot Springs, YNP, Wyoming, USA - WHS_1_MG | ecosystem: Environmental > Aquatic > Thermal springs > Hot (42-90C) | place: USA: Wyoming... | reverse complement strand
CACCCTGTGAAGACCTGGTCGAAAAAATGGGCATCAGCTGGGATAAAGCCAAGGCCGATTTCCAGGAATATCTCAAACAGGTGGAACAGGGTAATGTGGAATACCTCTACAACCCCGAACTCGCCACCAATCAAAATATTAATATGCAGAAAGCTTCCGCCTGATTCAGATTGATGCGCGAGTATGCTTAGGCACACTCGCCAATACAGGCGATGTCTTTATCCGTTTAAACAGGAGAATGACGGTGGACCCCAAAGCCCTCAATGCCCGTTGTGTAGAACTCTTTCAGAATCCCAATGTGCGCCTGCGCCTGTGGAATGCGCGGATGTTCTGGCAGGTTGGCAACCAGATGAATGTCGCCCCGACCGCGCTCACCGATCCCAAGGTAGACACCTGTGAACTGGAAGTCATGCTCAGCGCCGCCGCGTTGACGGATTCCCAGTGCGCCGCTGAACTGGACAAGCGCGAGCCTGGCCGCGCCGCCTTCATCCAGCGCCAGATTCGGGAAGGTATGCGCCCCCTCCTGCGCTCGGTCCATCAGGCTTAAGGCGGCGCCCCACTTCGCAGCTAATGAGGAGCAGAACCTGAATATGCTGCTCCCAAAGCGCGGCATCAAGCCAAAAGTGCGTTAATCTGCCGGGCACAGATAAAATCATTAGCTGTCAGCCCATCTATGGCATGGGTGCTATAGCGCACCACACAACGTCCATAACCGATTTCCATATCAGGATGATGATCTTCCCGGTTGGCAATCCAGGCCACAGCATTTACAAAGGCCATGGTTTCGTAAAAGTTTTTAAAATGGCAATCTCGGCGTAGCGTATGGCCATCAAGCCGCCAGCCGGGTAAATCCTGTAATCCCGCTTGAACGGCCTCCGCCGACAACCCTGCCATCCCGCCTTCACAGGGCTGGCAACCCCCTCTACGCAAATCGCTCTCCATTTTTTCCTCCTCTTTTTGGCAAAATCGGTGCAAAGCGCTATTCTTCCATCCGGTAAGTCATTCATCAGGGAACCGTCCCCATGTCCAAAAAGCCCGCCGCCCCGCTACAAACGCCCGATGGCAGCCAGCATATCCTGCTGCATTCCTGCTGTGCGCCCTGTGCCGGACCTATCATGGATGATATCCGCGCGGCAAACATCGGGTTTACCGTACTCTTCTACAATCCCAACATCCATCCCCAGGCCGAGTATGAACTGCGTAAGGCAGAAAATATCCGCTACGCTGAGCAACTTGGGGTGCCCTTTATTGACCTCGACTACGATAAGGACAACTGGTTTTCCCGGGTGAGAGGGCTGGAGTGGGAGCCGGAGCGTGGTAAACGCTGCACCGCCTGCTTCGATATGCGCTTTGAGCGCTCCGCCCTGTACGCTGTTGAACATGGCTTCAGTATTTTCTCCAGCACCCTCGGGATTTCCCGTTGGAAGGATATGCAACAGATTAACGGTTGTGGACACCGGGCCGCCGCGCGCCATGCGGGCTTGAAATACTGGGACCATAATTGGCGCAAGGACGGCGGCAGCGCGCGGATGATCGACATTGCCAAACGTGAACAGTTTTATCAGCAGGAATACTGCGGCTGTGTGTACTCCCTGCGCGACAACAATCAGTACCGGATCAGTCAGGGCCGCGACAAAATCATCCGCGGGGTGAAGTTCTACGGCCGCGACGAACGGATTCATGAGCCAGATGCAGAGGTCGTGGGGACTGCTGGCTTCAAAAGCTCATAGCAGTCGCGCAGTCTCTACAACGCGCTGCGCCAATTGCGTTAGGTGCTTGCCGCATGGCCGCCATTTTTACTCACCGCCGCCAGATAGGACCAGGAAAAACCGGGGCCTGGGTCCCATTTACGGCCGGGGGCGATGTCCGAGTGTCCCACCATACGTTCAGGGTTCATACCCGGGAATAGGCCCTGCAAGTCTTTCGCCAATGTCGCCAGACGCCGATACTGGATCGGCATGAATGTAGTACTTTCACTGCCCTCCAACTCGACGCCGACACTATAATCGTTACAGGCTGGGCGGCCCTGCCACGCAGACGCCCCGGCATGCCAGGCACGCTGAAATACACCGACATGCTGCCACAAGGTACCATCCCGTTCGATAAAAAAGTGTGCGGAGACATGCAAGTCGCGCAAAGCGCCATAGTACGTATAGCTACTGAAGTCCAAAGTCCCCATGAAAAAACGCTGCACGTCACCGCTACCAAAGCTCTCAGGCGGGAGGCTGATGGCATGCACCACCAGCAGGTCCACCACCGTGCTCACCGGACGTTCGTCGTGGTAGGGCGACGGCGCGCGCTGCGCCTGACGGTGCCAACCCGTATCGTCCCAGGCCGTCATGGCATTTCTTCCGGTGGCTGGTCAGTCATCGCTGCCAGCCACCGGTCTAACGCATGCGCCCGCGCTTCCACCTGAATGGGGCGCTGATAATGGCCATCCCGGAAAAGAAAAAGCGCGGGCAGATGATAGACATTCAACTCCTGAGTGATCCCCATATCGATCCCTGCGTCGACCTCCCAGACTTGCAAACCACTGCGGGCAGCCTCGTAATCCGCTAGCAACTTGCGCCAGATCCGGCAGGAATGGCAACCTGCGGAGGTAAAAAAAAGGATGATTAGTCCTTGGGTCGTCGCCATGCGCTGCCAAAAACCCAACTCCGATACCGTTTCCATGAACTTCTCCTCAGAAGTGGAAGTCACGCCCGGCGTCATTGGCGGGCAATGGGATTGAGGGGAAAGGCCATGTCGCCCTAGATCTGCGGATGCCGCCGCTCTTGGGGTTGTTGCAGGCGGTTCAGGGCCGAAAGATAGGCTTTGGCGCTGGCGAGGACGATGTCCGTATCCGCTCCCAGACCATTCACGATGCGTCCGTTCTGCTGCAAACGCACCGTGACCTCCCCTTGGGCGTCAGTACCCGTCGTGATGGCATTGACTGAATACAGTAACAATTGCGCACCGCTTGCCACCACCGCTTCGATGGCCTTGAAGGCGGCGTCCACTGGCCCTCCACCCGTGGCACCGGCGGTCTTGGCCACGCCTTCCACCAAGACCTCCACCTGGGCTTCGGGATGAGTACCCATCTCCGAGCAAACGCGTAGATAACCCAAGCGATAGCGTTCTGCCTGTTCCTCTTGCATATCCTCATTGACCAACGCCTGCAAATCCTCGTCGAAGATTTCGGCTTTGCGATCGGCCAGGTCTTTGAAGCGGGCAAAAGCCACGTTCAACGCCTCCCCCTCCAGATGAATACCGAGGGCACCGAGGCGTGCTCGCATGGCCGCCCGACCCGAGAGCTTACCCAGGGTCATCCGGTTGGCGGCCCAACCCACATCCTCGGCACGCATGATCTCATAAGTTTCGCGATGTTTGAGGACGCCATCCTGATGAATACCTGACTCATGGGCAAAGGCATTAGCACCGACAATGGCCTTGTTGGGTTGCACCGGGAAACCGGTAATGGTGGACACCAATTTGCTGGTAGGTACGATCTGGCTGATGTCGATACGGGTATCACAGGCGAAGACATCAGTCCGGGTCCGCACAGCCATGACAATTTCTTCCAGAGCTGCATTGCCCGCCCGTTCGCCCAATCCGTTGATGGTGCACTCCACCTGACGCGCACCATGCTGCACCGCCGACAGCGAGTTTGCCACCGCCAGACCCAGATCGTTGTGGCAATGGATGGAGAAGATCGCCTGGTCGGCATTGGGCACCCGCGCGCGCAGATTGGCGATGAGTTGCCCGAAGCGGTCCGGGAGGTTGTAACCCACCGTATCCGGGATATTGATGGTACGTGCTCCGGCGTCGATCACCGCCTCGATAACCCGGCAGAGGAAGTTCTCTTCGGAACGCCCGGCATCCTCCGGCGAAAACTCCACATCATCGCAATACCGCCGGGCAAGCTTCACCGCAGCCACCGCCCGATCCAAGACCTCGTCGGGAGACATGCGCAATTTGGCCTGCATGTGTACCGGACTGGTGGCAATGAAAGTGTGGATGCGCCCCGCCGCTGCACCAGCGATGGCCTCCCCGGCGCGGCGGATATCAGCGTCCCGGGCACGGGCCAACGCACAGATACGGCTGTCCTTTACCGCCGCGGCGATGGCCTGCACCGCAAAAAAATCGCCGTTGCTGGCGGCGGGAAAGCCTGCCTCGATGACATCCACGTGCAAACGCTCCAGGGCCTTGGCGATACGCAGTTTTTCATCGCGCGTCATGGCCGCGCCCGGCGACTGTTCTCCATCGCGCAAGGTAGTGTCGAAAATAATCAAATGTTCTTTGGATAAACTCATGGGTCATCCTTTCCAGATCGTTTGTCGTGATTATATCGCGTTGGCGGGTTTTCACGAAGGATGCGCCGATCTGCCCGCATTCCGCAAGAGCGCGATACGGTTTGCTCACCTTTGAGCCGCTTTTTTACGATATCCTGCTCCATACGCATTTGCGCCAATTCCTTCCGTAGCTGTTTATTCTCACCCTCCGGTTCGGCCATTATGCGCGCTCCGGGCGCACCCATCGATTTCCCGCCACGCGCGGCTGAAGAGAACCCGGGCTTCTCTGGCTTGACGGCCAAGGCACGGAGGACCGAAGATGGCCGGGAGTATCCGTTGGGACACAGCGTCATGCGCTGGAATGGCAAGAGCTGTATGTGCTCAAACACGATTCCGGTCTGTCGATGGCCGGATGGCTGCAGCGCGCCAAACAGTGTGGCGCAATCACCGAGACCGCCCACCTTTCGAGTGATGCCAACATCTTGATCGACCCAGTCACAACGACTACTTGGCATTGGCGCTTGGTGCACCCAATAGTCCCTGCCAGAAACACAAATCCCGCAGTAGCACCGCCACCACGGGATTAATCTGAGGTTAAGCCTGCATGGCCTCAGATAGAGTCGCGCATGTCTTCCAGCATCTGTTCAATACGCGGCCCAAGGATGACTTCCATCGCGAAACCCATCTTGGTTCCTGGGATTACCAAGGTATTAGAACGAGACATAAAACTACCCGGCAACATTTGCAATAGAGCGGGGAAGTTCGCTTCCCTATGGTCACGAAAGCGGATGACCACCATGCTTTCGTCCGGTGTCGGAATATCGCGGGCAATGAAGGGATTGGACGTATCCACCAGCGGTACACGCTGGAAATTGATGTGGGCGCGTGAGAATTGCGGGGTAATGTGGTGAATGTAGTCCGGCATACGACGCAGAATGGTATCCACAATCGCCTCAGCGGAATAGCCACGCTGGGCATTGTCACGGTGAATCTTCTGAATCCACTCCAGATTGACCACCGGCACCACACCAACTAATAGGTCGACGTAATTAGCCACGTCAACATCATCGGTCTTCACACCACCATGCAGTCCTTCATAAAACAGCAGGTCCGTACCAGATGGCATATCCTGCCAAGGGGTGAACGTACCCGGTGCGCTACCGCGCAGTTCGGCCTCAGACTCGTCGTGAACGTAGTAACGCATCTGCCCATGACCGGTCTCACCATACTCGCGGAATAGCCGCTCCAGCGCTTCGAAATCATTGCCTTCCGGGCCAAAATGGCTAATGGTTTTACCATCAGCCGCCGCCTTGGCGATGGCTTCGCGCATCTCGGTACGGTTGTAACGATGGAAGCTATCACCTTCGATAATGACCGGGTTAATTTTCAAGCGCCTGAAAATGTCATGGAAGGCATGCTTGACGGTGGTGGTACCCGCCCCTGATGAACCAGTCACGGCAACGACGGGATGTTTCTTAGACATGAGAATGTAACCTCTTTAGTGAATAAAATCTGCGGCAGTCCGCTCTACGGACAAAGCCCCGTTTTCGGGCAGTTTAGCAAAGGACACTCGCCGGTCAACATAAAACGCCGCCACAGAAGGCCTGTGCAATGGCCCGACGATAGATAGCGTCAATGATGACTAGAGACTGAGGTTACGCCAAATCGCTGCCGTCGCTTCAGCCTGATTCAGGGTATAAAAATGCAGGCTCGGTGCCCCCTCCCGCAACAGTAGCCGGCACTGCCGGCTCAACAACTCAATTCCAAGCTGATACTGGGATTGCGGATCATCGCTGTAGGCTTCCATTCGGCGTCGCACATACTGAGGGATGTCCGCTCCGCACATGGCAGAAAAACGGGATATCTGCTCAAAATTAGTGATAGGCATGACGCCAACCACCACCGGCACATCAACCCCTTGCCGTTGCAAATCATCGCGCAACTGCAGATAGGCATCGGGATTGAAAAAATACTGGGTGATAATCGCATCCGCCCCCGCCCGCACCTTGGTCACCAGATGTGCCACATCATCACGAGCCGAAGTCGCCCGGGGATGGATCTCCGGATAGCCCGCCACATACACGTCAAAACCACCAAAATGGCGGATAAATGCAACCAGATCTGCAGCATGCTGAAAGTGGCCGGGATTCTCCATACCTTCTGGTAAATCACCGCGCAGGGCAACGATACGCCGTACGCCCTGCTTCTGGTAATCTTCGAGAATCTCCCGGATCCCCGCTTCCGTAGACCCGATGCACGAGAGATGCGGCACCGCCTCCAGATCATAATCCTGACGGATCATGGTCACGGTAGCAAAGGTCCGCTCGCGGGTGGACCCGCCCGCCCCGAAGGTCACCGAGGCATACTCGGGACCCAAGGGGAGAAGCGCAGTTATCGCCTCCCGCAGACGTTCCTCACCCGCGGCATTTTTGGGGGGAAAGAACTCGACGGAATGTGCCATCAGTAGCGGTACGCGTCCGCCTTGAAGGGCCCATCAACGGACACGCCAAGGTACTTGGACTGTACATCGGTCAGACGGGTCAATACCCCCGCAAAGCCTTCCACCATATAGCGCGCCACTTCTTCATCCAGAGCCTTCGGCAGAACGGTAACGGAGATGTGACCGGCCTTCTCCGCGGCAGGCAGATCGGCGAAACGCTCGCCGTACAGGTGAATCTGCGCCAGCACCTGGTTGGCGAAAGAACCATCCATGATTCGGCTGGGGTGACCCGTCGCATTGCCCAGGTTCACCAGACGCCCTTCGGAGAGGAGAATCAGGTAGTCATCACTATCGGGATCAAAGGCCTTACCGGCAGCCGCATCACGGTAGACCTTGTGGACCTGCGCCTTCACTTCGTCCCAAGCCCAGGTTTTGCGCATGAAAGCGGTATCGATCTCGTTATCAAAATGACCAATGTTACAGACCACGGCGCCCTTCTTGATGGCCTTGAGCATACCGGCGTCACAAACGTTGAAGTTGCCGGTAGCGGTCACCAGCAAATCCATCTGGCCCAGAAGATCACGATCAACGCTGGCATCCGTACCGTCGTTGATGCCGTTTTTATAGGGCGACACGACTTCATAACCGTCCATGCAGGCCTGCATGGCGCAAATGGGATCCACCTCTGAGACGCGGACGATCATCCCTTCCTGACGCAGGGAAGCCGCCGAGCCCTTGCCCACATCGCCATAGCCCAGCACCAGCGCGCGCTTACCGGAGAGCAGATGGTCGGTGGCCCGCTTGATGGCGTCACTGAGCGAGTGACGGCATCCATACTTGTTGTCGTTCTTGCTCTTGGTCACGGAATCGTTGACGTTGATGGCAGGAATTTTCAGGCTGCCTTTCTGGGCCATTTCCCAAAGGCGATGCACACCGGTAGTGGTCTCCTCGGAGACACCATGGATACCGGCCAGCAGCTCCGGATATTTCTGATGCAACAGGCCGGTGAGGTCTCCGCCATCATCCAGCAGCATGTTCGGGCGCCAGCCATCCGGACCGGTGATGGTCTGCTCGACACACCACCAATACTCGTCTTCCGTCTCACCTTTCCAGGCAAAAACCGGAATACCCGCCGCCGCGATGGCCGCCGCCGCCTGATCCTGGGTGGAGAAAATGTTACAGGAAGACCAACGCACTTCCGCACCGAGCGCCACCAGCGTTTCGATAAGCACCGCGGTCTGGATGGTCATGTGGATGCAGCCGGCAATACGCGCGCCCTTGAGGGGCTGCTGCGCCTGATATTTGCGGCGAATGGTCATCAATGCCGGCATTTCTGTTTCAGCGATGCGGGTTTCTTTACGTCCCCAATCAGCAAGGGAAATATCGGCGACTTTGTAATCAACAGAACTTTTGAGCACAGCATTCATGTAAGTCATTCCTTGAGCATGAAAGCGAGCGCAGTTTTACAGATGGGAAGCATAGGCCGAGCCTGATCGTCGCCCCCACCGCCTTTCCGGCCGGGAAAGCATCCAGCCGGGACGGCAAAGCGAGGCATGACGACTGCAGCGCCCCTCGACCCGATCTTCCAGCGGGGAGAACCCCCGCCAAGGCATTTTTACCGCAGTCCGGCAGCGTCGCGCAAGGCGGCTGCCTTGTCCGTGCGCTCCCAGGTAAACTCAGGCTCTTCGCGACCAAAGTGACCATAGGCAGCCGTTTTGGCATAGATGGGCCGCAACAGGTCGAGCATCTGGATGATGCCTTTGGGACGCAAGTCAAAGTGCTCACGCACCAGAACGGCGATCCGGTCGTCGTCAATCACTCCGGTACCGAAAGTATCCACCATCAGGCTCACCGGCTGCGAAACGCCGATGGCATAGGCCACCTGTACTTCGCAACGCCTGGCCAGACCGGCGGCCACGATGTTCTTGGCCACATAGCGTCCGGCGTAGGAAGAGGAACGATCTACCTTGGAAGGGTCCTTGCCGGAGAACGCACCGCCGCCATGGCTACCCTGACCGCCGTAGGTGTCCACAATGATTTTGCGCCCGGTCAAACCGCAGTCCCCCACGGGCCCGCCGATCACAAAACGGCCGGTAGGGTTGATGAGGTATTTAGTATCCTTATGGATCATCTCAGGAGGCAGGACGGGCTTGATGATTTCCTCGCGCACGGCGTCGACGAGATCTGCATGGCTGATATCCGGGCTATGCTGGGTGGAAAGCACCACGGTATCGATGGCGACTGGGCGACCATCCTCATAGCGTACCGTCACCTGACTCTTGGCATCGGGACGCAGCCAGGACAGGCGACCATCCTTGCGCACCATCGCCTGCCGCTCGGTCAGACGGTGGGCAAAGTAGATGGGCGTCGGCATCAGCACATCCGTCTCGTCACAGGCAAAGCCGAACATCAGGCCCTGGTCACCAGCGCCCTGATCGAGGTCAAGGCCGGCACCTTCGTCCACGCCTTGAGCGATATCAGGGGATTGCTTGTCCAAGGTCTGCACCACCGCGCATGAAGCCCAGTCGAAACCCATATCCGAGGAGTTATAACCGATCCGGCGCACGGTCTGGCGCGCCACATCCGCATAGTCCACCACCGCTGTGGTGGTAATTTCACCCGCGAGCACGATCAGACCCGTAGTAATCAGTGTCTCGGCCGCCACCCGACCACGGGGGTCCTGGGCCAGGATCGCATCAAGAATGGCATCGGAAATCTGATCCGCGACTTTATCGGGGTGACCTTCGGAAACAGATTCAGAGGTGAAAAGATGACTTTTGGACATGCGCTAAGTTCCTCGCTGGCTAGGCCGACTGTCACTGTCGACAGGGACAGTGCGCACTATATCAAAGGGAAGCAGCACAAGCGAAGTGAAACACACTCACCGCAAAGGCAAAAATTGCTCAAGCGTGATGGGTATACGGCTTAGGGATGCGCCGGGCCGACTACCGGAAAAGAAGATTTATTGCCACCACCCCAAAAATAGGAAATACCACCCGTCACCTGTACATCATTGAAGTTCGCACTGCTGGGCGTAGGGGTATTAAAGAGCAACTGATCCTGCACCCCCAGACGCAAACCAATCTGATCATTCAACAGATACTGATATCCCACCCCGAAGACACCCATCAACGAGCTACCTCGTCCAACCCGGTTATCAAACAGGTTGCTGGATGCCCCCAAACCCAGCGAGAGGTAAGGAGTATTAGGACTGTCGAAAGCGTAAAGATTACCCAGGACCGCCGCACTGTATTGATTGGCGGCGCCAGTATGCGCGGGGCTCTGTAACTGAGCGAAGGCCGCTGCCACCTGCGCTTCAACCCCCACATGGGCATCTACACGCCGCCCCAGGCGCAAGCCAACCACACCAGCATCACCTCCGCCACCCAGTCCGCTGGATGCATCAAAAAAGGTGCTCCCGCCAAAGAGATTGATGTAGGTCTCATCATGCGCAGACTGGCCCGCCGCCCAAGCCGGAATGGCGAGGACAAGCCCGGAGAACACCAGTAAAGCGCGCAACCTCCCCTTCATGACCTAATGCACCTCGTATATAGCAGCACTGTGAATCGAAACCTGTTACAATCGTAGCCTGATTTAGATGAATATACCACACCTTTTAGCCAGTTTTGACAAAAAACCAACAAGGAGTTTCCATGTCCACTCTCGTCTGCGGTTCTCTGGCCTTTGATACCATCATGGTTTTTCAGGATCGCTTCAAGGCGCACATTCTGCCCGATCAGGTACACATGCTGAACGTGTCCTTTACCGTCCCGGAAATGCGGCGCGACTTTGGCGGATGTGCTGGCAACATCGCGTACAATCTAAAATTGTTAGGTGGCAACCCGCTGATTGTCGGCACTGCTGGCCAGGACTTCACACCCTACCTCGATCACCTGAGGGCACAAGAATTAGACACCAGTCTACTGCGAATTCTCCCGGACCATTACACTGCGCAGGCCTTCATTACCACTGATCTGGACGACAATCAGATCACTGCCTTTCATCCCGGCGCCATGTTTCAGGCCCAGGAAAATCACCTGGCCGGCTGCATTCCCGAGGACGTGCGTTGGGCCATTGTTTCACCCGATGGCCTCGGCGCCATGGTGCAGCATTTGGAAGACCTTACGAATGCTGGCATCCCCACGCTGTTTGATCCGGGCCAGGGCTTGCCCCTTTTTGATACCGCAACCCTGACGCGGCTGATTGATCGCGCCGACTACCTCACCGTCAATGATTATGAGTGCCAGATGGTACAGGCACGCACGGGTCTCGGTGTCGAGGAGCTCTGCCAGCGTCTGAAGGCCCTGATTGTCACCCGCGGCGAACATGGCTCGGTGATTTATCATGATGGCGAGGAAACGATCATTCCGGCCGCCAAGCCCAAAGCCGTTTTGGATCCTACCGGATGCGGTGATGCCTATCGCGCAGGGCTGCTATATGGACTGGAGCGCAACCTCGGCTGGGAAACGATCGGCAAGATCGCCTCGTTGATGGGCGCCTATAAGATTGAAAGTCCGGGCACCCAAAACCACCGCTTTACCTGGCCGGAATTCCAGGCGCGCTATCATGAAAACTTTGGCGAGAATATCGGCTAGATTTCGAGTCACTTAGGAAACGATGGGCTTATCCTCGGCATCCCAGACATTGATGCCGCCGCCGAGATTATAAACTTCGGTAAAGCCCATCTCCTGCAAGGTCACCGCTGCCAGCGCGGAGCGCGTTCCGCTGTCACAGTAAAGGACAACGACCCGACCACGCGCCAAGGCCAACTCCGGATGACAATGGCCATACTCCGGATCGGCCAAAGCCTCCAGATAGCCGCGGGGCACGTGGATAGCATCGGGCAGATGCCCCTCCACAAAGGCGCAGGATTCCCGGACATCCACCACCAGCACATCATCGCGGCTGCGCAACCAATCCTCAAGCGTGTCGCAGTCTATTTCGCGAATTTGACTGCGCGCATTCCGTATAAAATCTGCCAACGATTTGGCCATCAGGGACACATCACTTGGGCAAGATGTTTAGCGAGTTCGTCAACCCCGGCACTGGTGTAATCCTTGTTTAAGGTGCCCGAGACCATCGCTATGGTAGGTGCATCCAGTTTTTCACGCAACAAGCCCAGAACATGCGGAGAAGCGACAAGCACCAAGTGTTGGAACGCATTCTGTTTGCGCGCCTCGCCTAAATAAGTTGCCAGTTCGCTGGCGAAGTGCAACATTTCCGTCTCTTTAGGACTGGTTTGCCATTCGATGCCAGGTCGTGCCCCGGCGGCGAAGCTTTGCTGAGCCCGCCCTCCTGCATCCGTCACCAGATCGTCCTGATGTTTGCGGCTGTCGGGGTGGGTCCAATCCTGCAAGAGATGCAGCCCTGTATCGCAACCTTCATTTTTAAAGAGGCGCGCTTCCGCGGCATTACTCACCAACACCCAGGTTACGATAGCCATCACGAGTTCTCCGTTTTTCAATGGTTACCTTACATAGATAGATGCGGCAATCACAAAAAACAAGCAACAAACCCCTCTTTCCCCGGGCCAGAACATCATTCTATGATGAGACTGCCTGCCATCCGTCTTTTGAGGAGTCCCCTATGCCCTCCCAACGCCCCAGAAAAACCGCGTGCTCACTACCCTCTTTGGGTATGGATGCCTCCAGCCTGTGCATGGACACGCGCCATTATCTGCTTCGCACCCTGGGTGCCGAAGAGTCAGCCAGCTCGGGGAATAGTGTTTACACCGCGCTGGCAATGAGCCTGCGTGACCGGCTCATCGAACGCTGGAAGACCACCCAGAAAAAGGTGGCTGCCGAAAATGGCAAGCGCACCTTTTATCTGTCTCTGGAGTTCCTACTGGGGCGGACCATGGGTAATACCCTGCTCAACCTGGGGCTGGAAGACGCTGCGCGCGACATGCTTACCCAGGAACACCGTAAGCTGACGGATCTCCTCGAGGTCGAACCTGACGCCGGCTTAGGTAACGGCGGCCTGGGCCGTCTCGCCGCCTGCTTTCTCGACAGCTGCGCCTCTCTGGGCCTGCCGGTCACAGGTTATGGTATTCGCTACGATTACGGCATGTTCCGTCAGGAAATTCGTGGTGGCGAGCAACTAGAGGAACCCGATCACTGGTTGAAGAACGGCTATCCCTGGGAACTGAAACGGCCAGAGCGCGTGCGCCGGATCCATTTCTTTGGGCGTAGCGATACCTATCACGATGCCCACGGGAAAATGCGTCAGCGCTGGGTCGACACCCACGATGTCCTCGCCGTGCCTTACGATATCCCCATCCCCGGCTATCGTAACGACGTGGTCAACACTCTACGCCTGTGGCGTGCAGCAGCCACCGACATTTTTGATCTTGGCGAGTTCAACGCTGGCGCTTATCCGGAGGCGGTTGCGGCAAAAAATAGCGCAGAACACATCAGTATGGTGCTCTATCCCAACGATAGCAGCGAAAACGGCAAAGAATTGCGCCTGCGCCAGCAGTACTTTCTGGCCTCCGCCAGTCTTCAGGATGTAGTCGCGGACTGGGTCGCTGTCCACGGCGAAAATTTCCGCGACTTTGCCGAACATCACTGCTTCCAACTCAACGACACCCATCCCAGCTGCGCCGTGCCGGAACTGATGCGCCTGCTGATGGATGAGCATGGCCTAAGCTGGCAAGACGCGTGGGACATTACCAGCCACACCATGGCCTATACCAACCACACCTTATTGCCCGAAGCACTAGAGCGATGGTCGGTGCGTTTATTCCGACAACTCCTGCCACGCCTGCTGGAAATCATCCTGGAAATCAATGGACGTTTCCTGCAAGAAGTGGCTCGGCACGCACCGGGCGACACCGATTTGCTGCGGCGGCTGTCTATTATCGAAGAAGGCGGTGAGCAGATGGTGCGGATGGCGCACCTCGCCGTGGTCGGCAGTTTTTCGGTCAACGGGGTCGCAACACTGCACACCCAGCTCCTCCGCGATGAACTTTTCGCTGATTTTCACCGTCTCTGGCCAAAAAAGTTCAACAATAAAACCAACGGGGTGACTCCGAGACGCTGGCTGCAATGGGCCAATCCAGGGCTGCGTGATCTCATCACCGAACGCATCGGCCCCGATTGGAAGTACGATCTGGAGCGTTTACGGGATCTGGCGGCGGCAGCGGATGATGCGGGGTTCCGCAAACGCTGGGCAGAGGTACGTCGCGTTAACAAGAAAAGGCTGGCGGCGCTCGTGCATCAGCATACCGGCGTCACTTTCATCTCCGAGGCCCTAGTGGATGTACAGGTAAAGCGCATCCACGAGTACAAGCGGCAACTACTCAACGCTCTGCATGTCATCCACCTGTATGACCGCATCAAGCGCGGCGAAGCGGCCGAGGTGACTCCCCGCAATGTCCTTTTCGCTGGTAAGGCCGCACCCGGCTATTTTATGGCCAAGCGCATCATCAAGTTCATCAACAACATTGCCAATGTCATCAATCACGATCCCGATACCGAGGGTTTGTTGCGCGTGAGTTTTCTACCCGATTACCGGGTCTCTCTCATGGAACAAATTTGCGCGGCGACGGATCTCTCCGAGCAGATCTCCACGGCCGGCAAGGAGGCTTCCGGTACCGGCAACATGAAGTTCATGATGAACGGGGCACTGACCATTGGCACTCTGGATGGCGCCAATATCGAAATCCGCGACGCGGTAGGTCCCGAACATTTTTTCCTCTTCGGATTGAATGCTCAGGAGGTGGGTCAACAGCGCGGGCACTATAACCCGCAAATCTACCTACAGGCGGACCATGACCTGCAACGGGTCATGGATCTCATACAGAGCGGCTATTTCAACGCTTTCGAACCGGGCATTTTCGACCCCATCATCCACGCCGTCACCCATCCCCAGGATCCGTGGATGGTGCTCGCCGACTTTACCAGCTACAAGCTGAAGCAACGGGAAGCAGCGGAACTCTGGCATGATCAGACCGAATGGCAACGTCTCAGTATCCTCAATACGGCGGCCAGCGGCGTTTTCTCCAGTGACCGGACCATTGCCCAGTACAATGCGGATATCTGGCATCTGAAACCTCTGATCATGACCCCATGACAGGATTCTCCCGATCTGTTCTAATGCTTTTCACTCACGGGGTATGTTCGCCATGCAGAGGAAACTGATGACCCATAAACCACGTCCGGTGTTACTCCTGATCCTCGATGGCTGGGGATATCGCGAAGATCCCGAGGATAACGCCATTGCCCAGGCACGTACGCCGAACTGGGATGGCTGGTGGCAAAGTCATCCCCATGGCCTCATCAATGCGTCTGGTGCCTCTGTAGGGCTTCCGGGCGGGCAGATGGGCAACAGCGAAGTCGGGCACATCAATATCGGTGCCGGTCGCGTGGTATATCAGGAGTATGAACGTATTAATCGTGCCATCGCCGATGGCAGCTTTTATGCTAACAGCACCCTCTGTGCGGCGGTGGATGCCGCCAAGGCACGGGGCGGTGCTGTACATATTCTTGGCCTGCTTTCAGCAGGCGGGGTGCACTCCCACGAAGAACACATTCTCGCGGCGCTGCGCCTGGCACGAGGCCGGGGGGCTGAACGGGTCTATGTGCATGCCTTTCTGGATGGTCGTGACACCCTGCCACGCTGCGCGGCGCCATCACTGGAAAAGCTGGATGCCGAGATCAGCACCCATGGTGGTGCCCTGGCTTCAGTGATTGGCCGTTTCTATGCCATGGACCGCGACCACCGCTGGGATAGGGTACAGCAGGCTTATGATCTGCTTACCCTCGGTAAAGGTGAACACTATGCCACGGGTGTAGAAGCGCTCGCCGCCGCCTATGCGCGTGGCGAAAGTGACGAATTTGTCGCCGCCTCCCAGATTGGTGCCAGCCCGGCGTGTATCGGCGATCATGATGCGGTGTTATTCATGAACTTTCGTTCCGATCGCGCCCGACAGATCACCCGCCCCTTTGTCGAAGCGGATTTCGATGGTTTCACCCGGCAAGCAACACCCCACCTCGCCGACTTCGTTACCCTCACAGAATACAGTGAACGCTTTGACGTGCATGTGGCTTATCCCCCTACCCGCCTGAAAAACACCTTTGGCGAATGGGTGTCTCAACACGGCTTGCATCAGCTGCGCATCGCCGAAACCGAAAAATACGCCCATGTCACTTTCTTTTTAAATGGCGGTGACGAAAGGGTGTTCCCGGGTGAGGATCGCGTATTGATTCCGTCCCCCAAAGTCGCCACCTACGATTTGCAACCGGAAATGAGTGTGGATGAGTTGACTGATACTCTGGTCACCCGTATCGAAAGCCGTCATTACGATACCATCATCTGTAATCTTGCCAATCCTGATATGGTCGGCCACAGTGGCAACTTGGCCGCCGCCATTGCTGCGGTCGAGGCGGTAGACCGTAGTCTGGGTCGCATTGTCAGCGCTGCGCGCGCCATAGGCGGCGAAGTGCTGATCACCGCCGATCATGGCAATGTTGAACAAATGCTGGACGTAGAGAGCGGCCAAACGCACACCTCCCATACCTGCAACCCGGTGCCTCTGCTCTATATTGGGCGTTCCGCTGAGATTCTGACCGGAGGCGCACTGGAAGACATCGCCCCCACCCTGCTCCAGCTCATGGGCTTGCCGGTGCCTCCTGAAATGGGCGGGAAAAACCTGGTGCAGCCCCTCTAATCCATGTTGCTTCTGTCCCATCCCCGCGTCGGCGCACTGCTTGCTTTGACCATTCTCCTCCCGGTGGGAGCAGGGGCGGCAACATTGCAAGAGAAAATACAAGACAGTCGACAAAAGCTGGAGCATATCCACGAGAATCTGGGGCAAATGCAGGCGCACCTCGCGGCAGGGCAAAAAACCCAAGCGCAACTGCGCAGAGAAATCAACGCGATCAATCAACAGGTTGTTGTGGTGCAAGAAAAGCTGGCCGGTATTCAGCAGCAGCAGCGCCTGGCAAAATCGCAGATTGCTGACCTGCGGGCAAAAATCAGCGCGCTCCAGGCCGAACTGGCGCAGCAGAAAAGCATTCTCGCTCAACAGTTGCGTGCCGCCTACACGCTGGGGGGTGTCACGCCACTGGCCGTCTGGCTACAAACGGAACGTCCGGGAGAACTGGGGCGTATGAGCGTCTTTTATGAGTCCTTGGCTAAGGCGCGCAGTACACTTATTAGCAAGACGCAAGACACGGCGCAACAAATACTGAAGACCAAGCGCGAGGTACAAACCCACGAAACCCGTCTCGCCCAATTGGCACGGCAAGTCGGTGCTCAGGAACACACCCTCCAGCAACAGCGTCAGCATCACGCCGCACTGGAAAGTCAGTTGGCAGACCGCATTGCCGCCGATAAGGCGAAGATTTCCGAACTGCAGGCAAACGCCCATATTCTCGATGGATTGGTGAGCCGTCTGGTCGTACAATTCCACCATCAGGAAGAAATCGCCCGCGCGAAAGCGGCTGCCGCCGAGGCAAGACGCAAGGCCGAAGCCGCAGCAACGGCCCGTCGCGCAGCGGCAATAGCCGCACGACGGCAGGCCATCGAGCAACGTCGTCTAGCCCAGGGGGCCCAAACAGAACAGCGCGCGCGGCAGGTTCAACGGGCGGTAACCGCGCAAATGCAACCGCCGACCACTGTAGTTCGCCCGCCAATGTTAGCGCCCGCATTGCCGGCAACACCCATCGTCGGCCACGGCCCCTACCCGGCACCGGTAAACGGGCCTATCAGCGCCCGTTTTGGTGCCCCGCGGGTGACTGGCGGACTCAACTGGCAAGGTATTGTCTTCCAGGCCGTGGCGGGGACACCGGTTCGCGCCATTGCGCCCGGCATGGTACTTTATGCAGGGCCTTTACGGGGCTATGAACAAATCGTCATCGTGCAAATCGCACACAGTTTGTTAGCCATATACGGGCACTTGGGTGCTACCGATGTCCACGTCGGAGAACAGGTCTCTACAGGTCGTCAGGTAGGCAGCGTTGGTAATGGTGGGGAATTGGGGAACGATGGCCTCTATTTTGAGATGCGCAACGCGGGACACCCTGTTAATCCCTTGTACTACATTCACAATTGAGGGGTAACCTAGCTTTTATGAGATGCACCATATTGCCGGTCGCCTTCCTCTTGCCGCAAATAGCCACAGGTTGCAGCCATACCCTCGGAGATTTCATCCATGCCCACTCCCCGCTTCCCTAAACCGCTCCGCGGTACTTTCCTGGGCGTTGGTGTCGGGCTCGTTCTGGGCGTCAGCATCAGCTTTGCCGCCACTGTTTATGCGGCTAAGGATCGGGATACAATCCCGCTGGAACAAATCCAGACCTTCAGTCAGCTCTTCGCGATCATCAAATCCAATTACGTCGACCCCACTTCCGATAAAAAACTGATGGATGGCGCCATCAATGGCATGGTCAACGCCCTGGACCCTCATTCCGCCTATCTGTCGCCAAAAGAATTCAAAGAAATGCAAGTACTCACCAATGGCAAGTTTGGTGGGCTGGGGATCGAGGTAACGGGGGATCATGGGGTACTTAAAGTCGTTGCCCCCATCGACGGCACCCCGGCGGCGAAGGCGGGTATCAAATCAGGCGACCTCATCGTCAAAATTGACGGCAAGGTCCTACAGGGCATTGGCTTGCAAAAAAGTGTTGATATGATGCGTGGCAAACCCGGTACGCAGGTAACCCTGACCATTTTGCGCCCCCCCCAGGTTCTGCCCCTGCACTTCACCCTGACCCGCGCCATCATCAAGGTACAGAGTGTGCGCGCGGCCATGCTTGCACCCGGTTATGGCTACATCCGTATCAGTCAGTTTCAGGAAAACACCGGCAGCGCGACCCGCAAGGCCGTAGAGCATCTGGAGCAGGAGGCCAACGGGCATCTCAACGGCTTGATCCTCGACCTGCGCAATAATCCGGGTGGAGTGCTCGGGGCCGGGGTCGAGACGGCGGATACCTTTCTGAACAAGGGACTGATCGTCTATACCAAAGGCCGTACCGTCGGCAGCGACATGCGCTTCTCCGCCCATGGTCCAGACTATCTCCACGGCGCGCCCATGATTGTGCTCATCAATGGCGGCTCGGCCTCGGCAGCCGAAATTGTCACCGGCGCTCTCAAGGATGATCACCGTGCTCTGGTCATGGGTCAACACAGCTTTGGCAAGGGGTCGGTGCAGACGGTGATGCCGTTGGGCAATGGCGGTGCCCTCAAACTGACGACTGCGCTCTATTACACCCCGGCGGGCTGCTCCATCCAGAGCCAAGGTATCGTTCCCAACATTGAGGTGCAGCCAGCCAATGCACAGCAGCGCGCCCTGAATGCCGACCTCCTGAATGAATCGGAACTACACGGCGTGCTGAAAGCGCCGGATGAGTGCAGCAAGGCCACCCCCCAGTACACCATCGCCCTACCGGGCTTTGCCACTGCCCAGTCCACCAAGGAAGATGAGGTCATGGCCGCCAGCGGTGCCCTAAAACCGGATTTGGCCAAGGATTACCCTCTGCACGAAGCGCTCGCCATCCTAGAAGGCAAGGCCGTCTCGGTACGAGAGGGGAAAGGACATGCTATCGATACCGTGATCCCCCTTCCAAGGGCAGTGGGACAATAATCCCGATAGAAACATTTTGCTTTGTCATGTGCTGATCACGGATAAATTTCGCACGCGCACGGTCGAACCAAGAAGGGTTGTTCGGGCTGCCCAATGCTAGGGATTGTGCGTTTATTCTTAAAATAGAGGAACAGGGCTATGGTAACCTCGGCAATGCAGGTGCTTATCCCTGTAGCGGATGGCTTCGAGGATATGGAGGTGGTGATCTCCTGCGATATTCTACGACGGGCAGGCTTAAAAGTTGTCCTCGCTGGACTCGACGCAGGATTGGTCACCGGTGGGTGCGGGTTGCGTCTGCAACCCGATGCGCTGTTAGCCGATGTGGTCAATGTTGATATCGATATAATCCTGCTCCCTGGCGGCAATAGGGGCGTGCAGCGACTGACAAAGCATCAACCGCTTATCCAGCTCCTGCGGGAAAGGCATCGGCGGGGGCAGATTATTGCCGCCATTTGTGCGGCACCTGGCATGCTGGCCACCCACCATCTGCTCGACGGGCGCCAAGTCACCGCCTATCCAGGCATCCTCGACCCGCAGAGCGCGGACTATATCTATCAAGAAAGTGCCGTAGTGGTTGACGGCCCCCTGGTTACTTCACGGGGACCTGGTACAGCTATGGATTTTGCTCTTACCCTGGTGGAGCTTCTCCTCGGTCCTGAAAAACGTCGGGAAACAGAGGCGCCACTGCAACGTAGTACTCCTGAGACTTCCCCTTTGTCCGCCACTATGGATAATAGGGCCAGCATCACTTAACCTGAAGGAAAATTTATGAAACTTCGCGCGGTCATTCTTGCTGCCACAGTCAGCGCTTTTGCAGTACCTGCTTTTGCTGCCCCTGTCGCCACCGTCAATGGTACCGCCATCGACAACAGCCAGGTGCAGGCCATCATGTCCATGAGCCCGGCGCTTGCCAAAGAGCCCAATGCCCGCGAGCAAGTGGTGCAGAATCTGGTAAACATGGAAGTACTTTCGCAGTACGCCATCCATCACAAGCTGGGCCAGTCGTCTGATGTCAAGCAACGTCTGGCCATAGCCAAGCGCCAGATCCTGGCCGATGCGGCGGTGGACCAGTATGTGAAAGATCATCCGATTCCCGAGGCCAATATTCAGAGCGCCTACCACAAGTTCGTCCAGGCCATGGGTAAAAAAGAATTCGAAGTGCGTCACATTCTGGTGAAAACCAAGGCCGAAGCCGACAAGATTGTGGCTGAACTCAAGGCTGGCCAAAAGTTCTCCGCCCTAGCGGAGAAAGACTCCATTGACAAGGCCAGCGCCGCCCACGGTGGCGAGCTGGGCTGGATTGTCCCCGGCATGGTCGTTCCGCCCTTCGCTCAGGCCATTGAGACAGCCCCTATCGACAAGCCCGTTGGTCCAGTGCAGACCCAGTTCGGCTATCATGTGATCGAGGTCCAGGCGACCCGTGCCCTGACCCCTCCGCCACTGAGCACCATGAAAACCCGTATCAAGGCGCAGTTGCAACAGCAAGAGGCCGCCAAGTTTGTCTCCGATCTGCGCAGCCAGGCGAAAATCAATATCACCAAGTAATTTCCATATCGCTTGAGTAGGAAGCGTCGGGGTTTTCCCCCCGGCGTTTTTTTTTGCCGTCGGCGACCCCATCTTCAAGGGATATAAGATATGCCGATCTTACTGATGGACTATCTTGCCAGAGCGGAGGGCACGCGCCACAATGACAGCGGATGTCAAATACTACGGGGTGTAGGTCATGGGTAAAACGCAGCATCGTCGCAGCACCATCCTGGAGCGCGAGCCACAGGTACAGGAGCCCCGAAGGTACCGGGTGCTGCTGGTCAATGATGATTTTACCCCCATGGACTATGTGGTTCATATTCTTAAGACGTATTTTCACAAGCCCCATGACGAGGCAGTCGCGGTGATGATAGCGGTACATCAGCAGGGCAAGGGACTCTGCGGGATTTTTCCTTATGATCTGGCGGAAACCAAGGTTGCCTTGGTCACCGCCGATGCCCGGCAACACCAGCACCCCCTGCGTTGTATCATGGAAAAGGAGTGAACCATGATCGATAAATCCCTAGAACAGTCCATCAATCAGGCCTTTCAGATCGCCCGTCGGTACGGACATGAATATGCATCCGTGGAACATCTCCTGCTTGCTCTTCTGGATAATCCTGACGGCGTTGATGTGCTCAGCGCTTGCGGTGCCGATCGCGCGCATCTGTCGGCGGAATTACAGCAGTTTCTGGAACGCAAGGTACCCGCCATAGGTCCTGCAGGAACGGTCAATACCCAACCATCTGTGGGTTTTCAGCGGGTCATTCAACGCGCCCTCTACCATGTGCAGTCGGCAGGTAAGGAGGCGGTTTCGGGGGCGAATGTCATTGTCGCCATCTTCGCCGAAAGAGAATCCCACGCCGTTTATTTCCTGCATAAAGAGCATGTTACACGACTTGATGTGGTCAATTTTCTAGCACACGGCATGCGCAAGGATGAGGTCATGGATGAGGAAGAAGAGGAAGTCGAAGGCACCACGGAAAAGAAGGGAAATAGTAAAGACCCGCTTACCGTCTATGCGCGCAACCTCAACGCCATGGCGCGAGCCGGACGACTGGACCCGCTGATCGGACGCCAGGAGGAATTGATCCGGGCCCTGCAAGTGCTGGCGCGGCGCCGAAAAAACAACCCCCTCTTCGTTGGTGAACCGGGAGTCGGGAAAACCGCCATCGTCGAGGGCCTTGCACGCGCCATCGTCGCCGGCAAGGTGCCGGAGATGCTGGAAGATGCGACCATTTATGCCTTGGATTTGGGGGCATTGATCGCCGGATCCCGCTATCGGGGTGACTTTGAAGAACGCCTGAAGGGGGTACTGAAGGCACTACGCAAGAAACCCAACAGCATCCTCTTCATTGACGAGATTCATACCTTGATCGGCGCCGGGGCCGCCTCGGGCGGCGCCATGGATGCCTCCAATTTGCTGAAGCCCGCCCTCGCCTCTGGTGAACTGAAGTGTATCGGGGCGACCACCTATCAAGAGTTCCGCCAGTATTTTGAGAAGGACAGAGCGCTCACCCGCCGCTTCCAGAAAATTGACGTGCCGGAGCCCTCTCAGGAGGAGTCCGTGCAGATTTTGCGCGGACTGAAGGGGCAATTCGAGCAGCATCATGGCCTGCGTTATACCGACGCCGCCCTGCGCGCGGCGGTAGGGCTGTCTGTCAAGCATATCCATGATCGTCATCTGCCCGACAAGGCCATTGATCTCATCGACGAGGTGGGCGCCGCGCAAGCGCTTTTGCCTGCATCCCGGCGCAAGAAAAGCATCGGCGTTCACGATATTGAAGAGATGGTCGCCAGGGTGGCCCGTATTCCGGGCAAGAATGTCTCTATTAACGACCGTCAGGCGCTGAAGAACTTGGAGCGGGATTTGGGATTCGTCATCTACGGTCAGGAAAAGGCCATCCACGAACTCTCCGCAGCTATCAAAATGGCACGGGCAGGCCTGCGCCACCATGAAAAGCCGGTGGGAAATTTCCTCTTCTCCGGCCCGACCGGCGTGGGCAAGACCGAACTCAGTCGGCAGTTGGCCAGCCTGCTCGGCATTCCGCTACTGCGCTTCGACATGAGTGAATACATGGAGCGGCATACGGTGTCGCGGCTCATCGGCGCACCGCCGGGATATGTCGGGCATGATCAGGCTGGGCAACTGACGGAGGCAGTGAGCCGCAATCCACATGCGGTGCTATTGTTGGATGAAATTGAGAAGGCACACCCGGATATCTTCAATGTGCTTTTGCAAGTGATGGATCACGGCAAGCTGACAGATGCTGGCGGTCGCACAGTGGACTTCCGCAATGTAGTGTTGATCATGACCACCAACGCGGGGGCCGAAGCGCGCGGCAAGGCCGCCATCGGTTTCATGACTACGCCCCAGGATGACAGCGGACGGGAGATGGAAACCATCCGCCGGGTCTTCGCGCCGGAGTTCCGTAATCGCCTGGATGCCGTCGTACCCTTCACACCGCTCTCTAAGGAGACGGTGCTGCATGTGGTAGACAAGTTCATCATGGAACTGGACGAGCAGCTATTGCAAAAGGGCTACAGCCTGGAGATCAGCGCCGAACTACGACAGTGGCTGGCAGACAAGGGCTACGACCCGCAGATGGGCGCACGGCCGATGACGCGGATTATTCAGGAGCACTTGAAGAAGCCGCTGGCGGAGCATATCCTCTTTGGCGACCTGCCCAAGGGCACGCGAATCACTGCGCGTCTGGAGAATGGTGCGGTGAAGCTGGAGATACCAGAGCCGGTGCATCAGGAATGACGGATGGGTAGGGTGTTATTACATTTTGACAATACCTATGCGCGCGATCTGGAAGGTTTTTTCGCCCCCTGGCAGGCCGCCGCTGCTCCGGCGCCCCGATTGCTGCTATTGAACTACGCGCTAGCCGAAGAACTGGGGCTCGATAGCGCGGCGCTGGATAGCGATCTCGGTGCCGCCATTTTTTCGGGGAAGCAAGTGCCGGAAGGGTCGCATCCGCTCGCCCAGGCTTATGCGGGGCATCAATTCGGTCATTTCTCCCCGCAATTGGGCGATGGCCGCGCCCTCTTGCTCGGCGAGTTGATCGACCGCCATGGTCGGCGCCGGGATATGCAACTGAAAGGCTCCGGTCGCACGCCCTTTTCGCGGGGCGGCGATGGCAAGGCGGCACTGGGGCCGGTGCTGCGCGAATATGTCATCGGCGAAGCCATGCATGCGCTGAGCATACCCACCACTCGCGCGTTGGCCGCCGTCACGACGGGGGAAACCGTCCGTCGGGAAACATCGCTCCCCGGCGCCATCCTCACCCGCATCGCCGCCAGCCATATTCGCGTCGGCACCTTTCAGTTCTTTGCCGCGCGCAACGAAAGTGCCAAGGTCAAACGGTTGGCCGACTACACTATTGCTCGCCACTACCCCACCTTGAAAGGAACCGATAATCCCTATCTCAGCCTCTTTGCTGCGGTATCCGCCGCACAGGCCGCACTCATCGCACGCTGGATGCTGGTCGGTTTCATCCACGGTGTGATGAACACGGACAACATGAGCATCGCCGGCGAGACCATCGACTATGGCCCCTGCGCCTTCATGGATGCCTATGATCCGGAGACGGTTTTCAGCTCCATCGACGCGCAGGGCCGTTATGCCTATGCCCACCAGCCGTTGATCGCGCAATGGAACCTCACGCGCTTCGCCGAAACGCTGATTGATCTGGTTCACCCCGACGCCGATGAGGCAGTGCGCCTGCTGACCGAGCAGATCAACGATTTTCCTACGCTCTACACCCGCCGCTGGCTCGATGGCATGCGCGCCAAGATGGGCCTGGCCACGGCAGAGGACGGCGATCTCGCGCTGGCGCAAGATCTTCTGTCCGCCATGGAAGGCCAGAATGCCGACTACACACAGGTCTTCCGCGGTTTATCAGCGGCAGTGCGCGGTGATCCGGCGCAGGTCCGCGCCCACTTTGCCAACCCGGCGCCGTTTGATCTCTGGTTAGCGCAATGGCAGGCCCGGCTGGCGCGCGAAAGCACCACCGCGGAGGCGCGCGCCGAGGCTATGGACCAGGTCAATCCGCTCTACATACCCCGCAACCACAAAGTCGAGGAAGCCCTGGCCGCCGCTACGCAGGACCAGGACCTCACCCCGTTTAAAGCGCTGCTCGCCGTGCTGGAACAACCCTTCGCGGAGCGTCCGGGGCTGGAGAGCTATACCCAGCCCGCCCCCGAGGATTTCGGGCCATTCAAAACCTTTTGCGGGACATAGCGCGCGTCGCACAAGCAGCCACAGCGAGCCATACACATGGTCATCGCTGTGGACTCATTCCAGAAAAGTCTCAGCGCCATGAAGGTGGCGCTGTAGATGGCAACGCACTCCTGAATGTCATGTTAACGGTCATGCCCAAGCACCTCGGCTACGCGCCCCTGAAGCACCGGGATGAGCTCTTCCTCGAACCACGGATTGCGCTTCAGCCACAGATTATTACGCGGGCTGGGATGCGGCAGCGGGATCAGGTTGGGCCAGTTTTTCCGCCATGCATGAACCACCTGCGTCAGTGTCCCGGTCTCGGCGGGAAGGTGATAAGCCCGGGCATACTGGCCGATGACCAGGGTGAGTTGCAAATGCTGCAAATGCGGCAGTAATTCCCCATGCCAGGCACGAGCGCACTCTGGCCGCGGCGGCAAGTCTCCGGATGTCCCGGTACCCGGGTAGCAGAATCCCATGGGCACGAGCGCCACCTGTCGGGCATCGTAGAATACCTCTCGGGAGATACCCAGCCAGGCACGAAGTCTATCGCCGCTGGCATCGTTGAAGGGAATACCTGTTTCGTGCACCTTCCTGCCCGGTGCTTGCGCAGCGATCAAAATACGGGCGCACGAATCCATCTGCAGCACCGGACGCGCACCAAACGGCAGGTGCCCGGCGCAAAGTTCGCAATGGCGAACACGGGTGAGTAGCGCAGCGAGAGGATCGCCATACGTTGTGGGATCGGGCATCAGGTTCTTACGGTAGGATTTATTCCGGCTTCCAGCGGCCGCTCGTCTCCCGTGATCAGGCGTGTACCCCGTTTGAAAGTGAGATAAGCCCAAAACCAGTTGAACATCACCGAGATTCGATTGCGCAAACCCACCAGAAGCGCCACATGAATCACACCCCATAGCCACCAGGCCGGTGCGCCGCTCATGTTTACGCCGTTGAAGCTTGCCACCGCAGCTTTCCTGCCGATGGTGGCTAGGCTACCCATATGGCGGTATGCGAATGGTGGTTGCGCAGGCTGTCCCTGCAGTTTTCTGCGAATCACTCTGGCTACGTAGGCACCACCCTGCTTCGCCGCCGGTGCCAAGCCGGGCACCGGTTTTCCTTTCCAGCCATTGGCCAGCGCCGTATCACCGATAACAAACACATTTGGTAGACCCGTTACCGAGAGGTCCGCTTGGACTTTCACCCGTCCGCTACGATCGGCCGAGGCATTGAGCCATTGTGCCGCCGGCGATGCCACGACCCCTGCCGCCCACAACACGGTGTGAGACGCCAGGCGCTTGCCGTTGATGAGTACTCCCTCTTGATCAATATGATCCACCTTGCTTTTTAGCATGACCTCGACGCCCAATCGTTCGAGTGCCCGCTTCGCTTTCTCCGATAACGTCTCGGGAAAGGTCGGCAATAGGCGCGGAGCCGACTGGACCAGAACTACTTGAGCGCTGGCCGGGTCGAAATGGTGGAACTCCTTCTCCATGCCGTGGCGCACCAGTTCGGCAATATCGCCTGCCAACTCTACCCCCGTCGGCCCGCCTCCCACAATCACGAAGGTGAGCAAACCCTGCCGCTCGGCGGGATCTTCGGCGGCCTCCGCTCGTTCGAAAGCGGAGAGAATCCGTCGTCGTATTTCCACCGCATCATCAATGGTCTTTAATCCGGGCGCATACGGTTCCCACTCGTCCCTCCCGAAATAACTGTGGGATGCGCCTGTGGCGATCACCAGATAATCGTATGGTATACGCCGCTTACCGATTAACACTCCCTGTTGGACCGTATCGATCCCGGTCACCTGACCCAGCAGCACCTGCACGTTGAGGTGATCGCAAAACAGGCCTCGCACCGTGGCGGCGATATCGGCAGGGGACAGAGACGCTGTGGCGACCTGGTATAATAGCGGCTGGAATAAGTGGTAGTTATGACGATCGATCAGGGTCACGTGCACCGCTATTTTCGCCAACTTCGCCGCGCAAGCCAGCCCGCCGAAACCAGCGCCCACGATCACCACGCGCGGCGCCCCTTCCAGTGGGAATACCTGCCCGCCACTGATCTGGGGAAGGACATCCAGAATCCATTTGTCGAGCGATAACCTGCCAGGCCCATACAAGCCAACAAGTGCGAGCGTCATCACAAAATATACGTCCGCCGGGCCATCTGAGCCGGTTATATGCATACCGACAACGGTCATGATAAGCACTAGCACCGCGGGACGGGCAACAAAGCCGAAAGCAATAAGTAGCGCACACACCAGCGTCAGCGTAGGTGTTGGTGTAAAATGAGCAAGCGATTTTCCCGGCAGTAGTTTTACCAGACGAATTGGTATCACCGCTCCCAGACTTACCACCAGCAACGCCAAGCCAAGCCATAGACGGAGGACCAATTGATAGTATGGCTTGAGATACCGCGTAACGGCGCTTGCCAGGCGGGTTAGGGCGGTGGCGAAGGGCAGCGCGGTATCCCCTAATCCGCGCGCAAGAAGATGATCCAACGACAACGGCCCCGCGCCACATATCACGAACCACCCGAATAGCACTGCCGAGTACAGGTTGATATCCAGGGCGAGATAGTTGAACTGGACCACCAGCACGAGAATAAGCATGTACAGCGCGGCCCACCGGGTTGCCAACCCCAGTGCGAGCAATACCGGAATAAGCATCTGTATCGCTGCCCCCAGATAGGTAGGGCTTAGCGGTTCCACCCAAGGCACGGGATAGGCAACATTAGACAGATAGGGCGCGACGCTCAGATCGAAAATCTTCAATATCCCCGACACAAAGAAGACCTTTGCCAACCACAGACGGATCAGGAGGCCCGCCACGGGTCCAACCGATCGCTCCGTTACCCGGTAAACAGTATCGATGATGCCCATCGGCACCAGCAACCAGCGGATGCCATCGGCTGCTCGCCGGAACCGACGGTCATTAGCGTTCGGCAACACTAATGATACCTTCCAACGGCACTACTGAGCGTATATCGGGCTTGGGTACGGGTAGTGTCAATCACGAGTTCTCCATAATCTCCAGAAGAAATCCTGTCCCACTTTGCGGATATTCTCTCTGCGGTCATTCCGACTATTCGTTTGTCCCTACGCAAGAAAGTTCAACGTGGATTTCGACCTCCAAAAGCTGGATCTGTCTGCTCACCCCAGCCTGCGACGTATGCAGGCTACCGGCAGCGTCTTTGAAGTTCTGGCGCACCACCGCGCAGACAGGCACAGAGCCTGTTGCAAGTTCAGCAGAGAGATCATCAACCTATCTAATTTATATATAGATATAATATATCAGTATTTCCCCCCTTGCACATCCGTACTTAGAATCAAAACCCTTGATGAGCCTGGCAAGTTTACCCCCGTACACAAGGGAGCGTTAATGCACCTTTGCCAGCTTTGCCACGAGATCCCAAGAGGAGAAGGGATGTATGGCTTACAAAAATATAACTATGTTTTGGACAAGGAGCACTGAATGATCATTATCAACCGTAAAAATGCCATTGAACGTGCCACCTTTCTTACCCAAACCAGTAGTTTAAACGCGGCGACGATTGCGGTTGGGGAACAACTGGCAGGGGCGGCGGAACTCTCCATGGATATGGCCATAGCCGTGCTAGGCAACAATCAGATCGCCGAAATGGCCGGATTCCTCAATGATAGCAAGACATGTAAGGAGCTTGATGTACCCTGCGACGACGTTGGATTAGACCTTGATGAGTTGCGGGAGTGGGGTTTGACGAGAAAACAATATTGCATTGCCCATGAAATCGCGCTGATCGCCCATATGGTTGATCGGGTTCGTACACACCGCAATGAATCCACAGATACACCAAGAACCCTAAGAGCCTATTCTTCTTGATCTGCCTTCCAGAAAATCGCAGCCATTCGAGTTGCGCGATAAATAATTCTAAAAACCTTGAGGATGACATGGAATCGCTTCAACGATCAGATGTTCCGCTGCCTTCCTCCAAACAGGAAGACCTGCGGCGTTTCGCCGAAAGTTTGAGCCGCGAGCAATTACTTTGGGCCAGCGGTTACCTGACAGGGGTTGGAAATACGATCAACGTTCAACGGATATCAGGAGATGCCGATGCGCGTATCACTATCTTGTTTGGTACGGAGACCGGTAACGCCAAAAGGTTGGCGGAGGCTCTGGTAACCAAGGTACGAGCCACAGGCATGCAGGCTGATCTCCAGGATATGCTGACGTATGGTCGCGCCAAGATGCGGCGGGATCGCACGCTGCTCATCATCGTGAGCACGCATGGCGACGGCGAGCCCCCTGACAGCGCCCGTGACCTGCACGCCCTTTTGACGGACCGCCAAGCGCCGGACTTGCGCCATCTCCGCTTCTCTGTACTGGCATTGGGCGACGCGAGTTACCCTCGATTTTGCCAGACCGGAAGAGATTTCGATGCTGCCTTGGTGGCCGCTGGTGCGCATTGCCTGGTCCCCCGTGTCGATTGCGATGTGGATTATGAAGAGCGTGTTACATACTGGATGGGGCAGGTTCTGGAAGCCCTCACCGTTGGCGATTTCTCTCCGGCAGCATCGCTTCCCGCCCCCGCTCCAAAACAGGGATACTCGAGCCATGCCACTTTTCCCGCCGTTCTGCTGGACAAGGTGAATCTCTCGGGCCGCGGATCGAGCCGAGAAGTCTGGCATTTCGAACTGGACCTCGACGAATCTGGTCTTCACTATGCACCAGGCGATATCGTTTCCGTTGCCCCAAGCAATCCGCCCCAACTCGTGGAAGAGCTGCTCGACCGGCTCGAACTGGACCACAAGGCTCCCGTACGGACCAGGCAGGGTGAAATGCCGCTGGTGGAGGCCCTTGCCGCGCATTATGAAATCACCAGAATCACATGGCCATTTCTGGAGCGTTACGCGCGCCTGAGCGATGCGAAGGCTTTGCAAAGCGCGATTGCCGAACGGGATGTCAACGGCCTCGGCACCTGGACAGACGGTCGGGAAATCATCGACGTCGTCGGGCAATACCCCGTCAAGGGGCTTGGCGCGCAATCCTTCGCTGACTGCCTGCGGCCCTTGCCGCCGCGGCGGTATTCCATCGCCTCCAGCCTTCTGGCCGTTCCGGGCGAGATCCACCTGACGGTCGCCGCCATCCGCTACAGCCGCCACGGGCGGGAGCGTCTGGGGATTGCCTCGACATTTCTGGCGGATCGTGTCGCCATCGGTCGGCCTGTACCCATATTTATCGAGCCTAACGCCGAATTCCGGCTACCCGAAGATTCCGGACAGGCAATGATCATGATCGGGGCTGGAACCGGGGTGGCCCCCTTTCGTTCCTTCCTGCAGGAACGGGAGGCGCTGGGTGCTGCAGGAAATAACTGGCTTTTCTTCGGGGACCGCCACTTCAGCACCGATTTTCTATACCAGCGGGAGTGGCTGCGCTGGCTCAAGGATGGGCACCTCAGCCGGCTCGACGTTGCCTTCTCCCGCGACCAGGAACGCAAGATATATGTCCAGGACCGCTTACGGGAGCGTGCCGGTGACGTATTCGCATGGCTTGAAGAAGGTGCCGCCGTGTATGTTTGCGGGGCCGAAGCGATGGGCAGGGCGGTACAGCAATCTCTGGTGGATATCGTTCAGTCGGCCGGGCGCACGCAGGTTCAGGC
>Ga0315298_1002550_pt1 | contig 30738 bp, 23 predicted proteins | sample WHS_1_MG_FD_203077 | JGI IMG/M metagenome (GOLD analysis project Ga0315298, IMG submission 203077) | Extremophilic microbial mat communities from Washburn Hot Springs, YNP, Wyoming, USA - WHS_1_MG | ecosystem: Environmental > Aquatic > Thermal springs > Hot (42-90C) | place: USA: Wyoming... | reverse complement strand
CGGCGGCGCGGCCTGTTGATGCTGGCCACGGGGCCCACGATGATCCGCGCCGCCACCCATCTGGACGTGGACCGCCCCGATGTCGATCGGGCGATCGACATTCTCAAGCAAGTGGCCCGCCAACCCGCGCGCTCCTGCAAGGTACCCGGTTGAAATACCCTGTGTCTGAAAGAATAGGCGCCCCGGAAAGCCGCGCGGCGTTTGAACGCGCTTCAGGTGCTTGATCATGCTCAAAGGAACGTTTGCCGGGGGTTGCCCAGGTCCATAGAATGGCCTCGATAGGGCAAGCCTCCGCCGACTGTGTCAACCCGCCCGGCAGCGGGTGTGCCAGGGCCAGGCGTCGGGCCAGCCGGCGGCAGACTGGGTATCCGATTGCCTGCGTTCCCCGGTTCTGTCCGCACAAATGTGGCGGATACGGAGGAGGATAGGCGAGAGGCAGGCCGTCCGGTCGCGCCCGGCAAGCGGCACGGTTGCTTCGGCAGGTTAACACCTGCGGGGTGGGCGCTGCCGGGGGCAGCAGCCGCTGATCCCCCGGTTAATCCGGGGTCTGGATTTTCCCGTGGAGGAAGAGAGTCGCCCGTGGACCTTTCAAGGTACGCGCCATCGTTTGGCCGATACGAGTTCGTACTGCGTCGACTGCACTCGCTGACGGGCCTAGTTCCCGTAGGGGGATATCTGGCCTTTCATTTGTTGACGAACGCTTCCATTCTGGATGGCCCGGAGACTTTCGCCTACCGGGTGGAACAGATTCACCGGCTGGGTCCCACGACGCTGTTGCTGCTGGAATGGCCGTTCATTTTCCTTCCGATCCTCTTTCATGGCATTTTGGGGATGTTGATCGTGATGCGGGGCAAGCGGAACCTGGCCAATTACCCGTATGCCGGCAATATCCGCTACACGCTCCAGCGCGCCACGGGGGTGATTGCCTTCGTTTTCATTTTGTATCACGTGTTTCACATGCACGGGTGGTTGCGGTTCGACTGGTGGAAGGAGCACGTGGCCGGGCCCATGGCGGGCGCCCAATTCCACCCTGAAGATCCCCTGTCGGCAGCCCGCGCGATTCAGCGTTCGCTGGCCGTCCAGGCCATCTACGGTGTGGGGGTGTTGGCGTGCGTGTACCATTTTGCCAATGGCGTATGGACCATGGGCATAACCTGGGGGGTTTGGACCGGGGCCAATGCGCAACGGTGGGCCAACATCCCGGCCATCCTCCTTGGGCTGTTCCTTGCCGTGGTGGGGGTGGGGGCCTTGTGGGGCATGGCCACGGTCGATACCTCGCCGCAGCACCTGCCGGCGGGCGCGACCTTAGGGACCTTGCAGCGGGCGAACTCGGTGCGGGCCATGCCCGAAGGTCCATCACGCCTTGCGCCGTTACGATGGCAGACGGCCGCAGACAGCACCGTGTCGCCCTCCGCAGCCAACGCCGCCAGCGTAAGTACATATCCTCCAAGCATACCTTAAACATCCCAGTTTTGCAGCCATGGCACGACGACGCGTAGTAGTGGTGGGCGGTGGATTGGCCGGCCTATCGGCCACGATGAAGCTGGCCGAGTTGGGATTTGACGTGGACCTGGTGAGTTTGGTGCCCGTCCGCCGGTCGCACAGCGTCTGCGCCCAGGGCGGCATCAACAGTGTCAACAATCTGACGCGCCAACTGGGCGACAGCGAGTGGAAGCACTTCGAGGATACGGTTTACGGGGGCGACTTCCTCCAGCACCAGCCCCCCGTCAAAGAGATGGCCTTCTGGGCCCCGCGGATCATCGATCTCATGGACCGGCTGGGGGTAACCTTCAACCGCACCCCCGAGGGGTTTCGAGACCAGCGACGTTTCGGCGGCACACTGTACGCGCGCACGGCGTTTGCCGGTGCCACCACCGGCCAACAGCTTCTGTACGCCTTGGACGAACAGGTGCGGCGCTGGGAGGTGACGGGCCACGTGCGGAAATTCGAGTTCTGGGACTACCTCGGCCCCATCCTCGACGACAACGGCGTCTGCCGCGGGTGCGTCGCCCAGGACATGGTGACCATGGAGATCCGGGCGTTCCCGGCCGAGGCCCTGGTCATCGCCTCGGGCGGCTGCGGGCTGATCTTCGGGCGATCGACCATGTCGATGACCTGCAATGGCAGCGCCGCCAGCCGCACTTTCCAGGCAGGCGCCTGGTATGCCAATGGGGAATTCATCCAGGTGCATCCCACGGCCATTCCCGGGGCAGACAAGCTGCGGCTGATGAGCGAGAGTGCCCGGGGCGAAGGAGGCCGCATTTGGGTGCCGCGCATTCCTCAAGACCCTCGCCCGCCGCACCTGATTCCTGAGCACGAGCGCTATTACTTTCTCGAAGAGCGTTACCCCAAGTACGGGAACCTGGTTCCCCGCGATATCGCCACCCGCGAGATCTTCAACGTCTGCACGCGCGAGGGGCTGAGCGTGGAGAAGGATCGCTTGTGCGTGTATCTGGATGTGAGCCATCTGCCGGCCGACGTGCTGGAACGCAAGCTGGGCGGCATCCTGGAGATCTATGAGAAGTTCCAGGGGGTCGATCCGCGGCGTACGGCGATGAAGATTTTTCCCGCCGTCCACTACTCGATGGGTGGGTTGTGGGTGGATTACGAGCGGAGCGCGGACGGGGGCATGGCAATCGGTTCCCCGCGGAACCATCAGACCAACTTGCCGCGGGTATTCGCCATCGGCGAGTGCGATTACCAGTATCACGGGGCCAACCGGCTGGGGGCCAACTCCCTTTTGTCGTGCATTTTCAGCGGGTTGATCGTGGGGCCGAGCATCGCCGCCGCCATCGACGCGAGCGATAACCGGCCACTGGGCGAGGCTTCGGCCTTGTGCACGCGGGCCGTACACCATCACCAGGCACGGTATCAGGCCCTGCTGGCCCGGCCGCGCAACGGCGAAAATCCCTACCTGCTCCATCAGGAGTTGGGGCGGGTCATGACCCGGGCGGCCACGGTGGTCCGCCACAACGACGACCTCGACCGCGCCTATCACGAGGTGCTGGAACTCGAGGAGCGGGCGCGGCGCTGTACGCTGTCGGACACCGGCCAGTGGACCAATCAAAATCTGGTATTCACCCGGGCGCTGCTCGATATGTTTCCGCTGGCCAAGACGATCCTCAAGGGGGCGCGGGCCCGCGACGAATGCCGGGGGGCCCACTACAAGCCCGAGTTTGCGCTGCCGGCCATCACGGCCAGCGACCCCGCCGAGCGCCGCCGCCAGGCCCATCAGTGGTGCGATCGCTTCGAAGAGAACAACGAGCGCTGGCTGAAGACCACCATTGCCGAACTCGATGCCACCGGCGAACCCCGCCTGAGCTATCAAGAGGTGGACACCTCGCTGCTGCCGCCCCGACCGCGGTTGTACGGCGTCGTGGGGGGCGACCTGATCGAAGAAGTATGGAACCAACGGCAGGCCCAGCGCGAGGAGGCCATCGTGCCGGTGTAGCCCGGCCAAACCCCTCGCCGCTTTAGCGCCAGTGTGCAAAGTGTGCCTTTAGATCAACCTTCTCGGTCCAAATGCGTACGCCGCGAACTTCTGTAACCCGGTCTTCCGACGGGGCGTGGACACCGCCAGAGACCTTCGAGGTGCTGGTCTTGCGCCAGGATGCGCCGGGGCGTGAAAGCTATTGGGAACGCCATCGCGTACCCTACGAGCCCGACATGAATGTGATCAGCGCATTGCAGAAGATGGCGGCCCAGGCCCGCACAGCCGAGGGGAAACCCGTGGCCCCCGTCGCCTGGGAGTGCAATTGCCTGGAAGAAGTGTGCGGAGCATGCACCATGGTCATCAATGGCCGGGTACGCCAGGCCTGCACCACCCTGGTGGACCAACTGTTGCGCCAGCGCCCTGGCGTGATCGAACTCCGCCCCATGAGCAAGTTCCCGGTCATCCGCGACCTGGTGGTGGATCGCTCACGGATGTTCGAAACGCTTAAGAAGATCAAGGCCTGGCTCCCCGTGGACAGCTACCTGGATCTGGGGCCCGGTCCGCGACAGTCGCAGGAAACCCAGCAACTGGCCTACGTGCTGTCGAAATGCATGACCTGCGGCTGCTGTGTGGAGGCTTGCCCGCAGTACCTGAAGATCGAACTCCAGCGCCGGCCAGGCGAAAGCGACGCCGAGTTCGAGGCCCGCCGCCGCGATGCCTTCTGGCGAGGGTTTATCGGGGCGTTTGCCATCGGGCAGATCGATTTGTTCAACTCCAATCCCATCGGGCAAATGAATGCGCACGAGCGGCTGGATGCTTTGATTGCCGAAGGGGGCATTCAGGTCTGCGGCAACGCGCAGAACTGCGTGAAGGTGTGCCCGAAGGAGATTCCGCTGACGGCGGCCATTGCCCGGGCCGGCCGGGCCGCCACCCTCCACGTCCTTCGCAAGTGGTTTGACCGCTGAGGCAGCCCCTTGTGCGCCCTCGACCAGCACGGCATCCAGCTCCTCGACGCGTAGCCCGCCGGCCACCCGCGTAAGGTAAAGTTGTCATAGGGTGGCAGTGCGGGAAAGTTCTCTCTAGCTGGGCCTCGCACGGCCGTCCCCCGGGGGTGATCCTCTGGCGAGGTTTCTGGAGATGCTTCGATGCGCGAACCAGCAAGGCTGTTCGCTGTGGCGCTTTTGGGGGCGGCGGCAGCGGCCCGTCAAGCGGCTGCGGCGCCGGCCGACGCGATGCTGGAGGTCCGTTTGCATGGCCAATGGATCGAAGGGTGTCCGTTGGCGTGGAACGCCGCCCAAGTGCTCCTGTTGGGGCGCGACGGCCGGCTGTGGAGTTTCGCCCCGCGTGAGGTTACCGACTTCCGCCGGTCGGCCGGCCGCTTCCGCCCCTATGCGCCGTCGGAACTCCGGGCGGTGCTCCTACGCGAGTTGGGGCCGGGATATGAAGTCAGCGGCACGGGACACTACCTGGTGGCGCATCGGGCGGGAGAGCGCGATCGCTGGGCCGGGCGCTTCGAACAATTCTATCGGGGATTTATCCACTATTTTGCCGTCCGGGGGTTGGTTCTCCAGGAGCCGCCGTTTCCGCTGGTGGGCGTGGTCTGCCGCGATCGGCGGGATTTCGCACGATATGCGGCCGGCCTGGGGTTTTCGCCTTCGCGAAACATCGCGGGTTACTACGACAATGCCTCCAACCGCATCGTGGTGTTCGACGCGGCGGCCGGGCAACCCACCGCCCAGAATGAGGAAGATTTTTCGGCGGTGCTGCACGAGGCGGCCCATCAGGTGGCCTTCAATACCGGGGTGCACAGCCGCCTAAGCCCGCCGCCGCTGTGGCTGGCCGAGGGCTTGGCCACCCTCTTCGAGTCTTCTGCCCTGGGGGAGAGCAGCTCGCCGGCCCTGGCAACGTGCCGGGTCAATCGCCGCCGGCTGGCCGATTTCTACGCCGAGGTGCTCCCCCATCATCGGCCCGAATTGCTGGAAGAACTGATTGGCAGCGACGAGCGGTTTCGGACCGCGGCGGTGCCAGCCTATGCCCAGGCCTGGGCCTTGACCAGCTATCTCTGCGAGACGCAACCCCAGGCATACGCTCGATACCTGGCCCGCACGGCCCAGCGGGATCCGTTCGACCGGTACGATCGGTCCCAGCGCCTGGCCGACTTCCAAGACCTTTTCGGCGCCGACTGGCGGATGCTGGAGGCCCGCATGGTCCGCTTCATTCAGCAGATGGCACGGTGAAAAATCCGCGCTAGGCCGCGGGCTCGTCCATGCTCTCCTCGTAAAGCGAGGGGAAAGGTGCAGGGCGATACGGTACGGTCTGAAGGAAATCGTTGATCTCGGCGATCAGCCAGGCCTGTTCCTCGCGATTCTGGCACGGCAAGCGGAACGTGCCCTTTTCGAAAACGATTTCCACGCTCCACTGCTGCTCGCTGGCTGGCGAAGGCCGGCCCGATTGAAGCACCGCAGCCGGTCGCGCCCCTTGCACCTGAGAGCGGTCGATGACCTTTCGCCGCCGCCAGAACAGGCACCGCACCTGGGTCAACAAGAACGAGGCGTCGATGCGCACGGTGTATTCCGCCCGGGCGGCAAACAGCACGCCCCCCAACATGCCGAAGCCCACCAGCCAGAACGGAATGGAAAACGCGGCAAACCCCAGGTTCCAAGCCTGCACCTGTCCACCAAAGAGGATTCCTAGTGCGCCGGCCGTCCAGAAGGCAACGAACGTCAACCAGAAGACTCCGAACCCCAGAAGGGCCCAGAGGCCGCCCTTCATGCCCCGCGCAGGCACATGGACCAGCAGCCGCTGGGGCGTGCGTTCCAGCAGGGCCTGCGCATCGAAGGGGCGCGGGGGTTTGGGCTCCGCAGGCCCCGCGGCCCCCGCGGTGAAACCCGGCACCACGTCGGCCAGCCGAATCAGCTCGTTGCAGGCCGGACAAGTGGCCCAACCCGTGGCCAGATAGATGTTGTCGGCCGGCACAAGCTGGCCGCATTGCGGGCAATTCAATTTCATAACACGGCCTTGACCCAAACGGGATTCATACCTTCCGCGTCGCGGTTTGGAAAGAGAGCAGCTTGCTGGGTACGGCGCTCAAAAGAAACCTGCGCTGTGCCGCTCTCACGCAGACGAAGTGTTCCTGCGATGGCATCGCGCAGCTTACGCAGGGCAGTTCGGGGCATCGTTGCGGCGGATCAGGCGGCCCGGTCCTGCACGCTGGGCGTGCCCGCCGCGTTTGAAGGACCCGGGTGGGGCAACAAGATCTCGCCGTCATCGCTTACATCTTCGAATCGCACCGACACCGGCTTGGAAACGCCCGACTCCTGCATGGTCACCCCGTAAAGGGTGGTGGCACAGGTCATGGTTTTCTTCGAGTGGGTAACGATGATGAACTGCGTGCAGTCCAGAAAACCCTGGACGACCTGAATGAAGCGGTCGATATTGGCTTCATCCAGGGCGGCATCCACCTCGTCGAGCACGCAGAAGGGACTGGGCCGGCTGCGGAACAGCGCCAGCAACAAGGCCACGCAGGTCAGCGTCTTTTCTCCGCCGCTTAACAACGAGATATTGCGGAGTTCTTTGCCAGGCGGCCGGGCGACGATCTCGACGCCGCCTTCCAGGACATCCACCCCCTGTTCGATGACGATTTCGGCCTGGCCGCCCCCGAACAGGTCGCGGAAGAGCTGCACGAAATGCCCCTGGACGGTCTGCAGGGTGTCGAGGAACAGCTTGCGGCTGTCGGCATTGATCTTTTCGATGATTCGCAAAAGGGCGTTCTTCGCCTCGGTGAGGTCCTTCAGTTGCGTGGCCAGGCTGCGGTAGCGCGATTCCAGGTGGTCCAGTTCTTCGAGCGCTTCGAGGTTGACGTTGCCCAGCTCGTTGATTTTCTGGCGGAGTTGGTCGATTTCGGCTTGGACCTCCTCGCGGTGGCGGAGTTCGTCGGCATCGGGTTCCCGCTCCAGTTGGGCTAACTCGATGCCGTACTCATCGCGCAGCCGGTCGGCCAGGGCCGCACGTTCCAGACGCAGTTGGCTGGCGGCCAGTTCCCGGGCGTGGATTCGCTCTTCGAGTTTGTGCAGCCGGGTGCGGAGGCGCTGGAGATCGGCGGCCAACGCGGCGCGGTCGGCCATCGACGCCGTTCGACGCTGCACCAAGGTGGCGATCTCCGCCTGGAGCGATTCCTTGCGCAGAAAGGCCTCGGCCAGTTCCGCCTCGGCCGACAGAATGGCCCGGCACGCTTCCTCCTGCCGGGCGCGGCAATCGTCCAGGTGCTGGCAAATCTCGCCGGCCGCCCGCTGCCGCTCCTCCTGGCTTTCCTCAAACTGCCGCAGCCGCGTGCGGAGATTCTCCAACCGCTGTTCGCTCTTGGCCAACTCGACCTTCGCCTCGGTCGCCTCGCGCAAGCATGCCTGCCGAACCTCTTCCAGCCGGGCGATTTCCTGGGACAGGCTGGCCAGTCGGGCCTCACAGGCGGACAGCTCGTTTTCGGCATGGCGTTTGTGGGCCTGGGCTTCTTCGAGGGCAGCCGAAGCCGCCTGCGCCTCGGCCGCCGCCTCCGCCTCTTCAGCCTCCAGCGCCGCCCGCTGTTGCTGGAGCTGGGCACGCCGGGTTTCCGCCGCAGTGATGCGATGGTCCCACTGCGCCAGTTCGTTGCCGGCCTTCTCCACAGCCGCCGCCGCGACCTCCACTCGGGCCTCGTCCTGCCCGATCTGTTCGTCCAGGCGGAGGACGGCCGATTGGGCCTGCTCGATCTGGCCTTCGAGTTCCAGCAATTGGGCGTGCAAGACGCGCAACTGGCTGCGGCGGGAGATGAGCCCAGCCGTGGCTTGGCGCGGACCCAGCGAAAGTGTGCCGTCGGCGGCCAACCGCTCGCCCGCCAAGGTCACGAAATGCCACCCCTTGCCCGTAGCCGCTAAGGCCACGGCGTGGCGGAGGCTTTCGACAATCCAGGTCCGGCCGAGAAGGCGGCGCGCCAGCGATTGCCAGGCAGGTTCGGTCTCGACAAAGCGATCCGCCCGGCCCAGCACTCCCGGCTGGCCCTCCAGCGTCTCGGCCTCCGCTTCCTCCTGCGGCTCCAGCCACAAGAACCCCACCCGCCCGCTGAAGTAGTAGGGATGTTCGCAGAGGTGATCCAGGACCTCGCGGCCGGGCCGGAGCACGACATACTGCGCCAGATCGCCCAGCGCGGCCTCGATCAAAGGGGCCGCCTCCACGCTGACCCGCAACAGGTCGGCCACCAGGCCGCACACTTGTCGAAACGGCCCGGGATCGGGCCCTCGCGCGCGGGAGAGGACCTCTTTGACGCCCGGGCTGAGTCCTTCGTAGCGTTTTTCCAGTTCTTCAAGCACCGCCACGCGCCCCGCCACCGAGCTATGGCGCTCGCGCAATTCGACCAGTTCGTTTTGGCGAGCGGCCCGCGCTTGGCGGTGTTCGGCCAGGCGGCTTTGGGCCTCTTCCCAGGCCTGCCGAAATTGCTGGACTCTCTGGATTCGATCGGCACGCTCCCGCACCAGCGATTCCAGGTCCGAAGAGCACTGGTCCAACAGGGCGGCCAGTTCGCGGGCTCGTTCAGCCAGGCGGCTGCGGGCCGCCTCGGCCGACGCCATCCGGCTTTCCAGGCTGCTGCTCCGATTGCCCCGCTCCACCGCTTCCTGCACCAGGTCGCGATGCCGCGCACTGGCCTTTTGCTCTTCCTGGCGAAACTGCTCCAACTGCAGCAGCACTTCGGCCAATCGGCGCTCGTCGTCCCCCACACGCTGTGCCAATTGGCGGTACTGGCTCTGGGCGGCCTCGAACTCCCTGCGGGTATCGGCGAGCTGTAGCTGGAGGCTGTCGGCGCGGAGGTGCATCGCCAGCCACTGGCGCTGGTACCGGTCCTGCTCTTCTTCCAGGTCGCCAAAGCGGGCGCGCTGGTGCTGGATGGCCGATTCGGCCGCGGCAATCCGTTCGCGGATGGCGGCCGACTCAGCCTCGCTGCGGTGCAGAAGCTCTTCCAGTTCTGCTAGGCCCTCTTCGGCTTGGAGGTGGCGAGCCTGGAGGGCTTCGGTCTCGGCCAGCAGGGTTTGCTGTTCCGCGTGCAGCCCCGCCAGCTCCCCTTCCAAAATCGCCAGACGATCGCTCAGACGACGCCAATCGACCTGAGCCACCTGGGTCCGCAATTCCTGAAGCCGCTGGCTGTACTGCCGATAGCGCTGGGCCTTGGCCGCCTGAAGCCGCACCGCCCGCAAGCGGTTTTCTACTTCCTCCACGATGTCCGAAAGGCGCAGCAGGTTCTGCTCCACGCGTTCCAGCCGGCGGAGGGCCTCGACCTTGCGGGCGCGGAAGCGGCTGATGCCTGCCGCTTCTTCGAAGATCACTCGCCGCTCGCGGCTGGAAGCCTGCAACAGCAGATCCACCTTGCCCTGCTCGATGACGCTGTAGGCCAGCGTTCCCAGCCCGGTCCCCGCCAAAAGGTCGCGGATGTCGCGCAATCGGGCCGGCTGCCGGTTGATCAAATACTCGCTTTCCCCGCTGCGGTAGATCCGCCGCGTGATATGCACTTCCGGCGTGTCGATGGCCAACAGGCGCGAGGTGTTATCGACCGTCAGCGTAACCTCGGCCGCGTTGAGCGGGCGGCGCGTGGTCGAGCCATTGAAGATCACGTCGGCCATCTCGCCGCCCCGCAGGTTCTTGACGCTCTGCTCGCCCAGAACCCACTTGATGGCGTCGACCACGTTCGACTTGCCCGACCCGTTGGGGCCCACCACCACGGTGATTCCCTTGGGGAACTCGAACCGTGTCTTATCGGCAAAACTCTTGAAGCCTGCGAGTTCCAGGGCCTTGAGCATCGATCGAACTTGACAAGACCTCGCCCGGATACGCCGTGGCGTTTCCGGCTGCGAATGGATGGCCAGGGCTAACCATCAACCAACCAGGGTCAACCGCCTCGAGTGGCCGGCGATCGGGCCGGCTGTCGCTGGCAGCGTGGCGTGTTGGGAAGCGGCCGAGATCTTCACTCGGCCGAATGCCCCCGCAATCGGTTCCACAAGGCCCCAAACGGCCCCGGTTTGGCCGAGGTCTCGGCCCCCGGATCGTTCCGCGAACCGGAACCGCCGCCCCGCGGAACCTCGTCTTCCGAAGGCTTGCTTTCGGTTCGGGCGAACAGGTCGGGCAAGGGGCTGTGGGCCGCAAGGGCCCCAGGCCCTGCTGCTTCCTGAGCGGCCTTCTGGTCCTGAGCGGCCTTCTCGCCACGCGAATAGGTCCTGCCCGCCTCGGGCAGGGCATCGACCTCGAAACGGCTGGCCAGCGCCCCACACGCCTTCGCTTGCTGGAGGGCGTACACCACATCGGGATACATCCCCCCAAGTTCCACAATCGTCCGCACCAGGTCGTCCACGCGGGCGGGCACGACCCGCTTCTGGTCCGGCTCGTTGACGGCAAACTTGCTGACGGTCATTTCGTGCCCCTCGCGGCAGGTAACCAGAATCTGGTTGCCGGCTTCCAGTGTAAAGGGCGGCTGGAGGGCCTGGTCGCGCCCGAAGAGCACAACTTCCGCCCGGCGGCTGCGGGTGACGTGCACCATGGGTGGACCGGCCGTATCCAACACATGATAGCTGAACTGCCCCCGAAGGTTTTCGCCGCGGATGGCCGGGTCCTCTGCGTTCATCGCCCACAGGGCCCGGAAGGCCCCGTAGCGCGTCTCCGCGCTGGGAAGGTCCAGCATTTCACGGAGTTTCTCGGCCGCCGACACGTCGTTCATCGCGCTCAAAGCCGCCAAAGCAAACGCGCGGAAGGCCGGCACGTTCCGCGCCGCCTCGGCCAACGGGGCCGCCGCCCGGCTGTCGTCCAGATAGGCCAGGGCCTCGGCGGCGTAGAATCGCACTTCCGGGTCCGGCGACTGGATGCCCTGGAGCAGCACCTCGATCGCCGGCTTGCCGATGGCCTCCAGCTCCAACGCCGCCCGCGACGCGCTGATAGGGTCCATCAGCCGGCGCTGCAGCACCCCCAACCGTTCGATCCGTTCCGTCTCCGATTCCCGCAAGGCCACCGACCGCAGCACCGCGATGTAACGGTGCACATTGTCTTTGTAGCGCGGGTGGAGGGTCAGTTGGATGTATTGATCGTCTTTGGCCCGCGCGACCCCGGTCTTCAGCCCGCGGTCAAAGGTGTGGAACCGGCGGTTGATGGCGGCCTCGATCGTCGCCGCGTCGTGAATCGATTTGTCGCGCAATACCAACCCCAGCGGGCGGGATTTCAGAGCCACCCCGCCCCCCAAGATTCGGCCCCGACAGCAGAGCACGCGGTCCTTTTTGGGATCGGCCGCCGGATCGACCAGCACCGGCCCCTCGGCAGTCGCATAGGTGTGCCCGCTGTGGATGGCATTGTCCAAAACCTGGAGTTCCTTGAGATTGGTTTGGAGGAGATACCCCCCCCGAAGGCTGGTCGTCTCGCTTTGCGAGGGAACGCGGACTTCCACGTCGAATCGGTCATCTTTTTGAATGCCTGGCCGAATCAACCCCCGGACCAGTACCAGCGACACATTGCCCGAAGCCAACAGCCGGTTGGGCGACTTGACGCCCCGCACGTGCATTTCGGAAAGCAGGGCGTCACGCTGCGGGGAGGGCTTGGGGTCGCTCCCGGTACCGCGAAGTCCCGTCACCAGCCCCACCGATTCCAGCACCACCGGGTGCATGTTGAACGGCACCGCTAGGTCCCCCACCAGGCGAGTCTGCCGCGGGTAGGGCTCCACTTCCTGGGGGGGGACCTGACGCAAAACCAACACATTGAGCTTGTCCCATGTGGAGCAACCGCCAAGCACAACCAAGCTGCCCAGGAGAAACTCCCGACGGGACGTTCGATGGCACCACATGGCTTGCCGTGTTCCTTGGACCGCCCAGTCTATGCAAAATATTCAGCTTGCCCTACCTGCCCAGCCACCTCGCGTCATCTGCCAGCCCGCGGAGGCGCGATGTTAGCGCAGGCGGCTTTTAGCTTTTAACCCCGTCGGCACGTCGGGCAGTAGGGGTGAGGTATCGATTAGTGGGCGGACAATAGCCGGTGGTGCCCTATGGGTCAAGACGGGTTGGATTACATAGGGTGCACGGGTGCACGCGCCCCCCGGGGCAGCCGCGCAACGGTTGCCGCCGTCTCTGGCGTGACCTATGCTCTCGTAACCGGCCGCTGTGCCGCGCTTCCACGAAAGAGGGGGGACATGGCCGGCCGACCGGCCGCCTCCGGCGCGTGGTTATAACCGCCCACGCCGCTTTGCGGCCTCTTGTACTGGACCACAAGCCGACGGTATCAATTCCGCAACTCGTTCTCAAGGAGCCATTTATGAAAACTTGGTCTCTGGCTGCTGGGATTTCTGGATTGCTGGTCCTTTTGGCCAGCGCTGCCCAAGCGGGTTACTGTGGTGCCGACTGCTATCGGCATTGCCGCGCCCGGGTGGGGTGCTGCGCTGCGTGCTCCGCAGTCGTGTGTACCTGCCCGCCGGTAGAGTTTGAAGAGAAGCAGGTAACCGAGTACGAGTCGCGGTTCAAGGAGGTGGAGCAAACCAAAGTCATCGACGTGGTAAAGTTCGTCGAAGACGTGGAAGAGCGGGAAGTGACCTTCACGGTCTGGCGGGAAGAGGGATGCGCCTGTGGGTGCTCGCCCTGCTGCGGCACCTGCTGCAAAAAGGTGGTGCCCGTTCAGTGCGTCCGCAAGGTCAAGGTCCCGGTAATCCGCGAGGTGCCCGCCAAAGAGACGCTGAAGTTTACGCGGATCGTCGAGGAGAAGATTCCCCGCACCTACACGTGCAAGGTGTCGAAGGCTTCCTGCTGCCAGTCATGCCCACCAGCGTGTACTCCTGTACCCTGCTGCGGACGGAAATGAGCTGGCGGGCTGTTCGGCTTAACGGGGTCGTTAGGGCCGTAGCTTGAACCGCCGCAACATCGATGGGCCGCGCAGCGCGACCGGCGCTGCGTGATCGGCCCAGCGGGTTACTAAGTGTGCAAGCTGCTTGTCCATCCAGCGGTTGAACTTGCGGAACGACCGCGGCCGGACGCCGGGCGGCACATCTCCGTCGTCAAACTCGACGTCCCTGCCTCCGCTGGGGTACATTTCATTGTTGGCCATAGTAGATCCCTCGGCGCAGCCGGGCGCGAAACAGCCGGCCGCTTCGATGCGGTATCCGGTCCCTCAATGTCTATACGGTAGACACGGGGTGGCGGTTTCGGTTCGCTGTTCCAAAAAACGGCAGACCAGTCGTCTGACAGTCAACTGCCCCGAAGGGCTTCTCTGTGCAATTACCGTGCCACGGCGCCGCGGCGATTCCGGGTATGGGGCATTTCGAATTCCGGCTCTCGATTCGCGCACCCCGCCGGGCGGGTAAAGAACTCACCGCTAAGGACCGCCAGGAGCATCATGCGCTTGCCCAGACTGGGCAAATTTCCCAACTGACCTTCGGCGGGGCTTTCCCTCTTGTGGCCAGGCGCCGTGGTTCTTAGAATCCGCCCCATGCCGAAGCGAACCCCCGCACGTGGAAATCCGTATAGTAGTGGAGAAATGCACGGAGGCGCCTAGTGGCTTTTTCGGCCCGGTTGTGCGATAATCCAGCGCTGGCAAGCGCCCGCGCGTGGAAGCCGTGCGGTGCGGGCTTCGGCTGGACGCCATGGCCGACGCCACCGCGCTAGTCGTGTGTTAGAAAATGTAACCAACATTGTGGATGCCGCGGTTCTTCGGACAGCGGGGCACGGGCCGAAATGGATGAACCGCGTGTCGGGTGTTGGACGATGATTGGGGTGCCATGCGGCAGGTGAAAGTCGGCACGGTTGCGACGAGTCTGGCTTGTCTGGCCGCATGAGATAGACTTGATAAGGCGGGCCGGCAGGCGTCGGCCGGCCCGGTTGGGAGGACGTAGGATGCAGGTTTACGGCCCAGCTCATCTTCATGGCCCACAGCCGATCGGTGCTCCGCACATGGGGCGCGCCCCGCAGGCGGCTGCGCCGTCGTCCGCGGCTCCGATCCAGGACGAGCTTCAGCTTTCGTCCGAAGCCCAACTGATCGAAAAGGTCCGTCAGTTGCCCGACATCCGGCAAGAGCTGGTGGCCCGCATCCGCGCGGAGATCGCGGCGGGAACGTACGAAACGGACGAGAAGCTTGATATCGCAGTGGGGCGGCTGCTGGACGAGATCGGCTAGCAGCCGGGTGTGCCATGCCCGGCGACTTTTCTCTTCGTGCCGTCCGCGTGGTCTCTACGCCTTGGGAGCGGTTCGAGCAGTTCCTGCGAGCACGGGGCAAGCGGATCACTCAGCAGCGTCGCCAGATCGTCGAAGAGGTCTTCAGCCACCACGACCACTTCGATGCCGACGACTTGATGGCCCATCTCCAGCCGCAACTGGCCGCCCGGCGCCTCAGTCGGCCCACGATCTATCGCACACTGGTCGAGTTGGTCGAAGCGGGCCTGCTTCGCCAGATGACCCTGGGCGGGCGGCGCGTGTTCGAACACGAGTACGGTTATCCCCGGCACGATCACCTGCACTGCCAGGTATGCAATGCCTTGATCGAGTTCCACAGCCCGGCGCTGGATCGCCTTTGCGGAGAAGTGGCCAGGCAGTACGATTTCGAGCTGGTGGAACATCGGCTGTTCATTACCGGCATCTGCGCTGAATGCCGCCGCCGCACGGAAAGGAACACCGGAAAGCGCCGGGGCGGGAAGGCCACTTCATAGGCTTTCCACACGCGGCCAGTGGGATGGGGTTTACGGGAATGTACTTTCGGCCGAAGCGGAGCTGCGGGGCGTGGTCAGAGGCCACGGCCCGAAGCACGCTCGTCCGGCGCCGCGCCCCGGTACAGGCGGCGGTGCAGAAGGTTCTTGTCCGAGGTGAGGGGGCCGGGCGCCGGGTCCCGCCGCAGGATCTCGACCATGATGTCGAATTGGACGGCGAGATAGTCGGCCGCTTGAACAATGAGGGCCTCGGGGGTCATGGGGGGCCGGGGAGGCGCAGCTTCTGGCGGGAACTGGTGAGCGACAATCACGTGCTCCAGGCGGAGCAGGGTTTCGTCATCTAACCCCACCCGGCCAGCCGCTTGGCGGACCTTGTCCCGCCCCAGAAAGACGTGCCCCAGCAGCGCTCCGGCAGGCGTCCAGGCGGTGTCGGCAGGCTCCCAGGCCAACTCTTCCACCTTGCCGAGGTCGTGGAGCACTGCGCCGGCCACCACCAGTGCCTTGTCCAGCGGCGGCTGGAGGTCGGGATACTTGGCCGCATACTCGTCGGCCAGCATGGCACAGCAGCGGGCCATGCTTAGCGTGTGTTCCAGCAGCCCCCCGCAGAACGCATGGTGGTGCCGGCCAGCCGGATGCAGCACCAATCGCTCCTTGTCCGCCTCCAGCAATTCCTCCACCAGACGCCGCAACGGGCCGGGCGGAATACGCTGGGCCACCAACTGCCGCAGCTCCCCATACATGCCCGCAGCGTCGAACCGCGACCGCGGAAGGCACATCAGCGGATCGAAGCCGTCCTCGGCGTCGGCCGGGCAGGTCTCGCGGACCTTGCGCAGGTCCAGTTGCGGGCCGTAGGGGCTCTGCCGGTACACCGCCCGCAGCTTGTAGAAACGCCCCGGCGTCCACTGGTCGCGGCAGGCGGCCGCAAACGGCGAATTGTCCCATACCGGAAATACCACCTCGCGCCCGGCATCGCGAAAACCTACCTTGAAATACCGCTTGCCCTCGCGGGTCGTATGTTCCTCCTTGAGTGTCATGAGGGCAAAGAGGTCGCCTTCCTGGTCGGGAAGCATTTCCGAGAGACGCACGATCGATTTGGCCCGGGACATTTCGGCTTCTGCCCCTTAACCGGGGTGGCAAAAGATTTTCCAGGGACATCGGGAACTGGGTGGCGCCGCCGGCTGGTCGCAAGCGTAGTCGTTTGGCGTCCGCCTCGGCGTCAAAGTCCCAGCCCTCCAGGTTCAATCGACCGGCACGCCGGCCGGTGACACCCCATGGTGGACGATCTCGCCGCGAAGTTCCATGCCCAGGCGGCTGTGGCGCCGGCCGTAAGTCAGATAAATGCACAATCCCACGGCAAGCCACACCCCCAAACGAATCCAGTTGGGCCAGCCCAGATGGAACATCAGCCCGACGCACAAGATAATGCCCGCGGGGGCCACGAAATCCAAAGCAGGAGTGCGGAAGGGGCGTTCGGCATCGGGATTGAGCCGCCGCATCAACCACACGGCCGAACAAACCACCACAAACGCAAACAGGGTGCCGATATTCACCATGTCGCCCAGGGCCTTCAAAGGGAAGAGCGAGGCGGTCAGGCCGCAGATCGTTCCCGTCAGGATCGTAGCTTTGTGAGGAGTGCGAAAGCGGGGATGGACGCTGCCGAAGAAGCTCGGCGGGAGCAATCCGTCGCGGGCCATGGCCAAAAGGACCCGCGGCTGGCTCAAAAGCATCACCAACAGCACGCTGGTTATGCCGGTCAGCGCCCCCAGTGAAATAATCATTTTGGCCATCGGCATCCCGAACTTGGCAAACACGCCGGCAATCGGCGCATCTAGCGGAATCTGCGGGTAAGGAATCATGCCCGTCAGCACGGCCGCCACTGCGATGTACAGCACCGTGCAGATCGCCAACGAGCTGATGATGCCGATAGGCACATCGCGTTTGGGATTCCGCGCCTCCTCTGCGTGGGTCGAGACCGAATCGAATCCGATGTAAGCGAAGAAGACGATAGCCGCCCCGCCCAGCACGCCGTTCCAGCCGTAGGGCATAAACGGCACCCAATTGCTGGCCTTGACGAACTTCAGGCCAGCCAGGATCACAAACAGCACCGCCCCGATTTTTACCATCACCATCAAAGCGTTGAAGCCGGCGCTTTCGCGGATGCCCAGTACCAGAATGGTCGTGATAATAGCCACGATGGCGATCGCCACAATGTTGCACGTTATCCGCACCGACCCCAGGACCAAAGGCGTTTGCTCGTAAGCCAGATAGCCTTCTTCGTTCGACAGGCGCACGTCGTCCAGCTTCGAGGCCAAGTTGCGGTAGGGCTCGAACTGGAGTTGGCTCTGCATGCGTTCCTGAACACGCTGGATGGAAGCGGCCGCCTTGTGCCACCCCCCTTGGCATTGGCGGTGGACCAGGGCGGGATTTTCCACAGATGCACACGCAGAACATGTGCCGTGGATTCTCCGCACCGCCGCCACCGACGCCGGGGTAAACGTGACGGCCACGTTCACCACGCGGCTAAGGTTTTTCGGCCCGGCGCCTGGTTCTAACAGCTCTTGTGAATCGGCCCCCAGGGGCAGCGAAACGCGCACGCCGCTTTCCCGCGCTTCCCAGGGCGTGGCCGAAGCCGCTGCCACTACCAGGTTCTCGGCCGTGATGTAGTCGGTGTGCTGCGTGGCGGCCGAGAAGGGGTCGATCGCCAGCCACAAGGGCAAGGCCAGCAGATTCTGCCCGGGCTTGGTCTTGATAAGCGCCAGAAAGTAGTGGGCCCAGCCATTGGCCACCGTGGCCGACGACATCGCGTACTCCAGCACCAGGTCCCACCCGATTATCCAGGCAATCAGCTCCCCCAGCGAGACGTAGGCATAGGTGTAGGCGCTGCCGGCAATGGGCGCCATCGAGGCGAACTCGGCGTAGCACAACGCCGCAAACGCGCAGGCCAGCCCCGCGATCACGAAAGACAGGATCAGCCCCGGCCCGGCAAACTCGCGGGCCGCCACTCCCGTAAGCACGAAGATTCCCGTTCCGATGATCGCCCCAATTCCCAACGAGGAAAGCGCCACCGGGCCGAGCACCCGCCGCAGCCGGTGCTCGCCGGCCATCTCCTCCAGCAGGATATCCAATGATTTCTTGGCGAAAAACTGCTTCCAGGGCATAGGAGTGCCCGTGCGGACAAATTGACAGAGCAAGTTGGCGTAAGCGATGACCTTATCCGGCACCACCTTGGCTGTCAAGAACACAGGTGCCGGTTGCCTGACCCGCCAGACGCGGGTTTGTGGCAAGAAGCGCTTCGTTGCGGCGGTGGCGGACCGGGGACTCGACCGACCCTCACTCCCGGACTCCCATTGGGGTCCGGCTCGCTTGAGGTCCGCGCGACACGGCCGGCAACCGCTCGGTTCGGAGCGCCTGCATGATGAGGTTGTATGAGGCCTGAGGGCTCAGTATAATCCCGCGAGTGTCGTATTTGACTAAACTAGTGACCAGATCAGGGGATACAGCCACGCACGGACCGCGAGTGGGGGTTGGATACGACCTGCATCGACTGGTTCCGGGAGGCCCGCTGCGCATCGGCGGGGTTGAGATCCCGTTCGAGCGCCGCTGCGCCGGCCATAGCGACGCCGACGTGCTCCTTCATGCGGTGACCGATGCCCTCCTGGGCGCCGCCGCTCTGGGAGACATTGGCGAGATGTTTCCGGACACGGACCCGGCGAATCGGGGCCGGGACTCCGCCGAGATGCTCCGCCTGGCCTGGCTCCGGGTCGCTTCGGCGGGCTGGCGGATTGCCAACCTCGATTGCGTGGTGCTGGTGGAGGCCCCCCGCCTTGCGCCCTATCGCGACCGCATCCGCCGTCGCTTGGCCGATATCCTGGATGTCGATCCGGCCCGAATCGGCCTGAAGGCCAAGACGGGCGAAGGGGTCGATGCCGTGGGCCGGCAGGAGGCTGTCGCCGCCCACTGCGTGGCCTTGCTGTTGCCCCAATCCGCCGAGTCGGCATTGGACTAGGCGGATAAAGATTCTCGGCCCTGCCCTTAAGCCTGTACGCTGCCGCTATGATTCGCGTTTATAACACCCTCTCACGCACCAAAGAGCCCTTTCAGACGGTTCGCCCCGGCAAAGTGGGGATCTATTTGTGCGGCCCCACGGTCTATAAGCCCAGCCATATCGGGCATATGGTCGGGCCGGTGGTGTTCGATGCCATCAAGCGGTATCTGACCTACAACGGCTACGAGGTTACCTGGGTTATCAACATCACCGACGTGGACGATAAGCTCATTGCCCGCGCTCAGGAGCGGGGCGTAACGGTGGCGCAACTGGCCGAGGAAATGACCGCCGATTACATGGAGTGCTTGCGGGTGATGGGCGTGGAGGGCGTGGACTACTTTCCCCGCGCCACCGAGTACATCCCGGCGATGGTCGCCTTTATCCAGCGGCTGATCGACAAGGGCTGTGCCTACGCCTCGGATGGCGATGTGTATTTCGACGTCAGTCGCTTTCCCGAGTACGGCAAGCTGAGCCGGCGTTCGCTGGAACAGATGCAGATCGAGGGGGGCACCACTGCCGAACGCAAGCGGAGCGGCGCCGACTTCGCCCTGTGGAAAAGCGCCAAGCCCGGCGAACCTTCCTGGCCCAGCCCGTGGGGGCCAGGCCGGCCCGGCTGGCATATCGAGTGCTCGGTGATGAGCGGCCAGTTGCTCGGCGAAACCTTCGATATCCACGGCGGCGGCCTGGATCTGGTGTTCCCTCACCACGAAAACGAGATCGCGCAGAGCGAGGCCTGCCACGGCAAACCCATGGCCCGCTACTGGATGCACAACGGACTGATGCAGGCCTCCCATGAGGTGGGCAAGGTGGGCGGGCGCACCACCCGACCCGCCGAGGGCGACCAACAGGCCCAAGAGGCCGGTAAGATTGCCGGCCGGCACGGGGCACAGTCCTTCCTGGTGCTGCTCCGCGAACAGGGCTTCGCCCCAGAACAAGTCCGGTTCTTCCTCCTCTCGACGCATTACCGCCGGCCCATCGACTTCAGCGTGGAGCGAATCCGCGAGGTGGGCGTGGGCCTGGAAAGCTTCTACCGCTTTTTCCGGCGTTTTCAGCGGATCACCGGCGAGGATTTCTACAAGGTGCCATTTGCCCGCCGGCGGAGCGAGGGGGAATTGAATCCCGCCGGGTCCTCGTTTCTGGAGGCCGTCGCCGAACAGCGGAACCGCTTTCTCGAAGCGATGGACGACGACTTCAACACCGGCGGCGCGGTGGGGGTGCTGTTCGAGTTGCTGCGGCGGTTGAATAAGTTCGCCGACGAGGAAAAACTGGAAGACCCCCTAGCCCGGTCCGAGTCGGCCGTGGCCATGCTTCGCCAAGGGGCCAGCACACTTCGCGAACTGGCCGCCACGCTGGGATTGTTTCTCCGCCCCGCTAAGCCGCCCGAAGCCCCCAGCGACAATCTGGTGGGCCAATTGCTCGACCTCTTGGTGGAGATCCGTGCCGACGCCCGCAAGGCTAAAGACTTCGCCGCGGCTGATAAGATTCGTAACCGGCTTGCACAGCTGGGGGTGGTGCTGGAGGACCGCCCAGGAGGCACCCAGTGGAGCCTGCGAAAATAAGCCCTCTTGAGGCCGATTCGCAGCCGGCTGGGGCTAGCGCCTCGGCCCGGCCGCTCCGCGTTCTGGGGGTCGATCCAGGGCTGAACACGACCGGCTACGGGGTGCTGGAGTCGGCGGGCAAAAAGTTGCGACTGTGCGAAGCCGGCGTTGTTCGGGCGAAAGCGCACCACTCGCTGGCCTGCCGCTTGGCCGAAATCCACGAGGGCATCCGCGAGGTCATCGCTGCCTTCACCCCCCACGTGTTGGCACTAGAAGAGCTGTATTCGCACTACGGCCGGCCCCGCACCGCCATCCTCATGGGGCATGCCCGCGGTGTGATCTGCCTGGCGGCTGCCCAGGCCCGCTTGGCCATTGTCAGCTACTCGGCCACGCAGGTCAAGAAGGTGCTTACGGGGTCCGGCCGCGCCCCCAAGGCTCAAGTTCAGCGGGCCATCCGCTTCGAGCTGGGCCTTTCCGCCCTGCCCGAGCCCCCGGACGTGGCCGACGCCTTGGCCATCGCCCTATGCCACCATTATCTTCAAAAGACAGCCGCCAGCCTGAGTACCCTTGGATAGGCGCCGCGGCGAAAGTCCCCGGTTAACAGCAACTGGTTTCCGTAGTATGACATGCAGCCCCTGCCCGCGAACCCTTACCCGCCAGCAATCCCGCCTGCTCGACCAGCGGGCCAGCGAGGAGTTCGGCATTCCCAGCGTGGTGCTCATGGAGAATGCCGGGCGGGGTCTGGCCGATACTTTGGAGCGTCTTGGCATTGCCGGCCCCGTGGTCATCGCCTGTGGCAAGGGGAACAATGCGGGCGACGGCTTTGTGCTGGCCCGGCACTTGGACCTCCGCGCCTACCCGGTACGCATCTTGCTGTGGGCCGACCCCGCCGAACTGACGGGCGACGCAGCCATCAACTACCGCATCGTGGTCAAGAGCCGGATTCCGCTGGAAGTTTTCGGCCGGCAGCACGATCCCGCGCGCCTGCAAAAGGCCCTGGAGGGCGCAGCCTGGGTGGTCGACGCCCTGCTGGGAACCGGCGCCCAAGGTCCGCCTCGTCCACCCCTGGACGCGGTGATTGATGCCCTCAATGCCGCGGGCGTTCCCATCCTGGCCGTGGACCTGCCCAGCGGGTTGGATTGCGATACGGGCGAGCCCTCGGCCCATACGGTCCGAGCCGCCCACACCTGCACGTTTGTGGCCCCTAAGGCCGGCTTTTTCCAGCCGCGGGCCGCGGCCTACCTCGGCACGGTGCATGTGCTCGATATCGGCGCGCCCCGGGTCTTGGTCGAGTCGATGTGGCAGGGGTAGCTGCTGCCGATGCCACCGGAAGCGGGCGCTGCGTTCCCAGAACCCCGGCGGGCTTCGCACGCACGCCGGCCTGGTGTTTCCAGGTGCCGGGCCCCTGGACACGCTTACCGGGAAGGCTTCTGATACTCCCCAAAATCGACCGCCCGAAACATGCCCATAAACTCGTCGGTTTGACGAATCCGGTCGCGGTCCGATTGCAGCAGCGTGGTCACCAGGTGGTGCTCGCTTCGCACGGTAACCTTCTGGAAAGGCAACCCACGCTTGCTCCGCATGGTCAGGTGCACCTCCTTGGGAATCCGCCCGCGCTTTTCCAGCGCCTCATTGAGGCTCAGTCGGGCGAAGGGCAGCTTGCTTCCCGGATTCAAGCGTGTATTGAGCAGCGTGTACCAGTCGGAAAACTCGCGGTATTGTCTAGCAACAGCCGGGTTGTCGGGAACCTGGGTGATAACCCGGTAGGAAATCCAAGGGCTGGTCAGCGCCAAGGTTCCGGTCTGCTCGTCGAACTGCTCCTCGAACTTCGGAGCGGCGAGGAATTGGAGATACGGATCGGTTTGGCGAGCGGCCCAATCGCGGAGATTGTGGTTCAGGGCTGCCACCTCGTCGGCAGAAAGCTCGGTCTTCAGCCGCCGCGACGTGTCCAAGAGGATGAACCGCCGATGGGGCGCGTCGAAGACGGTAACCTCGGCAGGCTCCTTGAGATAGTCATATACCAGCCCCTGATAGAAGAGGGTGGTGCTTTCCGTGCGTGGCTCTTTGTCGGAGCCTACATACACCTTGTTTTCGACACGAAAGTCTTCGGCGGCTTGGAGCAAGGCCGGCTGGGAACCGAGGCCCCCAACAGCCTGCCCCACGAGCCACGCCGCCGCCACAAATCCAACCATCCGCGTTCGGTCCATTGCTCCTCCAGTGGCAAACGAGGCCCCCAGGTCGCGTCCACCAGCGGCAAAGATACTCGAACGGGTGGCCTAGGTAAAGGCCGCCCGCACGCCCCGACTTTCGAGGACATTCGGCTGGACATTCATGGGGGGGTGGTCGACAAGACCAAGGGATACGCCTCGGCGGGTTGAGAAAGGGTTGTGCTTGCGCTCGAAATAGGACGCTCTGCTTAGAGTTAGGTACGCTGGGTTCGGGAAGCAGCAGATTGAGATCCCGTGTTGAGAGGCCGCTTATAGCTGCGTGGCGCTGCTCGCTCACCAGAAGCCGCGCCGCCGGAAGGAGTGATTGTCGATTTTGGAACAAAAGCCGGTGGTCTGGAGCTAGCCTATTCGGGGGCCCCGCCCTGGATGCATGGGGGCCAGCACCTCCGCCGAGTGATGGGCAAACGTGTCAGTAATCAACCGGCAATTGCGCCTAGGCCGCGTGGCGATCTCCGGACCCGGCGCAACCCCAGGGCGATTGCACCTTAAGTCAGGTGCCCGCCAGGACTTGCTCAAGATAACTCTCGCTACACGCGACAACCAGACGCTTGTGCTCCACCCCGGCCTTGAGCGCGCTGTCGTTCTCGACTGGCGACAACGCCGCGCGACGCAAGATCGCAAACTTCCCATCCGCGCGCCCTTTCCGAATCCGGCATGGCTCTTCCTGAAACGTCGCATCCTCTGGTCCATGCGACCTTGGCCCTCTTCCCCTTGACCTAGAGCACAATGTCCCCCTGGCCCTGTCCAGCGTTGTTCAAAGTGGATCGCCGCCCCGTCCGTGGCGTTGTCGAGGCTGCGGCGGAGGGTTCTGCCATCGATGGCCCCCACCTGGCCGCCGGTGAGTTCGTCGAGCGGGGTGACCCACCTCACCAGGCACCGCACGAATTCCTCCGGCTTGATCCGGGCCAAAACCGCGCTGGAGCGATGATGGGAAGGGATGCCGGCGCTCGGGTCCAAGAACCGGGCCAGCCACTGGCGTTTGGTCCGACCGATGACGGCGATGCGGGCGGTGGGCTAATCGGCCAGACCGTCCTCCTTCGGAAGCCGATCAGTGGCCGCCAACCACCAATATGCCGAGAGGGTCCGCGGCGTCCCCTTGTACACGCTTAACGACTGGCGCAAGGCGGTGGGGCTGGAGGGCAAGCCCGTCCTGGCTCCGGAGCTGGTGGCCAAGCTTGCCCGGCGGTTGGCGCCGAAATGCAGCATGGCCATCGATGGATCGCTGCGCCGCCTGGCGGGCTATACCAACCTCGAGCTTCAAAGCCCGCGCGATGAAAGGTTCCATCGCGTGTATCGGGGAATACATCCGATCAGGCAGGATCGGGTTGTCTTGCATTTGTATGATCTTTCGGCCACAGAAGAGAGGAATGCCGAGAACAAAGCGCGACGGGAGTTCGAAGCCTTGCACCGCGTGCAACGGTATCCCTGGGCGCCGCGTATCCTGGACTCGTTCCAGGCAGCCCCGGGCTACGCGGGCGAAATGTTCTTCTTTACGGTGGTCGATCCGGCCGCTCCGACGCTGGAGGACCGGGCCGCCGACCCCAACTGGGACACGGAAGCCAGATTGGCCTTCGCATGCGGCGCTCTGAGTGCCCTGGCCGAATTACATGCAGGCGGGACCGAGCGCCAGCCCTTGGTGCACCGGAACCTTACCCCACGTACCATCCTCGTCAGGCACGACAACACGCCGGTTTTCACCGGCTTTCAATATACTAAGATCCCCGCCGGCGCCAGTGTGGCCCCTCCGGGCCCGCCCGGTGAGCCGGACGAAGCCGTGGTCGCACCGGAAGTCCGTCAGCAAGGACTGGGGGCGGCCGACCAGCGTTCCGATGTCTACTCGCTGTGCGCCTGTCTTGAGATATTGTTCAAAGGCCAGGCAGGCAACGAAAGCCAGCAAGCTCTGGAGATTCAAGCTCTGGAGATTCTGGAAAAAGGGAAAACCGAGGACCCCGAATACCGCAGCCCGGTGAAGGAATTGGAAGCGGAGTTGCGCCAGCTTTTGGGCGGCGGTGCACCGCGCGTTCCGCCACCGCCGGCCCGGTATTGGACCGAAGAACAGACCATCGAGTTCAATGGCCGGCAGTATCGAATTTCGGAGAACCCAGAGGTTCCGGCACATCTGGCCATCGCGTTCGATACCTTCGTGTCCCATGTTGTTTCAGAGGCGTCAGGGGCCGAAAGCTCGCGGCCGTTCTATGCCTACGGTCTGCTCTCGTTCCTGGAGAGAACGTACCAGGGGGTACCCTGGCCCGTGTGGCACGGAGTAATCCCCCGGAGCAGTGAAGGCCAGAAGCATCCCTCCGATCGTTCTCATACGGAGCGTCTGATCCGGTTGCAGGAGGCGGTTTACCGGTGCACGGCCCGCAATCTTCAACCCGAGGCCTCGCGCCCCGTCTTGCGCACCGAGATCTCGCCCGAAAAGGCGGACAACTTGCGCACGATCCATCGCCTGTGCGACTGGGTGATCACGCTGGATCGGAACGCCGGCATCGAATACTTCGACTCGCCGCGAGACCATCGCGAAGTGTACGATGCCTATGTGATCGATTGTGTGCCGGAGCGGGAGGACCTGGGGTGCCTCCAGTTGGTCACTTCGACTGCAAGCCTCGATGAGGTCCGGAATCTGCTGGACGAGGCCTTGGATCAGATGGGCCTCAGCCACAGCCGCCGGAACGCCGAGTTCTTGATGGAACACCTGAAAGCCTTGAGCGGCCGCCTGGCGATCCGGCTGACGGGCCAAACCACGGCAACCTCGGAACTCGTTGCCCTGGCGATTGCTTATGCCAACTGCCTCCAGGCTGCGGAGGAGAGCGACGGATGGCTCTCCCTCCGGAGCGGATTTCTTGTTCCGGCAGATGATGTCCGTGATTTGATCCCGCCTGTTGGGAACGAGGCAAACGGACATGGCCTGACTGCCTATCGCCCCGACCTTATCTATGTATTCTTGCAGCCGCGGCGGGGCTTGGGGTTCCGGTTTATCGAGGTCAAGTACCGAAGGCATTTGCGCGCCGCCCGGAGTCCAGAGCTTCTTGAAGGGATCCGCAAGCAGGTGGAATCGCTGCGGGGGCGGTGGGACCAGTGGTACAGCCCGACCGAGGGCTGCGCACTCTTTTAGCCCGGCTGGGGGAATTGGAAGACTATGGCTTCTTCGAACCTGCGGAGACCCAGGCCTCCCTATGGGACAGCCGGGAACCTATCGTTATCCGCATCCACGGCACGCAGAATGACAACCTTCAAAAGGCCTTCGCTTCGCTGGTGTTCTATGGCTTATACAAGGATATGTTCCGCAGGGGCATTCAGGATTGCATTACCCACGCAGTGGTCTTCGATGAAGCGCATCGTGCAGCGCGCCTCAAACTGATCCCCACTATGGCCAAGGAATGCCGAAAATACGGCCTTTCCCTCGTGCTCGTCTCCCAAGAGGCCAAGGACTTCCATAGCTCCTTGTTTTCCGCCATCGCCAACTACCTGGTGCTGCGGCTGACCGAAGCGGATGCCCGGGCCCTCGTGCGCAACGTGGCGCGGTCCGATCAGGAACGCATGCTCATTGACCGGATCAAACAGATGCCGCGGTTTCAGGCGCTTTGTTTCAGCGAGACCTCCCGAAAGCCGGCGATCGTGGCCCTTCGTGCGTGATGCACCGAAGTGCGGCCAAGGACGTAGATCAAGCTCCCAGCTTTCATAGAGCCAGGATCGCCCCGGGGGGCGGTACTCCGCGCGGCTGCAAAAGGCATACGGGGGCCGGGGCGGTCAGATCGGCGGAGAAGGATCTGCCTGCCGCCTGTACCTGGGCTGGGCGGGATTTACAGCAAAGGTCAGTTTGGGTCGAGGTCTGAACCGTCGGCTTGGTGCGAGGGCCCGTATCCCGGCGCGGCTGCGGCGACGAGGCGGGGCACAAGGCCCAGCACCTGCATTCCCCCGCCTAAGAGATAGATCTGGCGGGGCGGCCGGCCAGGGTGCTCGGCGGCCCACGTCATGAGCGAGGTGGCCAGCTCTTGGCAGTAATCGTCGAACACCGAATCCAGAATAGCGAGGACCCGCGCGGGATGCTCTGCGCTGGCGGGGTCGCGTTGCAATTGCTCCGCCTGCGCCAGAGGAATGCCCAGCTCGCGGGCGAGGACTCGGACCATCCGTTCCGCACCCAAGCCAGCGCTGCGCAGGCGGAGGGAGCCCGCCGAGCCAACCAGGATGTGCATCCCGTCGGCTCCCAAGTCCACCGCGGCGAAGGGTTCGACCCGGCCGTGCGATGCATCGCTGTTTTTCGTTTTCGAGGCGGCCCAAAGCAGGTAGTTGTACAAGGCCAGCGCATCGCTCTGAAGCACGTGAGGTCGGACGCCGGTGGCTTTGAGTCGTGCCAGAATGTCGGTTACCGCAGGGCGTTTCGCCGCCAAGACGAACACCTCCACGCGGGCCAACGATTTCGCTTTGGCCGGTTGAGTCGCGGTGCGGCGTGTCGGCCGCGCCTGGTTCAGCGGGCTGGCCGGTTGCAGAACCAGGTAATCCCAAACCAAGGAGTCCAGGGGGACGGGGAACTGGCTGCGGATTTCAAAGGCCAGGGCGGGGCGCATTTTCTCGGGGTTCAGGGTGGGCATTTCCAGGCGGCGCCAGAGGCAGTGTCCCCGGGGGAGGCTGACGCAGATCCGGTCGGCCGCTACCGGGTTGCGGCTCGCAAAGCGAACCAGCGTCTCCTCCAGCACCGTTGCCGCTTCCTCGAAACTGCCGGTTTGGCTAAGCGGTTTGCGATGTTCCACTAGGTCCACGGCGAGGATGGAGGGCGAGGTATTTCGGCCGGTTCGTCCAAGGCGCACGGCCTTGAGAGCCCCACAGCCCAGATCGAGTCCCCAGGCCGTAGAGGGCGTGCCTTTGGGAAGCCACCGTTCGACTCTTGCCCATACGCCTTCGTCGGGTGGCAAGAGATTGGCGGTAGCCGGTGTCTCGTTCAGCCCTTGGAGGGCCAGGCCGCAGGCTACGGCAAATTGGCCCGGATGCCGGCGCAATGGCGAGCCGTCGCACTGGGGAGCGGTTTGCAGGCCGGGAAGACTGGTGAGCCACTGCACGGCGCAGGGCGCGCCGGCTTCGGGGGAAGAGCGGTTCTCGTGCGTTGGGATGGGGCGCAACTCGGTCCGGTTGGCCTGTAGTGCCGAGGCGAGGCGCTCGTGCCAGAGGGCCGCCTGGGCGTCTTCTGGGGCGATTTGCCTATAGCGGGCAGCCAAGGCGACCAGGGCCGGGGTGATGCGCGTCTGGGTGCTGAGGATGCGGACTATCCACCGCGCCTCGTCAGCCTTGGCCAACAGCGCGCTTATTGCCGGCGTTCGGAAGGGTGGGGGTATGGCTTTCAACAGCCGGCATGCCTCTTCGTATTGTCGCTGCGCGGCGTGTTGCTGTGCGGCTTGGAGTGCGCGGCCGCACAGGCGCTGCATCACTTGCCGCGCATGGGCGTGTTGCGGATCCAGGGCCAGCAGCCGCGAGGTAGTGCGCAACAGGGCCGAAGAGAACGGGGCGCCTACTGCCTGGCAGAGTTCCCCCGAAAGCCTCTCGATTTCTTCGAGGCGGGCCTTCGCCTCCGCCGCCCGCTGCTCGATCGCCGGCGTACGGAAGGCCGCAGGCAGCGACTGGACCAGCTCGAGGACCTGGCGGTACTGGTTCGACTCCAGCAGGCGGTCGGCTTCTTGGGGTACGGCATCGGCCTGGGCCTGATAGCGCTGGCGTTCGGCCCGGTACTGTTCGATCCGCTTGCGGGCCTGGGCCGCCAGCGCCCGCAGGGCCGAGTGCTCGATTTCCGCCACCGGCCCGAGCAGGTCGATGGCCTTGTCGAACTGGTATTGGCGAGCGAGTTGGTCGGCGTGATGGAGGGTCTTCTGGACAGCGGCGACCTCCCGCGCGACCCCCTCCACCAGATCGGCGCCGCAGGCCCCGCAGAAGCGGTCGCCAGCGGCTGCCAGCGTGTGGCACCGGTAGCAGGCCTCCCAGAGGTTCTTGCCGCAGTTGCCGCAGAACTTGCGGCCGGCCGGATTGGCTGAGCCGCATTCGCGGCAGACTATGCCAGGCATCGAGGCCGCGGCACGCACGCCCACCGAGCGAAGCGGCACAGGCCGAGTAGCTCCCTCGACCTGCAGGGCGGCGTCATAGGCTTCCTTGGCCAGCGGGTCCAGAAGCGTGGCGATGGCTTCTTCCAGTTCATCGTGAATTTGTTGCCAGATTTCGGGCGGGGCCTCGGCCTCGTGCACTTGGAGGGCCATGCGCTGCAAGCCCGCCGCTGCCCGAATTGCCGCCACGTTAGACTCGAATACGGGCAAATTCAGCAATTCGTAGGCATTCAAAGGACGCCGAACCTCACGAATGTTCAACCAGGCACGATAGGGATCCGGCACGCCGTTGCTGGGCAGTGCCGAACTTTTTTCGCCGCTGGTTGGTGCGCTTCGGGAGGTAAGTCGCGCCATCCGAGGGTCACCCATGGGCATGCCCGCTGCGGGGTTTCTCAGGGCCTGCGAACAATGAAGGCCACGGGGACAACGATTTCGGGATTCTCGGGATGGTCCGTCACCACGCGAACCTCGCCGACGGAGTCGCCTACCCAACTTCCGAGCGGGGCATCGGCGGGTACTTCGATTTCCAGGCGGTACAAACCGTACCGAAGCGCGTCCGCATTGAGCGGAGCCAAGGAGGCCCGCAGAAAATCAGGCCGCGTGTGGATTCCCAGCACCGCCAGCGCGCGGTGATTGTCGCGGACCTTGACCATGAGGCGGGTCTTGGCGCCTTGGCCGCATTCCAAAGTTCCGAACTGCACGGTGCCCTGGGAGTCCAGTTTGTCGCCGAAGATGCCCACCCGCTTCAACACCGTGCCGCAGACGTCGAGTTTCAAGGTCCTGGGCGACTCGTTTGTGCCGGGGGGTGCGGCGGTTATCTGGATCCACTCCCAGAACGAGCGACCAGGCAGTGTCGGCGGCACCGTGACTTCCAAGTGATAACCCGAACGGGCTTGGTGCGATGCCAGGCGAGCCGCGTTGGCGGGCGTGAGTTTCCAGCGAATGTCGGGTTTCGACACCTCCACGCCCAGGATTTCGAAATGGTCCCACGTCTGCGAGTACAACAGCAAGGAGGTCGATTGCGCCTCATCGCCGCACGAGGTGGGGAACACAGCACGGGGTGGGTCGGCCGCCAGGCGCGAGCGGATGGTCCCCGAAATCCGCAGGCGGAGGGTGGGACACTGCGGGTCGTTCGTCACGATGACGGCCTCGTGCGAAAAGTGGCCCTCCGTGGTTTTCGTAGCTACCCGCACCGGGGCTTTCTGGCCCGGCGGAATGGGATCGCTTGGCAGATCGCTCATCGTACACTTGCACGAGGTACCGCCCCGTTCGAGGCGCAGCGGGGCAGTGCCTTCGTTACGCACCCAGAAGACGTGTTCGCGGGGGCTCGAGGGTTCTACGTCGCCCAGGCTGACCTCCGTGGCGTCCACGATAACCCGCGGCACCGCGGGGGGCTGCGCCGGCTCGGCCTCCGCCCCGGGTTCCACAGGCTGGCCCATCGCGTAAAACGGCACCCACCGCACCGAGGCCCAAACCGCTGCACCGGCTAGGCCAGCGCCGGCCAAGCCGGTTAACAACAACCAACGAAACAAACTCATGGCGACTCCTCCTGCGCCGGCCCCAAGCCGATGACAAGAATTTCGATCGTCAATTCCTGGGGCAGGTCCGGCCGCTTGTTGCGCTGAGAGGTACGGGTTATGAGGATATCGACCGAGTCCACCGCAGAACCAGCTTTCGGGTTTTGCAAGCCCCAGAGCCACCAGCCGTCGGCCACCACGTGGGTATTGC
>Ga0315298_1002549_pt1 | contig 30746 bp, 23 predicted proteins | sample WHS_1_MG_FD_203077 | JGI IMG/M metagenome (GOLD analysis project Ga0315298, IMG submission 203077) | Extremophilic microbial mat communities from Washburn Hot Springs, YNP, Wyoming, USA - WHS_1_MG | ecosystem: Environmental > Aquatic > Thermal springs > Hot (42-90C) | place: USA: Wyoming... | reverse complement strand
CCGCCACCACCGATAGAAAGTCTGCGGGCTGATGTCGAAGTGACGGCAGGTAAGCCGGGCATTTCGGCCCCGAGCCTGGTAGTAGTCCATCCACTTTAATCTGGCCAGAGCCTTCCGGGATAGGTCGGGCATCCGCCCCAGCCGCCCCACCCCCCTGATAAGCATTGTTTTCGTCTTTATGGCAACATATTATAGTGTCACCAATCTATCTGGACGAGCTCAGGCGAAGGCTTCCTGCCCTGATTCATGAGAAAAGCGGGGCCTGGTGGCCCCGCTTTTCTCATGAATCAACAGGACATAATTCAGACCAGAGCACCTTTGGCGGCTACGACCTTGCAGGTTCCTTTACCATCGGTGACTTCCAGGACGTACGCCGCAATGCCAATCTGGCCGCTGGCGTCAAACTTACCTATGGTGTCAGCGCCATCCCAGACCACCTCACGGATGGCCGCTGCGAGCTTGACCCTGTCGTCAACTGTCCCGGCTTTCTCGAACGACTTAAAAGCACGGATGGCAGCATCCCAGCCAAGACCGTATGATGCTACGTAGATTGATTCCGGCCCCTTGGCCTGAGTGATGTAACGGTTGTAAACCTTTCCATCGTCAGTGGTGGCCACTGGGTTCCGGGTGGAGAGTATTCTCATACCAATCATGGCATCACCGAGGTTCTTAGCTATCTCCGGCGGGGCCACGGTGTCATCAATGAACCAGGTCACATTTAGGCCGACTTCTTTGGCCTGCTTGGCGGCTGTAGCTACTTCGCCATAGTTAGGCATGTAGACTGCATCCGGGCCAAGCCCCTTGAGCTTGGTCAGTATGGGGTAGAAATCGCTGGCACCGGGGGCGAAGTTATCCTCAAGAACAATGGTGCCGCCATACTTCGGTACCATCTCTTTTGCGGTTGCCTGCTTGGACTTGCCGAAGTCATTGGCGATGGCGAGTATGGCCACCTTATTCTTACCCTTCAGGGTAGCCATTGCGCCTTTCCAGAAGTCGTCCTTGGTCAGATTATCATGGAAGTTACACCGGTTAACATACTTGTAACCGGAAGTTGTCAGGGCCGGGTTAGCGGCGTTCATTATCCAGGGCCACTTGGCCTCTTCAATCACCGGTGCCTGGGCCAGGACAACATTGCTGAGGCAGTCGCCGATGATAAACGGAACCTTCTCGACTTCCATAAGGCGTTTTATGACGGAGACCCCTTCCTGAGGGTTACTGTTGCTGTTAAGCTCGATGAACTCGATGGTGTACTTTCTGCCGGCGACGTTGATGCCGCCGAGTTCCTTGTTGTAGTAGTCCCGGGCGAGTCGTGCCCCGTCGAGCAACTCGCCGCCGAGTTTTCCCCCGGGTCCGCCGGTGGAGTAGGCAATCCCGATTTTCACAGCCCCCGCTGGCGTTGCCGGTCCCGTAGAGCATGACGAAAGAAACGGTACCGCGAACAGAGCTGCGATCGTTACAAGAAGTAGAGTGGTCTTCAGTTTTCGTGCCATGGTCACCTCCAATCTCCACATTAATTGACTGTGATCCTGCCTATTTCACCAGAGACTCTCTTATCCCATCTTAGCTGCCCTCCTGATAGTCCGTCCTTTGATGAAAATCAATCAATGCCCAGATAAGCCTTTTTCACGCCATCGTTCCTGGCAAGCTCGACCGATGTCCCATCCAGCACGATTTTGCCGGTCTCGAGAACATAGGCACGATGAGATATGGCCAGTGCCAGACTGGCGTTCTGTTCAACCAGCAGTACTGAAGTGCCGGTCTTATTCAGCCCCTGCACAATTTTGCCAAGCTGAAGCGACATCAAGGGAGACAGGCCGAGTGTCGGCTCATCGAGTAACAGAAGTCTCGGGCGGCTCATCAGGGCACGAGCTATGGCCACCATCTGTCGTTCCCCACCGCTCAGCGTTCCCGCCATCTGTCTTTTTCGTTGTTCCAATACCGGAAAGAATCTGAAGACGGCATCCATATCTTCCCTGACCTGTTTCGGGTTTTTCTGGATCCACGAGCCGAGCTGCAGGTGTTCATATACCGTCATATGGGGAAAGATGCGTCCCCGCTCAGGGATCTGTGAAATGCCGAGGCGGACAATCTGGTCAGGCCGGAGCCCGGTAATATTCTTACCCTCAAACCTTATTTCCCCGGAAGTAATGGGGTTGAGACCGGAGATGGCCCGGAGCAAACTGGTCTTGCCGGCACCGTTGGAACCGATTACGGCGACTATTTCCCCTTTGTTTACGGTCAGGGAAACATCCGCCAGGATCATCATCTGAGCGATTGAAACATTAAGATTTATGACCTCAAGCATCCAGTTTGACCCCTGTTCCTAGATAGGCTTCCTGAACCTGAGGATTGGATGATACGTCGGCGGGTGTCCCCTCCGCGATCTTGGAGCCAAAATTGATGACGATGACGCGGTCGCACAGGTTCATAATGACCCGCATATTGTGCTCAACAAGAAGGATCGTTACCCCGGTCTGCCGGATTTTGCGGATGACCTCCATCATCTCCGATACTTCCTCACCGCTGAGGCCGGAAACAACCTCATCGATCAGTATCATCTCGGGACGGGCAGCCAGAGCGATTGCGAGCCCGAGTCGCTTGCGGCCGAAGTGAGAAATGCTGTTGCTGGGGCGGTCTCTGTCTTCGGCCAGACCGAAAAAGTCGAGTATTTCAACCGCCTTTTCTCTGAGCCTGATTTCTTTTCTGTTATTACTCTGGCTGTAAGCGATTGCGTCCCAGAAATTTTCTCCGGTGTGAAGGTGCATACCGGTAAGGACGCTGTCGAGCACCGTGGCACGGGCAAACAGACTCGTTAACTGGAAGGTGCGGGTAAGACCGAGAGCGCTTATCTGATGTGGCTTCAAGCCAACAATGTTCCTGTCTTTGAATAGCACCTGTCCCTTTGGGGTGTAATAGCCGGTAATACAGTTGATGGCCGTGCTTTTCCCCGATCCATTGGGACCGATAAGCCCTATCAGTTCCCCGCTGTTCACAGAGAAGGAAAGGGCATTGACGGCAACCAGGCCGCCGAAGCTCATCGACATATCCTTAACATCGAGGATCTTCATCTGGCTTGCCTGCCGCGTTTCATACGGTTGCGAAGGCCGTTATAAAGCGAGCGAAATATGGGTTCGAGCCCCTGCGGGATGAAGATTATTACCAGAACCAGTATGACACCGTAGATCAGTATCTGGTAATGGCCGACCGTCCTTGAGAATTCGGGGAGCAGAACAAAGAATGTAGCCGCCAGCCCGGGGCCGATGAAAGACCCGGAGCCTCCAACGACAGTGTACACCAGCAAATCAGCTGACTTGAGGAACTGGGCCCAGTCAGGATAGACATATCTGAAGTAGTGGGCCATTACTGAGCCAGCAATACCGGCGATGAACGCACTGATAACAAAGGAAAGCGTCTTGTAGCGGGCAACGTTGATTCCAACCGACTTCGCAACGTCCTCATCCTCGCGTATGGCTATGAAGGCACGACCGACATGAGAATGGATGATGCGGTAGAGTATGAAGTATACCAGTACCATAAGCAGCATGACGAAGACATAGGTGAATCTGACATCAGAGAACATCGGTGGTACCTTTATGATGCCGTACACGCCGCCGGTCATGCTCTCCCAGTTCTCGATAATCAGCCGGATAATTTCGGCGAAGCCGAAAGTTACCATGGCAAAATAGACGCCGCGGAGCCTCAGTACCAGAAAGCCCATGAGAAAGGCTATGATGCCGGCGGTGACGCCGGCACAGACCATGCCTAACGGCCATGGAATGCTCAGGTTCTTTACCAGGACAACTGACGTGTAGGCGCCGATAGCATAGAAGGCAGCATGCCCGAGTGAGAGGAGACCGGTATAGCCCATGAGCAGATTATAACCGCCAGCCATCATCGCCCAGACAAATGAGAGTATCAGAAGATGTACTATGAAAGTGCTCTCTGTAACGAAAGGAATAAGCACCCCAACAATGAGCAGCACTATCAGAACGGCCGGCTTGATGAACTTTAATCGGCCTGGCCTCATCTGGCGTAGCTCCCAAAGATGCCCGTGGGCCGGATTAGAAGGACTAGAACCATGGCAGCGAAAAAGAAGAGGTCAGCCCAGTTGGCACCGACATAAGCGGTGACCATAACCTCACCGATGCCGAGCAAATAGGCGGCGGTGATAGCACCGGGCAAACTCATCATGCCACCAACAATGATGATGGCGAATCCCTTGAGAGATATGATCAAACCCATGTACGGGTCTATCGGGCGCATCTGGGCGAGAAAGACACCGGCAACCCCGGCCAGGCCAACACTGATGATAAAGCCTATGCTGAGCATGTCGTCGACATTGATCCCCTGCAGGGCTGAGGCCTCGCTGTCCTGCGAGACGGCGCGAAGGGCCCTTCCAATCTTGGTGCGGTACAGGAAAAACATAAGTAGTACGATAACCGCTGCGGCAAAAAAAGGAATGAGCAGACGGATCAGGCTTAACTGGATGATACCAAGACTGACCGGATTGGCACCGAATGGGTCGAATACTGACTGGGATGTGCGACCGAAGAGCATGGTAGCGATTTCCTCGACCACCAGCGCCAGCCCAACGGTAGCGATACCGGCGATCAGGAGAGGCAGTTTCTTTTTGCGGGTCGGGCGGATGATGCCCTTTTCGATGGCGTAGGCAATTACGCCCAGGGCAAGAAAGCCGACGATGATGGAAACAAAGAAACTGGCGCCATAAATGTTCATAATGAGAATGGTGATATAAGCACCGAGCATCGCCAGCTGGCCATGGGCGAAATTGACGATATCCATCATGCTGAGAATGATGACCAGGCCCATGGCGATGAGCACATAGATGGAACCCATCATAATGCCATTGGCCAACTGCTGAAGGAAAAAATCCATTACTATAAGCAAACCCCGATCAAAAATTAGACGCTACAATTAGGGCAGGTGGACTTACCGGAGATTAATTCGGAAGGGTTGTGTTTGCACAATTCCAACCAAACGATTGCTTAAAAACGATTATACGCCACCTGTCAATAGAACATTGCAAGCTGTGCCAAGCCATAGCGGATGCATGGCGCGTCAGGGAGCTACCCCTCAAACCCCCTCCGCAGGAACGGTAACGGTCAGTGTGGTCCCCTGGCCCGGCGCCGACCTTATCTCCAGCACCGCGCCGATCAGCCGGGCACGCTCCTGCATGCCGAGCAAACCAAGCTTGCCAGTCCGTGGAAGCTCGCTGAGACTTCGCGGCGCCTGAAAGCCCACGCCATTGTCGGCTACGGTAACCACCGTTTCCCTGGCCCTGAACTCCACCTTGACCTCCACCACCGTGGCCAGAGCATGTTTCACAATGTTCCTGAGTGCTTCCTGAACAATCCGGAAGAGCGCCACCTCCGTTGGCGGTGAAAACCGCCGCTCCATACCAACCACCTCGAAGTCAACCTGTACCCTGCTGTTGCGCCGCAGTTCTTCCACCAGCCATTCCACCGACGGTATGAGCCCGAGGTCATCGAGGATGGAAGGCCTCAGGTCCCGGCTGAAGGCCCGGATTTCCTGCACTATATCACGGAGCCTTTCTCTGAGGTCCTTTAGAAATCCGGAGTCCATTTCAGCCGCCGCCGGGTTGCTCTGACAGAAGTTTTCAAGCTTATGAACGCTGGCAATCAAGTTCTGCAAAGTACTGTCATGTAACTCCCGGGCGATACGCTTGCTTTCTTCTTCCTGCGCCTCGGTAATCTGCTGGACGTAATAGCGCATGTTCTCCTGCAAGCGGCGCTCGGTAGTGATGTCGCGGGCGATGTGCTGGAAAGCCGTTGGCTTCCCGCCCGAGGTAAGAAGATTGGTGGTCAGCTTGAGAATGACTTCGCTACCGTCTTTCCTGATTAACCTCTGCTCGTACGGCTGTTCCACGGTCTCGCCGCGTGCCAGCCTGTCCCGTATTTCTCTGGCCAGGGCCAGGCTTTCCGGCGGAATGAACTCGCGAACGTCTTTACCAACTATTTCAGCCCCATGCTGGTAGCCGATAAGCTGGGCAGCGGCATCATTGGCGGCAATGTTCCTTCCGGACAGGTCCTGTACCCAGATGGCATCGTGTGCATTCTCAAACAACTGGCGGTATCTTTCCTCAGAGAGGCGCAACTGCTCGACTATTCTGGCCTGTTCCTGATATAGCCGGGAGTTTTCCATGGCAATGCCAATCTGATTGCCGACGGCGGTCAGTAGTTCGACTTCGGATGGGTCAAAATTGCGCTCTCGTCTGGTGCTGACGGCCAGCGTACCCACTATCTTGCCCCGTGCCACCAGCGGTACGATAACCGTAGCTCTCAGCTTCTCATCACGAACCGCAAGATGCAACAGGCGCGGGTCATCCGACAGATTGGCCGTGACGATCGGCTGGCCGGTCTCGGCAACCCGACCGCTCAACCCCTCGCCGACCTTGATGCCATCAATCGCCCCGACCACGGAGCTGGTTAAGCCCTCCGCCCTGACTACCCTGAGTTCCTTTTTCTCCTCGTCCAGCGCGAAGATAATCACCACTTCGGCACGCATCATGCCCATGACCATGCTAATTCCCGTGCTCAGCACCTGCCCGAACTCAAGTGATTGTGAAAGCATGGCTGAAAAGGCAGTGAAGGTCGCCAGCCGTTTCTGCTGTTCGGTGCTTACCTTTATCTGAGAGCTCAGTTCCTCCTGCATCTGCTCTACCCGCTTCATGGCCAGGCCGAGCTCCCGCCTCTGTTTCCTGCCGAGATTAAGCCACAGCGAGCCGGCAACACCCACGGCGGTGATTACGACGGTCTCAACCAGGGCATCAGAGCGATACTCCGAAAAGAAAAGCGCTCGCGGCATCATGATAGCAAATGCCGCCGCCGTGGCAATGAGACCACCGCGGCGGCCGAAGACATAGTTGGCATAGACTACCGGAAGCAGATAGAAAATGCGATCGACAGCGTGACGCTGCAGACCGAGACGTCCGGTGGGAATACCGGCCCAGTCCCCATAATGATAAACGGTAAGGATCAGGAAAGAAACCACTATCAGGACAAGGTGCCGGCGGTCCGATACGGCGGCCTCCATGGAAACGCTGGCAGACTTGCTGTCCGGGTCCACGCTCAGTCGGTGGTTACCTGTTCCAGCTCAACCCAGCCCCTCTTAAGGGCGTGGATGATAGCCTCGGTGCGGGAACCGACCCCAAGCTTGTTGAAGATATTGCCGAGATGCGCTTCCACCGTGCGCACGCTGAGGACAAGTTCTTCCGCGATTTCTTTATTGCTTTTGCCCATGGCGGCCAGCTTTAACACTTCCATCTCGCGCTCGGTAAGCAAACCTGCCCCACGGGCCTCACCGCCACGGGCCGAAGTGCGGAACCTTTGCATCACCTTCCGTGCAACCGTCGGGTGAAGCACCGAATCTCCCCGGTGGACGGAACGGATAGCGCTGATAAGCTCCTGGCCGCTGACGTCCTTGAGCAAATAGCCAGCGGCCCCGGCTTCAAGAAGAGCAAAGATGTACTGGTCATAGTCATAAGCGGTCAGAATCAGAATGGCCGTTGACGGTTTGGACTGCTTGATAAGTTTGGTAGCTTCAATGCCGTTGACCTTGGGCATCGCCACATCGAGGACGATAACATCAGGGCTAAGCCGGTTAACCATCTGTACCGCCTGCTCGCCGTCTCCGGCTTCACCCACCACCTCCAGGTCCGACTCCTTGCTCAGAAGCTGTTTGATGCTTTCCCGGACGACCACGTGGTCTTCAGCCAGAATGACTCTAATTTTTTCCATAACTCACCGTTCCCTGAAACCTCACGAGGAGGCATAAACATCAGACGCAGCAACAGACCCCCGTCTATTGCCCCATCAAACGGCCACAACCCTCTTCAGGGCGTCTCGATACCTTAGGCGCGTTGGTACGGCACCGTCAACGGCAAGCTAGGCGCCGTGAAGCGACTCCTTTTTCCCCGAACCCTCGTACTTGAACGATACCTTGACCTTGGTCCGGTAGCTTACTACTTTGCCGTTATCAATCTGCATGTCCTGCTCAACGACTTCGGCAATGCGGAGGTCCCGCAGAGACTTGGCAGCGGTGGCCACAGCGGTCGCAGCCGCATCCTCCCATGATTTAGGACTGGTCCCGATAATCTCAATCACCTTGTAAACACTGCCCGCCATTGTAACCTCCTTTCTCTTTCCGGCAGAGCCGGCCTGCTACCTGCCTACCATCGTAACACCCGAACCTGCCACAGTCAACAGCAAGTGCAATCGCGGACAAACCCGGAGGGACAACCGCGTGAGAAAGACAATTCACCATACGGCCCTGTCTACTGCTCTTGAACTTCACCGGAGCCAGCTAGTCCGCCCCAAATACCGTGGTCCCAATCGTCACCGAGAAACGGTTTGTCCGCCTGGAAAAGCTGATTAGGTAAAAATACTGACCTCCGGGGTATTGCGTTTTGCGCCTTTTCCTATATAATGCGGTTTTAGTAACCACGTAAGTATTATCCTCAACTCCCTCACCGGACTTACGGGCGTCTCAAGTATCAGGTAAGACGGGACGGATGAAATCAACGTCTGCCCCGTTTTGTTTGCCAGAAAAACAGGAGTCCAGTGAATGCCGTAAGGAGGGCAACCACCAATGACCGCGTTAATTATTGATGGCAACAAGGTAGCCGCCGATATCCGCCAGGAACTCAAGGGCAGAGTCGCCAGGTGCAAAGAAAAGGGCATCACTCCGGGTCTCGGCGTGGTGCTGGTCGGCGAAGACCCGGCCTCCATCTCCTATGTGACCGCCAAGGCTAATGGCTGTGCCGAAATCGGTATGTTTGAAGAGACCATCCGCCTGCCGGCCAATGCGCCGGAATCCCTGGTGCTGGAAACCGTCGACAAACTCAACAGGGACCCCAGGTTCAACGGCATCCTTGTCCAGCTTCCGCTCCCCAAGAGCATCGACGTCGATAAGGTGATCGGCTTCATCTCCCCGGAGAAGGATGTCGATGGCTTCCATCCGATTAACGTCGGCAAGCTGGTCCGCGGTGAGCCCTGCCCCAAGCCGTGCACCCCGGCTGGCGTCCAGCAGTTGCTCATCCGGAGCGGCAACGACCCGTCCGGAAAGCACGTCGTCATCTGCGGCCGGAGCAATATCGTCGGCAAACCGCTCATGGCTATGCTCGTCCAGAAGCAAAAAGGTGCCAACGCCGTCGTAACCGTCGTTCATACCGGCGCCAGGGACATGGCCTACTACACCAGACAGGCTGATATTCTGGTTGCCGCCATGGGCGCGCCCAAAGCCATCACCGCGGACATGGTCCGTGAAGGTGCCTGCGTCATCGACGTCGGCGTCAACCGCATCCCCGATGCCACCAAGCCCAAGGGCTTCCGTCTCTGCGGCGACGTTGATTTCGACGCTATAAAAGAAAAGGCCTCGGCCATAACGCCGGTCCCGGGCGGGGTCGGCCCGATGACCGTCACCATGCTTCTGATGAACACTGTCGAGTCCGCCGAGCGCAAGGCCGGACTGGCCCCGACGAAATAAAGTAACTTAAGGGGGACGCAATCCCTTAACATATAAGAAGTTATAAGCAAAGAAGGAGGACAGCTTTGCCGTACTACGATGCCACCAAGATGAAGGACTATGAAATCGCTGAGGCCGCCGAACGCAATATGCCCACGCCGGAGGAGTGGCGCGACAAGCTCGGCCTGAAAAAGGACGAGGTCATCCCTTACGGCCGGATTGCCAAGCTCGATTTTATGAAGATTATCGAGCGCCTCAAGGACAGGCCGGACGGTAAGTACATCGATGTCACCGCCATAACGCCGACACCGCTGGGCGAGGGTAAAAGCACCACATCAATTGGCCTTATGGAGGGTCTGGCCAAGCGCGGCAAGAACGTCGGTGGCGCCCTGCGTCAGCCATCAGGCGGCCCGACTATGAACATCAAGGGCACCGCGGCCGGCGGCGGCAACGCCCTCCTTATTCCAATGACCGAATTCTCCCTGGGCCTGACCGGAGACATCAACGACATCGTGAACGCCCACAACCTGGCTATGGTGGCCCTGACCGCCAGAATGCAGCATGAGCGCAACTACACCGACGAAGAACTGGCCAAGCGGAAACTGCGCCGTCTGGATGTCGACCCGACCCGGGTCGAGATGGGCTGGGTCATCGACTTTTGCGCTCAATCCCTGCGCAATATCATCATCGGTCTTGGCGGCAAACAGGACGGCTTCCTGATGCAGTCCAAATTCGGTATCGCCGTCAGCTCCGAGCTAATGGCCATGCTGGCTGTTGTCCGCGACCTAGCCGACCTGCGCCAGCGCATGGACAAGATTACCGTAGCCTTTGACAGGCGCGGCAAGCCGATCACCACCGGCGACCTTGAGGTCGGCGGCGCCATGACCGCCTGGATGCGAAACGCGATCAATCCCACTCTCTGCTGCACCGCTGAGTATCAGCCAATTCTTGTCCATGCCGGTCCTTTTGCCAACATCGCCATAGGACAGTCATCCATTATCGCCGACCGTATCGGTCTTAAAATGTTCGACTACCATGTCACCGAAAGCGGCTTTGCCGCTGATATCGGCTTCGAAAAGTTCTGGAACGTCAAGTGCCGCCTCTCCGGACTGAAGCCGCACGTCGCCATTCTCGTCGCCACCATTCGAGCCCTGAAGATGCACGGCGGCGGCCCTACCGTTACCCCGGGCCTTCCGCTCCCGGATGAATATACCAGGGAGAACCTCAGACTCCTTGAGGCCGGTCTCCCCAACATGATTCACCACATCAATACCATCCGTGCCGCCGGCATCAACCCGGTAGTTTGCGTCAACTCCTTTGCCACCGATACCAAGGCGGAAGTCGAGATGGTCAAGAAGGCGGCCATTGCCGCCGGTGCCCGCGCCGCCGTATCCGAGCACTGGGCCAAGGGCGGCGAAGGTGCTCTGGAACTGGCCGATGCCGTCATCGACGCTTGCAACGACAAGAACGATTTCAAATTCCTGTACCCGCTGGAAATGAAGCTCCGCGACCGTGTCAACATCATCGCCAGGACCGTTTACGGTGCCGACGGCGTCTCCTGGACACCTGAAGCTGAGGCCAAGGCCAAGGCGCTCGAAGCCGATCCCCAGTACGCCGATTATATGACGATGATGGTCAAGACCCACCTCAGCCTCAGCTACGACCCGACCAGGAAGGGCGTGCCCAAGGGCTGGACGCTTCCGGTACGGGATGTCCTCATCTATTCCGGAGCCAGATTCCTCTGTCCCATGGCCGGCACCATCAGCCTCATGCCCGGCACATCCTCTGACCCGGCCTACCGCAGGGTTGATGTAGATGTTAAGACCGGAGCCGTCAAGGGCCTGTTCTAGATAATGCAATCTGCAGGTGGGGCGGCGTGCTCCGCCGCCCCACCCGTACTGTTCTGAGCATCATAGGCCCGCCCTGCTATAATTGCCCTGTGAAACTCTCCGACTTCGACTACTACCTCCCCCCCGAATTTATCGCCCAGACCCCCATCGAGCCCCGCGACCATTCCCGACTCATGGTGTTGCACCGCTCCGGTCAGACCATCGAGCACAGCCACTTCTACAACCTCGGGAATTATCTCCAGCCCGGCGACCTGCTCGTTTTCAACGACAGCCGCGTCCTGCCTGCCCGGCTTTTTGCCGAGACCGAAAACGGCGCTGCTGTCGAGATTCTCCTCCTGCGCCGTCTCGAAGAAAACGTCTGGCAAACAACCACCCGCCCCGGCAGGAGGACCCGGCCCGGCGCCAGACTGGTGCTCAAAAACGCCACCGGCCACACTGCCGCCACTGCCGAAGTCGTCCGCGAAGGTGAAGGCGGTACCCGCATCATCCGCTTTTCGTCGGAAGAGCCGCTGGAAAGACTCGGCAAAGCTCCCCTGCCACCCTACATCAGAACACCCCTGGCCGACCCTGAACGTTACCAGACCGTTTACGCCCGCGTTAAGGGAAGCGCCGCCGCGCCTACCGCTGGCCTCCATTTCACACCGAGGCTTCTCAAATCACTCCAGGAACACGGCATCCGGTTCGCCTTCGTCACCTTGCACATCGGCCTCGATACTTTCCGTCCGGTGCGCGTCGAAGACCTCACCCGCCACCACATTCACAAAGAATGGGGTGAAGTCACGCCGGAGACCGCCGCAGCTATCAACCGCGCTCACCGCGAAGGCCGCCGCGTTGTCGCCGTCGGCACCACCAGCACCCGCCTCCTCGAAGCCTGTGCTATTCCTTCTCCCGCGATGAAAGAAGACCTTAATAAAAATAAAGTTGAAACATCAGTACTCCACCCGTTCTCCGGCTGGGTGGACCTCTTTATCCTCCCCGGCCACCGCTTCCGCGCCGTTGACGCCATGCTCACCAACTTCCACCTGCCCCGCTCCACCCTGCTCATGCTCGTCTCCGCCTTCGCCGGCCGCGACTTCATCCTCCGCGCCTATCAGGAAGCCCGGACACGCGGTTATCGCTTCTACTCCTTCGGCGATGCCTGCCTGATACTGTGACCGGACACGGCATCTGAAGCCGGACGACCGCGCCGGCGTTATAAGGCGCAGATGCTTTACCTTCAGCACACCTCGAAAATCCCCTGACCAGCATCCGCTTCAGGCAGGCCAGATGGCAGGTGAGGTTCACTGTCAGCCGGACCCAGAAAGACTACACAACCTTCGTGCCCGGCAGGACGGTCGGAGTGGCGGCGTTTGCTTGCTTTACGCCGCCAGCTCAGCCGCACAGCAGTGGAGTCGACACATTCCGCGGCCAGATTCAGCCACGGGGTAAGCCGCCTCTGCGACAGCACCCGGTGCGCCATTTCCGTTCGCGCATTGATACAGACAGGAAAATATATTATAGTGGCCACTTAAATCACGCTTAAGAGGGACTACATGGTAAAGAGAAACGTCAATTTCAATCCCGGCCCGGCGGCGATACCGCTGGACGTGCTCAAGATTGTGCAGGCGGAGCTCCTTGATTACCGTGACACCGGCATGTCAATCCTTGAAAGCTCCCACCGCGGCAAGGAATTTGAAGCCATTAACGACCAGACAATCGCGCTGGTGCGTGAGGTGCTCGGGCTCGATGCAAATTACCATGTATTGTTCCTTGGCGGCGGTGCCTCCACCCAGTTCGACCTGATACCACTGAATTTTATCGGGGACGGCCAGACGGCGGCCTACGTGGACACCGGTGAATTCGCCTCCAAAGCCCTGAAGGAATGCCAGATTGTAGCCAGAGCACACGTGGCGTTCTCGTCGAAAGAGGAGAAATACCGCCGCGTGCCGAAGATGAGCGAAATCAAGTACCCCGAGGACGCCGCCTACCTGCACCTCTGCTCCAATAACACCATTGAGGGCACCCAGTTTCACGAGTTCCCGGAGACCGGCGGGGTGCCGCTTGTCGCCGATATGTCCTCCGACATCGCCTCACGGCGGCTGGATTTCAAGAAGTTTTCCCTTTTCTATGCCGGGGCACAGAAGAACCTCGGCGCCGCCGGAGTGACGCTGGTTGTCATCCGCGACGATTTCCTGGCAAAGGCAAAAAAAGGCCTGCCGACCATGTTCAGCTACAGGACACACGCCGACAACAAGTCGCTTTACAACACGCCGCCGGTGTTCGGAGTCTACATCATGAAGCTGGTGCTGGAGTGGATAAAGGGCCGAGGCGGTCTGGAAGGCGTGGAGAAGACAAACGCCGCCAAGAAGGACCTGCTCTACGGTGCCATCGACGCCGCCCCGGACTTCTACCGGGGCACCGCCGAGAAGGCCAGCCGGAGCTGGATGAACGTCACCATGCGCCTGCCCACCGAAGACCTTGAGAACAGGTTCGTCGCCGAGGCGGCCAGGGAAGGCCTGGTAGGTCTCAAGGGCCATCGCTCCGTTGGCGGTATCCGCTTTTCAATCTACAACGCGGTCTCCCTGGAAGACATCCAGAAAACCGTCGACTTCATGGCCCGGTTCCGCAAAAAGGCGTGATTGGCGGGTGTTCTATCACTCCATCAAGTCTGGCACAGACGCCCGTAAAGACCTGACAGTTGTCTGCCAGCCTGGTCGCCCAGGCAGAGGACTGATGCGATTGTCTCGCCCCTACCGCCCCAGCACCCTTTCGTCCCCCACCCGCCGCGTCACCTTCTTCTCATCCAGATATTCTAGGAGAGCCTGGGCATACTTGCGGCTTGTCTGGAACATATCACGGACTTCTGCCAGGGTAATTTTACCCTTAGCTCTAATGTGCCCGGTGACGCGGGCCACCATTTCATCGTAGGCTGCGGCGGAAAAGACAACGCCGTCAGCCACCCTGACCACCCTGCGCTCCTCAACAAGCAGGTTCAGCAGGTCGCCATCGGGTATCAGATCGCCGGGCGGGGCATAGGGCCTGTCCTGGAGCGCTTTGAGAAAAATTTCTACCTTTTTCTGCTGCTCCGGACTGAGCTTGACCCTGTGCTCCGGCAGACGGACGGTCGTCCCCTGCTCGACAAGGATGCCCTCCGACGCCAAACGGGCGATGATATCGCCGGTAAAAGACCCGATCCTGAGGCGGCTGGCAAGCTCTGCAGCGGGCATTCCGGGCCGCGCCGGGAAACGCTTATGATAGTCCCGCAACACCGCGGCGGCATTCTCCTCCAGCCTTTGCCAGCCGGCCCGGGTATAGATAAGCCGGCGCTCGCCGGAGCCGACCTCAACCACCCGACCTTCCCTTATCAGCGTTTCGAGCGCCGACCTGGCTTCAGCCTCGGGCATCGTCAATGTCCTGACGAAAACGGCAGGTTCCACCGGCTGCTTGGACTCAAGCCGGTCGAGAATGACACTTACCACGGAACCGCCGGTACGTTTCTCCAGCCCCTCAATAACGCCTTCCCGATGGCGCTTGAGCCGCTTCGAATGGGCACGGACGACCTGACCTCCGCCTAGTGTATCCATCGGGCTCCTGATGATGAAGCGGTCACCGTCAACCAGCGCCATCATCCCGTCCAGCACCACCTGCGCCCATGACTCCTCACCCGGCTTCAACTCATCTCTTTCCAACAGGCGCACCCTGCCCATAGCCTCGGCTGTACCGGCGTGGACACTGACTTCAGCATTGTGCCGCAGGGGCGCCTTCATGTATGGCAGGAGCTTGAGCCGGGCATCGAAAAGGCTGGTCGGTGTTAGTGACCCCGGCTTGACCACGACATCGCCGCGCCTGAGCTGGCCGGTCTCAAGGCCAACCAGATTGGCAGCCACTCGGCTTCCGGGTCTCGCCTCCTCTACCGACGAGCGGTGAGTCTGAAGGCCGCGCAGGCGGGACTTGAGCCCGGCGGGCACGATTTCAACCTCCATGCCGACCGATAGCGACCCGTCAACCAGGGTGCCGGTAACCACCGTGCCGGCACCGGCGATGGTGAAGACGCGGTCGATGGGCAGTCGGGGACGGCCAAGATCGCGCCTCGGTTCGGTAGCCTTGAGGACGTCTCCAATGGCGGCGATAAGCTCCGGGATGCCCTCGCCGGTCACGGCCGACACCGCCAGCACCGGCGAGCCCTTGAGAACGGTCCCTGCCAGCAGTTCGGTGACCTCCATTTTGACCAGTGCCAGGATATCGGCATCGACCAGGTCCTTCTTGGTGATGACGGCGATACCGCGCCGGACGCCGATGAGGTCAAGGATGGCCAGGTGCTCGCGAGTCTGCGGCATTATTCCCTCATTAGCGGCGACAATAAGCAGGGCCAAATCGATACCGCCGACTCCGGCCAGCATGTTCTTGATGAAACGTTCGTGGCCGGGGACGTCAACGATGCCGACCTCGGTGCCGCCCGGTAGCTTCAGCCAGGCGAAGCCGAGGTCGATGGTCATGCCGCGCTCTTTCTCCTCGCGGAGACGGTCGGGGTCGATGCCGGTCAGGGCACGAACCAGGGCCGACTTGCCATGGTCGATGTGGCCCGAGGTACCTATGACATACAAGGTGGCTCGCCCTCCTTCTGTCCCTCCCTCACCGGAAGGGAAGAGTTTTGCATAAGCGGGCTTTCGCCCTCTTGAACACCCATCGACAAGCAGGTACCGGTGGCTCCGGAAGCACCTTTGAGCTTCTCCCTGCAGGCTTCCTGCCAGCGCTGGAGACCGCAGACGCTGCAGACATCCCGGCGGCAGTCGGGCGTCTCCTCTGCCCGTGACATCCGTTCCCGCTCACGCCGCAAAAACCCGGGTGTCACTCCGGCGTCGATGTGTGCCCAGGGGAAGACTTCGTCATCCGTCCTCTGGCGGTTGGCAAAGAACTCCATGCTCAGGCCCTGCCGGGCAAAGGCATCGACCCATCCCCGGTAACTGAAGTGCTCACGCCAGGCATCGAACTTACAGCCGGAGCGCCACGCTTCCAGAATTACGTCCCCCACCCGCCTGTCCCCACGCGACAGAGCCGCCTCCAGCTGGCTTACTCCCGGGTCGTGCCACGAAAGCTGGACGCCGCTGCGCCGCAGGTCCTGCCGCAGGAGATTGATCCTGCCGGACAATTTCTCCCCGGTCTCCTGACCATACCACTGGCAGGCGGTGTGCGGCTTGGGCACAAGCGTCGCCAGGCTGACCCTGACCCGGAGCGGCCGGCCGCCGTAAGGGCGGTGAAGCCTGCATATTTTCTCGACAAGCCGGGCGATACCCCTGACATCGTCGTCTGTCTCCGTCGGCAGACCGACCATGAAGTAGAGCTTGATGTTGGCGCCGCCTTTTTCCGAGGCGGCGGCCATGGTATCGAGTATCGTTGATTCGGGGATAACTTTGTTGATGACCGTGCGCAGTCTTTCCGTCCCCGCCTCGGGGGCAAAGGTCAGTGTCATCTTGCGCTTCGAGGGCAACAGCCCGACAAGTTCAATGGCGGACGCGTCGAGACGGAGGCTCGGCAAAGAAAGACGAATATCGCGGTAGCGGTCGAGCAGTTTACGGATGAGCTGGCTGATGTCGCGGTAATCCCCGGAGCTGAGCGAGACCAGCGAAAGTTCGCTGTAGCCACAGTTCCTGATGATGGCGCCGGCTGCTTCAATCACCTCTTCGTGGGAGCGCTCACGCACCGGCCGGTAGATGGTAGTTGCCTGACAGAAACGACATCCCCGACTGCACCCACGCTGGATTTCAATCGGGCCGTGGTCATGGACCGTCTCGATGTAAGGCACCACCGGCGCTGTGACCGGCGGCGGCAGAGGGCTCACCACCTGACGTTGGACCGTAACGCTGGCACGGCTGTTTTTCGGCGCTACGCTCCGGACGGTACCGTTCGGGAAGTATGCTACCTCGTAAAACGAAGGTACGTAGATGCCGGGCAGGCCGGCCGCTTCCTCCAGCAGTTCCCGCTTGTGTCCCTTATATTCACGGAGCACCGTTATCAACCTCGAAACCACGTCCTCCGCCTCGCCGATAACGAAGAGGTCGATGAAAGGAGACATCGGCTCGGGGTTGAGGCAGCAGCCGCCGCCGGCGATGACCAGCGGGTACCCGGCGCCGCGATCCGCGCTGCGCACCGGTATACCGGCAAGGTCCAGCATGTTGAGCACGTTGGTGTAGGTAAGTTCATAGCTCAGAGAAAACCCGATGACGTCGAAGTCCCGCAGAGGGCGGCGCGATTCGAGGCTGAAAAGCGGCACCGCCTTCTCCCGCATAGCCGACTCCATATCCGTCCACGGGGCGAAGACGCGCTCGACCAGAACGCCCGGCTGGCGGTTCAAAGCATCATAGAGTATCGGCAGGGCCAGGCTGGACATGCCGACTTCGTAGATATCGGGGTAGGCGAGCGCTATCCGCAGTGAGGCCGACTGCCAGTCCCTGATAACGGCGTTCCACTCGCCGCCAGTGTAACGGGCCGGTCTGGTCACCTGGTACAGAATGCGGTCAAGTGCGTCCATGGCAGGGCCATTATATCAGCTTACCCCTCACCTCAGTCCTCTCCCTGACCTCTGAAGAGGCGGGAAAATCGCGCCAGCATCTCCAGAAAAATGACACGGGCCCGGGAAAGCCCGCCAGGTGTGTCCGGGACGCCCGTCGCGATGCTTTGACCGTGTCACAGGGGGATGTTAGAATGCGAAAGTCGCCCGGACCACCGTTCCCATTGATCACCTGCGGAGATGGAGATGAGCACCGAAAAGGAAAAGGCCCTGCAGCTGGCGATTGACCGTATTGAGAAGCAGTTCGGCAAAGGCTCGGTAATGAAGCTCGGTGAAGCAACGGCGCGGATGCAGGTGTCGGCCATCCCCACCGGCTCGCTGTCGCTGGACCTTGCCCTCGGCATCGGCGGCATCCCCCGCGGCCGCGTCACCGAAATATTCGGCAGTGAAGGTTCGGGTAAGACCACGCTTGCCCTGCACATCATCGCCGAGGCCCAGAAGATGGGCGGCAACGCCGTGTATATTGACGCCGAACACGCCCTGGACCCCGTCTACGCCGCCGGCATCGGCGCCAGGGTTGAGGACCTGCACATTTCCCAGCCCGGCACCGGCGAAGAAGCCCTTGAAATTACTGAAGAACTCGTCCGCAGCGGCGCCGTCGATGTTGTCGTCGTGGACAGCGTCGCCGCACTGGTGCCGCGCGCCGAAATCGAGGGCGAGATGGGTGATTCCCACGTCGGCCTCCAGGCCCGCCTCATGTCGCAGGCCCTGCGCAAGCTCGTCGCCGCCATCGGCAAGTCAAATACCGCCGTCATCTTCATCAACCAGCTCCGTGAAAAGGTCGGCATCGTTTTCGGTAACCCGGAGGTCACCCCTGGCGGCCGGGCGCTCAAGTTCTACAGCTCGGTCAGAATCGACCTGCGGCGGACGGAGAGCATCAAAATTGGCTCAGAATTGGTCGGCAACCGCGTCCGCGCCAAGGTCGTCAAGAATAAGGTAGCGCCGCCGTTCCGTTCGGCCGAGTTCGATATCATCTTCAACAAGGGCATCAGCCGTGAAGGCGACCTGATCGATCTCGGCGTCAGCACCGGCATCATCAAGAAGCAGGGCAGTTTCTTCATCTATGGTGATACCCGGCTCGGCCAGGGACGGGAGAATGCCAAGGAATATCTCAGGGAACACCCGGAAACGGCCTCAGAAATCGAGGCTAAGATACGCTCCGCGGCCCCGGGCAAAAGCCTGTCCGGTGACGAGCATGAGACGGCGGAGTAGCCCGACTGAAATATCACGGGCAGGTCCCAGGTGAAAATTACGTCCCTTGAACCGGAGCGCGGAGGCAAACACACCACCGTTCACTTCGACAACTCGCGACGCATCTTGCTCAATTCTGAGGTCGTAATCACCGCCGGGCTGAAAGTGGGGCAGGAGTTGGACGAGAAGGCCCTGGCCCGCCTCAGGGACAACAGCCGGTTCCAGATGGCGCTGGAGGTTGCCCTTCGCTATCTCGAATACCGGCCCCGCAGCGAGAAGGAGGTCTGCGACCGCCTCCGTCGCGATGGCTATTCGGGCAACATCACCGACCGTGTCATGGCGCACCTGCGCAGCCGGAAGCTCATCGACGACCGCGCCTTTGCCCGGTACTGGCGCGAAGGCCGTGCCTCAAACAGCCCGCGGAGCCGCCGCGCTGTTAAGGGCGAGCTCCTGGCGAAGGGCGTCAGCCGCGAAACCGCCGATACGGCGACCGCGGATATGGACGACGAAACCACCGCCTACGAAATCGGACGAAAAAAGGCCCGCTCCTTAGCCGGCCTTGACCGTGATGCCTTCCGGAAGAAGCTCGGGAGTTATCTCCAGCGGCGCGGTTTCGACTACGAGGTCATCGTCCGGACAATAAAGCGCCTTCAGCGCGAATTGCCGTCTTAGCCCGTACCTTCCTCGTTATGATATACTAGCCTTCGACCGCACGGCGCCTGCGGTCCTTCATAGAGCAAGTCAGGAGGCACGGCAATGTTGATAAAGGATGTTATGACCTGGAACGTGGTGACCATTCCCTCCAGCATGCCTGTTCTGGAGGCACGGAAAATCATGGATGCCCATGGCTTCAACCGGCTGCCGGTGGTTGACCGCGGCAAGCTCGTCGGTATGCTCAGCCGTCACCGGGTAGACTCGGCGTCGCCGTCGCCTGCCACATCACTGAGCGTATGGGAGATAAACTACCTCCTGGCCAAGATACTGGTCAAAGATGTAATGGTCAAAGATGTGGTCACTGTCTCCCCGAACGATACCGTCGAGCACGGCGTCCAGCTTGCCCAGTCGCGCCGCGTCGGCGCGCTTGTCGTCGTCGAAGACAAGCGCGTCGTTGGCATCATGACCACCAACGATGTCTTCTACCGGATACTCAACAAAGTACTCGGCATCAACGAACCCGGCATCCGCTTCGAGGTCCACCGCTGCGCCGACCCGAAGAATGTAGCCGATGTCATGGGTGTGCTCGCCAGGCACAAGGCAAAAATCGTCACCTTCTATTCAATCCCGCCGGCCGAAGGAGAAGACCATAACCTGATAGTCCATCTCGACGTCCCTGACGCCACGCCAATTATCGAGGACATTAAGGCTCTGGGCTACAAGGTTGAGTGGGTCGAACGCTAGCGGGGACGTGCCCGGTTGAAGGGGCGCCAATTCCCAAAATGTCACTAGTTTCCGGAGGGTGCTATGCTGGTACGCGATGTGATGACTAAGAACGTAATCACGGTGAGTAGCAACACCTCTCTTGGCGACGCCAAGAAGATTATGAAGGAGCACAATATTAGCCGCCTGCCTGTGCTGGAGAACGGCCGGCTCGTCGGCATTGTAAACGAAGACCGGCTCGAATCGGTCACAATTTCGCGTTCCATGGCGCCGGTACCGTGGCAGGTCTTCTACCTGCTCTCCAAGACCACCGTCAAGGATGTCATGGTCAGGGACGTGGCCACCATCCACCCCGATGCTACTGCCGAGGAATCGGTGGCGCTGGCCCAGCGCCGCGGCGTTGGTGCCCTGGTCGTAGTTGAGGATGGCAAGGTGGTAGGAATTGTCACCACCACCGACCTTTTCAACGGTATCGTCAACCGGGTTCTCGGCATCGGCCGTCCGGGCACGCGCCTCATCATACCGGATGCCGGCGAGGGTAAAGACGTGGAGAAGGTACTGAACGTGGTTAACCAGCAGAACATTGAAGTTATCACCATGTTCACCATCGATCTGCCGCGGAGTCTGCGCAAAGAGCTTATCATCCACCTCGGCACCAACGATGTCAGCGCGGTGGTCCAGAAGCTCAAGGAACTCGGCTACCAGCCGCAGGTACGGAACCGGTAGGCCGGCTGCTGCCGGCCGCTTTGCGGGCCAGCGTAGCTCAGGGGTAGAGCAGCGGTTTCGTAAACCGCCGGTCGGGGGTTCGAATCCCTTCGCTGGCTCCACAATCGTAAAAATGCCCCAGAAGTAGGTTTTGCCCGCAAATCTGACACCCTGATCCGGAAACAGCTTCAGGTCATCCCCGGGTCAATTGCAGGTCAGGTCTGGTTCAAGGTGTAGATTATTTTGACAGGCAGCATCGCTTTATGATAAACGTAATGCCGCGAGCTACTTCGTCGACTGATGGTCTAATATTTTCCAGGGAGGTTATCCATGAGGCGTACCTTGGCAATTTTACTGGCGACGTTCTTGCTGTTCTCCTTTATCCCAGCCGCACCGGCAATCGCGGCACAGGCCACCAAAGTCAATTTCAACGAGGTGATGTCTGTCCAGTACATCGGCACCGGCACAGTCAGACAGATAGGCAACCCTGATGGAACCTATTACTGGCTGGTCAAAGACCGCCCTGCGGCTGGTATCATAACGTCCGGGAATGTTTTCACAGGCGGGACTTTTACATTCGTGTATTCCGGAGTTTTCCGACCTGACCAATCGGGACGCGCTGAGGGTGACCTGACCGTTGTCACGCCGGCGGGAACGGCTACTGCGAAAGTCATCACAAGCATCAGCGCTACCACCCCGATCGGAATAGCTCTGAAAGATGGTGCGCCGTACGGGATAGTGGCCAGGGCCTCCTTTACTTCAGCCCACTTTGCTCTGGTCATGGGGACCGGGTCCTACAAACACCTGAAGGGCGCCGGCAGTTTTGCCGGGGACATCTATGCCATACTTGACATGAGCGGCACTCACGTCATTGCGCTTGCCGATGGCACCTACCCGGTATTTGGTTTCGATAACTCATATCTCGGAAATCCGGCGAGCATTATGACCATGACCGGTGCCGGAGTCACCGGCTAGACCGGTTGCGGCCAATTCCACAATCCTGAGTGAAAGCAGCGCTACCCTGACCGCGCCGCAGGTTGTGGACCAGATCGGCCCGAAGACCTGATTAATGATGACTGACGAAGTGAGGCCCGGTGAGTGTTACGGGCTATCTGTTGCCGGCTTTTTCGAATGCCTCTAATCGCCGGCTCCAACCTGCAAGATTCATCGGGGGCTCAGCTTTTTCTGGCGGCTTCCTGACGGCAGAACCTGACCAGCTCGGCGAATTCGCGGATCCGGGTGGCGTTATTCTTCTCCAGAAAGCCGTCGTAGGTCAGGCTTATCCAGGGCTTGTGGTAGCTTTCGGCGAGCTTCTCGGCTACGGCCGCCACGATGCCGCCGGGCATACAGCCGTGGGGCATGACCGAGATGACACCGGCAAACTCCGGGTTCTCCATCCAGTCGAGCCCGGCCCCGATGCTGAGAACGGCCTCGCTGCCACACCTGGGAGATAGGTACCGGCTGGTCTTCGAGAGAAGGTAAGCCGTTGTCGGCTCATGGCCGTTTATCAGTCCGTGGAACTGGCCGTGCACCAGGTGCTCATCACCCTCAAGAATACGCTTGGCCAGATAGCTTTTCAGAATCTTCCGGAACTTCCGGAACCTGACGGTGTCCTCAAAGTTGCGGTAGGCGGCGTATTTTATCCACTCCCCTATCGGAGATACGATGACCTCGAGGCCGGCGTCCTCACAGGCCCTGACCAGATTATTGTTGCTGAAGGTGTTGGAGCGGAGGAAAATTTCACCGTTGATGCCGACCAGCGGCCGACGGGGCAGGCTGGGGTCAATCGCCGACTTGAAGGCAGCGGTCGCCTGCCTCAGGATGGGAAGGAAGTCCTCCTTCCGGCGGATGGCGTCACAGGTCTTCCGTATATACTCGTTGAAAAGGTGGTCCGCCAGCCCTTTCTCTTTCTCATAAGGACGCGTCCGCCACAGCAGTCGCTCCAGACCATCCACCGCCAGGATGGCCCGGAGGCCGATGCGCAGGGCAGCACCATCAATGCCCATGTCGCGGTAGGCGTTGTTGGAAACGGTGGCGCGCACCGGAACGTCGAAGCCTTCTCTCTTCAGCACCCGGGCATGCTCCATGGCGTATTTGCCAAGGCGGCATGGCCCATAAGAACTGCCCATCATCACCTCGACCTCGTTAACGGCCTCCGGATGCTGGTGGAAGAACTTCAGAAAGTCTCCGAGCAGTACCCGGTAAGGCAGACACTCGGTACCCGATGTCACCTGGTTGGCATACAGAAGGGTGCTCTCGTCCGACGGCGGGAGCCTGATGACCCGGGCACCAACGCTCTCCAGAACGGCGTGGACGACCTCCACAAAAGGCGACATATAGGCCATCACCAGCGGCTTCTCGGTATTCAACAGCGAGGTCACCTGGCGCCGTATGTCTTTCGCAGATACCTGGCGCGGACTGCCGGACTGAGCATAGCTATTAATGGTATCGACGAAGGCTTCAAGCCGGGTGACAATACCGGCTTCGGCGGCATGCTCATCTATCTCCATCTGCCCCATCGGCTTGCCGCCCATAATGTCCTCGAGGAGCCTGAGAATGAAAGAGTTGGGGCCACAGCCGAAGTTGGTCAGTGCCAGCCCGAACAACTGCGGGTCGGCGGCAATAATTCTGGCGGCGGCGATAAACTTGCCCTCGTACGACCAGTAGGGCCGGTCCGAGTATTCCTTGGGGTTGACGGTATTCAGCGGCAGAAAATCGAGGGGTATCGGCACGACGCCGAGCTGGGCCAGCTTCTCCGCGATGCCCAGATTGGCGCCGGCGTCCTGGGACATATAAGCGCGGGCAATGAGGACCACGCCGAGCCGGTCGCTCTGGTGCAGTTGTTCCAGCAGTCTGGCGCCGAGAGCCGCCCGGTCAGCCTCGTATTTCTGCTGGGCAGCGATGCCGGCCAAAGCCGCTTCCCTGCCCCTACCGCGGCTGAACCCCATCTCGACAGCCGCCTCGGTGAGGTTCCTGACAACCTCATCGTTGCCGAGGCTGAAGTCGAGAATCGGTGAGATAAGCTTCCTGCCCAGACCGAGCACCTCGCGCACGATAAAAGGCGAAGCCTGGACCAGCGGGCAGGAGTATTTCTGGTCCTCATCGCCGTCTTTCCTGGCAAGCCTGATGGCGCAGGGATAAAGGATATAATCGACATCTTTCAGAGCGGCGGCATGGCCGTGGGCCAGCTTCAGCGGGAAACAGCTATCGGTATAAGCCAGCTCCACCGACCTTTCCATGATTTCCTTGTTCGTCTTGCTGGAGAGGACCGCCCTGGCGCCCAGCGAGTTCAGGAAACCGATAAGCAGGGGCGCGAAGTCATAGACCAGGAGCGCCCTGGGGATACCGACCGCCGGCCCGCTGCCGGAGCCGTCCTTCAGTTCCCGGAACAAAAGCTTTTCCCGTTCATCAAAGAAGGTCTCCTGCCGTGCCCGGGCCAGAGCGCTGTCATATTTATCACAGCGGCTTCCATAGAAAGTCGGCTTTTCGCCGGGCACTTTCATCTGGGTGATGGTGCAGTTGTTATCGCACGACTTACAGATGAAGGTGGAAAGGCTGGGCTCGCTGTCAACAACCTGCTGGAATCCCTTGAACTTCGACTCCTGTCCGACCATCGCCTCTTTGGCCAGCAGGGCGGCGCCGATAGCGCCGCTGACCTCACGGTGCTCGGCCACGGTCAGCTTCTTACCTTTCAACTGCTCATGAAAGGCAGCCACGACCGCCTCATTGTAGAAGACGGCGCCGGTAAGGATGACCTTGCTGCCGAGCCTGCGCGTACCCACCACCTTGGAAAGGTAGTTCCTGGCGATGGAGTTGGCCAGACTGGCAGTAATTACCTCGAGAGAAACCCCTTGCTGCTGGGCCGAGGCCACAGACTGTCCCATGAAGGCGGCGCACCGCGTCCCGAGGTCGATGGTATGCGGCGCCCTGAAGGCAAGCCGGGCAAAGTCACCGTTGGTAACACGGACGCCGAGCATCTCCGCCAGCTCATCGATGAAGCTACCGGTACCGGCGGCGCAGGCCTTGTTCATCTGGTAGTCAACCACGGTGCCGTTCCGCTTGATGACCAGCTTGGAGTCCTGACCGCCGATTTCGATGATATCGGCCTCGGGGTCTATCTCGGCGGCGGCCCGCGTCTGAGCCGTGATTTCGTTCTTGATGAGGTCGGCACCGATAAAGCCGCCGACCAGGTACCGGCCGGAGCCGGTAACCCCGACGCCGGCTACGGTCACGTTGGCCGCGCCGTCCTTCATCAGGTTGCGGAAGACCTGCCGGACGGCATCAACCGGCCGTCCCGCAGTCATGATGTAGTTCTTGGCCAGAATCCTGGTGCCCGACTCGTCGAGGATGACCGCCTTGGTGCTGGTGGAACCGACATCGACGCCGAGAAAGCCGCGGCACGGCCCCTTGATCGTCAGACCGGCCACCGGCTCGGGACTCACCGCTTTCTCAAGCTTCGCCGTCTCGAAATAGCGCTGGCCGGCGCCGCCAGCCGGCAGGAGACAGGCCCGGGAACTCTTACCGATTGAGAGTATCGCGGCGCCAAGGGCTTCGACATACAGGGCGTTTTCAGGGACGATAACGCGGACTTCGTGCCCGTTTCTGGCCGAGAAGACATCGTTAAGCGCCCTGACGATGGCGCCGTTGGCGGCAACGCCGCCGACGAAATAGACCGGCTCTCCAAATGTGCCTTTCTGCAGTGAGGCGACCATGCGGGCGATACTTTCGCAAAGCGCGTACAGCATCGCCGGCAGCTGGACGCCCTTCTGCTGGAGATGTATCAGGTCGCTCTTGGCAAAGACACTGCACCTGGCGGCGATACGTGGCACGTTCCCCTGACACTGGAGCGCCGTCCGGGCAAAGTCCTCCATGCTGATACCGAGCCGGTATGCCTGCTGTTCCAGAAAGCGGCCGGTGCCGGCGGCACAAAGGGGATTGGAGGCCACCTTCCACGGCTTCTTCAGGCCGTCTTCAAGCTGTATGACAAACGAGCTCTGCCCGCCAATCTGGACAATGGTCTTCGCATCGGGATGACGGCTGAGAAGCCCTGAGGCAATGGCCAGGGAACTGCTGTACTCCGCCCAGTTGAGCTCCCTCGGCACAACCTCCTTGCCCGTGCCCGATACACCGACCGCCGCAACCCGGCTCAGGTCGCCCGCCCGACCAAGAAGCACGTTGACGGCATCCCTGGCATTGGTGCCGATTTTCTCGCTGTCAAACCTGGTGGCTTGGCCATCCTCGCCGACAATGCACAGCTTGACGGCAACAGCCCCTATATCAAGACCGATATAGTAATTCATATCACTCGAATGCCGGTCAGCGGACCACGACCGGCGCGGACCATATTATACGAAATTATGTGAAGAAGCTCACCCCCACCGCCCCGATGACGACCCGGCCACACCACCGGACGCTCCGGCCTCCCTCAGGATGGTTTCAGCATGACACAGGCTGGCATTAAGCGGCCGAAACAATGTCTTTGGAACTGCCCCTGCCCCCGCTTTTTTCTTACAAATCTGTCACCGGGCCGCGGCACCGCGCAAGCTGTCTGCAGCCCCGGCACCGGCAGATGAAGCCCGGCCCCGACAATTCCGAGAGAAACCAAATGGCTAATTTGCCCGATATGTGACGTCTTTTTGAGCCCGCTGTGACGGCTCCCGGGCCGGTTTTGCCGGACACGTGAGCGCTGGCTCGTAGACTCGGTTTACAGCGAGTAAGACGAGGCGGCGGAATGACGGGAATTCGGACCGGCAGAGCAACCGGAAAAGCAGCCCTGAGGCTGGCACTGACGGTCGTACTTGCCCTCACCCTCGGCCCTATTTTCAGCACCACCAACATCCAGGGCGCCACCCCGGCCATCAGGGTCGCCATCCTCGACACCGGAATCGATGCCGCTCACCCCGCCCTGGCAGGCAGGGTAGTTGCCAGCGTCAATTTCACCGGCTCCGGGACCGAAACCGATGTTATCGGCCACGGCACCCATGTTGCCGGCATCATCGCCAGCAATGCCGGGAACGTTGAAATCCTCAATGTCAAGGTCGCCGATGATAGCGGCGTGACCGACCACGAGACACTGACGAAGGGTATCGTCTGGGCAGTCGAAAACGGCGCAAAGATTATCAACATCAGCCTCACGGTCAGAGAGCCCGGCAGTGACCTCGAAAGAGCCGTCGCCGAAGCCCTGGCGACTGGCATCATCGTTGTCGCCGCCGCCGGCAACCAGGGCGCCGACGCCCCATCCTATCCCGCCGCCTATCCCGGTGTTATCTCAGCAGGTGCCACCGATAGCCAGGGCAAAATCGCCGTTTGGTCCAACGGCGGTACCGCGGTCAGCACCACTGCCCCCGGCGTCAGCATACTGTCCGCCATCCCCGGCGGCGGGTGGGGCGTTAAAAGCGGCACCTCCCAGGCCGCCGCCCGGGTGACCGCCAGCATCGCCGCCAGACTGTAAAGCCCCGTCCCCACCGGGTTCTTCGGCCTCGTGACACACTGCCCACGGGAATGACACGCGGCCCGTGCCGTCATGCCGGAGCACGGTGAAGCATCCCAGCCGACCTTCTTTGTTGTCCTTTTTTGCCGTTCGGTCTTATAATTCTCTGTGAGGCTTTTGTTACCGGCATGGGTGAAAAGACCGACATCGCTTCAATTGCACAGTGCCTCCATGAGTCAATGACTTCCGCCTCATCGCCGGAAGCAGCCTTTGATTGCCTTGCCCGCGAGCTCCGGAAGCTGGTCGATTTCGACCTGTTTGCCATCGAGTGGATTGAGGGCGAAAAAGCGGTTATCGGGGCGGTTTCGGCACGGGTCGCCACCGACCTCTCGGTCGGCGCTACCTACCCCATCAAAGGCACACCCACCGGCTGGGTGGTCGAGCACCGCGACCTGCTGGTCAGGGCGGCACAACCCGGCCTGTTTTCCTTCGGCAGAGAGACTCTGCCTCCCGACGGCATCCGGTCGACCGTCCTGGCACCGCTGTTCTCGCACAACGAGGTTATCGGTGTCATCAGACTGTCAAGCGTCCGCCCCGGCGCTTTCAGCAGTCGGGACATCCAGTTGCTCAAGCAAATACTATCCGAGGTCGGCAGTCCCCTGGCTTACATACGTATCCGCGAGCGTGAAGCGGAACGCTACGACCAGCTTCAGAAAGAACAGCGCGAGCGGCTTCTCCTCATCAACACCCTGGCCCATGAACTCAAGACGCCGCTTACCGCCATCGTCGCTTCCGGCGGCCTGCTGGTCGAGGAACTGCAGGGGGATACCAACGAGGCGCGGAGGAGGCTTGCCGAAAACATCGTCAGAGCGGCAAGCAAGCTGGAGGCCAGGCTGGTCGAACTTGTCGAAATGGCCAAGTCAGAAAAGACCGGCTTCTCCATGAAGATGCAATTGCTTGACATCCGGCCGCTCCTGGAGAACACCGCCGCTGTTTTCCGCCCGGTGGCCACTTCCAAACGGCAGACGCTGTCTCTTGAGCTGGCCGAAGATGTCCCGATGGTTACGGGTGACCGCCAGCGGCTGGAGCAGGTCGTCATGAACCTTTTGAGCAATGCCAGCAAATTCACTCCGGCCGGTGGTAAGATATGGCTTACCCTCATTAACGAGCGGAAACGGCTCGTGGTGAAGGTAAGAGACAACGGCCCGGGCATCGACGCCGCTGAGCAGGAACGTCTCTTCCGCCCGTACTACCGGATTGAGGCTGACCGCGAACGCTTTGAAGGGCTCGGCCTCGGACTGGCCCTGTGCAGGCAGATAATCACGGCCCACGGCGGCCGCATCTGGGTCGAAAGCCGCCGCGGCGAGGGCAGTACCTTCTCCTTCTCCCTGCCGGCTGCCGAACTCGATGGGACCCCATCACGACGTGAAGTCTCCCTGCCGCCGGAGACGATACCGCCTCCGGATGGGGCAGAAAACAGTCCACCCGTTTCACCGGGGACGACGCAACCATCAAGCGCGAATGAGGGCTGATTTGAAAGTACTGATGATTGAAGACAACCCGGACATTGTGGAAAGCGTCTCCCTTGTCCTCAAACTGCGCTGGCCGGAGGCCCGTCTGGTAGGTGCCGCCGAGGGCGGGCAGGGGCTGGCAATGGTCAGGAGTGAATCACCCGACCTCATCATACTCGACCTGGGCCTGCCGGACATGGACGGCTTCAATGTCCTGGAGGAAATCCGGAGCTTCACCGACAAGCCCATCATCATCCTCACCGCCCGCACCGGCGAGATGGACAGGCTCAAGGGCCTGGAGATGGGCGCCGACGACTACATAACCAAGCCCTTCAGTCATACCGAACTGCTGGCCAGGATGCGGGCCGTCTTGCGCCGCGCCGAGCGCTTTAAGTTCAACGGCGGGCTCAAACCTTTCATCACCCCGCACCTCAGCATTGACTTCGCCAGCCGCACCGTCACTAGGGACGGCCAGCCGGTCAGACTTACCCCGACCGAGTACAATCTGCTCAGCTACCTGGTAATGAACGAAGGGGTGGTGCTGACGCACCGTGCCCTGCTGGAGAAGGTCTGGGGAGAGCAGTATATCGAAGCCACCGACTACCTTAAAGTCTATATCCAGAGACTGCGCAACAAGCTCGAGCGCGACCCGTACGCCCCGGAGATGCTCCTCACCGAGCGGGGCATCGGCTACAAGTTCGTGCGGCCGTCATAATGCGGCCTTGGACGGCGGCAACACCACCGCCGCATTCTCCGGGCACCCACGTGCCCTCCGGAATGACAGCCGCTAATGGCCCGGCCCCCGGTAAGTCCATTTTTACCATTTCGTCACCAAGTTTTACCCAAAGAACAACCATAACCCCACGCAACCGTCACCCTCAGTCACCTCTCTGTTTACCTGCCTCTCCTAAAATTCATGCCGGATGGAACAGCACCCGCGCCGGCGGTTGCCCGGTGCGCTAGCAGAGGCAAGGTACATAATGAGGCCGATTACACTCCGGAAGCCACGTCTCCGGGCGCCGACCATAGCGATTCCGGTCCTGCTGGTACTCTGCCTGACCGCAACACCGGCGGCTTTCCAGCACGCGTCGGCGGCTACGCTGCCGGTGGTGACCACCGGCACCGCCACCAACCTTACACCCACCTCGGCCACCCTCAACGGCGAGCTGACTTCACTCGGCGATGCCACAGGCGTCGTGGTTTTCTTCGACTACGGGACCACTGCCGGTTACGGGGCCAGCACGCCTTTCCAGACAAAAACGGCGCCGGGCGCCTTCAGCGCCGGCCTGACCGGCCTCAGCCCGGGCACCACCTACCACTTCCGGGCCAGGGCTTCCGCCGGCGCCGCCGGCTCAGCCAGCGGCATCGATGTCACCTTTACAACACCGACACCTACATCGACGCCAACACCGACTCCTACGCCGACACCGACTCCTACACCGACGCCGACGCCAACGCCTACGCCTACGCCAACGCCTACGCCGACTCCTACGCCTACGCCGACTCCTACACCGACGCCGACTCCTACACCGACGCCGACGCCAACGCCTACGCCTACGCCAACGCCTACGCCGACTCCTACACCGACGCCGACTCCTACACCGACGCCGACGCCAACGCCTACGCCTACG
>Ga0315298_1002548_pt1 | contig 30752 bp, 29 predicted proteins | sample WHS_1_MG_FD_203077 | JGI IMG/M metagenome (GOLD analysis project Ga0315298, IMG submission 203077) | Extremophilic microbial mat communities from Washburn Hot Springs, YNP, Wyoming, USA - WHS_1_MG | ecosystem: Environmental > Aquatic > Thermal springs > Hot (42-90C) | place: USA: Wyoming... | reverse complement strand
CAAGGTAACAGCAGCTTCTATTATGTTATATTCTCCTGCTTCGGTGAAGAATCTTCTAACCTTCTCCTCAAGCTTGCTATCAACACCAGAGTTCTTAACATTAGACCTAACTTTATCTGAGTTAGTAAGGTGGGCAAGAGTCCTCATCTTTTCGAAAAGAGTGTCTCCTCTTGCTTGCAAAAGAAAGGATTGTAGAGATTCATCTGCTTCACTCGCCACACGTAAGGCGTATCGCTCAGCATCCTCGGTAAGACCGTCTGCACTTGCGTTGGGGTCGAAGTAGAAGCCGCAGGATAGGTTGCTTAGATCCGCCAGAGTCTCAGATAACGTTTTAGTCGCTTCAGAGGCCATATTTTCAAGGACTGGTGTAAGATCCTCTTCACCATATAACCGCCTTACTATGGTTACTGCGGAGGACATGCGGTTCATAGCCTCATTTATGTCACGTATGCTCTCAAACCGCGTAATGATCTGTGTCAAAGCAACCTCACACAAAGAAACAGCATTCAATACCTTCTCTATTTCACTGCACTCTTCAGAGAATAGTGTGGTTTTGACAACATCGTTCAAATCGTGCGCCTTATCAAGGGCATCAATCAATGCCTGCCTCCTTGCTTCTAACCTACTCTTGAGGAGATGCAGTTGATGTCTTTCTTCTTCGATCTTTAAGATAGCAACGCTGATCCTATCCTTCAGCCGTCTCCTCCTAAACCCAACAACTTTCTTCAAACTACCAAGCATCTAACACCACCATACAAATGAAAAACAAACAAAAAGATGGTGAGAAGACCCACCACAACCATCTTCTCTTGTAGCCGTGGTGGGTAATCCTCTACGACACCTGTTTCTAGCTTATGCCTTCGAGCGTGTCTGAAGCCTTAACTGATGTTGGTAGTTCTGGGAACTTTTCGCGCATCTTCTGCTCGGCTACTGCTGACGCTTCAGCAAGTATCCTCTCTGCATCTTCGTTCGCTGCCTCAAAGTTGATCGTGCTAGCGCCGAGCTGACCTGCATCCACTAGTATGCTTCCGAGTAAGTTGCTTATCTCGCCGATTTCACTCTCCGCCTCAGGTAGCACAGAAACCAGACCGCTCTTTATGTTCCTGATAACACCCATCGCCGGAGCAAGTGTTACGACTACATCGCCGAGCTCCTGCACCGTGTTTAGCCTCAAGACGATCTGCTCTAACGCAAGCTTAGCTGATGTTACCATCTTATTCATCTTTCTAATTTCAGCCAGCTCATTAGCGAAGACCGTTGCGTGCTGCATATCATGCTTCTGTATAGAAGCAACGACTCTGCTGAAGATCGCGGCGTCTCTCTCCTTCAACTTTAGTGAAGTTGCATCCAGCTTAGATATCTGGATCTGAATCTGTCTTACTGCTGCTTCTAACCTAGGCTTCAGCGGCCCAAGAGGGCGTACAGCTTCGCGCACTCTTTCGCCGAATCCACCGCCACTGGGCTTATTCCACTTAGATACGAATTCGGACATTTTAAGCACCTTGTTGAATATTATCGACCTATTTTTTTATCGGGATTGTGCCGCCAGATAGAGTCACCACGGTGACAGGGAGGCGAGTGACAGCATGGTGGGCAGATCTGGTTTAGAAGAGTTCGGTCTAAGCGATTATGAATCTAGGGCATACATCGCACTACTTAAGCAGGAGTCTGTGACGGTCAGTGAACTCGCGTACCACGCCCAGATTCCACGCACAAAGGCGTATGCTGTTATTAGGAGCCTAATTAGAAAGGGGTTAGCCGAACTCTTGGATAAGAAACCTGTTAGGTGCCGTGCTCTACCGCCTGAAGAAACCCTTGAGAACCTCATACTGCTTGAAGAAAAGCGAGTTAAAGCTATGAAAAAGGAGTTGGCTAAACTTAAGCAGAGGTATGAGGAAGTTAGGAAGCCGACAGACCTTGTGGAGTATAAGTACATAGGCGTAGGTGCAAAGGCGCTAGCCACCAAGGTAGCTGAGATGATCTCACTATCCCGAACCTCTATACGATGTGTAGTAGGCAGCTGGGGGGTAAGGGTACTGGGCGCCTGCAAAGATGCCCTTTTTAACGCGAAGATTAATGATATAAAGCTAGAGATCATTAGGCTCTGGAGCTACGGGGAGGATGAGCGTGAAGGAGAACTCCCTTTGGGTTTGGATGTCAGAGTGGTCAGATGCCCGCTGGGATTTGATGTATTCTTATTTGATGAGCATTCTGTTATAGTGGTGGAGCAGGTGACTGGCAAAGGCGTGCTCATACCCTCTAAAGAAGTCAATTCAGTGATCTCAACAGGGTTGTTTAGGAGGCTCTGGTCAATCTCCACACCTCTTCACATGCTCTCAACCGTCTTATCTCTGAAGGATGGTGAAGATGTGCTTGAACTCCTAGACCCTGATACTGTCAATCAAGCATTCATTAGGGCTGTCGCATCAACGCTTCAAGATGAGGAGATCATGGGATCGATTGGTCTAAGGTTCATCGAGGAACTGGAGAACTCTATGCACATCTCAATATTCAGCAAACCTCTTGACATAACCTTACCTATAGTAATCAGTCTACTTACGCAGAGCCTGGGTGAAGAGAGCCTTGTCAGATTCGATCCCTTAACGAAGCTGATAAACATCGAGGAACCTAATACACAGTTACTAGCACCAGCATCTATCTGGTTCTTTGCTTTAAGCGGTATCCTGAGGAGAAATGAGACAACTCTACAGATACTGCAGAACACGCACCACCCTGACGAAGGCAAACACATAATTCAAGCTAAAATATCCGCTAAGAGCAGCACCTAATCCTTAAAGCAAAGAGAATACCTTGATCTTCTGATGCAAGCAGTCTTCATATCAGATATCCACGGTAACCTCGAGGCTTTGCATGCGATTGAGACGACCCTGCCTGATGCACCAATATACTGCTTGGGCGATGTCGTGGGCTATGGCGCCAACCCAAATGAAGTTATTGAGTGGGTTAAGGAGAAGGTTGAAGTCTGCATCATAGGCAACCACGACCTCGCTGTCTTAACTGGTGATGTCTCTTGGTTCAATCAAGCAGCTGCCAAGGCCATAAAGTGGACTAAAAGCGTTATCAAACCTGAAAACCTCAGTTTTCTAGCGAATCTAGCGGATAGAGCGAAACTGAACATAGCTGGGTTAAAGACTCTTCTAGTTCACGGTAGCCCAGATGACCCTTTAAGCGAATACGTATACCTGGAAACTCATAGCAGCTTCTTTGACATTTACTTGCATAGGGAAGAGGTTGAGCTGATAGGTCTGGGGCACACTCACATACCATATAGTTGGCGCTCAAGCAGAGGGGTAGTCTTTAACCCAGGCTCTGTAGGTCAGCCTCGGTCCGGTCGCCCAGAAGCCTGCTATGCTATATTGAATCGCTCCGACTCTGGCTTTGAGATCGAGCATAAACTAATTCCTTACGATGTTGAATCTGCGGCGAGTAAGATACTCGCAGCAGGCTTACCTACTTTATTGGCGAGTAGACTTTTCTCAGGTATATGACGGCTAAAGACTTTAAACCTAGGGTCTTCTGCCCATCTTGAGGAGAGGTTTGAGCCTCGATTTACCTGAGCTGAGCAGCGTATTCAAACCTAAGGATTTGGAGGAGTGTGTGAGGGGAAGGTGGGAGCAGATAAATCTACTTAAGATGGTTAAGGCTTCTAAGAAAGGTCAACCTAGGCTTGGGTTCGTCGAAGGACCCCCTACTTTGAACGGAGAGCCGCATATAGGTCATATCAGGGGGAGGATCATAAAAGACCTATGGTTCAGGTTTATGACACTTAGAGGCTTGGATTTAGTCTTCAGAGCAGGCTGGGACACACAGGGGCTGCCGGTTGAGCTGCAGGCTGAGAAAGAACTCGGGTTAACAGGTAGCAAAACAGAGAATCTTAGGCTGGTCGGTGTGGAGAAGCTTGTTGAAGCGTGCAAGAAAGTGATACATCACTATTATGGGAAGTGGCGTGAAGCAGATAGGCTTCTAGGCCTCTCTATGGATTATGATGCAGCGTACTGGACCTATAAAGATGAGTATATAGAGAGGGAGTGGCGTTACCTTGAGGAAGCCTATAAACGCGGACTACTTGGGGAAGGTTTTAGGGTCGTTGCCTACTGCCCAGGTTGCCAAACTTCTCTAAGCCACGCTGAAGTCAGTCAGAGCTATGATGTGGTTGAAGACCCCTCGCTGTATTATAAGGTTAAGGTACGTGAATTTAACGCATACATAGTCCTTTGGACTACGATGCCCTTCACGGTTGTTACGGACGTTATGGTTGGGGTTAAACCTGATGCTGATTACTGCTTCGTGAAAGTCGGCGATGAACGTTGGATAGTTGGTAAAGAGAGGCTCGAGGGGTTGATGAAGGAGCTTGGTATTGAAGAGTATCAGGTTGAAGCTGTTAAGAAGGGTGCTGAACTCGAGGGGCTACGCTACATCCACCCATTGCAAGACCTAATACCAGGTCAGGCAGATTTGGATCAGAACCCTAAAGCCCACATTGTTGTTGCTGAAGAGTTTATTGATGTAACTACTGGGTCGGGTATAGTGCATATGTCTCCCGCTAATGGTCAGGAGGATTTTGAGACCGCTGTCAAAAGAGGGCAGCCTATCTTTAACCCAATAGATGATCAGGTGAAGTTCACAGAGGATGCAGGGGTCTTCGCTGATATGTTCGTCAGAGATACTGATGCTAAGGTTTGTGATCTGCTTCGTGATACGGGCGCTCTACTTAAGCTCGGGACCATAAGGCATCAGTATCCTCTATGCTGGCGCTCACACCACAAGATTGTCTGGCTTGCCAAAAGAGAGTACTTCTACTGGGTGGAGAAGATAGGTGATTTAGCATATGAAGCAGCTTCAAAGGTAGAGTACTTCTATGAGCCGCCTCGAAATAGGTTTCTTGAAATCATAAAAGAAAAGGTGCCCTGGTGCATATCAAGAGAGAGGCTTTGGGGTACACCACTACCCATCTGGGTCTGCACCTCCTGCGGGTATAAGCAAGGGTACTTCAGTAGGAAGGCGATTATAGAGAACGCTCTAGAGCTCCCCGATGGACCTAACTTTGAGCTGCATAGGCCTTGGATTGATCGTGTGATTACGCGGTGTCCTAAATGTGGAGGTAGGGCTGTGCGTGAGCTGTTCGTTTTGGATACTTGGCACAATAGTGGTGCTGCACCTTATGCTTCCCTCGGAGACGAATACTATGACCTCGTCCCAGTAGCGTTTTTAACCGAGGGGATAGATCAGACCAGAGGTTGGGCTTACACGCTCTTGATCGAGAATGTGGTATTGAGAGGTGCTGCGGAGGCACCTTACAAAGCCTTCCTCTTTCAGGGCCATGTTTTAGATGAGAAGGGGAATAAGATGAGTAAGAGTTTGGGAAACATCGTTGAGGCTCTTGACGCATTAACTACCTATCCTGTAGATGCCTTGCGCTTTTATCTTATGTGGAAGGCTTCGCCTATCGATAGCATAAACTTCTCACCAGACGAACTCAAAAGAAGACCCTACCAGGTGATCAGCACGCTCTACCATATACACATATACTACCATCAGAACAGCGGCTACGACAACTACAACCCCTCAACATATAGCATAGGGTGGGCTAGATCGAAGGGGCTGCTGAAGCCACCAGATCTATGGCTTCTATCTAGGCTTCAGAGGCTCAAGAAGGCGGTAACAGAATCGTTTAACAAAGGGCACTACCACGAGGGCTTACGAGCTATAGAAGAGTTTCTTATTGAGGATCTAAGCCAGACCTACATACCTATGACCAGAACGATTATTTGGGATGATAGCCCGGAGACGCTCCCTTCTAGGTTCTCGGTTTACGCTGTGCTTAAAGACTCTCTGTCTACGCTTGATATCCTTCTGCACCCAGTCTGCCCCTACACCACAGAATACCTCTACCTTAAGACTGAGCTCGGTCAGCGTGAATCGATTTTACTTGAAGATTGGCCGAAGGTCGATGAAGAGTACGTTGATGCGGATCTTGAGGAAGAATACGAATCCCTAAGAGAAATTGTTTCTCTGGCTAATAGCGCTAGGATGGCTGCGAAGATAAAGAGGAGGTGGCCTCTAAAGAAAGCGATAATCTTCGCTAAAGATGTTTCAGCTAGGGCTATTAGGAAACATATGAACACGCTTTTAGAGATGCTAAATGTCAAGGAGATTGAAATCTTTGAAGACAACTCTCAGGCACCTCTTGTTTACAAAGTTAAGCCTAGGATGGATCTTATAGGTAAGAAGTTCAGAGATAAAGCGCCTAAAATAGCGTATGTGCTTGCAAGCAGCCCAGAGACTGTGGTTGAGCAGATCAGAAGTAAGGGGCGCGTAGAGGTGGATGTAGGTGGTGCAAGATATTTCGTTGATAGAGAGATGGTGGTTATAGATGCGAAGCCTAAGCCAGGATACACTTATGCATCTAACGATGAAGTTATGCTCTTCCTTACCGTAGAGAGGGATAAAGATCTGATGGCTGAGGGGATGCTCAGAGACATAGCACGAAGGATACAGGCTCTACGCAAAGAGATGGGATATAATCCAACTCACGTCCTCGATTCAGCGAAGATCTGGGGGCTTGGTGGAGACTGGGTCTCCACACTCACACCACTACTAGAGAGGCTGGCTTACCTAGTTAGGGTTAGGAAAGCTGAATTAGTAAAAGAAACCGACCCAAAGCATAAGTGGGCTGACTCAGAAGTCGATGGGCTTCCGATAAAGATAGCCTTAGAGTGATCAGGGAAAATACTTCTGTAGGAGCCCTTTTTCAGCAGCTTGAGCCAGCCAATCTATCCTCGGTCGATTCAAAGGCACCTTGCCTGAGATTACGCTCAAGATCTCAGCAACAGTGTCTTCGACGCTTCTGTATGAGGTGTCATGCTCGCTAACTCTATCAACACCAAAGGCGTTAAGGGATTCAGCAACCAGAACCCCAAGCACCTCTGCAGCCACATTCTCTTTGATCTTGGCTTCGCTGTATCCTCTCGAAGCCAACCTAACTTCCAAGATCTCAGGGGCGCACCTTAATAGTATAACCAACTCAACCTCGTTTCGCTTCAAGACGGATGGGATAAGATGCCCACTTAACACTAGGCGCCTTCCTTTGATTATCGGGAGCAGTATCTTTCGCAGCTTACTCGTTGAGACAACATATGTGCTGCCCTCCTTTCCTACTACAGCACCTTTCTCTACAGCCACATCGTTAAGGTCAAGATAGTCTATCTGAAGACTTGATGATAGATGGTGCGCTACCGTCTTCTTGCCTGTGCCAGGTGTGCCGACAACAGCTATCACACCATCAGCCAAACTACTTTACCATCCGCGTCTGCAGAGCCTTCAGCAGAAGATAGCCTACTACGTTGATCGAGACTGTGGAGCCAAGCAAGACACCTAGGATTGGTAGGTCCCACCAAGGCGAATCTAAGGGTATCTGAGCGAGCCAAGTTATATACCCACCTACGATAAAGCTTACGGCTACGTTGGCTACTGTACACCCGAATATCCAAGACCCTCTGAAGCCTAGTTGAGCGATCCACATAGCTAGGAAAGAAGCGATGAAGTTAGCCACAGTGCCGCCGATAATATCTATCACACCAAACGGACTACCAAGTGCATTTGCCACAAGATTACCAATAGTCACGCCTAAAATCACGGGCCAACCTAGCAGCACAGAAAGGGGGATTAAGGCATCCGCAACCCTAACCTGAAGCACACCAAAGCTTATAGGCGCCAACATAAGCACACCTACAGCGTAGAGCGCAGCGAATAGAGATACTTCAGCTACGGACTTACTCTTATTCTTCACACACACCACCTCCTTTCCCGGGGTTTCTTAGGCGGAACGGGTGGAGGTGACCCCACTCACCCGCCTAGCGCAGACCTAGCGCTAATAGGCTATTAAGCTTTTGCTATTTGCGCAGAGCCTTCCTAAGTAAGATAGGGATCTGTGAAGGTAAGTCTGCGACCGCAACACCTGCTTCCGTCAAAGCGGCTTTCTTTTCATCCGCTGAACCTGAGCCCAAAGATATTATCGCTCCAGCGTGCCCCATTCTCTTGCCTCTTGGCACTGATCTTCCTGCAATATATGCTACAACAGGTTTTGATGAGGCTTTCCCACGTAAGTAGGCTGCCAACCTCTCCTCAGCATCCCCACCTATTTCACCTATAACAACCACAGCTTCAGTCTCGGGGTCGGCTTCAAACATCTTGAACACATCCACATAATTTAATCCTACAACGGGATCTCCGCCTATTCCTACCGCTGTGCTCTGACCAAGCCCAGTTTTGGTAAGAGCCCAAGCGACTTCATACATCAGAGTACCGCTCCTTGAAACGATACCAACGTTACCCCTCTTGAATAGATGCGCAGGCATTATCCCAACCTTAGCTTCCCCAGGTGTTATGACACCCGGGCAGTTCGGACCTAGGACTCTTACATCTCTAATCGACGCGTATGCGAGCATCTTCATGGTGTCGTGCACAGGTATGCGTTCGGTTATTACGATGACCAGCTTTATCTCTGCATCCACGGCTTCGTTTACAGCATCTGGTGATGAGGATGCTGGGACGAAGATTATTGAGGTGTTGATATCTGGGTGTCTATATAAAGCCTCTGTAACCGAGTCGTAGACCGGTAAACCGTTAACATAGGTTCCGCCTCTTCCAGGTGTTACGCCTGCAAGTATCTTTGTGCCGTATCTGAGCATGTGGGCTGTGTGCATAGAACCTTCTTTACCGGTTATTCCTTGCACGATTACCTGCGTGTTAGAGTCTAAAAGTATGGCCATCTTTGTCTTCACCTACCGCTTCCACGGCGGCTTTTACAGCGTCCTCCATGCTCTCGTAGTACCCTATACCAGCTTCTCTTAATATTCTGCGTCCTTCATCTTCGTTCGCGCCCACAAGCCTGACTACTGCTGGTATGGTTTTGGTTGATGATAGAGCCTTCACCAAGCCCAGTGCTACCTCGTCGCACATCGTTATCCCACCAAGAACGTTCAGAAAAAGTACCTTCAATTTAGGGTTTCTAAGCGCTATTCTGAGAGCTCTTTCAACAACTTCTTCAGTTGCTCCTCCACCTACGTCTAAAAAGCAGGCAGGTTTTCCGCCGAAGTAGGTCACGGTGTCTAGTGTAGCCATAACTAGACCAGCACCATTCCCGACGATCGCTATATCTCCATCCAATTCAACGTAGCTGAAGCCTGCTCGCCTAGCCTCCTTTTCTAGCTCAGTTAGATCTTCATCCTCTTGACCGAACTCTCTGTGCCTAAATAGAGCGTTATCATCGATTATGATCCTAGCGTCTAGAGCTATGAATGAGTCGTCCTCTGTTAGTGCTAGTGGGTTGCTTTCAAGCAGCTCGCAATCAAGAGCTCGGAATAGATTGTATAGGTTGAGCGCTAGCTCAATAAACGCTTTGGCTTCGCTCCCTTTTAAATTGATCGACTTCGCTATGTGGAAGGCTTGATGGTGCATGAAACCCATGAGTGGATCTATGTTCTTCTTAACCAGCAGATCAGCTCTGGTCTTTAGAAGCTCTTCTATGTCGACTCCACCTGCTTTGGAAGCTAAGACTACTGGCATCTTTGCTGAGCGGTCTATGGTAAAGCCTAAGTAGAGCTCTTCTTTCGCCTTTATCCATTCCTCTACCAGTAGAGCTTTAGCTCTTAGCCCCTTGATCTCGGTGTTTAAGAGCAGCTCAGCTTCAGACCTAACCGTGGATTCGGAGTCTGCTCTAACCACACCTCCGGCCTTCCCTCTACCTGCAACGGCAACCTGAGCCTTCAACACAACAGGGCCTCCGATAGCCCTATAGGCTGATACAGCACCCTTAACATCCTTGACCAAGTAGTGCTTAGGAACCTTTACTTTAGCTGCTGAAAATGCTTTGAGAGCCTCGTACTCCTGGAGTTTCACATTATAAATATAGTCGAAAGATACTAATATTGTTATTCGTTGCATATATGGAAAAGCTATTTAGATAAGTAGGTGGTTATAGTCGGCTATGAGGAGTGCTGTTAAAACGGATAAAGCGCCTAGGCCTGCTGGTCCATATTCGCAAGCTGTTAGAGCGGGGGACTTCATTTATGTGGCTGGGCAGGGTGGAGTTGATCCGAATACAGCAAGGTTTGTGGAGGGGGGTGTTGAGGAGCAGACTAGGCAGACGCTTAAGAACATAGAGGCTATACTTAAGGCAGCGGGCTCAGGGTTGGATGATGTGGTAAAGGTCTCGGTCTTCTTAAAGGATGTTAGAGACTTTCAGGCGATGAATAAGGTCTTTGCTGAGTTCTTTAAGGAACCGCCTCCAGCTAGAACTACGGTTGGCGTAGAATTTGTTGTCCCAGAAATGCTCATTGAGATCGACGTAGTAGCCTACTCGCTGAAGTAAACAAGCGGATGTAAAAATAAAGAAAAGGGTGGGCTTGCTTACAGCCCTAGAAGAGCATCTAGCGATAATGTACCTCCACCTAGCACCATCAGAGCTACACTAGATGCTATGATGACTGTATCCAGCTCCCAACCTTTGATGTAGCCTTTGGTCTGTTTGTACTGCTGCTCAAATGCCCCCATAGGTATTGGTGCATAAGCCAACTTGGTTAAATAGAGGAACGTGGTCGCAATCATATATATTACGAAGAAGACCGCGATAAGCCTAGTAAGTAGTCCTGGGATAAGTAGTAACCCTCCGAAGAACTCAAGGACGGCAGCTACCTCAAAGCCGGCTCTTGGAACCCCTACACTCCGCATCATAGGTATCATCTGCTGCCTCGCCTCTTTCGCGAAAACCTTAGGATAGCCGTGGATTATCATGAGAACGCCTACAAGCACCCTTATCACCAGCGACGCTAGATCGGAGTATGCAGCTAATTCGCCTAGCATATCGCACCCTAATTTTACTATACAAATTAAACTATAAATAGTTTATAGTTTATACTAGTAAACCGATGGCTGGTAGTTGCGAATTTGAGGCTACCCTACAGATCTTAGCTCGTAAGCACACCTTAACCATCCTTAGAGTGCTTGTGGAGAATAGCCCTATGTGCTTTAACAAAATTCGAAGAGTTACGCGCATCAACCCCAAGACGCTCACTGACCGTTTAAGAGAGCTTGAAAAAGAGGGGTTAGTCACGAGAAGCGAATTGAGGAAGATACCAAGGGAAGTTAGATATAGCTTGAGTGAAAAAGGCTTAGATCTAGCCAAGGTATTTGAGGTCATCAGCGCGTGGCACCAAAAGTATTCTAATCGTTGATACGCAAGTTTACTAGCTGTAAATGTTAAGGGTAGTGTTACCTAGGTAATAGGGGTGTTACTTGAGCTACTTTTCAACCGCTCCTAAAACTAATAGGAAGGATTTGTTTGATAGAGAAGCTGAGTTAGCTGAGCTTTTGGAGGCTCTGAAAGGGAGCTGGAAGTTCATCATTTTAGTTGGTATAAGGAGGGTAGGCAAGACATCTTTACTTAAGGTGGCTTTAAATGAGTGGGGTAAGCCGTACATCTACTTGGATCTAAGGGGTCTTAAGTCCTATACTGATGGGGCGTTTTACGAGCTTTTTTCAGATGAGGTCAATGAGATTCTTCCGATTCGCAGAAGGCTCTTAGATTACCTTAAGAATGTGAGAGGTGTGACGGTTACTGGCTTCACCGTATCTTTCGACCTCAAGGATTCAAAACCTTCTATAATACAGTTACTAAGAAGAATCGACGAAGGGGTTGGTGAAGAAGGATTAACCCTTCCGATAGTATTTGATGAGGCGCAGGAGTTAAGGTATTTTAAAGATAGGTTCGATATAGCAAAATTAATCGCCTATTCATACGACAATTTAGAAAATGTTAAATTTGTTCTAACAGGTTCTGAAGTAGGGTTATTATATTCAACTCTTGATCTATCTAATAGCAAGTAAGGGAATTACCTAAGACCTACATAACCGTTCTTCAATGCCTAGCGGAGGGGGTAAGCGATGGAGTGAGATCAAGACATACCTTACTATGAGGATTGGAAGAACCTTTGCAAACCCGCAGTTAGCAAATGCATTAGATAGGCTGATGAAGTTAAGCATGATAGAGAAGGTAAACGACCAATACATTTTACTTGACAACCTCTTAGGCGAAGCAGCCAAAAGATCGAGCAGAGTTTAGGCTGAGATATAAGGAGGCCAAGTGGTGCGAGTGGGTATTATGCTCTCGATGAAAGTTAGCTTGTAAATAGTGCCTGAGCTACTGAGGGGAGATTAATTCTTCATAGGTTGGCTTCTAGCGAGCTCACTCGCTAGGCATAGGTTTCTTAGTTTGGTGAAGGCTACCGCTCTGCTTCTGGTTCTTAGCCCGCAGTCTGGGTTCACATAGACTCTCTTTGGGTCTTCAAGCACCTTTGCTGCATATAGTATGCGGTCTTTGATAAGCTCTTGTGGCTCGATGTTATCAACGTGGACATCAACTACACCGACCCCCACTTCTCTTTTGTCTCCATATTCTTTGAATAGGTTTAGGGCTTGGTAGCCTACCCTGCTCTCTTTATCTAAGCCTAGTCTAGCTGTGTCTCTGTTAGCGAACTCTAAAGTGAATTGGCTGCACTTCATATCCAATGCTTCTGGGAAGAGTGAACGATACTGGTTTCCGCTGTAGCAGATGTGCACCGTGATCTTAGCATCTATACCAGCTACCGCCTCATTAAATGCTTCTACGAAAATTCGGGTTTCTGATGGATGTGTGGTCGCTGCTGGTTCATCTATCTGAATCACTTTAGCTCCAGCAGAAGCTAGATCTCTAAGAAGTGGTCTGATTATTTCTTTGGCTAAGTCAAACAGCAGTTCTTCCTTTGTCCGATAGTATTCATTATATGACCAGTCTGCTAATGTATATGGGCCTGTTACAGGTATCTTAATAGGCCTCTTAGCGTGCTGAGCTACGAATCTGAATTCCTCAAGATGATAAGGTCTTAAGTAGGTGACTTTGTCGATGACTCTAGCCTTCCTATAGTACTTGTTGTCCCAAGACCTTACCCAACCGGCTAATTTGAAGCCGCCAACATTCTTCACCACATACTCATACATCTCAGCCCTTCTCGCTTCACCGTCGTAGACATAGTCTAAGCCGCAGTCCTCAAGCATGCGTATATTGAGGTAGGCGAGATCATCTCTAGCAGCCTTTTTAGCCTCTTCACTAGCCCTCTTATCCCTCAAGATCTTCAGTAGCCACTCTGGCTTCCTGAGGCTCCCTATTTCTTGTGTGGGATAGATCTTGATCAACCAGCTATAGCGCCTCCTTCACGAGATCTGTGATCTTCGATAGTCTGCGCATCTTTCTGTTAGCATATGTTTGGGGAACATACTCTAGGTCGTAGTTTGGGCATATGTATAGCTCACTAGGCTCAGCAGCCTCAGCGATTCTTTTCACTTGCTCGGAAACAGATTTTGGATTCTCTAGCTTCGTGTTACCCGCATCTACACAACCAGCCGCTAAGCCCATCTTACCGAATTTGAGATCCTTTGGAATCTTTATGTTTATCAGATCTAGCCCTAACCCGCTTATTGGGAAGCTGATGAGGCTGCTTAGGATAGGTGTGGGGTCGCCGAAGTATAGGTGGAGATAGGTTTTAGCGGAAAGACCTTTTGTAACCGGCTTAAGCGCCTCGTATGCTAGGTTAAGTTCTTCTGTGCTTCTTATGCTGCAGATTGATGGAGCGTTTATCTGGATGAGCTGGAAGTGCTTCTGTAGTGTTTGCGCTTCTTTTGAGAGTACTTCGGCTAGGTCTGCAACCAGATCCCTCTGATCCCTGTAGTATCTGTTCTCTGAGAGGCTGGCGAATGTATATGGGTCTGGCAGATCTACCTTCAAGAGGTAGTTCTTAGGTAAAAGATCTAGGGCAAGATTCTCTAAGGTAATCGGCTTAACCCATTCAACCCTATCCACTACTACAGGTGTGCGGTAGAATGCGTTCTGCTCAAATATTCTGTTTAAGGCGCCTTGCCGAAGACCTTTTAGATTAAGGTAGGGTCTGAGCATATCGTTCCAATCTAAAAGCGGATCTGAGATGTAGGTTAAGCCCAATCGAACCTGAAGATCGATGATCCTCTTCTTATCTCTTCGGAAGATTTGAGGAAGGTTAGGTGGATTTCTCCTCGTTGCTTCTATGAGCTTCTCTGATCTTGGATAGATGCCTCCAATATAGCAGCCAACCTTCAAAGAACTTCTCCTCTAACACGCTTAAGAACGGCAAAGGCTTCTTCAAACCCGTGAGGCGCAGCAATCATAACATTAAAACCATCGGAGAGTATCTTAGATACCGCATCAGAAACAACCTCAATTGCTTTGCTGGACATAAGTCCCAAGCCTGTTAAGTCGAACATAGGTAAGCGTATAAAAAGGGGGAAGGGTGCTGCCAGATCTTTCCATAAATCTTCCTCTATCTCATCCATATCCAGTATTCTGAGGTTAAGGAAAGACGGATCTGCCTTGACACATACATCAACCAAGGCCCTATTTCTAGCGTAAACTTCTAACCCGATCTTGATGTAATCAGTCAAACCAAGGTTCTTTAAAGCTGTAAAGGCTTCTATCACCCTGCTTAGATCCCTACCCTCCTCAAAGGAACCCTCCAGCACAAGGTAGTCGCATCTATAGAGAAGCGCCTCACCTATATGCTGTATTAGGGCGTTTAGGTTCATCTCAGTAGCTCTTATGCTGCACATCGTCTTCACATCATCAAGCCTCGCTCTTCTCAAAATGCCTAGAGATGTTAGGCTGGACAGGTAGGGCTGCTCGGGTAATGCCTCTGATATGCGTATGAGATCTGAGTATCGGCTTACGAGCTTTGCCTCCCCAAGGAACTCTTCTTCGCTTCTTGACTCAGCGCAAGCACCTTTGAATAGGTAGCTTAAGAAAGATGGGGCTTCAATTTCAAAGGCTAGCATAGGCTTACTCATGGCTCTACAAGCCCTATGGATGATATCATATAGGATATATGCGTATAGGAGCAGAAAGTGTTAACTTCAGCACCCTATGATAGCATCCAGTGTGCTCTTGCCCTCATAACCTAGCCCTTCTATGTAGAGTCTGAACCAGATCTCAGCGAGGGTAGTAAGCCAAAGATACCTCGCCTCATGCTCATCCAACCCTTGAGGCGGCTGGTGGAGAAGCTTTATCACACGATTATAATCGACCAGCCCTAATTTGGCTAATCTGCTTCTTTCAAAGAGCTGCTGAGACAAGCTGCGGATAGACTTCGTATACCAGCGTTTCACATCTATTGAAAAACCCCACTTCGGCTTCCTAAGCACATACTCTGGCAAGAGATCCTTAACCGCCTCTCTCAAGACGATCTTACCTAATCTACCTCTAACCTTAAGACCAACGGGAATCCTGAAAGCATACTCCACCAGACCTTTATCCAACAGAGGCACCCTCTCTTCAAGCGAGTGAGCCATAGTCATAGCATCATCCACAAGAAGCAAGTCATCCACAAGCTTTGTTCTCAGCTCAGCACGCATAGCCTGCTCCAGAAAACTCTGATTCGTTGAGAAGAAGGGGGCTAATTCGCTTAGAGCCTCCTCTATAGGCTCTCGGCTGTGGAGAAGCAGAAAGAACCTCGCTCTATTCCTTATGTGTAGGAGAGCAACCAATCTCCTCTTGAATCTATTCGATACAGGGGGGTAGAGGGTTAAAGCTGCTTTTGCGAACAGACTTAAGGGTAGATCAAGGTGCAGCTCCTGTATTGCCTCAGCCCTTCTTATGTGCCTATATCTGTAGATGTAGCCTCCGAAGAGCTCATCACCGCCCATGCCGCCTAAAACGACTTTAACATATCTGCTAGCAAGTTTAGAGATAAAGTACGGGTACAGGTTGATCTTAGGCACTTCAGCATGCCAAACCATAGAAGGGTACTCTTTCAAAAGATCCTCCTCTTCAAGTATAAGATCGTGGTGCTCTGTACGAAAATACTCAGCAACTCTCTTTGCATCAGCCAATTCATCTGTAGGCTCATCGAAACCAAGGGTAAATGTCCTAACTCTATCACTAAACCTACTCATGAAAGCAACCACTGTGCTCGTATCCAGTCCACCACTAAGAAAAGCACCAATCGGCACATCACTAACCATATGGCTTTCAACACTAGATTCTATGAGAGATCTGAGCCGAGCGGTAGCCTCACCAAGCGATAAACCTTCTTCCACATCTAACGGAGGAGACCAAAACCGCTTGACTTCAACCTCACCCTTCTCAAAGACCAAAATGGATCCAGCGCCTAGCTTCTTCACCCCATCAAACATACTTCTTTCCCCAAGTATGTAGCCCAGAGTCAGAGCCATCTTAAGGGCAATCGGATCACTTGATGGCTTCTTGAGCGGAAGCAGAGCTTTGGCTTCAGATGCGAAGGCTAAGCCTCTCTCGAGCTTTGTGTAGTAGAGGGGTTTTATGCCTATCGGGTCTCTGCCAAGAATTAACCTCTTACGCGTCAGGTCCCAGATCGCGAAGGCATACATACCACTTAATTCAGTTACGAAGTGATCTCCGAGCTGCTCGTATGCGTGTAGGAGGACTTCTGTATCGGTTGCTGTTTTGAATCTATGCCCTTTCTCCTCGAGCCTCTTTCTAATAACCTTGTAGTTGTAGACTTCACCATTATAGACAATCACCATATCCCCCTCTTCGTTAGTGATAGGCTGGTCCCCTGTTACCAAGTCTATTACCGCTAGCCTACACGCCCCTAGAGCAGCATCTCCATCTACGTATGTGCCCTCTGAGTCAGGGCCTCTGTGCCGAAGCGTGTGGAGCATCTGCTTGATGAGATGCTTATCTCGCTGCTCACCTACAACACCAGCTATACCGCACATACCTTAAGATACCTGCCTACACTCTCTGCACCTTAGGTGTTTTAACTCTTAAATCTACGCTTCTAACCCATACTCTGGGTTGAAGGTCGTCTTAGCAGCACAGGAGCCGAAGAAGGCAGTTAGAGTTCAAGCCATTAGCCGAAGCTTGAGCAAAAGGTCTACTGTGCGCATCTTGGAGCCTCTGCTTAAAGTTAGAAGCTTGGGTAAGGTGCCCTCAGCTCTGCTTAGGTATGGTGTGTATGCTCTGCAGGAGGGGTTGGTCAGCTGCGATGTGCTACACATATTCAGCTCCCCTGATTTCATACACCTCCTAAGCCTCATAAGGGATGCCAAACTCTGCTACGACTATAGATCAAACTATGCTGAGAAACTATCCCTCCAATATAAAGCCCTAGGGAGCTTGGCTGCGCTGGCGGAGAGGAAGCTCGCCTCTAGGGCTGATACCCTTCTAAGCGTAAATGACATTTTAGCATCAAGACTCAGGACGCTCGTCGGCAACAGGGTTTATGTGGTTCCAAACTATCCGTCAAGAAGGTTTAGGGCTAGAAGGGGAAGAGAGGAGGTCTTGAGGGAGCTGGGGGTAAATGGACCGATTGCACTGTTTGTTGGAGGCTTAACCTACACCTACGACTTTAACCTAATTCTGGAGGCTGCTTCTGAGCTGAAACACGTCCACTTTATCCTCATAGGTTCAGGTCCTTTGTGGAATCATCTTAAGAGTAAGGCTCCTGCCAACACCCTACTTTTAGGCTGGAGACCTCATGATCAGGTTGCTGACTATATCGAAGCGGCTGACGTCTGCTTAGCGCCGGTCAGAAGCTACACCACTAAACCTGTGAGTAATGATCAGGATGTGTGGAAGGTTTCTGAATACGCTTCTTTCAGCAAGCCCATTATAGCGACTGGGCTCGCCCCTTCTAAGCAGTATCTTCTAGTCCAAGGAGTACGGGGGTTTGTGCAGGGGATTGTAGAAGCGCTTAGAGGGAGGGTTCCTAGACCTGAGCCTAGGTTCTGGGAGGATCATTCTGAGCCGGTTTTATTCGAAGCATATGGGTTTAGATGATTTTGAGATATAGTTGGTAGAGTTTCGCTGCTACCTTCTCAGGTTTATGCTCCTCAACTATCTTTAACCCTCTTTCGATCAAGGGATTTGGGTTTTTCTTCACATCCGTTAGCTTCTGCTTCAATTCTTCTAAGGGTGTTTCGTAGCCAATCACGGGTATGCACATACTCATGGCTTCGAGCGCTGTTTTTGAGTACGCCTGGCACATCCAGTGGTCTAGAAACAGATCGTGGTTTGAGAGTAAAGTGGGCATGTCTACGTATCTTACACTACCTTTAGCTAATATGGTCACTTCCATATCTGCTTCTCTGCAAGCATCAACTATTTTTTTAACAGGCTCTTCGCCCCTTGTCCTTGGGTGGGCTGTTTCATGTGTAAAGTAGAGAGCCTTCTTAACCTCAACCACACTTCGTTTAGGTTGGAAGAGCTCTGTATCTACCGGGTTGGGTAGGTAAATTGATCGCTTAACCAGCCCCTCTAGGTCTGGTGTTGAGTGTAGTACAAGAGATGCTTTCTTGAAAGCTAATTTAGTCAGTATGCTATGGCCGTGTCTTATGTCATCGCCATGACAATGAACCACGAAACTTTTCCCAGACAACATAGCTACCCAAGCTGGGGCTCGAGCGTAGTGTGCGTGAATTATGTCCGCATCATTTGACCGCAAAACCAATGTGGTTCTTAAGACGCTTTGAAGCGGCATCATGTCAACTTCAATACCCGTCCTCCTTAGCCACTTTGCAAGCGTCGCTCCGACGAAAGCGCAGTCGTGTAGCATAACTACCTTCAACAGAAATCACCTAGTAAGTAGGTAGTGGTCTTTGTCTATCTGTTCTATACTGTATCCTATCTTATGAGCCAATTCTTTGATGCAAGCAGGCTCCCAAGCTTCTACTATCAGCCTAGGATGATATCTGTTCATTGTTTTAATGGACCCTTTGATGACTTCTGCCTCGGCTCCTTCGACATCTATCTTTATCACATTTATCTTTTCAACACCGAGCGCGCTAAATATGTTATCCAGTGTATCAGCGTGGATATTGATGAATCCTCTGCCGGAGTTCTTCTTCACACTATGTTGCCCAGGTTCCCTACCGATAAAGAGCTTTAAATCGCATCTTTCACTCCACGCTGCAACATTTAAAGCGACTACATTCGTTAACTTGTTGATATTAACATTCTCTAGCAGCGTTCTATAGTTTGCTGGGAAAGGTTCAAGTGAAACTACCAAACCGCCATCCCCAACGATCTTAGCAGCGGTAACCGTATACTTACCGATGTGAGCCCCAATATCTACGAAAACATCACCTTTCTTTAAATTTAGGTGCTTCCATATATATGATTCATATTCTGGCGATAGTATCTTTATACTTTCAGAACCGAGACTTCTAAACTTAACATTATCGATCTGAAACATCAGATCTCTGCATAAAATATCTTTTATGCGTTCTACATAACTACGTAACATCCGCTTCTTTGATATTACGCTCCTTGGTATGGAGGATAGCACTAGCCACACTAGCATCTTCATAACGCACCGGATATGCAGACATCTTGTAACCATAAGCCCTCTCCATCGTAATTCGTGCAGGTAACCTTTTATGGAAGGCAACGCACATAACCTTATGAAAAAACTCTTATAGAAATTCACCTTTGGAGGGGAGCATTCAATTGGAAGAAATCTTTACGGTGTGAGGGCTTCTTCGATTTCTCTGCCTAATATGAGCTTTATGCCGTGCTTTTCACAGAGCTCCTTTAGGCGCTCAGCCGCTTCCGCTCTGCAAGTTGCGGCGCAGAGTAGGGTTAGGGTTGGCTTCCTACCGTAATTCTCCTCAACAGCCCTAGCACGCTTCAGAGCCTTCTCAACCTCAGCGTCCACATCCTTCACACTAACCGTGACTTCACCTACAACAAGAGGCTCTTCACAGAACAGATCTACCTCCAGCACCTCACCACCGTACACCAGATGCTTCTTCCCAACCCTAGCATCTGGGTAACCCATCTCCTCTAGCATAACCTCGAGGAAGGAGGCAGCGTGGTCCTCGAACGTAACACCAAGAGCCCTACTCAGATCCCTAAAGCCGGTCACCATATATTTACGGAGCCTATCGTGCGCAACCCACAGCTTATTCTGACCTTCTCTTAGAGCCTTAACCTCCTCCCACAGCTTATTCTGACCCTCCCAGAGCCTGTTCTGACCCTCCCTCAAAGCTTTGACCTCTTCCCAAAGCTTGCTTTGACCCTCCCTCAAAGTCTTAACTTCTTCCCATAGTCTGTTCTGACCCTCCCTAAGAGCCCTAACCTCCTCCCAAAGCCTCTGCTGCCCCTCCCAGAGCCGGTTCTGCCCCTCTAAAAGACTCCTCTGTGTTTCTTCTAGTTTGTCGAGTCTTTTTAGGATGTCTGACAGCCCGATATAGCCTGCTACGGTGTAGCGGAACTCGACATCCTTCTCCAAGAGCTCGATGAATTCACGCTTGAGCTTCTCAGCCAACAAACTAATTTAGGGTAGTGATGATATATAAGGTTAAAGGTGTTAGCGGGGAGCTCTCTTATCCCCTAAGGAGAATTAACAGGCTAAAATGGGGTATAAAGGCAAATGTATGTGCGAGCAACTTAGGGGGTATGAAGATCTTCTTCTCGGACCGATGCTTAGGTTACGGCGGCTGGCACAGCATTAGGTGCATACACCAAGGGCTTCTGCTACCTTAACAATATCTTAGGCAGATACTGGAGCACACGTAGGCGAAAGTACAGCAGCTAAGATCACTCGTCGAGTATGTAGTTGTCTTGAGCTATCTTGTTTTTTGTGTTGTGACCGATATTTACCTATGTTATATCGACATCTATGAAGACGTCGCCACCCTTAAAATTGAGATTCCTCCAAACTAGCTATGTAGGTGAAAGTGTGTTTAAGCTGTCTGGGTCTACGCATCCAAACGTAACAGTACGCTCTTATGTCATTCTACCTCTAGAGCTTATTTTAAGATGAGTTCAATCCTGCGACTGGAAGAATAATTCGTATAGAATCTTTTCTGTCATATGAGTAAATGGAATAAAAATGGGTGGTGGGCGGTTTTCTACCGCCTTCTTATCAGTATCACTAGCTCTATGACTAGTGTGATTACTACTAGGGCGGTTACCACTAGGACGAATGTCGAGGCTGTCGAGACGCCTGTGTTTATGCTTCCTACTTCTTCACGGAGAGAAGTCATGCTGCTTGATAATCCGCTCACTGCTGTGTTTATTCCACTTATTGCTGCGTTGAGGCTGTTTACGGTGTTTTGGGTTGCTGTTACTTTGTCGGCTACCGTGTTTACTGCTGATGTGAGGCTGGATTCGGTTGCTGATAAGGCGCTTGAGAGTTTAGTGATCTCGCCTCTGAGGTTAGTTTCTGTTGAGCCTAAGCTCTGGCTTAGGGTTGTCTGCACGTTTGCTATCTTGTCGTTTAGAGTCTTTTGGACGTTGTCTATCTGGGTTGCGAGGGCTGATGTGGCTTTGTCTAGGTTGCCTGATAGAGTTGTGACCGCTGTTCTTATTTCATTGATCTGGCTGGCTAAGGTGTTTACCTTATCTGTTACGTTCTTTACTTGGTCAGATACGGTTTGGAGTTCAGATGCCGAGACTGTGGCAGCCGTTACGGTTAGTACGGCTTGGCCGTTTGCTGTGACGGTTCTGCCATCTGGGTTGGTGTATTCGGCTTGGACTTGGATTAGGTATGCTCCGATTTGTGTCGGTGCTTTGAATGTTATCTGGTAGAAGCCTGTGCTTATTCTTGTTGGCGTTGGTAGGGTTACTGGGTTAGATAAAAAAGGGGCGGTGTAGTGGGCGAGTTTGAATGTTACGTCCACCGGCGCCCCTTCGCTGGTTGTTAATATGTATGCTGCTGTTTCTGAGCCTGGTGTTGTTTGTGATGCTGCTGAGACTTGGATGGTGAGTGTTGACGATATTAGTACTCCTATTCCCAGTCTTGCTGTTGTGGTTCTTGTGCCGTCTGATGCTGTTACGGTGTAGACTCCTGGTGGTAGTGAGGGTACTTTGAATGTGCCTGTGACTGAGCCTGTTATGGTTGCTTTGGCTGATGCTAGCTTGACTGCTAGCCCTTGGTAGTCTATGGTTAGGGTTACGGTTGAGTCTGGTGTGAAGTTTGAGCCTGTGAACGCTATGGTTGCGCCTGGTACCCCGAAGTTGGGGTCTAGGGTTAAGGAGGCTAGGACTACTGTTAGGGTTGATGTTGATGTTATTGTTTTGCCGGTTGTGTCTGTAGCTCTTACTTGTATGGTGTATGTTCCTAGGGCTGTGGGTGCGGTTAGTGTTGCGGTCCATGTGCCTGTCTGTGCTGTTCCTGTTGTTAAGGTGAGGGCTGTGCCGTTAGCTGTTACTGAGGTTGTGGTTACGTTGTTTGAGATGGAGACTGATATTGTGTAGGTTGCTCCTGGTTGCACGGTTGAGGGCGTTAGGGCTACGCTTGCTATTGCTAGTGACGAAACTATGGTTCTGCCAGTGTATGTTATGGTTGTTGATTGCTGAATACCTAGGTATGTTGCGGTTATGGTGTATGTGCCTACTGGGTCTGCTGCGGTGAATGTGTTGATGTTGGCTGCTGTCCATTTGCCGTCTGCGGCTGGTGTTGCTGTAGTGTATGCCCAGGTTGAGCCGTCTGGCTTCTTGATCTCAACGGTTACTTGCTGCCCTGCTTCTACTCTGCTCACTGCGCCTGTGATGGTTACTGTGTCTCCTAGGTTGTAGCTCATCTTGTTTGGTGTTAGTGAGATGGTTACTGGCGCGCCTATTATGAAGGTTGTTGAGGCGCTTCCGAGGGTTCCGTATGTTGCTATTACGGTGTATGTGCCTTGTGGGTCTGCTGAGGTTACTCTATTTATGTTGGTTATGCTCCAAGCGCCTGTTGATGTGGGTGTTGTTGTGTCATATGCCCAGGTTGAGCCGTCTGGCTTCTTGATCTCAACGGTTACTGCTACGCCTGATGTTACCTGCGAGACTGTTCCTGAGACTGAGACCCAGTTTCCAGCTACGTAGGTCTGTTTGTCGGTTGTTACTGTTACGGTTACTTGTGCTAACACTTGGGGTGCTAGTGCGAGAAGGAATAGCGTGATCAGAGCGTATGCGGGTATGCTTTTTATCGGGTTCAACATTCTCACTCTCCTACCTTCTACATTCATTCATATATATATGTATGGTGAAAAAATGAAAAGAAAGGGGTGGAGCGCATATGCGCTCTCTTTACGCTGCGGTGAAGGTCCAGGTGACCTTCTCTGCTACTGAGACTGGCTGTGCTAGGTCTGTGAAGACGAAGACTTCTACGGTGTATGTGCCTGCGGTTCTGGGTGTGAAGTTGACTAGTGTTGATAGGGCTGTGCCTGGTGCTAGGGTTACTTGCTGTTTGATGATGCCGCCTGGGCTTACGATTGCGCCGTCAGGTCCTCTGACTTGTATGATGACCCATCTTGTGTGTGTGACTGCGTCGTTGTTTGTTACCGCTGCTTTGAGGAAGACTTCTGAGCCTACGTTTGCTGCTGTTAGTGGTGAGCCTACTGCGTTGGTGAGCTTTGTTTCTGAGACTGTGTTTTCAGCGGTTGTGCCTGTTACTGGTGGTGCTGTGGTTACTGTTATTGTGTTGGCGCCTGTTGATGGTACTCTGACTGTGTTGGCTGCTGAGTCTGTTACTTCTATGTAGTAGGAGACGGTGCCTGTTGATGTCTGTGCTGGTATTGTTGCTGAGTATACGTTGCCTACTGCTGTCATTGAGAGTTCGGTGTAGGTTGTTGCGCCTACTGCTTGGTAGTAGAGTTTGGCTGATGTTATGGTTGCTCCCGTTGCTGGTGTTATGGTTGTTGAAACGGTTATTGCTTGGTTGACTCTTGGTTGTGCTGGTGTTACTGTGGGTGTGGCTACTGTTGGAGGTGCTACTGCTTCAACGACGGTTACTGTTGGTGGCACGTTGAGTCTGACGGTTGGGTAGGTGTCGCCTGGTCTAAGTAGGCTTACGGTGTATGTTTGACCTGGGGCTGCGTTGGATGGTACTGTGAATGTTGCGCTGCCTGAGCCTAGTGCGTTAGTTGCTAGTGCTCCAACGATTGTGTAGAGGTAGGCTGTGCCTGCTGTGTTGAGCTTGAAGTCCCAGAGTATGTTATATGCTCTGTTTGCATCAAGCCCTTTAGCGGTTAGGGTTATTGTTTGACCTGGTGTGGCGGTTGTTGCACTTAGTGTCGCTGTTGCTTGGAGTATAAAGCTACCTCTTCCATCAGGTGCGCTTCCAGCTGTCTGAAGCTGCGAAGCTGTAGCCGCTAGGATGTAGTAGGTTTCTCCAGCTTCCGTACCTCCTGTTCCAGGTACTGCTGTTCTAGCTTCTGGGAATGTTATCTTCACTCCTGCTGGAACTGAGCCTGTTTCTGTTGATGTGAACGAAGTTATTGAAATCGCTCCGGCTGGTACAGTTGTTAATGTTGAATCTCTTACTACGATGTAGTATGTTGTTGATGCTTTTAGCCCTGAGCCTGTGATTGTGACCTCTGTGCCTACGCCACCAACCGAGGGTGTTACCCTCAGCCCAGCTGTGACCGCGAACCGTAGGTTATCGTATTGCCCAACAGCACCCGGTGCGAGCAGCTGTATACCGTATAGGGCTGATGTGCCAGCTTCTCTTACATCGATTAAGTGTGTGCCTACAGTTGAGTCAGGCAAGGTGAACTGCACCCCAGCTTCAGGTATGGTTCCTGTTGATGTTGATGTGAATGATCCTAGAGTTTGTGTGCCATAGGGTCCGTCCCAGACGATGGTGTAAGCTGTGTTAGCTTTAAGGTTGTGAATGCCAACACCTGCTCCTGACTGTAGCCTTACTGCATCACCTGGCACACCGGTAACGATGTTCAGAGCTCCTGCAAATACGATTGGTCTGACGTTTATGCTGTAGGCTTCGTTGGCTGTGCTGTAGAGCCAAGCCCAGTTACCTGAGGTTACGCCTGAGACGTTGACTTGGTAGGTGCCGTAGGCTTTCTCAGGTAAGGCTGGTAGTGTGCCGGTAAGACTACCTTTAGGAGCAGTAGTAGTTATGGTTGCTGTGAATGTGCCCCAAGAGGATCCGTCTCCGAAGACTGCTGTGAAGGTTGCACCGTTGTCCGCTGGGTTGAAGCCTTCACCTGTTATGGCTACTGTTGAGCCTACGCTGACTGAGCCTGTAGTAGTTTGGATCGTGGGTTTAACGTTTATCGATAGTGTAGGCGGATTAGCAGGACCAGCAGCAAAGGTCATTGCTAAAGTGTTCGCACCATATGTTGACGGCAAAGTGAACTTGAAGTAGGCAGCACCATTATCATCAACGTTAGTACCTGCTACAGTGGTCGCAACTGCTAGTGGTGGGGCACCAGTTGCAGTAGCATCGCTGAGACTTATAGCAGCAATTGTTACCGCGGCTGAAGCTGGGTCTGTTAATGTGACTGTAGCGAACGTATTCCCTGCCTTCTGCCCTACTACGAAGACGTAGACGCTGTCGCCTACGCTGTAGTTACCTGTCGACCTAGCTAATGTGGCGAGTGAGAACCCAGTAGTTTGTTGGTTAGAGGCTAAGACAACGCCCCTAAAGGCTGCGGTTGTAGTACCAGCTCCTGGTGCACCAGTTGCGGAGTATGCTTGTATGTTACCGTTATCAAAACTAAAGGTTGTGCCGGCTACGTTGATGCTGACAGGACCCATCGCAAGATTCTCTGTAAAGGTTACTGAAACGGGTGATGGTGCTACACCAAACCTACCGCTCGCATCAGTAGTTATAGCGCTGTGGATTGTGCTCTTACCACCTATTGTGATGCTACTTGAAGATATTGTCTGAGAGGCGGCGAAGCCCCATCCCTGTAGGTAGAAGGTCGCTGGAGCAGTTGCTGGAACACTTATACGCGCATTTGCAGCTGTGGAATCAACCAGTGCGATGCTTGGATAGACGGTTATCGTAGTTGTGGCGCTTCTACCTGAAGTTGCACCACTAACGGTCACGGTCTTCGAGCCGCCAGTAACAGCACCCATAGTTATCGTTGCGGCTGTATCTACCGCGCCGGATGCGCCAACCGCTGCTGGTACACCAGTGAACATACCACTTGGAGTTAGACTTATGGCTTCGCTTGCATCAAAGCCTGAGCAGTAGAAGTTGAACTGATCACCAAAGGATCCAGATGTCGCATCAGCAGCAGTCTTGATCACCACAGCAGCATTCACAGTGAACGCCACACCGGCTGTAGTGGTAGCAACACCACCAGCAGGTGTATAGACAGCGAAGATAAGCTTGCTGCCGCCTGTGATCTCGCCGTTAGTTGTATCGACTATATGAACCCTTGCTTGGAACTTGCCGTTGGCATCAGCGTCAACGGTGTTAGCAACAGTTGTTTGGATAGTGGGCCTATCAAGCTTTAGCTGTGCACCAGCTGTAGGGGATGGTGTAGTGTCGCTGCTAACGATTCTTATAGTTATACCTGTCTGCCCAGCTGCAAAGCCGCTACCAGTCACTATAACGGTGGATGAGAGTATAGTAGTACCCGTTGGGTCGACGATCTCCGCAGACCCAGAGGAGGCGCTCAACGTTATAGTCGGCGTAGCAGCAGAAGCCACACCGACTGGAGCAACCAAACTTAGGCCTGCGAATGAGGCCAATACTAGCAGAGAAGCTATTGTTAGAGACAGTATTCTACTCATGTTCATCAATCACCTTTTTCGTAAGAGAGCATTTAACTGGAAACATATTTAAGCCTTGTGGACAAAACGTCTACATCAAACAGAGAACCATCAACCCAAAGGAATAAAGCTTCCCCCACCCATAGATAAAGGCTTACGCCACTCAGAGTCAATAAAGCAAGCGTGAAGGCCAAACTTACAATCGAAGGCGATAGAGTCTAAGAAGTTGGCTCATAGAAGCAGCAAGAAGCGAAAGACTACAGCGGAGAAGCGATGAACATAAAAGAGTATAGGGAGCAGCTAAGCCTAAAGCAATCAGCAAAGATAGCCACAACAGACCTGAGAGCTATACGTAAACATACCTGAATCAAGAAGAACGCAAGCACCGAAGATTATAGAAAGGTTCTCCTAACCCGAGCCCATCAGGCCTAGTGCTGGATTTCCGCAGAAAAAAATTTTTCCCGCAAAAAATCCGACACCAAATCTGACACTAAAACCACGCTGCCGTGTAGAGTAGACGGGCAAAAAGCAACTATACCAGCAAAGACTTATCATCAACATCACCCAAACCAAATGGCTGTGTAGGCTAAACTCACGCTCAAAGGCAAAAGAGTCCAAGACATAGGCTACAGACTCTTCCTTCTTAACAAAGCACGCATAGAAAAGTAGGGTAAGAAGCGATACCAAGAGATTCTGGAGAACATTTTAGTCTTAGGTCCACGCATGTTTTGCGGGATATTTAGTTGCTGTAATCATCGAGCGTGATGAAGACGGATATTATGTTGCTTCGGTTCCTCAGTTACCTGGCTGCCAAACACAGGCCAAGACCCTTGACGAGCTGATGAAGCGCATTAAAGAGGTTATCAAAGCTTATCTGAAAGCGTTAAGCCTAGGCAAGGCGTTGAACTCATCACTTTACGGTTCATAGAAGTCCTCGTTGAGCCTTAGACTTATTCCAGCTAGGAAAGTTACCAAAGCTCTTTCTAAACTAGGGAAGAGGAGCGGTAAAGGTTCACTTCTAAGCCTTTACTTAAGAAGCTTTAGAGGACCTCAAAGATAGATTCATATAAGTGGGTTGTGAATCTTTATTGTGGTGCGTATGGCGATGGTGGTTCGAAGGTTTACAGTTGCTTTAGAGGCTACTGAGGAAGGTGGGTACGTAGTCAGATGCCTTGAGCTACCTGTGGCTTCTCAAGGTGAAACAAGGGAGGAGGCGTTAAGGAACATCAAAGAGGCCATAGAAGGCTATTTAGAGGTTAAAGCAGAGCTTCTAAGTAATAAGCTCAAGGGGGAGAGAGTTGAAGTAGTTGTCGAAGCTCCCTATACTCTCCTGGCATGACGTTGTTAAAGTGCTCGTCAAAGCTGGGTTTAAGCCTGTTAGACAGAAGGGAAGCCATCTAATCCTCGTTGAAAACGAATACATCCTACCTGTTCCAAAACATAAAGAGATCAAGAAGGGATTATTACTGAAGATAATAGCAGAAGCAAGTAGGACGAAAGAACAGTTCATCAAACTTTTGAACGAGCCATAACTTACCACGAGGTTAGAAAGAAGTAAGAGATCTAATATCAAACAGAAATCTGCTCCACTTCTCGCATAGTATTATATCTGCCGTTCTTCTCACATCGCCGATCTTCTCTTCTGCTTCTGCTCCGGGGATCAGCGCTACCCCTCTCCAACTCTTTATGCTTCTAGCACCTCTACTCCCTCTTCAAAAAGTACTAGAGAAGTAGAGCTCTGAATACTAGCAATAAGATGAAAACTCAAAGCGCCAAACAACCCTACGAACTGACCACTACGCCTGTAGTTGCAACAAACTACCCCAAACCCCCGCCCAACTCAAAAAAAGCTTATAGATCAAACACCCACCACTCAAACCTATGGTCGAAATAATAAAAGCCAAAGTCTCCAAAACCTTAGCCAAAAAGTTTAGGAAACGAGCTACGGAAATCTACGGTTATAAAAAGGGCGCCATAAAAGCGGCGCTCGAAGACGCTATGAAGCGTTTCGCCGCCTCGGCTAAGGTCGATTGGAAAAGTTTGAAGGGATGCATCAAATCCGAATTAACATCCGTAGAACTACAGCACAAGATGTGGAGAAAGGTCGATTAAATGCTGCTGATCGACGCAAACGTCTTCCTCGAACTCTTCCTCGGGCAGAAAAAAGCCGACGAATGCGAAAGGTTTCTAAATAAGATCTCATCAGGGGAACTCGAAGCAGTTATCTCAAAATTCACAATCCACGCAATCGAAGCTACACTCAACGATTCTGCGCTAATACTTGCTTTCCTAAGAAACCTCCAAGGGTCGCTAGGGCTCACCATATATGAAACCAGTATAGAAGACGAAATGGCTACCTCCATGCTTATGAATAAGGTGAAACTCGATTTCGACGACGCCATAGATAGCAGTTCCAGAATAGATAGACTTAAGCGGTATTTTCTGCTGATGAAGAGGCTCTACACGCTTAGAGAAGCTAAGAAGCTGCTTGGAGTCACTACTAAGACTATTCAGCGTTGGGGATAAGGAGGGGAAGGTAAGGGTTGTTAGGACGATCGGTGGTAGGAGGAAGATATCTGAAAGCGAAATTAAGCGTATTCTTGGGCTAAGGAAAGAGAGGGTTGTAGTTGGTTATGCCAGAGTCTCTTCTACAACCCAAAAGATGACTTAGAGAGGCAGAAGCAGCTTGGGAGATTCAAATAATAAGCGACGTTGGTTCGGGTCTCAACGAAAACAGGAAGGGTCTTCACAGGCTCTTAGAGATGGTTACTGAGAGGAAAGTCTCCAAGGGTGATTGTCGCTTATGAGGATAGGCTGACTAGGTTTGGTTTTGAAACGCTGAGGAAACTATTCCAAGCCTTCGAAACCGAAATAGAGGTAATAAACAGCGAAGAGAAGATCCCTCAGGAGGAGCTCGTTGAAGACTTGATAACCATCGTGTCTCATTTCGCAGGGAAACTCTACGGGATGAGGTCACGTAAATATAAGGAGGTTGTCGAAGGTGTCAAGGAGCTCATATCAAGTTAGAGCCTACAACTTAAAGCACAGATATAATGTAAACGAGTTTCTCGAAGCATACAGAAGGCTACTTCAAAAGACAGTAGATGAAATATGGGCTGGAATCAGGTGGATTGAAAGGTACGATAGGAAGGGGAGAAAGAGGCTCATACCAATAATCCCAAAGGACAACAGCTTCAAAAACCATCATCTAAGAAATCTGCTGATGGAGGGCTGGGACTACTCGAAGCACTACGTCGACTCAGCAATCAAACAGGCATATTCCATACTAAAATCCTGGAAGAGGAGCTACCTAAAAGGAGAAAGGCACAGAGAGAAACCAGTAGTTAAGAGGAAGTTCGTTAGGGTCAAGGAAACACTCTACACCTATAAAGATGGGAAGATAAAAGTGAGCATAAAGCCCTACGAGGAGCATTTGGAGTTCGACGTTTCAAAAGCTTGGTTCCTCAGCAGAGCAGAGGGTGAACCGGGAGAGCTGATCCTAGGCGAAAGATACCTAACACTAACCTTTAGGTCGTCCAAGAGGTTTGAGAAGGTTAAAGGTAAGGTAGCTTGGGACTGCAACGAGAAGAGCCTAGATGGATTCAGCCCAAACACAGGATGGATCAGAATAGACCTAACAAAACTCTTCCACATACACAGAGTCTATGAAACAAAGAGGGGGAGGCTGCAGCAGAAGGCTTCAAAGAAGCCCTCGCTCAGAAGGGTTCTGGCAAAATACTCCAAGCGTGAAAGGAATAGAGCTAAAGACTACATTCAAAAGCTTACAACCTTCATAGCGAGGGGGTTCAAAGGCTATACTCACGGCTTTGAACACTTAGGGAAGAACAGAATGCTCAACGGCTCAAATGAGCATAATAAGAACATTTCAAAGAGCGACTGGAAGACAATCATAACACTCACGAGCTACAAATCAAAGGTTGTGCTCCTCAATCCAAAGAACTCTACTAGAAGGTGCTCCAGATGTGGGATGGTCAATACCCCGAAAGGAGCAATATATGAATGCGAAAAATGCGGGTTGAGGACAAACAGACATCTCAACGCAGCCATAAACCTATACCTTCAGATGGAGGGGCTTTCTCCGACTCCGAAGCTCTTTGATGAGCTGATGAGAAGTTGGAGCGGGTTCACCCTGACCGGGGAAGAGGCTGATGAGGGCTCCGAT